>Ga0209751_10003066_pt1 | contig 16317 bp, 14 predicted proteins | sample RifCSP13_1_FD_184019 | JGI IMG/M metagenome (GOLD analysis project Ga0209751, IMG submission 184019) | Soil microbial communities from Rifle, Colorado - Rifle CSP2_sed 13_1 (SPAdes) (version 2) | ecosystem: Environmental > Terrestrial > Deep subsurface > Rock core/Sediment | place: Rifle... | reverse complement strand
CGCCGGCGCCGCGGCGGCGCTCGGCGGAGCGCAGCTCAATGCTTTCCTCCTCGACGCGACGGGAGTGGCTCCCGCGACCTTCTCGCGCTATGGCGCTCCGCCGCTGGAGGAGGCGCTGAAGGCTCTGTGGCTGGTGTTCCTGCTACGGCGCGGCCGGATCGGCTTCCTGGTCGACGCCGCGATACTCGGCTTCGCGGTCGGCGCCGGCTTCGCGCTGGTCGAGAACGTCGAGTACTTGCGGGCGCTCTCACAGAGCGGACTGGGGCTGTGGCTGGTGCGCGGCCTGGGTACGGCAATCCTCCACGGCGCTACGACCGCCATCTTTGCGATCCTGGCGAAGGGGCTCGGCGAGCGACATCCGGAGCGTCCGCTGCTCGTCTTTACCCCGGGGTTCCTCGCGGCCGTCTTGATCCACTCGGCCTACAACCACCATTCGCTGCCACCGGTGCTGTCAGCCGGAGCCCTGCTGGTGGGCCTGCCGCTGCTCGTGATCCTGGTCTTCGAGCGGAGCGAGCGGCGCACCCGGGACTTCCTGGGCGTGGGCCTCGACACCGATCTCGAGGTGGTGGAGACGATCGCCTCGGGACAGGCGCTGGAGACGCGCATCGGCCACTACCTCCGCTCGCTCAAGGAGCACTTTCCGGGTGAGGTTGTGGCCGACATGCTGTGCCTGCTGCGCATCCAGGCGGAGCTGTCGATCCGCGCCAAGGGCTTGCTGCTCGCACGCGAGGCCGGCCTCGAGGCACCCGTGGGGGCCGACGTGCAAGACCGCTTGACGGAGCTGCGCTACCTCGAGCGCTCGATCGGGCGAACAGGACTGCTGGCGATGAAGCCCATCGTGCGCCACGACGCCCGCGCGTTGTGGCAGGTCTACTTGCTGGAAGAGGCCGGGCGGGCCGGGCGCAAGGCTCCCGGCCCACGCAGCTGAGCCGTCAGTCGACTTGGATCTTGCCCCGAATCTCGCCCCCCGGGAACGAGCTCGAGTGCACGTTCGCGCAAGTCCTGCCGCCCTTGATCGCGCGAATCAACTCCGCGAACTCGCCGGCTGCGATGCCCTGGCCGGACGGGCCGATCACGTTCGCCGCGGTCATGACGCCCTCGGCTTCGGCGACACTGCCCCCGGGGGTCCCGCACATGGGTGGGGCCTGTCCCGCGGGGGCCGGATTCGTCGCCGTCTGACACAGCCACACCGAGATCCCCCCGTTCATGTGGTGGTCGCCAAAGGGGATGTGCGACTGGGTCACGGTCCCACCAGATCGCGGTAGTCGAGGCGGTAGCTGATCTCGGTCTCGTCGGCATTGAGCACGGCGCGGAACGACCCGCGGCGTCCCTAAGACCCTCGTCTGGAGGCAGAATGGGCGACATGGTCGGGGCGCTCCTGCTGGCGGCTCTCGTTGCGACACAGGCCCCGTCGCCCGAGCCGCTCTCCGTTCGTATCGAGGCCAAAGGCGCGGTGCTGGGGGGCGACATCTTCCTGCCTCCGCAGGCGGCTCGAGGCCGCGTCCCGGGCGTCGCGATGGTGCACGGCTCCGGCCGAGCCGAGCGTGCGATGTACCGCCGCGGCGCGGACCGGCTGGCCGCGTTGGGGATGGCGGTGCTGCTCTACGACAAACGCGGCATCGGCCAGTCGACTGGCCGCTATCGCGAGGTCACGGCCGAGAACGGCCAGGAGTCCCTCGGCGAGCTGGCCGACGACGCGAGACGGGCGCTCGCGATGCTGGCGTCGCAGCGCCAGGTCGATCCCGCGCGCGTGGGTTTCTACGGCGCCAGCCAGGCCGGCTGGATCCTACCGCTCGCCGCCGACCGCCAGCCCGGCGTCCGATTCCTGGTTGTGATCTCGGGACCGGCGACAAGCGTCGGCTACGAGATCCGCCACGGCCACCTCAACGGCGAGGGCAGCACGCCGATCAGCCCGGAGGAGCTTCAGAAGCAGCTCGCGGCGTTCACCGGCCCCCACGGTTACGACCCAGCCGAGACGCTGCGTCGTCTGCGCACGCCGACGCTGTGGATCATGGGCGACCGCGACCAGGGCCTGCCGCTGCAGGAGACGCTTCAAGCCCTGAATTCGTTGCCGGCGACGGCCTCGGGGCTGCTGACGCTCGTACGCTTTCCGGAGGCGGACCACGGAATGTACCGAGCCGACGGTTCTCGCGTGGACTACTGGGAGACGATCGAAGATTGGCTCCGGAAATGCGGCATCCTGCATCGCGGGTCGGCCGAAACGCGGTAGCGACAGGAGGAGCGCATGGCGGCGCACGTCGACCTGAGGCGTTTCGAGACACCCGACGAAGTACGCGTCTTCGAGAAGGGCCGTCTCGCCGTGATCCGGATTGGCGGCATGGTGCTCGGCCGCGCCGAATACGAGCCGGGTTGGAAGTGGTCATAGAGCTCGCCGAGGGGTCGGCGTTTCACGTCCCCGCGGTAGCTCACGACAGCTGGGTAGTGGGAGACCGACCCTACGTCTCGCTCCATCTCATGGGAGCCGACACGTACGCGAGAAAGTAGCGAAGGAATGCAGATGCTCCTGGCGGCGATCGTCGTACTCGTGGCCCTCGAGCACCTGTGGTTCCTGGTGCTCGAGACGTTCCTCTGGACCCGTCCGATCGGCCTCGAGACTTTCCGAAACACGCTCGACCGCGCGCAACAGTCGGCGACGCTCGCCGCCAACCAGGGCCTCTACAACGGGTTCCTCGCGGCCGGCCTGTTGTGGGGGCTTTACCATCCCGAGCCCGGGTTCGCCCTGCAGATCACGGTGTTCTTCCTGAGCTGCGTCGTGGTGGCCGGTGTCTTTGGAGCGATCACGGTGTCGCGGCGGATCTTCTGGATTCAGGCCCTGCCCGCGCTCGCGGGCTTGGGCCTCGCCTGGCTCGGGTGATGACGCTTCGTCGGGCCGTCGCGGCGAGGCGGCCGGCCCTCGAGAAGGTCACTGCCCTGCGGGTCCTGGTTCGCCTCGGGCGCGTTCGCGAAGGCGGTTCGTACGCACGAACCTATGCCACGGCCCGGCGGCTGGCGGAGCCCTTTTCGTCCCAAACGCACCTCGTGCAGGAAGCTCATCAGCTCTTGAAGGTGCACGGCGAGAGCCTGTGCAAGCGCAACGCTCCCCGCTGCAAAGCATGCCTACTGGCGCGAGAATGCGCGCACGCGCGTCGGGATCGGCCGACTCCACCCGCCGCCCAGAGGGTGAGACCATGAAGCCGGCGCGCACCAGGGCCTTCGCGGGCCCATTGGAGTTCCGGGCGTGGCTGGCGAAGCATCACACCACCGCGAGCGAACTCTTCGTCCGCTGTGTGAAAGCCCACGTGGCCGGGGGCCTCACCTATCGCCAGGCGCTCGACGAGGCGCTCTGCATCGGCTGGATCGACGGCGTGCGCCACAGCGTGGACGGCGCGAGCTTCAGCGTGCGCTTCACGCCGCGCAAGCCCAGGAGCGCCTGGAGCACGATCAACATCAAGCGCTTCCTCGAGCTCCAGTCGGCGGGCCGCGTGAAGCCCGTGGGACGCAGGAGCTTCGAATCGCGGGTGAAGAGCCACTACTCCTTCGAGGGCCAGCCGCGGGCGCTCGGTCCCGCCTACCTGCGGACCTTCAGGCGCGACGAGCGCGCGTGGGACTTCTTCGCGGCGCAGCCGCAGTGGTATCGGCGCACCTGCAGCTTCTGGGTCATGGCCGCCAAGAAGCCCGAGACCCGCGAGCGTCGCCTCGCCGAGCTCATCGCGCGCTCGGGACGAGGAGAAGGCATCCCGCCCCTGAAGCGAAAGGCGACACGCTGAAGATTCCCGGGAAGGAGGCAGGATGGACCTTACTGATTGCAGGGGGCTCTTGGGACACGCGGAGTGGGCGGAGTCCCTCGTCTGGCAGTCGGTGCTGGCGTTGAAGCAGGAGGATGCGGAGCTTCAGGCCAAGCTCCACCACCTGCACATGGTCCAGTGGGCGTACCTCCACATCTGGCGCGGTGAGGCGGTGAAGCCACGCGAGCCGGGCACGTTCGCGACGCCACTGGCGCTTTGCGCTTGGGCGCGCGAGTACTACCTCGAGCTGCCGGCCTACCTGGCGGGCCGGTCCGACGCCGATCTCGGGCGCGAGGTGCGCTTGCCGTGGGCGGACCGCCTGGTGCAGCGCTTCGGCCGGGCGCGGCCGGCGACGTGGGCCGAGAGCGTGTTGCAAGTGACGATGCACTCCGGCTACCACCGCGGCCAGGTGGCGCGACGCCTGCGCGAGCTGGGCGCCGAGCCGCCGCTCACCGACTTCATCGCCTGGGTCTGGATGGATCGGCCCGCGGCCGACTGGGGCGACGACGATGCGGCTTGAGCTGACCCGATGGCTTACGACGAAGGTCCGATGAGGGCAGCGTCGGTCGCGGCATTGTTGCTGTGGTCGGCGCTGGCTGGCGGCGCTCTGGCCCGCGCCGACGAGACGGGCCCGCACCTGATCTACCTCCACGGGCGCATCATCCAGGAGCAGCAGAACGCGCGACCGCGCCACCCCGAGTTCGGCTACTACGAGCTGGACCAGATCCTCGCCACGTTCCGGGAGCGGGGCTTCGTCGTGACCGGCGGGATCCGGCCGAAGGGCGAATCGATGAGCGCTTCGGCCAACCGCGTCGTGGAGCAGGTCCGGGGCCTCGTGGCGTCGGGCGTCCCCGCGTCGCGGATCACGGTGGTGGGCGGCTCCATGGGCGCCACGATCGCGCTGCTGTCCTCGGCGAGGCTGCAGAACCCAGAGCTGCGCTTCGGCGTGCTCGCCGCGTGCATGTCCGAGAGCGTCCCCCGCCTGCTCGCCGAGCAGGGCAAGAGGCCGGCGGGGCGCGTGCTTTCCATTCGCGAGAAGAGCGACGAGACGAGCGAGCCGTGCCCCCCGTGGAAGGGCGACGCAGACTCGCGAGCGACGCTGGTGGTTCGGGAGATCGTCCTCGACACGGGGCTTCGTCACGGGTTCCTGTACCGGCCGCTCCGCGAGTGGGTCGAGCCCGTGGCGGAGTGGGCGACCGAACGTTGACGGAGCGCGGCGCGGCGCATAACATGCCCGCCCGGCCTGCAACATGATCGGCGAGACCTTCTCCCACTATCGCATCCTGGAAAAGATCGGCGGCGGGGGCATGGGTGTCGTCTACAAGGCGGAGGACACGCGTCTCGGCCGGCAGTTGGCGCTCAAGTTCCTGCCCGACGAGCTGGCGCGCGACGGCCAGGCCGTCGAGCGCTTCAAGCGCGAGGCCCGCGCTGCCTCCGCGCTCAACCACCCCCACATCTGCACGATCCACGACGCCGACGAGGACCAGGGCCGGCCGTTCATCGCCATGGAGCTGCTCGAGGGGCAGACGCTCAAGACCCGGATCTCCGGCAAGGCGCTCCCCACCGAGGAGCTCGTCGAGCTCTCGATTCACGTGGCTGACGCGCTCGAGGCCGCCCACCGCAAGGGCATCGCACACCGCGACATCAAGCCGGCCAACGTCTTCGTGACCGACCGCGGGCAGGCCAAGATCCTCGACTTCGGCCTCGCCAAGCTGCTCGAGAGCCGGCGCGCCGGCGAGTCGGCGCAGAACTCCGCGATGCCGACCGACGAGTTCGCGACGAGCGCGGGCTCGACGCTCGGCACCGTCGCCTACATGTCTCCGGAGCAGGCGCGCGGCGAGGAGGTCGACGCGCGCACCGACCTCTTTTCCTTCGGCGTGGTGCTGTACGAGATGGCGACCGGCCAGCCCGCGTTCGCCGGCGGCACGACCGCGAGCGTCTTCGAGCGGATCCTGAACCACAACCCGCCCCCGCCCTCCGACCTCAACCGCACGCTCCCCGACGGCGTCAGCCAGATCGTGGGCAAGCTGCTCGAGAAGGACCGCCGGCTGCGCTACCAGTCGGCGACGGAGCTGCGGGCGGACCTGCAGCGCCTGAAGCGCGAGATCGACTCCGGGCGCGTGTCTCCGGCCGGCTCGCGCGAGAAGTCGGTGGCGGTGCTTTACTTCGAGAACCTGAGCGGGGCGAAAGAGGACGAGTACTTCCGCGACGGCATGACCGAAGACGTGATCACGGAGCTCTCCAAGGTCAAGGAGCTGCGGGTGTTCCCGCGCGCCGCGGTAGTGACGTTCCGCGACCAGTCGGTCACGGGCCCCCAGGTGGGCGAGCAGCTCGGCGCCCAGTACGTTCTGGGCGGCTCGCTGCGGCGGGCCGGCAACCGGCTGCGCATCACCGCGCAGCTGGTCGAGGCACGCACGGGCACGTCGGTGTGGGCGGAGCGTTACGACCGCGAGCTCAAGGACGTGTTCGAGGTGCAGGACGAGATCGCCCGCAACATCACGCAGGCCCTGCGCATTACGCTCACACCGCGCGAGGAGAAGCTGCTGGCCGCCAAGCCCACCGGCGACACGCGCGCCTACGACTTCTACCTGAAGGGGCGCGCCTACTCGCGGCGCCAGACGCGCTCCGATCTCGATCTCGCGATGCAGATGTTCGAGCACGCGATCCTGCTCGACCCCGGCTTCGCGCTCGCCCATGCCGGCATCGTCAACGTTTGTGGGCTGGTCTACGAGTGGCACGAGAAGGAGGAGCGCTGGCTCGAGCGCGGGCGCGCGGCCTGCGAGCGCGCGCTGGCGCTCGACCCGAGCCTGCCCGAGGCGCTCGTGGGCCGCGCGCGGCTCTACTACACGCAAAGGCGCTACGAAGACTCGATCCGCGACGTGCGCCGCGCGATCGAGCTGAAGCGCGACTGCGACGGAGCCTACAACATCCTCGCGCGGTCGCTGTTCGAGTCGGACCGCTGGGCCGAGGCGCTCGAGTCGATCGGCCAGGCTTTGGCGGTGAACGGCGACGACTACAACGTCTACATCCCGTTCACCAACATATACGAGGCGCTGGGACGCACGGAGGACGCGGCGAAGCTGCGCGAGCGCGAGATCACCGTGCTCGAGCAGCAACTCCGCGACGTGCCCGAGGACGTGCGCGCCCGCATCCTGCTCGCTGCCGACTACGCAGCCACCGGCCGTCACGACGATGCGGATCGCGAGCTGCAGAAGGCCGTGGACCTGCGGCCCCACGACTCGAACATCCTCTACAACGCCGCCTGCACCTACGGCGTCATGAAGCGCAAGCCCGAGGCGCTCGAGATGCTGCGGCGGGCGCGGGCGGCCGGCTACGTCAACACGGACTGGATCCGGCGCGACCCCGACCTCGCCTGCCTCCACGGCGAGCCCGACTTCGAGAAGCTGCTCGAGGGGTAGGCTACTCCGCCCAGTCGGGCTTGCGCTTCTCGAGGAAGGCGAGCAGGCCTTCCTGGCCCTCGGCGGAGGCGCGCCGCTCGGCGATCGTCTCGATCGTGAGCTCGCGCACGCCCTCGACGGGGCGGGCCTGCACCCTGTGGACGAGGTTCTTCGCGGCCGCGAGCGCACCTGGAGCCGCCTGGAGCAGCTCCCGAACGCGATCGTCCACGGCCGCATCCAGCTCGTCGAGCGGCACGACGCGGTGGACGAGGCCGATCTCGGCGGCCCGCGCCGCCGTGAAGCGCTCGCCGGTGAGGAACAGCTCGCGCGCGGCCGACGCTCCGATCTTGCGCACCACGTAGGGCGAGATCACCGACGGCACCAGGCCCAGGCGCACCTCGCTGAAGCCGAAGCGCGCGCCCTCCTCGGCCACGGCAATGTCGGCCACGGCCACGAGCCCCGCCCCGCCCCCGAGGGCTGCGCCCTGGACACAGGCCACCACGGCCTTCGGCGAGCGGTCGATCGTCTCGAACAGGTCGACGAGCTCGCCGGCGTCGGCGAGGTTCTCCTCGCGCGAAGAGCCGGCCACCGTCTTCATCCACTCGATGTCGGCGCCCGCGCAGAAGACCGCGCCGCGGCCGGCGAGCACGATGACGCGGATCTCCTCACGGGCCGAGGCCGCTCTCACGGCGTCGCGCAGCTCGCGCACCATGGGGCCGTCGAAGGCGTTGCGCGCCTCGGGCCTCGCGAGAACGATGTGCGCGACGGGCCCGTCGAGTCCGAGCGCGACGCGCGCTTCGCCCATGCCCGGCCAGTATGCCACGCGGGGCGGCTGGCTAGCGCGCGGCCGCCGCCCGCTCCGGCCACTGCCGCGCGATCTGCTCGTAGAGCGCGCGCGTCTCATCCGGCACGCTGAAGTTGACGGCCACGAAGCCCTGCCGCAGGCGGATCAGCACGTAGGGCGGATGCCCCCGCTCGACGTAGAGGCGGCCGTCCCCGAGCCCTTCGAGGCTGAAGTGACCGCGCAGGGCGCCGGCTCCGGCAAAGCCGTTGGTGCGGGCCAGGATTCGCGGCAGGGCCGGCTCCAGGGAATGAGCGCCGATGTCGACTGCCGGAAGCGTCGTCCCGTAGAAGGGCGTATCGATCTCGATCCCTTCGGGGCCGACGCGCACGACGATGGGCCGCGTCTGACTCCAGAAGATCCATCCGACGAGGGCGAGCACCGCCAGCACGGCCGCGACGGCGCCCTTACCGAGACCGCCGTGCAGCGCCCCTCGCTCGTCTGCGGGCGATCGCTCGTCCCTGGACGGCGGCGGGGCGGAGACGCCCTTCGCCTGCGTGATCGCCCGGACGAGCTCTTCCGGCTCGTCGGTGCCGATGCGGAAACGACGGCCATCCGGCAGGTCGATCTCGACGGCTCGAAACCCCGAGACGTTCCAGAGGACACCCCGCGGGCCGAGCTTGATCCCCCAGCCGCTGTACCAGGGGTTGCGAACCGCCCGCCAGCTCACCGCCTCGGCGAGCGGGATTCGCTTGCGTACGAGACCGATCCCGAGCCGCACGCGGATCGCCTCGGCGTCCACCTCGACGGTCAAGGCACAGAAGAGCAACAGCACGAGGGACGCCACGACCAGCAGCGGCGCCCGCGCGGCTCCGGCCGCCTCCGGGGGCAGCGACTTCAGCACGAGCAGGCCGACGGCCGCGAAGAAACCCAGGATCACCCACCCCACCTGCGTGTGCCGGTAGTGCGCGCTCATGCTCTCCTCAGCTTACTCTCGAGGACATCATCGCCACTGCCGGATCAGCGTCGAACGGGCACGGGCGGTACGAAGGCCGGTCCACGCAGGACTCGCCCCGGCCGCGCGCCGGTCATGCGCTCGCCGTCGAGCACGATCTCGCCGTTGACGACGACCAGCGACACGCCCTTGGCGTACTGGTGCGGCTTCTCGAAGGTGGCCAGGTCGCGGACCGTCGCCGGGTCGAGCACGACCAGGTCGGCTCTCATTCCCGGGCGCAGCAGACCGCGGTCGCCGAGGCCCAGGCGTGCCGCCGGCATGGACGACATCCTGCGGATCGCCTCCTCGAGCGTGAGCAGCCTCTTCTCGCGGACGTAGACGCCGAGCACGCGCGCGAAGGTGCCGTAGCTGCGCGGGTGGGGCGCGCCCTGGCCGAACGCGGGGATCTCGCCGTCCGAGGCCACCATCGTGTAGGGCGACGCCAGGATCCGCTCCACGTCTTCCTCGGAGATGGCGTGGAAGATCCCCGAGGCCCCGCCGCGCTCGACGATCTCGAGCGCGAGCACGGCGGCGCTCTCGACGGTCGCGGGAAGGCCGCGGCCCTCCAGGATGTCGGCGAGCGTCCGGCCCTCGAGCGCGTGGTCGAAGCCGCAGGCCGCGATGGTGATGTTGCGGGGGTCGCCTCCCCCGCGCTCGTTGCGAATCCTGCCCTTGACGGCCTCGAGTATGCGCGCGCGCTCGGCGGGGTCCGCGAGGCGATGCCGGAGCGCCTCGGCCCCGCCCTCCTGCGCCCAGGCCGGCAGCAGCGCCGCCTGCAGCGTGGTGCTCGAGGCCGTGTAGGGATACTGGTCGATCGTCACGTCGACGCCGCGCTCGCGGGCCTCCCGGACTAGCGTCAGGGACTCGGCGCTCCTGCCCCAGGCCGCGCGGCCGATCAGCTTGTGGTGCGTGACCTGGGTCGGCAGCTGAGCTTCCTCGCCGATCGCGATCGTCTCCCTCACGCTGTCGAGAACCCCCGTGGCCTCGTCGCGCATGTGGGAGGTGTGGATGCCGCCGAGCTCGCCCGCCACCCGCGCGAGTGCGATGACCTCGTCGGTGTGCGCGAAGCTGCCGGGCACATAGAAGAGCCCGGTGCTGAGCCCGAAGGCTCCCTCGCGCATCGCCTGGCGCACGAGCTCCTGCATGCGGGCGAGCTCGGCGGCCGTGGGCGCGCGGTTCGCACGACCGAGAACAGCCTCCCGGATCGAGCCGTGTCCGACGAGGCTCGCGAAGTTCACTCCCGGCCCGAGCGCCTCGACCTTGTCGAGAAAGGGACCGAGCGGCAGCGCCGACGAGCCGTCCGGGCCTTCGACGAGCGTCGTGACGCCCTGACGCACGTAGTTCGGGGCTCCGGCGAAGGCGAAGATCCCCGGGCGGGCATGGCTGTGGAGGTCGATGAAGCCGGGCGCGACCACGCGATTGCCGACATCGACCTTGCGCCGGGCGGGGCCATCGATGCGGGCGGAGATCGCCACGATCGTGTCGCCGCGCACCGCCACGTCGGCTCGTCGCCAGGGCGCGCCGGTCCCGTCCACCACGCGGCCGTTGCGGATCAGGAGGTCGTAGTCCTCGGCCGAGACACCCGCGGCGATGCCGAGGGCCGCAGCAACGAGCACGGCGCGCGAGAGCCTGATCATGCGGTCCTCTGCGGAAAGGGCGCCACGATGGCCGCGACGCCCACGAGCAGCACGAGCGCGCCGATCACGAACGGGGTCCGCAGCGGCTGACCCTCGAAGAGCCAGGCCCACAGCGTCGCGAGCGGCGGGTTCAGGAACACGAAGGCGGCCACCTCCCCGGCGGGAAGGCGCTTGAGCGCCCAGATCCAGGCCGCGTAGCCGAACAGCGTGCAGGGCAGCGCCAGGTACAGCGCCGCGACGAGCGCTCCCGTGTCGAAGGCGAGCGTCCTCGCGAGCTGCGGCGTCGCGAAGGCCAGGAGCGGCAGGCCGCCGACGAAGAGCAGCGCGTAGGTGGTGTCGAGCGCGTCGGCCGCCGCGGGCATGCGCCGGCCGATCACCGTGTACAGGGCCCAGCTGAGCGGCGCGAGCGCGAGCAGCAGCGCGCTCGAGAGGTAGGGCCAGTCGACCGGCTTGTCGCTGCCGAAGCGGATCACCACGAACACGCCCGCGAGCGACAGCAGCAGCCCGAGCGTCTTGCGAAGCCCGAACGCTTCGCCCAGCACGAGGCGCGCGAGCACCGCGGTGAACACGGGGTTGAGCGCGATCACGAGCGCCGCGGTGCCGCTCGGCACGGTCTTCATGCCGTGGAAGAAGAAGAGGTTGTAGGCGAGCACCCCGAGCACGGCCATCGCCGCGACCTTCCCCCAGGAGGAGCGCGGCAGGCGCAGCGGGCGCCGAACGAGCAGCGCCAGCCCCGCTCCCAGCACGACGGGCAGGAAGCGCGCCGCCAGCGAGTCGACGAGCCCCATGCTCTGGCGCAGCCGCGCCGCGGCCAGGAACGAAAAAGACCAGACCAGCAGCGTCAGCAGAAGGACGGCGTGGGCCAAGGCGCGCCAGTATGCCACGCGACCCGCGCGGCATAGAAACCCCGGCGAGGCGGGTTGAGCGATGGCCGAGCTCAAGACGAAGCGGACCGCGCGCAGCGTCGACGATTTCCTGCGAGGGATCAAGGACGAGGCGCGGCAGAAGGACTGCCGGACGCTCGTGACGCTCTTGAAGCAGGCGACCGGCGCCAGGCCCGAGATGTGGGGCACGAGCATCGTCGGCTTCGGCAGCTACCACTACAAGTACGCGAGCGGCCGCGAAGCGGACTGGTTCCTGAAGCAGATGGGCAAGCACACGACGAGCGTCTCCTGCCTGTACCTCAAGAGCCTCGCCGACGTCGACATGGGGGCCTTGAAGCAGCTCGTCGCGCGCTCGGTCGCCGAGACGCGCAAGCGCTTCGCCTGAGACGGTCTCCGTCCGTGGGGCCCCTACGCGAGGACGATACGGTTGCGGCCCGCGCGCTTCGCGGCGTAGAGGGCGGCGTCCGCCGCCGCCAGTAGCGCGGCCGGCTCGCCGTCTTCGGTAGGCACGGCGGTGGCGCAGCCGATGCTCACGGTCACCACTCCCGCCACCGGCGAGGTGGCGTGAGGGATGGAGAGCGCCTCCACCCGTCCGCGCAGCCGCTCCGCGAGGCCTGCCGCCTCTTCCGCGCTCGTGTGCGGCAGCAGTGCCACGAACTCCTCGCCCCCGAAGCGGGCCGCCAGGTCCGCGGCCCGGCCCAGGCTGGCCGCCAGCGTCTCCGACACGCGGCGCAGACAGGCGTCGCCCTCCAGGTGACCGTAGGTGTCGTTGAACAGCTTGAAGGCGTCGACGTCGACGAGCATCAGCGACAGCGGCAGGGCGGAACGGCGGGCGCGGCGCCACTCGACGTCCAGCGCCTCGTCGAAGCGCCGGCGGTTCGCGACGCCGGTGAGGCCGTCGAGCATCGACAGCCGCTCGAGCCGCCGATTCGCCTCCTCGAGCTCCCGGGTTCGCTGCTCCACGAGGCGGACGAGCGTCACCTCACGCTGACGTTGCCGCCTCTCGCGGACCCGGGAGCCGCCCGCGAACACGCCGACGGCGCCGAGCGCCGCCGCCCCCGTGAACCACCAGGTCCTGTAGAAGTGGGGGCGCAGCCTGAAGGAGAGCGAGGCGCCCTCGTCGCTCCAGACACCGTCCTCGTTCGCGGCCGTGACCCGGAAGCGGTATTCGCCGGGAGGGATGCGGGTGAAGTACGCGCTGCGTCGTCCGCCCACGTCCACCCAGTCCCGGTCGAGACCCTCGAGCCGGTAACGGAACCTCACCCGCTCCGGCACGCCGAAGGACAGCCCGGCGTACTGGATCTCGAAGCTCTCGGTGCCCGGCCGGAAGTCGAGTCCGTCCCGCGGCGGCACCGGGCGACCGTCGACCAGCAGCGTCTCGATCACGACCGGAGGGCCGAGCGGGTTGCCGGCGAGCCGCTTCGGGTCGACCTCGACGAGGCCCTCCACCGTGGGAAAGAACAGCCGGCCGTCCGCGCCGCGCCAGCCCGAAGGGTGGTTGGCTCCGTTGCACTCGCGGTTCCTCATCCCGTCCTCGACGCCGTAGGCCCGAGGCTGCAGCGACCTGAGCTCGCCGCGATCGAGCGCGTCGAGCTCCTGGCGCGCGACCCGGAAGATGCCCTTGTTGCAGCTCATCCAGAGGCTGCCGGCCCCGTCGTCGAGGATGCTGAAGATCGCGTCGTCGAAGAGCCCCTGCGCGCTCGTGTAGGCGGTGAAGCGACCGTCGCGCAGGCGGTTGAGGCCGCCACCATACGTGCCGACCCACAGCGTGCCGTCCGCGTCTTCGAGCAGCGTGTTGACGATGTCCGCCGACAGGCCGTCGCGGGTGGTGTAGGCCCGGAAGGCACCTTCCGAGAAGCGCACGAGCCCCTGGCCGTTCGTGCCGATCCAGACGGCTCCCGAGCGGTCCTGGAGCAGGGCGTGGATGGTGTCGCTCGAAAAGCCGTCCGCGGGGCCGAAGCCGCGAAAACGGCCGCCGTGCCGGCGCGCCAGGCCGTGGCCGCGCGTGCCCACCCACAGCCCGCCGTCGCGGTCGGCCAGCAGGGCCTTCACGGAATCCCCGGGCAGGCCGTCGCGCGTCGTGAAGCGGGTGAAGCGGCCGTCCGAGAAGCGCTGCAGGCCGCCGCCGCGCGTCCCGATCCAGAGCGCGCCCGCCTCGTCCTGGGCCAGCGCCTGGATCGAGTTGCTGGCGAGGCCGTCGCGCGTGGTGAAAGGCCGGATCGCGCCGCCCCGCATCCGGCTGAGGCCACCCGAGCTGGTGCCCACCCAGAGCGCTCCCTCACGGTCTCCGAAGACGGGCCACACGACGTCGCCGGCCAGGCCCTCGCGCGTCGTCCACGTGAGGAAGCGGCTGTCGGACAGGCGCGCGAGCCCGCCGTCCTGCATGCCGATCCAGAGGTGGCCCTCGCGGTCCTCGGCAATGCGGAAGACGAGGTCGTTGGCGAGCCCGTCGCGCGTCGTGAAGCTCTCGAAGCGGCTGCCGCGCAGCCGCGCCAGCCCGCCACCCTCGGTGCCGACCCAGAGGCTGCCGTGGCGGTCGCGGCGGATCGCCTCGACGTTCAGGCCCGGAAGGCCGGCGGCGGGACCGAGCAGGCTGGTCTCGCCTGCGTGCCAGCGGGCCACCCCGCGCGTGCGTCCGGCCCACAGGGTGTCGTCATCGTCGAGCCACAGCGCGGAGACGGAGCCCTCACCGGGGATCGCCACCGCCACCACGGAGCCAGAAGCTCCCGCGCGAAACAGCCCGCGCCGGGTGCCGACCCAGACCGCTCCGTCCCTGGCGCACTTGAGCGCACGCACCGCATCGCCCGCGAGCAGCACGGAGCCTGCGGCGTGGTCGTCCTCCCAGGCGACGAGGCCCTCGTCCGTGCCGACCCAGAGCTTCCCGGACGCGTCGCTCGTCAGCTCACGGACGCGTTCGCTCGGCAGGCCGTGCTTGACCGTGAAGGTCTGGAACACGCCCGCGCGAAGGCGCGTGAGACCGCCGCCTTCCGTTCCGATCCAGAGGGTCGAGGAGCGGTCCTCGTGCAGCGCGACGACCCGGTTGTGCCTGAGCTCGCGCGTGTTCGAACGGTCGAAGACCGTGAAGCCGAGGCCGTCGAAGCGCGCGAGGCCCTCCTGGGTGCCGAGCCAGAGGTATCCGTCACGTGTCTGCACCACGGCCTCGACCGAGCTCTGGGGCAGCCCGTCGCGCGTGTTCCAGGACCGGTAGCGGTACTGCGTGATCGCGCGGCTCGGATCGAGAGCGGAGGCGGCTCCCGCCGTCACCAGCAGGAGAGCAAGACCTCGGGCGAAGGGCACGGCGGGATGTGAGCGGGGACGCGACAGGAGCGTCTCCGCTAGAACCGGAACACCCCGAAGCGTGTTTCGGGGATCTCTGCGTTGAGCGCAGCCGACAGCCCGAGCCCGAGCACGCTGCGCGTGTCGGCAGGCGGGATGATGCCGTCGTCCCACAGCCGCGCGGTCGAGTAGTAGGGGCTGCCCTCCTCCTCGTACTTCTGGAGGATCGGCGTGCGCAGCGCCTCGACCTCCTCGGCGCTCATCGGCTTGCCCTGGCGCGCGCGCTGCTCCTGCTTCACCTGCGTCAGGACCGACGCCGCCTGCTCGCCGCCCATTACGCTGATCCTCGCGTTGGGCCACATCCAGAGTTGGCGCGGCTGGTAGGCGCGGCCGCACATGCCGTAGTTGCCGGCGCCGAAGCTGCCGCCGATCACGACGGTGAACTTCGGGACGGCGGCGTTCGCCACGGCGTGGACCATCTTGGCGCCGTCCTTGGCGATGCCCTTCTGCTCGTACTCCTTTCCGACGATGAAGCCGGTGATGTTCTGCAGGAACACCAGCGGCACGCACCGCTGGCAGCACATCGAGATGAAGTGGGTCGCCTTGAGCGCGCTCTCCGAGAACAGCACGCCGTTGTTCGCGAGGATCCCCACCGGGTATCCCATGAGGCGCGCGAAGCCGGTCACGAGCGTCGTCCCGTAGAGCGCCTTCCACTCGGAGAAGCGGCTGCCGTCGACGATGCGCGCGATCACCTCGCGAACGTCGTAGGCCCGCCGCAGGTTGGCGGGTACCACGCCGCCGAGCTCCTGCGGGAGGTAGAGCGGGTCTTCGGGCTCCTCGACCTCCCAGGGCGTCTCCTTGCGCGAGGTGAGCGTCGCCACGATCTCTCGCGCGCGGGCGAGCGCGTCCTCCTCGCTGGTGGCGTAGTGGTCGGCGACCCCGGACTGGCGCGCGTGGACGTCGGCGCCGCCCAGCTCCTCGGCGGTCACCTCCTCGCCGGTCGCCGCCTTCACCAGCGGCGGACCGCCCAGGAAGATGGTGCCGCGGCCCTTGACGATCACCGTCTCGTCGCTCATCGCGGGCACGTAGGCACCGCCCGCGGTGCACGAGCCGAGCACGACGCTCACCTGCGCCAGGCCCGCGGCGCTCATGCGCGCCTGGTTGTAGAAGATGCGGCCGAAGTGATCGCGATCCGGGAAGACCTCGGCCTGGAGCGGTAGGAAGGCGCCGCCCGAGTCGACCAGGTAGAGGCACGGCAGCCGGTTCTCGAGCGCGATCTCCTGCGCGCGCAGGTGCTTGCGCACCGTGACCGGGAAGTAGGTCCCGCCCTTCACGGTCGCGTCGTTGGCGACGACCATGACCTCGCGGCCGCTCACGCGGCCGATGCCGCACACGAGGCCCGCCGCCGGGGCCTGTCCGTCGTAGAGGCCGTACGCGGCGAGCGCGCCGATCTCGAGGAAGGGCGTGCCGGGGTCGAGGAGCATCTCGACCCGCTCGCGCACGAGCCGCTTGCCCTGCTCGCGGTGCCGGCGGACGGCTTCCTCACCCCCGCCGGCCCGCGT
>Ga0209751_10003065_pt1 | contig 16325 bp, 21 predicted proteins | sample RifCSP13_1_FD_184019 | JGI IMG/M metagenome (GOLD analysis project Ga0209751, IMG submission 184019) | Soil microbial communities from Rifle, Colorado - Rifle CSP2_sed 13_1 (SPAdes) (version 2) | ecosystem: Environmental > Terrestrial > Deep subsurface > Rock core/Sediment | place: Rifle... | reverse complement strand
GGGATGGGCGGATCCGGGACGCCCCGTCGAGGCCCGCGGGCGTCCCGAGGCCGCGGCGGAGCCCGTCCGCGAGGTGCTCCGGGAGGGCCGCGATGAGGTCGCGCATCCGGCCGCGGTCCACCTTCGCGATCGACGCGGGCTCGAGCACGGACTGAGCGAAAGGGGGGCTCGGCCATAAGCCCTGCGAGCCGACCATCCCCTAACCATGAAACGGGTATCTACAAAAAACTTGAAATAAACGGGCTCCCTCGTGAGGCCGAATGGACCCCGTCGACGCTGCCGTGAAGGCCCTGCGCGGGGGCACGTTCGTCCTGCTGTACGACGCGGACGGCCGCGAGGAGGAGACGGACCTCGTCGTCGCGAGCGAGTTCATCACGCCGGACGCGCTCCGCACGATGCGCAAGGACGCCGGCGGGCTCATCTGCGTGACGGTCCGCGAGGACGTGCGTTCCCGCCTGGGCCTGCCGTTCATGGTCGAGGTCCTCCGTCAAGCGGGCGCCGCGTACCCCGTCCTCGAGGGCGTCGCGCGGGAGGACATGCGGTACGATCGGCACAGCGCGTTCTCGATTTCGGTGAACCACCGGGACACGTTCACGGGGGTCACGGACCGGGACCGGGCCCTCACGATCGGCCGGTTCGCGGCCCTCGCCCGGGAGGCCGTGCGGCGCGAGAACGGCTGGGCCGGGAAGGCGTTCGCGGAGGAATTCCGCGCGCCCGGCCACGTGCCGATCCTGAACGCGGCGGATCGGCTCCTGGAGTCGCGGCGCGGGCACACGGAGCTCGCGACCGCCCTCGTCACGATGTCGGGTCTCGTCCCGAGCGCCACCCTCTGCGAGATGATGGCGGACGATGGACGCGCCCTGTCGAAGGAAGATGCAAAGGCATATGCGCGCGCGCAGGCTCTCGTCTTCCTCGAGGGGCAAGACATCGTCCGGGCGTGGCGCGCATGGTCCGTGTAATGGCGACGGGGGTCTTCGATCTCCTTCATCCCGGTCATGTGTACTTCCTCCGGGAGGCCCGCAAGCTCGGGGACGAGCTCGTCGTGGTCGTCGCACGGGACAGCACGGCGCGGAAGGTCAAGCACGACCCGATCACCCCGGAGGCCTCGCGGGTCGCGATGGTCGCGGCCCTCAAGCCCGTGGACCGGGCCGTCCTGGGCCACGAGGGCGACATCTACGAGATCCTCGACGAGCTCCGGCCCGACATCATCGTACTCGGGTACGACCAGGCGCACCGGGAGGACCGGATCCTCGAGGAGTGCCGGAAGCGCGGGCTCGCGACCAAGGTCGTGCGGCTCCCGCGGTCCGAGGGCGACCTGGATGGCACGCGGAGAATCGTGAGGCGGGTGGGGGAATGGCTCGAAGCACAGCGTCGCGTCCGCGGGGCGGACGGCGGAAAGGCCCCGCGTCGCCGCGGTCCCAGGCGGCGCGTGCGCGCGCGTCGGCCGCGCCGGGCGCCCTGAAGCGCATCGGGATCGTGGACACGAGCTTCGCGCGGTTCGACATGGCGTCCGCGGCGATCGACGAGCTGCGGAAGCGGGGCGGCGGGTTCGCGGTGGAGCGGTACACGGTCCCCGGCATCAAGGACCTCGCCGCGGGCGCGAGGATCCTGTTCGACCGGGATTGCGATCTCGTCCTGGCGCTCGGGATGGTGGGGCGTCAGCCCGTGGACAAGGACTGCGCCTTCGCCGCGGACGTCGGGCTCCAGTTCGTCCAGGCCCATGTCGGGAGGCATGTCCTCGGGGTGATGGTCCACGAGGACGAGGCGGAGGACGAGTCGCGCCTCGCGTGGCTGTTCGACCGCCGCACCCGGGAGCACGCGGCGAACGCGTACGATCTCCTCTTCCGGCCCGAGGCGATTCGGGCCCGCGCGGGCACGGGACAGCGCGAGGGGTTCGCCGACGCGGGCCCGATCCGGGTGAGGCCGTGAGGATCGCGGTCGTTGCCTCCGAGTTCAACGCGGAGGTCGTCGACGCGATGCTCGAACGCGCCCTCGACCGCGCGCGGAAGAAAGAGGTCCACGTGGCGGCCGTGGTCCGCGTCCCCGGGGTGTACGAGATCCCCCTCGCGGTCCAGCGTCTCCTCGCGCGCGACGACGTGGATGGCGCGGTCTCGGTCGGCGCGGTGATCAAGGGCGAGACCCTCCACGACGAGGCGATCATGGCGGCCGTCTGCCCGGCCCTCCTCGAGATCTCGTTGCGCGCGGGGAAACCCGTCGGGCTCGGCATCACGGGACCCGGGATCACGGACGAGCAGGCGCTCGCCCGGCTCGACCGGGGGGCGCGGGCCGTGGACGCGGTCGTCGCGATGCACGCCGTGCTTAAGGGATTGTGACCATTCTCCGGTCGAAGATTCGGGAGGAAAAGGTTTAATCCAACCCCTCCGCAATAGGGGCGGAACCCCGGGGACCCGACGTTCCTAGGAGCGCGAGCATGGCGGACATCTCCGCGATCGAAGCGATCCTGGCCGAGATCGAGAAGTCGGAAGGCGTGGAAGACGCCGTCCTCGTCTCCCGGAGCGGGATGCACATCGCGGGCGAGGTGCCGGCGGGCGCGCACTCCGAGACGTTCGTCGCGATGTTCGCGATCCTCCTGGGCGCGGCCGAGACCGCGACCTCGGAGCTCAAAGAACGCCTGGACAGCGTCGTGATCAACCTCGAAGGCAGTCGGGTCCTCATCCTGAACGACGGTCCGAAGGCCCTGTTCGTACTGCGCACGACGAAGGACGTGGACCCCCGGCGCGTGCGGCAGAGCCTCGAGAAGTACGCGAAGCGGATCGAGGACTTCCTGTAGCTCAGATCCGACGCATCCCGCGCAGGATCCACTCGCCCACGGCCTTCGTCACATACCGGGCCGTCCCGGCCGCTCCGCGGTCCCGACCCTCCGAGCCGGTGCGGCCCTGGCCGAGCCTCTGGAGCACGTCCCCGAGGCCCACGGCTCCCCCGTCGATCACGGTGATCGCGCGGCCCAGTTCGCCGAGGGAGTGGCTGTCGCTCCCGCCCGTCTCCCCCACGCGGTTCGCATGGGCCAGGTCTCGCGCGCGGTCGTTCCCGCGCCGCAACGTGCGCGCGTTCCGCGTCTCGTACGCCGCGAACCCCGCTCCGGCGGTCGCCTCGGGCCCAAGGCCCGACCAGAAGCGGTATGGGTGGGCCGCCACGGGGACTCCTCCGAGGGCCACGACCCGCTCGACGGTCTCTCGGGCCGACAGGTCCCGCGGGACGATCTCTCGGATCCCGTACGCGAGGACGTGGCCCTCCGACGTCGAGATCTCCATCGCGGGGATCACCAGGAACCCGTCCCTCGCCGCGTCCAGCGCCTCCGCAATGCCCCCGACCGCGTTGTGGTCCGTGATCGCCAGGCCGTCGAGGCCGGCCCGCGTGGCCGCCCCGACGAGCTCCCGCGGGGGAACCCGCGCATCGGGCGAGTAGCGGGTGTGGTTGTGAAGATCCAGCCGCATCGAGGGCGTCGCACAAAGGTCCATCCGGATAAAGACTTCGGGCGCTCTGGAACGCCCACGGAGCCCTTTTGGGTCCATGCGCCCCATCGGATCCGATGGCCGTGGAGGCGACGATCGGGATCGTGTCTCACCGGCTCCGGGTGGACGACCGGGACGTGCCCGTGAGGCGCGCGGGCCGCGGATGGTACGCGATCCCCGGGATCGGGCCGGGTGGGTCCTCGCGGATCCGATACTCCCCGTTCTCGGACCGGATCCGGATCGAGGCCGCCGGGCCCGCGCTCGAGATCCGTTTCCACCTGCGGAGGACGACGTTCGTCTGGCAGGGTCGGGCGTACCGGATCCGCTCGATGGCCTGGGGTCGGGTCGTCGTCGAGCGGGAGGGGCGCGCGGTGGTCCGGGGCACGATCACCTGGAGCGGCGTGCGCCTCGACCGGGTCGTTCCGGAGATCGCCCCGATCGTCCGGGAGCTCGCCCTCGGTCTCGCGTTCCGGGCCGCGTGGCTCATGTCCGCCGCGGTCGCCGCCGGGGCCCACTGAGTCAGTGGACCCACGTGCCCGCGGGCATCCCGCCGTCCACTCGAAGGGGCGAGGTCCCCGCGCGCAACGGGACCCGTAGGGCCCGATCCTTCCCGAGGAAAACGACGCCCCCGTCGTCCCCGACCTCGAGCCGATACGTCTGGAACGCGGAGAACGAGAGGATCGGCGCGCCCCGCGTCCCGAGGACCTGGGTCCCGACCCGGGCGGCCTCCGGGGGCACGACGAGCGCGACGCGAGACGCGTCTTCCGCCGCGAGGAGCATCCCGTTGCTCGGGATCCCGCGGAGTTTCGCGGGTTGCAGGTTCGCGAGAACCGCGATCTTCCGTCCCCGCAGGTCCTCGGGCCGGTAGTGCTCCCGGATCCCAGCGACGATCTGCCGGCGCTCGTCCCCGAGGTCCACCTCGAGGACGTACAGCTTGTCCGCGTTCGGATGGTCCTTCACCTCGAGGATCTGAGCGACCCGCACGTCGAGCGGGTCGACAGGCGCCGCACCCGCGGGCGCGAGGTCGATCTTCGCGAACAGGGGCTTGCCGACCCGGAGCGCCTGCCCCGACGGGATGTCCTCGAGGACCTCGTTCCAGGCCAGCCGGTGCACGTCGGAATCATAGCCGAGGGCCCGCCACAGGCGCGCGGAGCTCGCGGGGAGCATCGGGGCCATGAGGATCGCGAGGGACCGCGCCACCCTCAGGGCGACGTGGAGGGCCGTCCCGCATGCGACCTGGTCTTTCTTCACGAGGTCCCAGGGTGCCTTCGCGTCGAAGTACTGGTTCGCGAGGCGGGCCAGGTGGATCGCCTCCCGGACCCCGTCCTTCAGGTGGACGTAGTCCAGGAGGCGGCCCACCTTGGTCCACTGCTCCTCGATCGCGCGGACCATCGCCTTGTCTTTCGCGTCGAGCCGGCCCGCCGGAGGCACCGCGTGGTCGAAGTTCTTGTCCGCGAACGTGATCGCGCGGTGCACGAAGTTCCCGTAGATGGCGAGGAGCTCGCTGTTATTGCGCCTCGCGAAGTCGTCCCAGTCGAAATCGGAGTCCTTCGTCTCGGGCATCGCCGCGAGCCCGTAGTACCGGAGCTGGTCTGGATCGAACCGATCGAGGAGGTCCGGGAGCCACACGCCTTCGCCTCGCCCGGCGCTCATCTTCTCACCGGAGATGTTCAGGAACTGGCTCGCGGGGACGTCGTACGGGAGGACGAGCGTCTCATCGTACCCCATCAGGATCGCGGGCCAGATGATCGAGTGGAAGACGATGTTGTCCTTGCCGATGAAGTAGTAGTGTCGCGCCGCGGGGTCGACCCAGAAGTCCCTCCAGCCCTCCGGCTTGCCCGCACGGCGGAACCACTCCCGAGTCGCCGTGAGGTAGCCCATCACGGCCTCGAACCATACGTAGATCCGCTTCGTCTCGTACCCGGGGAGCGGCACCTCGATGCCCCAATCCAGGTCCCGCGTGATCGGGCGGTCCTTGAGGCCCTCGTGGAGCCAGGCCCGGGTGAACGTGAGGACGTGATGGCGCCAGTGTTCCTTGCCGCGGGACATCCACTCCTTGAGGCGCCCCTCGAACGCGCTGAGCCGGAAGAACAGGTGGTCCGTCTCCTTCGGGATCGGGGTCGTCCCGTGGATCCGGCATCGCGGGTCCTTCAGGTCGAACGGATCCCACAGGTGGCCGCAGCTCTCGCACTGGTCCCCCCGCGCGCGGGCGAACCCGCAGTTCGGGCAGGTCCCCTCGACGTACCGGTCCGGCAGGAACCGGTTGTCCGTCGTGCAGAACGGAGACGTCATCGTGGCCGGGTACACGTGACCCTTCCGGTGGAGCGCGAGGAGGATCTCCTGGGCCCAGGCCTTGTGGTTCGGCGCTGCCGTGCTCCAGTACAGATCGTACTTCACACCGAGGGCCTGGATGTTCTCCTCGTGGAGCTTGTGGAACCGCTCCGCGACGACGCCCGCGGGGAGGCCTTCCTCGTCCGCGCGGACCATCGCGGGCGTGCCGTGCATGTCCGTCCCGCCGACCATGAGGACCTCGTCACCCTTCATCCGGTGGTACCTCGAGACGACGTCCGCCGGGATGAACGTGGACACCGCATGACCCAGATGCCTCGGGCCCGCGGCGTACGGCCAAGCGACGCAGACGAGGATCTTCGCCATGTCGGAGCCGAGACAGGCGAGGGCGTCATTTAAACCATTCGCGGGACCCTGCGAACGGGGGCAACATGGAGGGCGACCCGCTGCTCCGCCGCGTGAGAATCACACGCGACAATTCTTGAGCGACGGGTTATTCTGGACGAATCCCATCGCACGCCGCGCGTCCCTTCGAGGCCGTCGATGGTCGAGCTCCGTCCCACCGTCTCGTTCGTCCGAGAGCTTCAACACGCCCGGCGTCCCGAGCCCGGGGTCCTGTGCTGGAACTGCCGCCGGCTCACGCCGTACGAGGAGGACCGCTGTCAGTCCTGCGGGGCCGCATTTGGAGGGAGCACGGGGGGCGCGTACGCGACGGCCCGCGGCGCCCAGACCTCCGGATCGCGGGAGTCGTCCGGCTCACCGCCCAAGATGAGGAGCCTCACGGACCTCATCCGCGACCTGGGGCGCGTCCACGATGTGTCCCAGCGGACCGCGGGGACCCGGGCCGTGGAGGAACGGCCGCCCACCCTGTTCCAGTGCCCGTCCTGCGGTCGGTTCGTCGGGGAACACGCGACGAGCTGCGCGTGCGGCGTGCGGTTCTCGGAGACCTCGGGCACCTTCGCGTGTCCGGAATGCGATGCTCTCGTCCCCGTGCTCGACGATGCGTGCCCCGTGTGCGGAGTCCACTTCGACGAGGACGCGCCCCACATGAGCTACGCATGTCCGAGGTGCGGTACGCCCGTGTCCGCGGACGCACTCCGCTGCACGTGCGGCGTATGGTTCGAGGACTAGCCCCGACGCCGGACCGCGATAACAATTCTCGTTTTCGAGAACCGTCCGAGAAGGGCTTTATCTCACCTGGCTCGTCGATATTCCAGAAGCGATGAAGGCGAAGGGCGTCCGGCGGGCCGGCAAGAAGACGTACTACCTCGTCCTGTGGTGGATGTCCCAGACTCCGTACGCGGCCGTGTTCGAGAACCAGGTCGCCGCGGAAGCCGCCGCGAGCGTCCGGAACGCGCTCCTCGTCACGATCACGGGAGCGGACGTCCGCGTGGACCAGGTCGCGGACTGGTACCGGCGCGACGACGAGGGCAAGCCGATGCCCGCGGAATGGCGGGACCTCGTCGGCCAGGTCCATGTCCCGTGGCTCGCGAAGCCCAAAGTCGCACTCTGACATCGCCGCGCGGGCCGGCGTGTTCTCACTCGAGATAGCCGGGAGGAAACGACTATACGCGCGGAGGGCCACCCGGGGCCTGCCTCCATGGCCACGGAACCCGACGCGATCGCGGAGTGCCCGAGCTGCAGCGCGGTCGTCCCCCTCGACGCGTCGGAGTGTCCCCAGTGCGGCGAGCTGTTCGCCGAGGAGGCGATCGAGGTCCAGGCCGACGAGGAATCCGCGAATTCCGGCACGTCCCGGGGGCTCCGGGAGAAGCTCCTCTTCTACGTCGGGATCCTGCTCATCGTTCTGGGCGGTCCGGGCATCGCGCTGTTCTCGTGGATCCACGACGCGTTCCGGATCGCGATCGGCGAGTACACCGCGTTCGAGGCGTTCGGGCCCGTGAACCGCCTCGTGTCGGCGGTCGGCCTGATCGTCCTCATCGTCGGGATCGTGTTCCTGATCCTCTCCCTCCGACTCACCCGACCCCCCGATCCGGAGTACGACGTGGGCGCGCCGCGCGGCTCCTGAGGCGCGGCGGTCCAGTACCATTATATACGCACATTCGGATGCGAAACGCGTCGGCGGCCGAGCGTCGCCGGTTGGAGCAGGGGATGTCGTATTCGGGGTCTGGCCCGCGGCCTTCCAACGCACCCGTCGAGGAAGGGAAGGTCTACGATGCCAAGATCGAGGACATGGGGCGCGAGGGCGATGGCCTCGCCCGGATCCAGAACTTCGTCGTCTTCGTGCCGGGCACGAAGGTCGGCGACCAGGTGCGGGTCCGGATCACGCGCGTCCACCGCAGAATGGCATTCGGGGAAGTCGTCCGAGAGTGACGCGTGTCCGGACGGCCTGGAGCGAGCGCCTCCTCGGCGCCCACGCCCCGCGTGCCCGTCGGCGGGCCCTCCCGGGTTTCGAGGAGCGTAGAATAACCTCTTTATACGGTCCTCCGAATCGATTCGCGAGGGGACTCTCTCTGTTCCGCGGTCGCCCACGGGGCCGATTCGGGCGCTGGTTCTTCGCGTTCACGGCCGCGTCGGCTCTCGTCCTCGCCTCCGGCCATGGCGCGGCCTCGGACGACGATCTGGACGGGATCGACGACGCGCTCGAGCTCGCGACGGCCCGGATCGTCGAGGTCCGCAACACGCCGGCCGCGTCCCCGACGTACCTCCGGGTGAGCAGCAACTCGGTCGGGTCCCCCACGAACGACTGGTTCCAGCTCGATTACGAGGAGGGCCGGTTCGACGTGGAGTACGTCCGGGGCTCCGAGGGGTCCCTCGCGCGGAGCTCGTTCCGGCTCGGACTCAAGGCCGTCGTCGAGTGGCGGGACACGAACGGGAACGGCTCCATCGAGCGTTCGGAGATCCTCGAGACGGCGGCCCTCGGTCCCGACGCGTTCGGTGCCATCCCGATCGAACATACGTGGGCGGAGAACGCAGACGGCGGGGCCGTCCACACGATCGGGATCTCGAGCAATCTGAACGAGCTCTCGATGGTCCTCACGGTTGCGCAGCGCTTCTACCGGATCTCGCCGGAGCGGATCCTCACCCCCATGGAGATCAAGATCGACATGTCGGTGAACTGGACCCTGCGGAACCTCGGGGCGCGCGTCGGAATTGAGCTGTGGCTCGAAACGGACTACGCGCCCGAGTACGAGGAGGAGAGCTGGGCGGACCGCAACAACTTCAGCACGGACGAGAGCGCGGTGAACATCACATCGGGGAGCGGAGCCGACCGGGCCGCGGTGTTCTTCTCGTGGTCCAAGACGGCGACCGTGGGCGGCCGCTCGGGCTCCGTATCCATCGCGGGCCTGGACGTCGCGTTCGAGTCCGACGCGTACGACCTGATCCTCGCGTACCCACAGGGGGAGAGTCCCACGGCCGCGGAGGTCCAGCACGGCGCGGGTTTCGGGGTCGTGAGCGCGGCCTACGGGAGCGTCCTGGATCCGCCCCCGCCGCCCCTGAGCGCGGATGCGCTCCTCTTTGCGACATCCGTCGCGGGCGTCGCGGCCCTCGTCGCTGCGACGATGGTGGCGGCGAAGCGACGCCGAGCGGATTGAGGCGAAACCTTATCGTCCGCCCTCGATACGGGGCCGGTGATCCGGATTGGCGCTGGCCGTCGAGAACGTGATCGTAGCGGCCGTCATGGTCCTCGCGTTCACGCTCACCGTGATCGCGCTCCTCGCGTGGCGCCGGACCCGGGACGCGCATGTCGTCTTCCTGAGCGTCGCGTTCGCCGTCTTCTTCGTGAAGGGCCTCGTGCTGACCTCCGCGATCTTCCTGACCCAAGTCGAGCTCCCCACGCTCATCCTCGTCTGGGGGGCGTTTGACCTCGTGATCCTCGCGCTGTTCTACGGGTTCACCCTCCGGCGCTGAAGGACGCGGGGTCCCCATGGACGAGGATGTCCTCGCCGTGGAGGCGAGGCGCAGGCTGTACGAATTCGTCCGGAACAATCCCGGGTTCCACCTGAGGGAGATCGCCCGCGCCCTCGATCTCTCGATCACGCTCGCGGACTACCACCTGCGGTTCCTCGAGAAGCACGAGCTCGTGTCCGCCTCGATGGACGGGGAGTACAAGCGGTATTACCCGCGGTCCGTCCCGGGCGCGGCGGACGAACGCCCCGCCCTCACGGACGCGCAGAAGGTGATCCTAGCGTTCCTCCGACAGCCCGTGCCCTTGCGCGTCCTCGCGTTCCTCATGGAGCGGGAGTCCGCCTCTCACAAGGAGATGCTCGAGCGGGTCCCCGTCTCCCCGTCGACCCTGTCCCATCACCTGAAGAAGATGCAGATGGCCGGGGTCCTCGCCCGCCTGGGAGTCCCGGACCGAGGGTACCAAGTCGCGGAACCGAAAGCGGTCGCCCTCCTCATGACGACATACGAGCTCGCGACCGCGGACCAAGTGGACACGTTCCTCCGGGTCTGGGGCGAGTTCCGCGTCTGATCCGATGCAGTGCCGTTGGAAAGGGAGGACGGGAGGTCCCGTCCCCATGCGCGTTGTGCCTACGGCGAACCCGTCTCGGGCGGCACGACCCACGTGGGCGTGCCATACGGCGCGCTCTCGTTGAGCCATGACGGCGTCCCGTAGGGCGCCTCATCGCCGAGCCAGACGGGCGGTCCCGGAGGCACGCCGCTCGTCTCGTTCGACGGGTGACCCGTCACATCGGCTCCCGCGAACGGGCGGAGGACCGAACCGGGGAACGCCCCGGCTGCGGCCGTCCCCATCACGAGGCCGGAGACCGCGATCACTCCGACGATCCATGCGTACTTGACCACTCCTTGGAACCCCCTGTGCCCCCCGGTTCGCTTGGGAGCCTAAATGGGTTATTGGACGGCGGTCGAAACGGGCGGTCCCTCAGTCGTCGTCCTTCGCGGGTCGGCCGGAGGCGACCTCGGCCCACATGGGCTTTCCCCCGTCCCGGATCACGATCGGGTCGCCTCCGTTCACGGATATCGTGTACGCCTCGATCACGTTCCCGTCGTGGACGACCCCCTCGACCGCGAGCGTGTCGTTCAGCTCGATCGCCGGAAGTCCGACGGCGGCCCACCACCACGGCGGCCCGAGTTCGACGACGTACGTGGTCCCCTCCGAGTCGTTCACGCGGATGGCGTACTCGACGGCGACCTCCCAGTGGGGATTCCACTCGACCTGGACGACGATCCCCTCGATGGCGTTCGTTTCCTCCTCCGCGTTCATCCCGTGGACGAAGGCCCCGACCCCCGCGGCGGAGACGAACGCGAGGGCGAGCAAGACTGTGACCGTGCTGGGCATGCGACCTCCTCTTGGAATGACGAGCGCAGGCCGAGGATTAAGACTTGTCGAACAGTCGCAGAATTGAGAGCGTCTCACAGGATGCTCGCGAGGTCCGTCGCGACGCTCTCGAGGAAGGTCCGGTCCGTCTCCGTGAACGCGTCGACCCGGTCCGAGTCAATGTCGATCTCCGCGAGGGCCGTCCCGTCCCGGAGGATCGGTACGACAATCTCCGAACGCGTGTTCAGGAAGCATTGGAGGTACCGCGGGTCCGCGTTCACGTCGGGGACGACGATCGTCGTCCTCTCGGCGACCGCCGCACCGCATATGCCGGATCCGATGGGGATCCGGGTGTGCTGGGTCGCGCTCGGGCCGGACCAGGACTGAAGCACGAGGTCCCCGCCCTCGATGCGGTACACCCCGACCCACGTGTAGTGCGGGATCTTCCGGAGTTCGCGGCACACGAAATCCGTGATCGCCTTCTTCTGGCTCCCCGAGCGAATGATCTTCTCGAGGCGCACGGCCAGCTCGTCGTAGCTCACGCGCCCCTTCTCGGCGGCCATGACCTCTCCGAACTTCCCGACGCCCTTCATGCGCTACGCCTCGTAGCAGCGAAATCGACATAAGGTTTGCGGGAGCGTGTTCCATCGGGCACGGCCCACGGGGGTCCGCCCGCGGCCCGCCGCTCCGGACGCGGCTCGAACCGCCGGACCGAAAATTGATATATCACGGAACCTTTCGATTTCTCACAAGCATCCCTCCACAACGAGGCCGTTCCTCGGACTTCAATCCGCCGAACGGCCTTGCCCTTTTTCGTCATCCGATCCCTTGTTCCGAAGGCGTCCACTCCGGGCCGCAGGATCTCGGGCCGATTTATATTCACCCTGGTTGATACAAAGACCGGCCACCGGGTTCACGCCATCCGCGGAAGGTCGATCCCCCGCGTGTCGATCCGCACCCGACGTCCGTCCACCTGGAGGCGGCCCTCTGCGAACAGGCGGACCGCCAGGGGCAGGAGCGCGTGCTCCTGCTCGAGGACCCGGGCCTCGAGGGTCTCCTCCGTGTCGTCCTCCCGCACGGGCAACGCCTTCTGGAGGATGATCGGGCCCCCGTCCACGGAGGCGTCGACGAAGTGGACCGTGCATCCGGTCACCTTCGCGCCGCTCGCGAGGACGTCGCGGTGCGCGTGAGCTCCCGGGAACGCGGGCAGGAGGGACGGGTGGATGTTCATGATCCGGCTCGGGAACTGCCGCACGAAGAACGGGGTCACGAGGCGCATGAATCCCGCGAAGACGACGAGGTCCACGCGGTTCTCACGCAGGACCCGCACGAGCTCCCGCTCGAACGCCTCGCGATCCGCCCCGAAGCCCCGATGGTCCACCACGGCCGTGGGGACGCCCGCCTTCTTCGCCCGGTCCAGCACGGGCGCGCCCGGGACGTTCGACGCGAGGATCGGGAGTTCGACATCGAGGTCGCCCCGGTCTCGCGCGTCCACGAGGCTCTGGAAGCCCGTCCCGCGGCCCGAGGCGAGCACCCCGACCCGGATCCGAGGCATCGTCCCCCTCAGTGCCGGAACAGGCGCAGGCCCGTGAAGGCCATCGCGATCCCGTGTTCCTCGCACGCCTCGATGACCTCCGCGTCCCGGATTGATCCCCCGGGCTGCGCGATCGCCGCGATCCCGCCGCGGGCGGCCTCGTCGATCCCGTCTCGGAACGGGAAGAACGCGTCGCTGCACAGGACGGACGACTTCGCACGCTCGCCCGCCTTGATGCACGCGAGCATCACGCTGTCCACGCGGGTCATCTGGCCGGCACCGATCCCAACCGTCGTGCGGTCCTTCGCGAGCACGACGCCGTTCGATTTCACGAACTTGGACACGCGCATCGCGAAGAGGACGTCCCGGATCTGGGCCTCCGTCAGGGCTCGTCTCGTCACGACCCGAAGGAGGTCCCGCGTGATCGGCGGATACCCGGCCGTCTGCACGAGCATCCCGCCCGACACCTTCGTCATCTCGAGCTCCTCGCTGGGTCGGAGGGCCCCGCGGGTCCGCGCGAGGCGGATGTTCTTCCGGGTGCGCAGGATCTCGAGGGCATCCTCCTCGAACCCCGGCGCCAGGAGGGCCTCGATGAAGTGCCCTTTCATCGCGCGGGCCGTCGCGAGGTCGACGGCCCGGTTCAGTCCGACGACGCACCCGTAGGCGGCCTTCTCGTCGGCCGCATGAGCCGCCGCGTACGCCTCCGCGAGGCTCGCCCGGACCGCGACCCCGGACGGGTTCGTGTGTTTGATCACGACCGCGGCGGGCTCGTCGAACTCGGCCGCGAGGCGCAACGCCGCCTCCAGGTCCACCAGGTTGTTGAAGCTGAGTCCCTTCCCGTGGAGCACGTCGAGGCGGGCCACGCTCACGGGGGGCGCGGCGGAATCCCGGTAGAACGCGGCTTTCTGGTGCGGGTTCTCGCCATACCGGAGGTCGGCCGCCTTCGCGTACGCGAGCCGGAGCGCAGGCGGGAGGGCGTCCCCGCGCCGACGGGTCAGGTACGCATAGATCGCCGCGTCGTATCCCGACGTGTACTCGAACGCCTCGAGCGCGAGGTCGTCCCGGAGGCGGGGGGGAACGGTCCCGAGTTCCTTGAGGGCCGCGAGGACGTCCGCATACCGGCCCGGCCGCACGACGACCGTGACGCGCGCCGCGTTCTTGGCGGCCGCGCGGATCAGCGCGACCCCCCCGATGTCGATGTTCTCGACGGCCTGGTCGTGGGCGACCCCGGGCTCCGCGACGACGTCTTCGAACGGGTAGAGGTTCGCTGCGACGAGGTCCACGGCGGCCGCGCCGAGGGCCGAGAGATCGGGTTCGTCCCCGCGGGGCGCGAGGATCCCGGCGAAAATTTTCGGATGGAGGGTCTTCACGCGGCCTCCGAGGCCCTCCCGAAGGCCCGTGTACTCGGAGATCGTCGTGACGGGCAGGCCGGCCTCCCGGAGGAGCTTCGCGCTTCCTTCCGTCGCGAGCAGGTCGAACCCGTGCGCGCGCAGGCCCCGCGCAAAGTCCACGAGACCCTCCTTGTCCGACACGCTCAGGAGGGCGCGGCGGGCCGGGACCATCGTGGTTACCAAGGAGGAATGGGGACGACCCAATTAAACCTGCGGCGTCGGGCTTAAGTCACAACGGGCCCACGGGGACGGGAGGCCGGGGGAGGAGTCCGGCCTGCTTCACGATCGTCGGGACGATCTCGTCCCACCCGACCGCCATCACGTGGATCCCGCGGACCCCTTCGACCTTCCGGAGCGCCTTGACCGTCCGGAGGGCGATGCTCAGCCCCTCCGCCTTCGGGTCGGGCGCCTTCTCCATGCGCGCCAGGATGTCCGGGGGGATCACGATCCCCGGGACCTTCTCCGCGAGGAAGTGGGCCATCTTCGGGGACTTGAGCGGGATGACGCCCGCGAGGATGTGGACCCGTTCGTGGAGCCACTCCTTCCGCACGAGGCGCATCCACTCCTCGAACGAGTCCATGTCGAAGATCGCCTGCGTCTGGACGAAGTCGGCGCCCGCCTCGACCTTCCCCCGGAGGTTCGCGAACGCCTGCTCCAGGGATCCGCCGAGGGGATTCGCGGCGGCCCCGATCAGCAGCTTCGGGGGCGCCTCGACCGAATCCCCGCCGCGGAGGGTCCCTGCGTCCCGCAAGTTCCGGAACATCGCGATCATCTCCTCCGTCTTGAGGTCGTAGACGCCCTTCGCGTCCTTCTCGTTCCCGACCTTCGGGTCGTCCCCCCACAGGCAGAGGACGGCCCGCACCCCGAGCGCGGAGGCTCCGAGGAGGTCCGCCTGGAGCGCGATCCGGTTCCGATCCCGGAGGGTGAGCTGCATGATCGGCTCGAGCCCTTCCCCCAGGGCCAGGACGGACGCCGCGAGGGACGACATGCGGACCAGGGCCCGCTGCCCGTCCGTCACGTTGCACGCGTCCACGTTCCCCCGGAACATCCCCGCGATCTTGCGGATCCCCTCCGGATCCGAGGACGCGGGCGGCGCGATCTCCGTCGTGACGGCGAACTGGCCGCTCTCGAGGACCCACTCGAGCCGGCTCCCGACGCGGATCCGGCGCGCGGACGCATGGAGCGGCATCGGGGCGGGACCACGCGGAAAATATTTACCCTTTTCCGGATGGGACGGACCGCGGCGTCCATGCCGCGACGTGGCTCACCAGCCGAAGTGCTCGCACAGCTCAAGGGCGCGGAGCATCCGATAGAACTCGCGCGCGTGGGCCGCGAGGCGCGGCCTGCGCAGGAGGGCCGACACGACGAGTCGAAGGTCCACGGCCCGCCATTCGAGGCCGTCGAGCTCCTCTCCGACCGCGTTCAGCAGCCCGTCTCCCCAGGAGCGCACGCGCTCGATCATCCAGAACAGCAATGGGTCCAGGAACGGGGACGCCCGGAGGGCCCGGTCGTACCCAACGAGGGCCGATGGGTCGTCCCGGTCGAGGGCCGTCGCAGCGAACCCGCCCGCGATCCGCCCGCTGAAGAGCCCGGGGTGGATCCCGGCCCCGTTCATCGGGTTCGTGATCCCGCAGGCGTCCCCCGCGATCGCGAGGCCCGGGATCGCGAACGCGCTCAGGTCGAAGCGGTACGGGATCGTGCCCGCGATGGCCTGCACGCGTCGCGCGGGGTCGATCCCGCGCTCCCTGCAGAAGGCGAGGGTCGCCGCGTGCGCGTCGATGTGGCCACCCGCACCCACGTTGACCGCGTCCCCCTTCGGGAAGACCCAGGCGTACCCGCCGTCGTACCGCTGCCCCACGTAGAGGAGGAACCGGTCCGGGTCGGCGAGCGTCACATCGGTCCGGCGGAAGCGGTACTCGTACGCGCGGATGACCTCCTGCCGTCGCACGAGCCCGAGGGCCTTCGCGATCCGGCTCGCGGGTCCGTCCGCGGCGATCACGACCCGCGCGTCGAAGACGTCCCCGTTCGCGTGGACCCGCCAGCCCGCGTCCCCGCGCGAGATCCCCGTGACCCGGGTCGCCGTGCGGACCTCCGCGCCCGCGTCCACGGCGCCGTCTACGATCCAGCGATCGAAGGCGGGCCGGTCGATCGCATAGCCTGGCTGTTTCGTGATGAAGAAGGACGTCCCGTTGGGCATGACGGCCCGCGCGCCCGAGACGCCCTGCGCGACCCACTCGTCCCGCGGCCGGATCCCGTTCGACTCGAGCCCGAAGCGGCTCACCCCCTCCGCGCACTGGACGGGTTCGCCCAGGATCTTCTTCTTGTCGAGGACGAGAGTCCGGAAGCCCGCCCCGGCGAGGCCTCGCGCGGCCATGCCTCCCGCGGGCCCCGCGGGA
>Ga0209751_10003064_pt1 | contig 16326 bp, 15 predicted proteins | sample RifCSP13_1_FD_184019 | JGI IMG/M metagenome (GOLD analysis project Ga0209751, IMG submission 184019) | Soil microbial communities from Rifle, Colorado - Rifle CSP2_sed 13_1 (SPAdes) (version 2) | ecosystem: Environmental > Terrestrial > Deep subsurface > Rock core/Sediment | place: Rifle... | reverse complement strand
CGACCACCAGGACGGAAAGCTCAACCGGGATAGGGGTTCGGAGGGTGGGCGCTAGTGGGGTCGAACCACTGACCTCTGCCGTGTGAAAGCAGAACTAGCCGATCCTGTGACCAGGGAGAACTCACAAAACGGGCCTCTCACCGGGCCTTTCGCGTTCTCACCCGCTCTCATCATTTCGCACCACCTCGTGCCGCTCGCGCCCCCACCGCGCCCCGACAGCCTTCGGCCTCACCGGACCCGGCGGCCCAAGACTAAGACCTTTGGCAAAGCATCGTCCCCATGGTTCGCCGAGACGCCGTCTCTCCCCGAGTCCCAAGCCACTTGAATGTTTCCTGTTGTGGGCGGTAACAGCCTCGAACGGCGGCCTCTTCCTTGTAAGGGAAAACTCGCTGAGGCGAAGGAACGCCCGTCCTGGCGACCTTGTGGATCACGATTGGCTTTCATGCCGGAGGGTCGTCGCGCAGCTTTTTGTTGTGTCGCGGACAAGCCACGGACAGGGTTCCCTCTCGAACGCGTCGGGTCCGGACGGGAGTTCACGCACCGGTCGCTTCCGAAGGGTCGGTGATGTCGACGATGATTTCAGCGGCGGAGCTCGTTTCGTATCAAGACAGTCCTGCAAGGCGGATGTGAAATTCCAATATGTCTCAGCGCACCTTCGAATCGGTGCTCCCTCGCTTCGGTGGGGGTACGCCTCCTCGCTAGTCTTGTCTGCGAGGGGAGGATTGATCGCGCCTCCCGCGACCCGGAGAGGAGGCTGCGAGCAATGAGAGAGGACGTTGAGTTCAGATCCGACAGCCAGCTCTGCCGCGGATGGCTGTACCACGACCCCGCAGCCGGAATCCGCCCCACCGTGGTCCTGGCGGGAGGTTGGTGCTACGTACGTGAAATCGTGATGCCTACCTACGCGGAAGTATTCCTGGCCGCGGGGATAAACGCGTTGGTCTTCGATTACCGCAACCTCGGAGTGTCAGAAGGGGACGACCGCCAGCACCTGGATCCCTGGGCCCAGATCCGCGACTACCAGGCAGCGATCAGTTTCCTCGAACGCCATCCCAGCGTGGATTCCAAGAGGATCGGAGCATGGGGCATCTCGTACTCGGGCGGTCATACGCTCATCCTCGCCGCCATCGATGACCGCGTGCAAAGCATCGTCAGCCAGATCCCCGTCGTCAACGGATACGAAAACATGCGCCGCGTCCACGGAACGATGGGGTACCGGCGCCTGGCCGCCCTCTTGACCGAGGACCGCCAGCTTCGCTACAACGAGCCCGGGCGTCGCTTGTACCTGCCCCATGCCAGCGCCGATCCCAACTCGGAAGTCTCGGCGTGGCCGTTCCCCGAGACATTCCGCACTTTCAATGAGATTCGCGAGCGGTCGGCTCCGCTGTATGAGAACCGCAGCACTGTGGAGTCGGTCGAGCTGCTTCAGAATTACGACGTCGGTCCCTTCGTGAAACGTATCTATGACACACCGGTTCTGATGATCGTGGCCGAGGGTGATGACCTGACGCTCTGGGATCTCGAGATCGCCGCATACAATGCGATCCCGACGGCGCGCAAACGCCTCGAGGTGCTGCCTCACACGACGCACATGACTCTTTACTCCGATCAGGACAAGCTGGCGGTCGCTGCCGGCCACGCTCAGAGGTGGTTCTCCGAGACGCTGTGAGGCCTTGACCGTCGGGCTGCGCGGGCTTGCCGACCGAGCATCCGTCCCCGCCCCCTGTGGCCCGCCGGCCAATCGCTTTTACCGGGAGGATGGACCAAAGGATATAGCGCTCCCGCTGCCCGAGGGGGAGCGGTCGCCGTTCAGCGGAACCTCGCCCCAACCGCACGTCTAGAGTTCCTGCAAGCGCTTGCAGAGTCAGGAGTTTGGAGATGGAGGGCCGGGTAGCCAAGGCGAAGAAAGCAGTTATCGTCGGCGTCACCGGAATCCAGGGTGGGGCACTGGCGAGCCACCTCGGAGAGAGAGGGTGGAACGTATTCGGCGTCGCCCGCCAACCGCCCTCTAACGCGCCAGGGATTACCCCGATCGCGGCCGACCTAACCGATCCTTCGGCGATTCGGGACGCACTCGCCGGAATCGACCCGACGCATGTCTTTTTCACGGCATGGTCCCGCCAGGCAACGGAGGCCGAGAACTGTCTGGTGAACGGGGCCATGCTGCGCAACCTTCTCGCGGCAGTTGCCGACGCGCCAAGCCTGCAGCACGTTGCGCTCACCACGGGGCTGAAGCACTACCTGGGTCCGTTCGAGGCCTACGCGCTCTCGAAACCGGACACGCCATTTCGCGAGGATCAGGAACGCCTTCCCTACCAGAACTTCTACTACGACCAGGAAGACATCCTGTGGGAGTTCGCCGCCGACGCCGGGTTCACCTGGTCGGTCCACCGGCCGCACACGGTCATCGGGTGGGCCATCGGAAATGCAATGAACATGGGCGTGACCCTCGCCGTCTACGCCGCGATCTGCCGGGAGACAGGCCGGCCGTTCGTGTTCCCGGGGTCACCTGAGCAGTACAACGCAGTCACCGATGTAACTGACGCCCGGATCCTCGCTCGCCAACTCGAATGGGCATCTGTTACCCCGGAAGCTGCGAACGAGGCATTCAACATCGTCAACGGGGACCAGTTCCGGTGGAGACGGATGTGGCGCATCATCGCCGAAGGTCTCGGGGTGGAGGCAGCCGAATACCCGGGGCACCCGACCCCGCTGGTCGAACAGATGGCCGAGGCGTCCCCGGTGTGGGATCGGATCGTCGAAAAACACAGTCTGGCTCCGCATCCGATCGAAGAACTGGCTTCGTGGTGGCACTCCGACGCCGACCTCGGCCGGACGATCGAGACCTTCACGGACATGACCAAGAGCCGTCTGCTCGGATTCACCAACTATCAACCCACCGACCGATCGTTCCTGGACCTGTTCGATCGGCTCCGCCGCGAGCGGATCATCCCTCCCCTCGAATTGAAAACCTAGGGACGGAATCATCTTGCGAGATCCCTGATGCATACCACTCCAAATCGAACCCAAACCCGATTCGGACCGACGCTGGCTGACATTGCCGACGATGTCGGGCTCAGCTCGTCGACCGTTTCGAGAGCTCTCGATCCCCGCCGCTCTTTGATGGTGAATACCAAGACACGGGAGCTGATCGCAGAAGCGGCCGAGAGGCTCGGATACCGGCCCCATCTCCCGGCCCGGAGCCTCATGACCGGTCGCACCCAGACGATTGTCGTCATCGCGGCCGATCTCGGCAACCCCTGGGTAACGCCGATCCTTCACGGTGTGGCCAGCCGGGTGGCCGTGGACGGGATAGTTCCCATCATCGCCGAAACGAATAACGACTCCCACGTGCTGGCGGAGCTGATCAACCACATGTTGGCTCGTGGCGTAGACGCCATAATCATCCTCGCGGCGCAACGTCAGGACGCTGAGGTCATCGAATCCGCCGGGCGAATCGTCCCGACGGTGGTCGCCGCTCGAAACCTGCTCGGCGTCTCGGTGCCTGTTGTCACCCACGACGATCGTCGTGGCGGAGAGATGGTCGCCGAGCACTTTGCCGACCTCGGCCACAAGCTCGTCGTCCAGCTTCTCGGCCCGAGCGACGTGATGAACTTCCTCTTGAGGAGCGAGGGCTTTTCGACTGTCGTGAAGCGGCGCCGTGTCCGCCAGTTGTCGATTCGCGATGAAGCCGTGCAGCCCACGCTCGAGGAGGGTTCCCGCCTGATGACGAAGCTGTTCGACTCCGCCTCGGAACTGCCGACCGCCGTTTTCGCACACAACGATGCGATGGCGATCGGAGCCATGGCGGCGATCCGCGAGCACGGACTGGGCATCCCCGAGGACATCTCGGTCTCGGGTTATAACGACATGCCTTTGACCGAGTTTCTCGCCCCTAGCCTTACGACCGTTCACTACCCCGGCTGGGAAGTGGGGCATGCTGCGGCCGAAGTTGCCTTGCGGCTGCTCGCCGGCGAACAGGGGGTGGAGTCGGTGTGCCTCGATCCGGTCTTCATTCCCCGGGGGTCAACAAGGCAAATGGGCGATCAGCGCAGATGAGTGGGGCCGTCCACAGCTCCTCTCATCGAATCTGACCGGCGGCTAGACGAGGACCATCCCGCCGTCGATCATTACCACCTGGCCGGTCATGTAGTCCGAGTCGGCGGAAGCCAGGAACAGCGCAGTTCCGGCGATGTCCTCCGGTTGCGCAGGCCGACCGAGCAGAATTCCCGCGGAGAAATCCTTCATCGCCTGCCCGGGTTCATCGGCGTCCCCGATGGCAACGAGATCGGCGTCAAGCTGCTTCCAGAGCGGCGTGTCGACCACCCCGGGAGCGAAACCATTGACCGTGATCCGATGTCCCGCCAAAGCCCTCGCCGCGCCCTGGATGATCGCTAAGACCGCGAACTTCGAGGCGCAGTAGGGAACAAAACTCGGGTAACCCTGACGGGACGCAATCGAGGCGGTGTTGATGATCTTGCCACCGTCGCCCTGAGCGATCATTTGCTTGGCCGCTTCTTGTGTCCCGATAAGCACACCGAGGCCGTTTACGTCCATCACCCGATGCCACACCTCTTCGGTGATCTCGAGGAATCGCTCCGGCTTGTTGAAGCCCGCGTTGTTGAACATCACGTCGAGCCGGCCGAACTGCGCCACCGTGGCGGCGATCAATTCCTGTGTCGATTCCCGGCGGCTCACGTCGACCGGGTGAGCCGCTGCCTCCAGCCCGGCTTCCTTGAGCTCCTTGGCGACCGCCTCGGCTCCATCGGAGTTGAGATCCCCGATCATCACGCTGGCACCCTCCTGGGCCAGGCGGGTGGCGATGCCCCGGCCGATGCCCTGGGCCCCTCCCGTGACGATCACCTTGCGGCCCTCCATGCGCATCCGACCCTCCATTGCAAGCGCTTGCAACGGGGAGTGTAGGCGAGTAGGTTCCCCGCCTGTCCTTGGAAGGCGAGGGAGATGTCAACACCCATCCACGACACCCATCCGATGAAGGTCCATGTCGATTCCTTCCACGCCGACGGCGGCCTGAAAGCCGAGGACGGGTGGGTCGACATGAACGTCAAGTTCCTGATCACCAGGGATTCCGTAAACGCCCAGCAGACTGTGTTCGGGATCACGGTGTTCCCGCCCGGGGCCAAGCACGACATCCACCGTCATCCGCATGCCGAGGAGACCGAGTACATCGTCGAGGGCCACGGCATCGCCCGGGTCGGTAACGACGACGTCGCGATGGGGCCCGGGGACATCGTCTTCGTGCCTACCGACGCCTATCACGGCTTTTACAACACCTCGGAGACCGAACGAGCCGTGATGGTGTGGTGCTACGGGGGTGCGGGAACCCTCGCCGAAGCTGGCTACGTACGCGAGGCCGCCGACTCCGAGCCGGCTGAAGCGAGCTGAGCCGTGCGCGCAGTCGTCTATCACGGCCCTCGCGACGTCCGGGTCGAATCCGTCCCCGAACCATCACATCCGGGACCGGGAGATGTGCTCCTGCAACCCTTGTGGTGCGGCATCTGCGGTACCGATCTGCACGAGTACACCTCGGGCCCGATCGTCACGCCGTCCAAGCCGCATCCGCTGACGGGGGTCACCATTCCCCAGATATTCGGCCACGAATTCTCGGCGAGCGTGGTGGAAACCGGGGAGGGAGTCACCTCGGTTCGAGCCGGCGATCGGGTTTCCGTGATGCCGCTCATCTTCTGCGGACGGTGCGACATGTGCCGGCTGGGGAAGCACCACATGTGTCGCATCATGGCGTGCACCGGTCTCAGCTCATCGAGCGGCGGACTGGCCGAGTACGCCCTGGTGCACGAGTACCAGGTCGCTAGTCTTCCCGATGAGGTGACCGATGTCCAGGGAGCCGCCATCGAACCCGCAGTTGTTGCGATGTACGGAGTCGAGCGGGCCCGGTTTCCTGCCGGTGGCCGGGTTCTGATTACCGGATCGGGACCGATCGGCGCATTGGCGGCCCTCGCCGCCGCAGCCGTTGGAGCCGGTGAAGTGATCATCTCCGAACCCAACCCGAAGCGTGGTGCATTTGCTGCCGGATTGGATGTCGGCCCCGTGCTCACTGAGACTGGCGAGGCTCTGGCGGAGCGCCTGCGGGAGCTGACTCAAGGCGAGGGTGTCGACGCGGCGATCGAGTGCGCCGGGAAGGAAGCGGCGTTCAACACCTGCATCGACGCCGTCAAGCCCCAGGGATCAGTCGTACAGACCGGCCTTCACGTGGCACCGGCAATGACGTTTCCTGAGAAGTGGAGCATGAAGGACCTCAGGATCGAGGGCACCTGGTGTTACAACGTGACGGATTGGCCACGAGTCATACGGCTCGTCGCCGCCGGCAAGTACCCGGTGGACAAGATCGTCACTTCCAAACTCCCTCTGGATTCGATCGTGTCAGGCGGGTTCGACCGATTGATCGATCCGACCGGGGAGGAAGTCAAGGTCCTCGGGTCGGCTGCGGCCTGATTCGATCAGGAACAGGTGTCGCACCGCCCTGTCAATCGGAGTACGACGTGGCATGTCGGGCAGGTAGTGGTCCGGGGCTTCTCCTTGGGACGTCTGGCCGCTCATCGACGCTGAGACGCCACTTCGGCGTCAGGGTCGGGCGACCTCCATCCAGCGGCATTTCAGAGCCGAAATGTCGATAGCACTTGAAGCGCTCTTCGGCGGCATGCATATCGAGATCCTCGGGCCGGCTACCCCCGTAGGTCTGGTCAATTGCCCATCCGTACCCGTCACCGATCGTACCGTCGGCATGCACGCACAGCGCTGAGAGCAGGGGTTCACCCAGGCGATAGCAGTTTCGGGCAACCATGCCGAGTACATCACCGATCCAGTAGTGCATCAGCATCCGAGTTCGAATGCCGGATCTAGTTTGAACCTCGTCTGCTAACTCGCCGTAAGTGATGAGCCCGCCGTAGACGGTCGCGACCCTAACGAGCTCCTTTCTTGCGACCTCGGCCCACGACACCTTCGCTTCCGACATCGGCACTGCGGAATTGTCGGACTCCCGGAATGTGCCGGGTATTGCATTCACGGTTGCGGCGCTGCCTCGACGGTTACACGAAGGCCAGCATCGGACCGACGTACAAAGAACAAGCTCAGGGCCAGCCGGTTCAGCGCGAGTTGCGGCAGCCGTGCAACGAGTCCCCGGTACTGCCGGTTGTCGGGGAGCGCGAGCCCGTATTTTGCTTCGGGATCGCTCATTCGTTGGACGTGTTCACCAAGACCACCGAGGAAGTAGTTCACCTGCTGTGGTGGAAGTGCGACCTCGCCCTTGGCTTCGATTACCCAGCGGCCTTCGATTCCTCGGGCCTCGATGTCAATCCCGCGTTCGCGGCCCCAGCGGACAACGACCATACAGCCGCGATCTTCGAGGTACTGCTTCACGGCCTGCTTGACATCGTCCTCGCTCAGGGAGGCGCACTTCAGGCCCGGGCACAGGTCCCGATGGAATCGGCCCACTGCCCGCGCGATGGTTAACAATCTTCCCGCCAGCTCCTATTGTTCTAACGAGCGAGCCGTCCTTGGCAAGTCGACGGCATATCTGATTCACCTGCTGGCGGATCACGCCCAGTCGCTGAGCCAACTCGTCATCATTTAGCGGCTCGTTCGCGCTTCGGACGGCATCGAGAACCCGCTCCATGATCGTCGCCACGAGGCAATCGTAGGTTTGCTATCCATGGGAAGGGACCGGCACCGAACGCTGGATCGGGCCGAGGTTTGCCTCACGGAAGGCTTGATGCACCTCCGCAATCCAACCACTTGCTGCCTCTGCGAAACCCGAGCGGGTTGCTCAACTGCGCATGGTTTCTTGATGGTCGATGACCGATGCGAGCAAAGGGGAGATCCTATGTCGGCCGAATACCAACTCGCAGGTCTTACGACCCCGACTAAGGGCTCTGGCAACGACCCGTTACCGCGTCACGTCGACGATGATCTTTCCTTTGGCGCGCCTTTCGGCGAGCGGGCGCATGCCTTCGTCGAGGAGCTCGTCGAGCCCGATCACTTTGTCGAGGACGATGTCGAAGACGTCCGTGGTGCGCAAGACCTCGAGGGAATCGGCGAGGTCTTCGGCCAGGACATGCGCCAGCGTGGTTGTGACATCGATCTCGCGAACGATTAGCGACAGGAGATCGACCTCACGGGGGGCGTTGTGGAGACCGACGAGCAGCACCCGTCCGCCCTTTCGTACGGCTTGGAACGCCGCGGCAGGGGCATGGGCCGCACCGGTGGCCTCGATGATGACGTGGGGCCCATCGGGACCTGCCGCCGCCCGGATCGCTTCCACCAGATCGGTGTCGGAAACGTCGATCGTCTTCGAGGCTCCGAGCTTGGAAGCCGTCTCGAGTCGCTCGGCGTCGATATCGAGAGCGATGAGATCTTCCACTCCGAGGGAACGGGCGGCGGAGATGATGAAAGCGCCGATTCCCCCTGCGCCGATGACTGCCAATGTCTCACCCGGCTTCACACCGCTTCGCCGCACGGCATGGATCGCCACCGACTGCGGCTGGGCCAAGGCGGCGGCGTCGTCCGAGACGTCATCGGGTACCGGCATGAGCGTCGAGGCCGGCACATTCACGTACTCGGCCAATCCCCCGTCGACCTGCAGCCCCAGCGTGTAATAGGAGCTGCAGAGGTTGGTGCGGCCCGCCCGGCACCACTCGCACTTTCCACACGACACGCCCGCACCCGACACCACCCGATCACCGGGTTGAAAACGGGTGACGCCGGAGCCGACCGCCACGATCTCACCGGTGAACTCGTGACCGAGGATCACGGGGGGCACCGCGAGGACGGGCCCGTGATCCCACTCCGCCGAGTCGGTACCGCAGACCGCAGCCCGAGTCACCCTTACTTGAACCTCGTTTTCTGCGGGGTCGACGGGCCGAGGGACGTCCTCAATCGCCAGCAATCCCCTGCCTCGAAACACCGCAGCCCTCATGTCCCGGTCCTGATGTGGACCTTGATGTTTCGTTGGGTGTCCTTGGCGGCGTCGTAGGCATCAAGGGCCTCTTCGATCCCGAACGTAGCCGTCACCAGCGTCGAAGGGTCGACCAGTCCCCGGGCCAGGAATCGGATCGACTCGGGCCAGACGTTCATCGATCCGATCAGCCCCCGCATCGTCAGTGCCTTCGATTGCAGGTATCCCATCGGTGCCGGCGGCTTCGATCCGATGTCGATGCCGACATAGGCGATCCGCCCACCGTGAGCGACGAGTTCCATCGCCTGGGCCATGGCGGCCGGCGATCCGGCCGCTTCGATCACGCCGTCGAATCCCCGTCCCCCGGTGAGATCGCCCACCGCATCTGAGAATCCGTCGGCCGTCGGGTCGAGCGTGTTGGCAGCTCCGGCGTCCAGACCGATAGCCCGGCGTCGCTCGTCGGGCTCGACGAGCGTCACCCGGGCATTGCAGGCCGCCACGGCCATAACGCACATGAGGCCGATCGGTCCTCCACCGAGCACGGCCACATGGTCGCTCGGGTCGACCCGGTCGAGGTGGCGAACCGCGTTATATGCCACCGAGAACGGCTCAACCAGGGCACCCTGGGTGTAGGTCAGCTCATCGGGGATCTTGTGCAGCCATTCGCCCCGCGCCTTGAACAGCTGGGCGGCCGCACCGTCGATGTTGAAGCCGAAATGATCGCGGCCGCCCGGTCCGACCACACACTCCCCGACCACCCGATCGCCGACAGCCAGGCCCTCGACCGCCTTTCCCACTTCGACCACCTCTCCGGACCACTCGTGGCCGGGGGTGACGGGATAGGTGAACGGGATGATGTAGCGGCCGGAAAGCAACTCGAAGTCGGAATGGCAGATGCCGACAGCCCGGGACGCAATCAGGACGTCATCTGCCCCGAGCGAAGGCTCGGCGACGTCGGCGACCTGCGCCTCGTTCGGTGCCACGAACTGCACTGCTCTCATAGACCGGTAACTCCTGTGATCGATGCTCTTGGTGGGCTCATTGACTTCAGCTCGTCGGGCCTGCGGGGGCAACCGAAGTCACTTTGGCAGTCCTAAGCCGACGCAACCAGCGGGTTTTTCCTGCGGTCGAACCGCTCTCGCAATGCCGCCCAGTTGACGGTGTGGAGCGCAACGCCCGCGGCGAGAGCGCCGGCTTCCACGAGGGTCCGAATGGCCGTCGAGACGCCGAGGGTGAGAACGAACTGGCCGAGTTGGGTCAGGAACAGGGCCGACAGCGCGGTAGAAATCGGGTAGCCCTTTCCACCTAATAGAGAGGTACCGCCCAGGACGACCGCCGCGACGGAGGAGAGCAGGTAGGCATCGCCCTGATAGGCGGTGGGCTGGGCGACGATGCCGGCAATCAACACACCGGCCAGCCAGTACATGACCATCGCCCACACGTAGGCGGACATCCCGTGTCGCTTGGCGCGGAGTCCCGCCGCCCAGGCAGCCGTGGGGTTCGCTCCAACCGCTTCGAAGCGCCGTCCGGCCACCGTCTTCTTCACGATCAACGTGACGAGCACCGCGGCTGCCACGGCGAAATACACGGAATTGGGAATGCCGAACGTTTGGCGGGTGACGATGTTCGCCAGCAGCCGGGTCGTGCCGCGAGGGATCCCCCCAGACAGGCCCAGCACGACCGAGTAGAGAAGCGCGTTCATCCCAAGGGTGGCGATGATCGGGTTGAGCCCCCGGTGCGTAATCAAGAACCCGTTGATTGCTCCAGCGACGAGTACCACGGCCAGAGCGGTGAGGGCCGCCCTCAACAATCTGCTGTCCTGCCCGTTCGCCAGGTGCGTGCAAATCACCACCGTGAGAGAGATTCCCCCGGGCACGGAGAGGTCGATCCCACCCTGTTGAACCACCAGCGTCTGTCCGAGGCCGGCGACGACCAGGACCGCCGCGTAGGGAAGCATGCCGAGGATGGCTCCCCGGCTGACGCTCGCAGGGGAAAAAACGGCCCCGACCAACAACAGCAAGACGGTCGCGACGACAACCGTTATGAGACCGCCGTGAACGCGCGAGAGGATCCCTGGCCTTCTGGCTTCCCCACCCGTCGTTGCCGAATCGGGCACCGTCTTATTCCTCCTGCCGGCTCATTCTGACCTGACGAGCGCCGCCAAATTACAGAACAAGGAGAAAGACTGCAAGCGCTTGCATTGCTGGACGACCGAGTCTAGGGTTCCGCGTAGGCATTCCCCTGATAGCAGGGGAACGAGGGGAGATAGGGACCAGGCGAAACCAAGAGCCGGCCCACAGGCCACGTGCCCCTTCAGCCCCAACCGAAGCCGAGACCCGGCTTCCAGCCGATCGCAAAAATCGAATGGAATGGAGAAACTATGAGAGGAAAGCGTCTCAACGTCTCGCTGATCTCGGTGCTCACCGTCATGGCCCTGATAGGGGCCTGTGGCGGCGACGCAACCGACGCGACGACGACCGCCGCCGCAGCGACCACCACCGCGGCTGCGGGTGACACCACGACCACGGCCGCCGCGGCCGGTGAAGTTCCCTCGTGGTGCGGTCCCAAGGAGATCGTCCTGGGTATGACGGACGGGTTCGGAGGCAACAGCTGGCGGCTCGTGACGACCGCCTCCGCAAAGGATGAGGCAGCCAAGTGCCCGAGCGTGACGGAGTTCGTCTACGCCGACGGCCAGGGTGACACCCAGAAGGCAATATCCGACATTCAGGGCATGGTCGCCACCGGCGTCGACGCCCTGGTGGTGTTCCCCGACGCCAGCGAGGCGGTGCTTCCGGCACTACGAAGCGCGTTCGAGGCCGGTGTGGTCACGGTGCCGTACCGAGTCTTCCCCGGCGGGGAGGACGGTGTGGACTACACCCATTACGTGGCTCTCGACTCGCCTAACGATGGCCATACCTGGGCGAACTGGATTCTGGAAATCCTTCCCGAGGGAGGCACTGTCCTCATGCTGAGCGGCCCTCCCGGCAACAGCCAGGGGGTTGGCGAAGCCGAAGGGCTGCATGAGGTTCTCGATCCGACCGGTCTGTACACATTCATCGGAGAGCAGCCTTTCGAACCGACCGGTTGGGATCCGGCCGTCACCCAGCAGGTACTGACGGCGGCGATCGCCAGCAACCCGGAGATCGACGTCATCGTGTCTGACTTCGGCCCCTCCCTCGTGGGAGCCCTTCCGGAGTTCGAGAACAGCGGCCGCTCGATTCCGCCCATCGCCACCTCAGACGGCAACCTGTTGGGATGCTTCTGGGAGGAGAAGTCGCCGGACAACCCCGACTTCAAGCTCCTCACCATCCAAACCGGAAACGACCATTCCCGTCTGGCGATCCAATGGGCCGTAGCCCTCGCCACCGACGGTACGCCGCCTGCCGCTAGCTCACACCAGCACCTGGTGTTCGAGAACTCCGTGACAGGCGATCCCAACCCGGTCCAGTGCGAGCCTGACCTTCCGGGTGACGTATACCTCTCGGCGGAGATGTCCGGAGAGGACCAAGCCGCATTGATGGATTAGCGGTCACCAGGCAAACGACATCGAGCGATGGGGATCCGCGAGGCTCGCGGATCCCCATCGCACTATTTTGAGTGAGCTAATGGCGACCCACACGACGTCCGAAGACACCCAGATCACCGATGAGCCGACGATGGTCCTCTCCGGTATGTCCAAGAGCTACGCCGGCGTCGCCGCCCTAACCGATGTTTCGCTTGAGATCCTCCCGGGCGAGATCCACGCTCTTCTCGGCGAGAACGGGGCGGGCAAGTCAACCCTGATGGGTATCGCTTCTGGGGAGATCGGAGCCGATGCCGGGACGATCACCTTCGCGGGTTCCCAACAGCCTCAACTGACGCCGAAGCTGGCCAATTCACTTGGCATCGCCATCGTTCATCAACATCCCGCATTGCTACCCGACATGACGGTCGCCGAGAACATCCGGCTGGCGGTGCCGGCCCAGCACCTCGTGTTCGCAGGCAATGAAGAAGCGTCGATGCGCGCTTTGTTGGATGAGGTCGGCATGAATGTGCACCTCAACGATCGAGCCGACACTCTCAGCATCGCCAACAAGCACCTTCTGGAAGTCGCCAAGGCCCTTGCGGTGTCGCCGAAAGTGCTGATCCTGGACGAGCCGACGGCACCGCTCGGCAAAGAGTCGGTCGATCTCCTCTTCGAGCATGTTCGCTCCGCCGCACAGGAGGGAACCGCGGTCGTCTACATCACACACCGGCTTGCCGAAGTGCGCCTGCTCGCCGATCGAGTGACCGTGCTTCGTGACGGCAAGGTCAGCGGCACGGCCAAGGTAGACGATGTCTCCGATGATCAGCTCCTCGCCTGGATCGTCGGTCGGCGCCTCATCGGTTCGACGTTTCCTGACAAGGCATCCGCCGAGGCGTCCGAGGAATACCTGAGGGTCTCTGATATCAGCGGGCAGGGGTTCTCCCACATCTCGGTCACGGCGAGGCGCGGCGAGATCGTTGGAGTCGCTGGCGTGGTCGGAAATGGTCAAAGCCAGCTTCTGGCGGCATTAGCAGGGTTGGTCCCGTTCAAGGGCTCCGTCGACGTGAACAGCAAGCCCTACTCGTCCAGCGCGCTTCGAACCCGCGCTGCCTATATGCCGGCCGACCGTCACCGAGAGGGTCTGATGATGAGCCTCTCGGTCAGGGAGAACGCCGCGGTCAGCGCGCTTCAGCGTTTTAGACGGGCGCTCTTCGTGAAGCGCGACCTTGAGATCGCCGGAGTGAAGGCAGAACTCGACGCTTTGAATGTCAGGACCCCGTCGATGGAAGCGAATGTGGCATCTCTGTCCGGTGGGAACCAGCAGAAGGTGGTGATGTCGAGGGCGCTGTTGAGAAAACCCGCCATGTTGATCGCCGACGAGCCGACTCAGGGTGTCGATGTGGGTGCCCGGGCCGAGATCTACCGCATCATTCGCGAGGTCGCCGCCAGCGGGATCCCCGTGATCGTCGCGTCCTCGGACGCACACGAGCTTGAAGGTCTGTGCGATCGGGTGATGGTGATGTCACGGGGTCAGAGCATCGTCGAGCTGACCGCAGATGCCGCCACCGAGGAACGAATCATCCGCGCGGCGGTCAGCGCAACGACCCACCAGGACTATCAAGACGGACCGGTGTCGATGAGCAGATCTTCAACGTGGGGACGCTTCCTTGAGGGTGACTATGCCCCGGTGCTCATTCTCGCCCTCGTAATAGTCGGGCTCGGTGCATACATCTACTCGACGAACGACAGATACATCAATGCGTTCAATATCACATCCGTCCTTATGCTCGTGTCGGCCCTCGGGTTCATCGCGATCGGCCAAACAGTCGCCTTGATGGTTGCGGGGATCGATCTATCGGTCGGGCCTCTGGCGGGATTGCTCGTCGTCGTGGCGTCCTTCTTTCTCGTTGATGAGCGTTCATTTGGGGTCATGGCGTTCGGTTTCGTTTTGATGGTGATCGTCGCCGTCATCATCGGATTCATCAACGGGGTGCTGATTCGGTACGGACGCTTCACGCCTGTCGCGGCAACCCTGGCGATGTACATCGCACTCGGCGGGCTGAGCTTCGTTCTGCGCGATCGGCCAGGCGGGTTCATGAGCTCCACAATCACCGGGCCGATAATGGAAAAACTGGGGCCCGTGCCCTGGGCATTCATCGTGCTCGTTCTGACCGCCATCCTGATGGAACTCGCTTTACGGAAAACGGAATGGGGTCGGCGGCTGCGAGCGATCGGGTCGCATGAGGATTCCGCGCGACGCCTGGGCATCAACGTCAATCGCACGGCGGTCGCCACCTACGTGACGACGTCGTTGTTCGTGTTCCTGGGGGCGGTTGTCCTGCTCGCTCAGCTCGGCGTCGGCGATCCGGCCCAGGGCGTGGGTTACACCCTGAGTAGCGTTACCGCCGTGGTCTTGGGAGGCACCAGTCTTTTGGGCGGGCGCGGGACTTTCATCGGCACTCTGTTCGGCGCGTTTCTGATCGTGCAGGTTCAGAATGCGACGGTCTTCCTCGGCCTCAATCAGACGTGGCAGTATTTTTTCCAGGGCGCGCTCATCATGGTGGCGGCCATCATCTACAGCCAGGTCCGCGGTCTTCGGCGGGTTTTGTGATGGCGTTGATGTCGGGTGACATCTATCGCGCGTCCCGGCCCCGTGTTCATCCTGAGCCGTGGGAACTGATGGAAAGGGGGCGTCCTTAGGCGAGAGCGAATGCTCTCAGACGAGGTACCGATTCGAGAAGGAGAGACACATTGGAACTGAAGGCTGTACATCATGTTGGACTCGTCGTGCGAGACCTGGACCGGTCCATCTACTTCTATCACGATCTTCTTGGACTCCCTTTCGCCAACGAACCGACGCCGTGGTTCTCGGGTCCTCAACTCGAGAAGGGTGTTGGGGTACCAGGGGCGACCCTACGACAGACGAGCCTCCGGGTCGGCCCGGCGTCGACGATGGAGTTGATCGAGTACGGAAATCGGCCGGTGGAGAGCAATAAGCCGATCCCCAACAACTACCTCGGGGCTGCTCACGTGTGCTTCAAGGTGGATGACATTCGGGCTACGAAGGCTGAACTCGAGAGCAAAGGTGTCGAGTTCTACTCGGACGTCAATGTCGTCGACGAAGGACCTCTCGCTGGTTGGCGGTGGTGCTACTTCAGCGACCCGGACGGCCTGGCGCTCGAACTCGTCGAAATCGCCTATTACTTGAAGGAAGAGCGCGAAGCTGCTTCCGCGGAGTATCTCCGAACGCGTCCCGCCCTGACCGAGGTCGAGGCCAGAGTGTGAGGAAGATTCGGTAGGTCGATCAAACGGGAGATAGGTGAGCGGTAGCGATAGCCCTTGCCGAGCACTGCTGGTCGCAACTCAGCATCGAGACGGACCAACCATTGAAGCGAAATTGTGCATCAGAGGGTTCGCACTGCCATGTACCCGGGGGGAGGTAGATGACGACTGAGCCAGAGGTGGTTCCTCTGAGCCCTGTGAGTTTCCTTGACCGCGCAGCTGATGTCTTCCCGGAGAAGGCAGCGGTTACCACGGCATCCGGCTGGACGCAAAGCTACTCAGAGTTTCGGGCCGAAGCGGAAAGGGTCGCCGAACGTCTGCGCAGGGCCAGCGTCGGCCGTGGTGACACTGTCGCAGTCCTGGCGCGCAACGGTCCCGACGCCCTGCGAATGCACTATGCCGTTCCGGGGGCCAAGCAGCCCTGGTCGCGCCGGCGGCCTCGTCGGTGAACACCACTGCCAAAGGATCGGAGAACGCGGGCTTATCGCTCAGAGCAGCCACCACCTCGCAGGCCAGGGGAACAAGGCTCGCCCTAACGCTCTACGGCAGATGGCGCGCCTTCGCGATCACCACTAATGCCGGATTGAGGTCGACACCAATGGCGCGG
>Ga0209751_10003063_pt1 | contig 16328 bp, 14 predicted proteins | sample RifCSP13_1_FD_184019 | JGI IMG/M metagenome (GOLD analysis project Ga0209751, IMG submission 184019) | Soil microbial communities from Rifle, Colorado - Rifle CSP2_sed 13_1 (SPAdes) (version 2) | ecosystem: Environmental > Terrestrial > Deep subsurface > Rock core/Sediment | place: Rifle... | reverse complement strand
AAGCTCGTCCAAACCGGCAGGCTCCGGATCGCGGGCTCCCTGCCCGACGCGATGGGGATGATGGGCCCGCTGAACTACATGGTCATCGTGGCCCGCCGGTTCCCCAAGGAATTCTGATCGGACCCGCCGCTGCGGTGCCGCGTGGACCAGGTTGTGCGTCGCGTCGGTGATCGGGCTCCGACTTCGCGTTCCGCGCCCTCGCCTCTCTAGGGATGGCTTAGCCGGGCGTTCCGTTCACCATGCCGGCCTCCTCATTTAACTAAATAGTTAAATATACGACACGCGTATTCCTTAACCAGATGGTTAACCGAGCTACGGTCGCCCTTGACCTCGACGCGATCTTTGCGGCGTTGGCCCACCCGATCCGACGGGCCATCCTCGAGCGGCTCGCCGAAGGCGATTGCACGGTAGGCGAGTTGGCGAGGCCCCACGACGTGAGCCTGCCGGCGATCTCGAAGCACCTGCGCGTGCTGGAAGATGCTGGTCTCCTGGAGCAGACGCCTACGGGCCGCGTGCGCCGATGCGCCCTCAAGGGCGCCCCGCTTTCCGCGGCGTTCTCGTGGATTGTGCAGTATCGCATCTTCTGGGAGGACATGCTGGACGGCATCGCGGAGAAACTGGAACCAGGGGGAACAACCATGACAACGGCCAAGTCAAAGACCAGGACGACGACAGGGACCGTGCGACTGAGGCGCGTCTTCAAGGCGCCGCGCGAACGCGTGTTCAACGCGTTCCTCGACCCCGACGCGTTTGCAAAGTGGATCCCACCGAACGGGTACACCGCGCACGTGTACAAGTTCGAGCCCAAGGTCGGGGGCTCACACCGCATGAGCTTCTCCTCCCTTGACAAGACGGACACCCACTTTTTCGGCGGCAAGTACCTCGAAATCAAGCCCAACGAGAGATTGCGCTACACGGACAAGTTCGAAAGTGACAATCCGGAGATGCAGGGCGAGATGAGGGTCACCGTCACGTTCAAGGACATGCCCGGTGGGACGGAAGTAAGGATCGTGCAGGAGGGAATTCCGAAGGCGATTCTTCTCGAGGGAGCCACGATGGGTTGGAGCCAGTCGCTCGAGAACTTGGCGCGGCTCGTGGAGCTGTAGGCCGCGGGGACCGGGAGCGATCGGCATGGCGAACCACGCTGGAAAGATCGGAGAGCCGAGGTCCGCGCCGAAGACTCGCAGGGTCGTCGCCTCGACGTTCGTGACGCAGGACGGCTACATGGTCGGCAAGAACGAGGACATGAGCTGGGTCGCCGAGGGCTTCGACCGGGCGATGCTGAACGACATCCGCGACGTCCTGAGCAAGAGAACCGGGGCGATCGTGCTGGGGCGCGTCACGTACGGCATCTTCGCGAGCTATTGGCCCCACGCGAAGCCGTACGCCGAGGGCGAGGCCGTTCATCCGGCAGAAGGAAGGGAGGACCCCGCCATCATCCACGCCCTCAACACGGTCCCCAAAATCGTCGTCTCCCGCACGATGAAGACCGCCGAGTGGAACAACACGCGGATCGTCCACGACGGCCTCGAAGACGAGGTGCGCGGGCTCAAGGCGCAGCCCGGCAAGGACATCAACATCCAGGGTAGCGCCAGCGTCGTGCAGGCTCCACGCGGGCCGGGCTGATCGACGAGTACCAGCTCTACGTGCATCCGGTGCTGCTGGGCGCTGGCAAGCCGCTCTTTGCCCCCGGGACCATGCGGCAGGATCTGGAACTCGTCCGGACGAAGACCTACGGGAACGGAGTGGTCGCCATGACGTATCGGCGCAAGCGGTGATCCGACCTCGTCCGGCCGACGACATCGCAAGCGACGGCCATGGTCTGTCGAGCGATGTCACGGCTGCGCAAAGTTGAGCCGAGCGAACCCTCACTCGCCCTAGGACATCCCCGACTCACCTAGAGAAGGGGATGGATTCGTATGCGTGGGCCAGGATTCGAACCTGGGAACCCCTTCGGGAAGGGATCTTGAGTCCCTCGCCTTTGACCAGGCTTGGCTACCCACGCACGTCCCGCGGAGCGGCGGCGCCTCCTAAAACCTTTCGCGCCTTCGTCCTGCCTGTGGCGGGAGCCACGCCGCGGTGCCCGGCCAGGCGCTGAGCGCTCGCAATGCAGGCCCCGCGCAGGCCAATGTTTATTATCAGTCACGGTAATCAATGGTGAATTTCCACGCATCATGTCTTAACCTCAGGAGGGCTGATGCCGGGCCCGCAGGGAACTCTCGTGCGATTGAGGCGGGATGAGGAAGGCGTAGCCTCGACAGTTGCAGTCATGTTTGCGCTCATCATCGCATTGCTCTTCATCTCCGCAGCGATCGTTGCCGTGGCCCCGGTCCAGCAGAAGGACGCCGAATACGCGACCTCCCTGGCGGCGCAGGACGCCTTGGCTCGGCTCCGGGCCACGATCCTGGGCCCGGTCGTGCCGAACCTTCAGTACTCGGCGAGCGTCCCCCTGGGGACGCCGGCGGTGTCTCCCTTCTCCTCGACGTCGGACGGGACTCTCTCGTTCATCGGGGATGATTCGGCCAGCACCTCCCTTTCCTTCACGTTCGTGCCCACCTTCCGGCAAGGCCAAGTGACCAAGATCGACCAGGAGGTGATCATCGTGATGGACAGCTCCGGCTCGATGTCATGGAACGATCCCGGTCGTCTGCGGATCGCGGGAGCGAAGGAGTACATCGGACGGCTCACGTGCCCGGACCGGGTCGCCATTGTCGACTTCGATAGCGTCGCTCGTCTCACGAGGGCGAACGTCGGCGGAGCGGCCCATCACCTGTACACGGAAGGCCACAACTGCATGCCGAACTTCGTGGAACCCCAGAGCGACGTGGACACGATCGACCAATCGGGCAACACGAACATCGGAGCCGGGATTCAGGTCGCCAACGACGAGCTGATCACGAACGGGAACCCGAGGCACGCATGGGTCGAGATCGTCCTAACGGACGGCCAGAACAACTTCGCCTGGCAGGACGCCCTCGCCCGGTCCGAGGCGCAGCGGGCCAGGGCGAACAACATCACGATCTTCACGATCGGGTTGAGCTCCCAGGCGGACGCAGGGCTCCTCACGGAGGTCGCGGAGACTACAGGCGGGACGTACTACGCGGCACCGACCGCGGCGAGCATCCGCTGGATCTACTACGAGATCAGCCGCCGGTACCAGGGGGCCATCGTCTGTGGGAACCTGTGGACGGACGAGAGTGCGAGAGGCTCACTGAACCTCGAACTGCGCAACCGGCAGTTCCCCCAACAGACGTTCCGCTTCGAATCGGGCGGCGTCTCTCTGGAACAGGTGGACGGCAGCGCCGTGCGCGAGGGATTCCCGCTCAGCTACACGCCGAAGGGCGGGGGCGCGGGTTCCATGTACCTGACCCTCGTCCATCTCGTGGGCGAGCCGTTCAGCACCTCCGGGGCGGAGTACGAGTTCGTCTCGGCGCGCGTGCTCTCGGAGAGCGTGGACGACTACCCCGTGACAAACGTCCCGCTGAACGGGGAGGCCGCCGCGATTGCGAGCATGAGTGCCGAGGTCCAGTATTGGGCGGACCAGGGTGCCGCGACCCAGCCGGCCGCCGCCGCGGTCCGCGGGCTCTTGGACCAAGCGCAGGCGAGCACGTCGTGGGGGTACGCAAACGCGTCCGCGGGCGCGTTGACCTACGCGAAGTTCAACGTGGACCGGGCGCAGGCGCAATTGTCGGCGACTATCGTCGAAGTGGACAACCAGAGGAACGCCAGGACGATGCAGAACTGGCTCGCGCAGCAGACGAAGGACGCGATCCTGTCCGAGTCCTGTCGGCTCGGCCAGTGGACGAACTGGTACGACGGAATCACGGTGACGATTGTGTCGCCCGTGGCCCCCGCGTGGGTCACGTGGTTCAACCAGACGTTCCGCAAGCTCGGCGGGACGATCACCTTCGGGCTGTCGGGGACCACCGCGGTCGTCACCATCCACGCGATCGACCAGCTCACGGTCGCACGCCGCTTGGTCCACGTCAGCGTGTCGTGACGCGCCACATCGCGTGCGCCTCCGCGGAGCGCGTGCGCCCCATCCGTTCAGTAACGACGAAGGCTTTATTCCGACGCGGTCGGTATCCACGGCGCGGGGTCGGATCTTGGTCCAGTACTTCACGACCGCCTTCTTCGACGAGCTCGCGGCGGGACTCAACGCGGATCCGGAGTGGCAGAGGAAGGCGGGATCCATGACCGTCAAGCTCGTGCTGACCGTGACGGATCGCGGTTCATCGCATCTGCTCGACGTGCAGGCCGGCCGGGTGACGGTCAGCGAGACGACCGCGGATTCGCCCGCGGATTTCAAGTTCGAGGGGCCCTACGATGCCTGGGTCATGCTCGGAAAGGGCGAGAAGGACTTCCAGTCCCTGGTCATGGCGGGCAAGCTCAAGTTCCGAGGTTCCATGCCCAAGGTCATGGGGATGATGGGCCAGCTCAACCGGGTCACGCTCCTCGCTCAGCAGCTCCCGAAGGAGTTCTAAACCTCTCCCCCGTCAACGGGCCGGGAAGCCCTCCGTCCTCCATGCTGTCACGACCTGGCGGAGCCCGTCTTCGTGGGTTCGGTAGCGCGGCGACCATCCGAGGTCCTTCCGGATTCGCGCGTTCGTGGTCCGGGTCGTCGCCGTGAGGAACGCGACCGTCGACGGACCCGCAAGGAGTTTCGCGAGCCAGGCGGGGGCCCTCCGGGGTTCGGGTGCATCCAACAGGCGCGCGAAGGTCCCGAAGAACTCCGCCATTGAGACGGGGCGGTCGTCCACCACATGCCACAGGCCTCCCTGTATCGCCTTCGTCGAGGCCACGATCGCCGCGGCTGCATCGTCCACGTGGATGTTGGACCACAGCGCGTCGCCGCGCCCCACGACCGGGAGCCGCCGACGGACGAGGGCCTGTGCCATCCAGCGCGTCTGGGAGGAGTCCGCCGCGTAGAAGGCTCCGAACCGCAGGGTGGCGACGTCGAACCCGCCGCGAGCGCCGGCTTCGCGGGCGATCGATTCCGCATCGATCGCGGATCCGTACCAGAGCCGCGGGGACACGGGCGACGTCTCGTCGAACGCCGAGCCGTTCGCGGGCTGGGCCACCCAGACGATGCTCTCCTGCACGTACAGCTTCGCGTGGATTCGCGCCGCGCACGCGGCTAGGGCCCGCGTGCCGTCTCGGCGCACGCGGTCGTTCATGCCCCAGTCCTTCGTCCGGAAGCGGGTCCCCGGAGGAATCGCGGTGGCGGTGCGGACGACTACGTCCGCTCCCTCCGCGGCCCGGATAAGGGAGTCGGCGTCGAAGAGGTCTCCCCTCCGCGGCTCGCCGCCCAGGGAGGCGATCGCGCGTTCGTTCTTCGGCCGCCGCGCGAGGCAGAGCACCTCGAAGCCCTGTTCGAGCAGCCGAGGAACGAGGTGCCGGCCGAGGACCCCGGTGGCGCCCGCGACGAACACTTTGATCATCCTCATCTCACCGTCCGAAGCCTACCGCGACCGCGGCCTGAATCTGAACTCCGTGTACCCCTCAAACGATTAAATATGGCGGGGACCATGATGCCGAATCGGACGCGGTCGGCGGGGGTGTCCCATGGTCGATTTCGAGCTTTCCGAAGAGCAGAAGCTAATGCAGAAGACGGCCCACGAGTTCGCCGAGAAGGAGATGCGCCCGATTTCCCTGGAGTACGACAAGAAGGGCGAGATGCCCTGGGACGTCGTCGTCAAGGCCCACTCGATCGGGCTCGACACGGCGTTCATCCCCGAGGAGTACGGCGGAGGCGGCGTGACGTCGACGCTCACGCACTGCGTCGTCATGGAAGAGCTGAACTGGGGTTGCGCGGGAATCGCGACGGGGCTCCTCGGAGCGGGCCTCGCCTATCTGCCGGTCATCCATATGGGCACGGAGGCGCAGAAGAAGCGCTTCCTTGTTCGCTTCACGGGCCCGGAGCCGCGCCTCGGGGCTCTCTGCCTCACGGAGCCCGATGCGGGGTCGGACGTGGCGAACATCTCCACGACCGCGAAGAAGGAGGGCAAGGAGTGGGTCCTCAACGGCGTGAAGCGGTTCATCACGAACGGCGGAATCGCGGACCTCCACATCGTCTTCGCGACGACGGACAAGAGCCTCGGGTACTTCGGGATCCGGGCCTTCGTCGTGGAGCATGACACCCCCGGGCTGAAGGAGGGCAAGGTCGAGGACAAGATGGGCGTCCGCGCGAGCCACACCTCGGAGGTGATCCTGGACGACTGCCGGATTCCGGCGGACAACATGCTGGGGGCGGAGGACGGCACCGCGTTCTATGGGGCGATGAAGACCCTGGAGGCTTCCCGCCCCCTCGTCGCGGCGGGGGCCGTCGGAGTCGCTCGCGCGGCGTACGAGTACGCCCTCGACTACGCCAGGAAGCGGAAGGCCTTCGGCGCGCCGATCGCGAAGAAGCAGGCCATCGCCTTCATGCTCGCGGACATGAAGACGAAGATCGAGGCCGCGCGGCTTCTCGTCTGGCGGGCGGCGTCGATGCTCGACGCGGGACTGCCCATGAACAAGGAGGCCAGCGAGGCGAAGCTCTTCGCCGCGGACATGGCGATGGACGTGACCACGGACGCGGTGCAGATCCTCGGCGGCGCAGGCTACATGAGAGACGAGCCCGTGGAGAAGTTCATGCGGGACGCGAAGGTCTTCCAGATCTGGGAGGGGACGTCGCAGATCCAGCGGCTCGTGATCTCCCGCGACGAGATCGGGGAGCTCTAGGCCGCCACGCAGGCGGCACGTTTAAGCCGCCCGTCGGGGGATGCGCCGCCATGGCTGCGCCCCCGAGTGTCCCCGAACCTCTGCCCGAGCCCCTTCGCCTCCCGCGTGGCACCGTGCGGGGTTTCCTCGCCCTTGCCCTCATGGGGACGTTCGCCTACCTCATGCTCCGCGATGCGGCCGCTCCCACCGTGCTCGTGAACGCGGTCGTCGTGGTCCTCGCCTTCTACTTTGGGACGCACACGCCGCTGGCGGGAATCGCCGGCGTGCCCGCGGGAGAGAGGCCGATCTGGCGCCGCCCGCGGGTCGTCCGCGGGCTCCTCCTTCTCGGTTTCGTCGGTCTCGCCGGGTGGTTCCTCCGGATGAACCTCTCGTTGTCCGCCCTGCCGTCGGAGCTCCTGGAGATCCTCGAGGTCCTCGGCGGTTACGTCCTCGGCCTGTCCTTGTCGTGGGCCTTCCATCGGAGGGCCCATGAGTCATCCCTGCGCCGCCGCATCGCCCTCGTCTTCCGCGATCTTAGCGCCGCAGGCGCACTCGGACTGACCGGCTTCGCCTGCTACGCCCTCGCCACGGACATCATCGGGGTCTTCAGCGGATACGTGGAGCAGGCCCTCTCCCTCGTGATCACGTACTACTTCGGCTCGCGGGTCATCTCCCGTTAACCGCGCCTACTCCGGGCTCTCCGCCAGGCCCCTCGCGGGCATCCGGAAGAGCAACGGGAGGGTGCCCAGCCACAGAATCTCGAAGATCAGACAGACGAGGGAGGGGAGGCTCGCGAGCGGGCCGAAGAACGTGAAGGCGAGGACCACGGTGAGGCCGAGGTTCTTGAATCCCGCGAAGGTCACCGCCGCGATCCGCTCTTCCCGGGATATCGCGAGGACACGGGCGACCGCGAGGATCACGAGACCTAGGCCGAAGGTCCGCAGGAACGAGAGCCCAGCGAGCCCGCCAACGAGATCGGGGCGCCCGAGGAGCGTGTCGCGCGTCGAGCCGGCGATCGCGAAGGCGAGGACGAAGAAGCCCATGCTCACGGCCGTGGGACGTGCCTCATCGATTGCCTTCCAGCGCCGCAGCGGTCGCGAGAGGACGATGGGGACGCCGATCAAGAGTACGGTCTGCAGGACGAGGTCGGTGACGGGTACGGTCTCTCCCAGGAAGAGGAGGCTCAGTCCCGGGACCGTGATGAGGCCGAGGAGGTAGAGGACCGCCTCGGAGATCAGGGACCGGCGCACGTCCCCCTTCAGGAACGACGTGACGGGGACCACGGCCACCGCGGGCGGCACCGCGGCCATGATGACCCAGCCGCTCCGGATGCCCGGGTCGGGACTGAGGACGGCGTAGAGAAGCACGAGCCCCCCCAGGACGGCGTAGCTCATCACGAAGGCGAGACCCACGCTCCGCAGCTCGGCCCTCGGAGAGAGGCCCCGGAAGGAGATCTCCGTCAGGGAGAACGCCATCACGAGGATGAGCATCGACTGCTGGACGGGTTTCGTGGCGTCCGGAGGAAATCCGCCCGTGGCGAGGCCAACGACGAGGCCTGCGGTGACCATCGTCGGAAAGCTCCGCCAGGGCCGGAACACGCGCGGGCAAGATGGGGCCGGGCGGAAAAGGTTGACGGCCCCGGCTCAGAGGGTCGAAAGCGCGGCGCCGAAGAGGGCGAGGCCGACGGCGACCTTCTGGGCCAAGGTCATCCTCTCCTGCATCCAGAACCGGCGCACCCCGATCGCGACGACCGGATAGGCCGTCGTCAAGGGCACGACCACGGCAATCGGCCCGAGACCGATCGCGAGGAAGATTGTGATTCCCGCGATGGCGAACAGGACGAGGGTCGGCTGCGCCGACTTCACCTCGGTCCAGTCCCAGCGAGGCCTAGTCCGGTGATCGCGCCAAGCGATCAAGAGGAAGATCGGGGTGGAGACGGCCACGTAGACGCCGGCGTTCCCCGCGAAGCCGATGGATGCGATCGCGAGCTTCTCGAAGACCCCCCAGGCTCCCCACAGGAGGACCGCAGCAATCATCGGCACGAGCCAGCGCCGGTCCTTGCGCCGCTCCCCCGGGGTCTCGTAGAACCCGAGGAGCATCGCCCCCGCGACGAGGAACGCGATCGCAACGACCTGGAGGGGCAGGACGGTCGCGCCCAGACCGATGACCGCGGCCGCGACCGTGACCACCGGGTATGCGGCGGTGAAGCCGCTCACCACGGAGGCGTCGCCCCACTCCATCGCGATGAACCACAGGGCGTTCCCGAAGGTCCCGCACAGCGACGAGGCGACCGCGAGGAGGACGCCCTCCCCGGAGAGGCTCAAGGATCCGTTGAAGAGGAAGAACCAACCCGCGTAAATCGGCACGCTATAGAGGGCATACAGGGCGAGCATCCGGCCTGATCCCAGCCGGACCGTCGGCTCTTTGGACAGGCCCTCGCCCACGCCGTAGAACACGACCGTGAGGAGGGCGCAGACGAGCCAGAGCTCCATCTCGCCACGTTCCCGTTCGATCGCCTGGTTCTTCTTCGTTCATTGGGGCAGACTCCGCGCGGAGGAGACTCCGCGCCTGCGCGGTGTCGTGTAGGCGAAGGTTTTCTTAAAGGTTCCGCCCGAACGGCCGGTGCCGCACATTCATTGCGATGCCGGGCCAAGGATGCCCACTTCGTCCAATTCCGACGCGCAGGCTGGACGTTCGTCCGGTGCGCCCCGAGAAACCGGAAGCGCACGTAGCGAACCACGTCGCTCAGGGAACCTGTCCGTACGTCTGCCGCGTCGGGGCGCCGAACATCGGGAGCCCCTGGAAGTCTTCCGCGACCTTGCCCGTCGTCGCGAATCGGTACAGGGCGGCGACCAGGATCGAGTTCGCGGCGGACGCCACGATGCCCAGCACGACCCAGTACACGAAGGCGATGATTCCGCCGATGAGGACCCCGAGGACGCCGCCCAGCGCGATTCCCAGGAAGATGGGCACGAGTCCTGCGAGACCCGCGAGGACGAAGATCCCGCCCATCGTGAACTGGCCCGTGAAGGCCTCGCCCCAGGTCCTCCGGAAGATGGACGCGCTGCGCTTCACCGCGGCCCACGGCCCCAGCTTCTCGTAGATGAGCACGGGAACGACGAAGAAGGTCGCGAGGGTCCAGGCCACGCCGACGATGCCCATGATGATCTTGCCGATGATCCCCACCCGCTCCTGGATGGCACGGATGATCATCGCGACCGTAGCGGCGAAGAGGGCCCAGAGGAATATCCGGCCTACGTTTTCGCGCGCGATGCGCAGGCCGTCCGAGAGGGTCGGATGGCCGCCGTTGAGGCGGATCATCGCCGCACCGATGACCGCGGCGTTGAAGAACAGGCCCACGAAGAACGCCACGACGTAGTAGACGAAGAGGAGGATCCCGGAGACCCACGCGGAGGATCCCTGGAACATTCCCTCGAAGCCCACACTCAGGAAGATCGCGCCGACGAAGCCCGCGAGGATCAGGAGCAAGGTCACGCCGGAGAGGAGCGGGAACAACAGGAGCTGCTTGTCGCCGCGCAGCACGCGCAAGCTCACTTTCGTCAGATTCCAACCGGTCGACAGACGGCCCATGGTCCTTCCTCCACACCCATCGGTCCGCGGAGAGCGTCACACCCTACAAATGCTTTCCGTTGGACTGCCGCACTCACGCGGCGGGAATCGGGGTTGCCGGGACCGCCGGCCGCTTCATCGCCTTCTTCAGGAACTCGTGGAGGCGGGCCTCGATGGTTTCGTCGAGCGGCTCGACGCGATGGTCTTTGAGGATCCGATCGCACCTCGCCTGGGCACGGTCCTTCAGCACGCGGTCCGACTTCTCCCGACTCGTCCGTCCGCCGCGGTGGAACGTGGCGGGCTGGAAGTGCTCGCTCTTGAAATGGGACAGGGTGTGGGGGTGGCTCAGGTACGCGCCCTTGAGGCCCACGGCCTCGATGACCTCGATCGCGAGGGTGTCGTCCGAGACGTCGATCCCGGAGACCGTGCGCTGCACGCCCCCGCAGACGTCGCTGTCCAGGAGGAGCTTCGCGTAGCTCGCGGTCAGGCTGGACTCGAGGCCTCCCGCGGAATCGTAGATGAAGTCGAAGCCCGCGAGGGCCGCGAGGAGGAGGGTCGTCGCGCTCTCCGCGCCGGCCTGGTAGTCCGAGGTCAGCGCCTCCGTGTTGCCGCCCGTCCCCCGGGAGGGGATTCCGTAGTACCGCGCAAGCTGCGCCGCACCGAGGGAGAGAAGGCCCGCCTCCGGGGCACCGAGGGCCACGGCCCCGATCCGCATGTCCATGATCGTGGACACGCTCCCGTAAAATACGGGCGCGCCCTTCCGCGCAGCCTGGGCGACGGCAATGGACGCGAGGACCTCTGCGTTCTGCTGGACGAGGACGCCCGCCAACGTGGACGGCGCCGTGCCGCCCGCCATGCATTCCGGCGGCATGATGCACGGTTGGCCGTGCCTCGCGAAGACGAGGAGTCCCTCCGTGGTCTCCTTCGCCAAGGTGAGCGGGCTCACCGGGTTCGTGAACCCGAGGAGGAGCGGCCGACGCATGAGTTCCTCCACGCCGCCCGCGACGATCGCCGCCATGTCGATCGTGTCCTGTGAGTACTGCCGGCCCCAGTTGTACCCGTCGATGGACTTCGCGTTGTACTTGAACCCGTAGAGGACCTCGTAGATGTGGACGAGGGAATCGGGCACGTCCCGCGGCCAGACGACCCATGAGGAGTGGTCCATGCACGGGAGGGCGTCCGAGAGGCGGTAGAAGTTCTCCACGTCCTTCAGGGACGCGGGCCGGACCGACCCGTCCGGATCCTCCACCTGGACCGCGGTCCCCATCGTGCTCATGTAGACGTTGCCCTCGCCGAAGGACAGGACGCGCTTCGGTTCCCGCCCGTAGAGCTTGAAGCGCGAGGGCGCCCGCATGAGGAGCTCCTTGAGGACGGGCTCAGGGATCTTCGCGATTCTCGCCGAGGGATCCCAGGAGGCGCCCGCCGCTTCGAGGAGCTTCGCGGCCTCGGGCTCGAGGATGCGGATGCCAGTCCCCTCGAGGATTCGCACGGTGGCCCCGTGGATGCGGGCCAGCTCCCCCTTCGTGAACGGTTCCACTCGCAGCGTCATGAGAACGTTCCCTCCGTGGGCCTGCTTCCGGGCGGAACGTGATCCCGCATGGCTCCCCGTGTCCCGTACTCCAACCCGAAGTCGGAGGCTCACTAGGCGCGCCACTAATAGTTCCTTCGTAATGACAGGGGGTCACGCATCTTTCACGGGAGCGACGGCACCGTGTCCGGGGCGGGTCCCGCGCCTCGCGGTTCGGGGTGAAAGCTATGAGGCCGTTTCGCTCTCCGGGCTCCGTCCCGGAGGACCGTACCCACGAACGATGCGGAGATCCTCGAGCGCGTGCGCCGATTGCCCGGCGTCTTCACGGCCGAGTTCTTGGAGCGACGGGACCGGGAGGCCCTGCCTCGCCTCGCCACGCCCGCCTCGGGGGAGAATCGAGGCGTCGCGGAGGCGCTCCAACGTTCGCGCGTCCTCTGCCTCTTCAAGGACACGCACTTCCGGCCGCCCGGGGCGTCCACGCTCCTTCTCGTCGACGAGCGGGGCGAGGTCCTCGGTCGCGAGATCGTCCCCGGGGAAGCGTCCCCCAGCCGGGAGGAGCGGCGCTTCGCGTTCCTGGGCAAGGACTTCGTCCTCTTCGCGGACCCCAAGCCCGAGGGACGCTTGCGGTTCGTCCTCCCTCCGGTCCCGTTCCCCGAGCTGGACGCGATCCCCCGCGTCGAGCGCGTCGTCTCAGCAAGCCCCGATACCCCGCAGGACGAATACCTCCGCGAGCGGCTCGGGGTCCCCAAGGGAAGCACGTACGCGTCGATCCTTGTCGGCTACGACGTCCGGAACCCTTAGGTACTCCAAGGCGACTCCCACGGCGCTTGGCCCAACCCATCGTGATCTTCCAACCCGAAGGGCGGCGCACGCGGCTCGGCGTCCGGGAGGATCTCCTGGACGCGGCGCGGCGGTGCGGGGTGGGCCTCGAGGACCTTTGCGCAGGCCGCGGAACCTGCGGGAAGTGCAAGGTGCTCGTCCGGCGTGGGGCGAACCTGCTCCGACCGCCCGGGCCCCATGAGGCTCACCTGAGCCGGCAGGACCGCGGCCGCGGAGTGCGCCTGGCGTGCCAGAGCCGCTCCGCGGGAGAGGGGATCATCGTCCTCGAGGTCCCACCGGAGGCGCAGAGGAGCTGGCAGCGCCTCCAGACCGTGGGATTCCTCCCTCCGTTCCGCGTCGTCCCGGCGGTCCGCCGCGTGAGGGCACCCCGGGACATCAGCATCGAGTGGCTTCGCAGGGCGGGCCTCCGCGTCCCTAAGGAGAAACGCTCGGCCCTCGAGGGGACCCCCTCGACGCGCCTGCCCCACCGCAGCCTCGCCGTCTTCGGGCGGGAGGTCCTGGCGATCCTCTCCAGGACGGACCGGTTCCTGGGGATGGCCTTCGATATCGGCTCCACGAAGATCGCCGGATTCCTCCTGGACCTCGAGAGCGGCGAGCTCCTGGAGACCGTCTCCGCCCCGAACCCCCAGATGGTCCACGGGGAGGACATCATGTCCCGCCTCGCCTACGCGCGCGACTCCGAGAACCAGGAGGCCCTCCTCCACTGGGAGGTCCTCGCGACTCTGAACGAGCTCATCCGGCAGGCGTGCTCGCGGACGAAGCAGTCCATGGACGCCGTGCTCGAGGTGACTGCGGTGGGGAATACCGCGATGCAGCATCTCTTCCTCGGCGAGCCCACCGAGAGCCTTTCTCGCGCGCCGTACACGCCCGCCACCCGGAGGGAGGAGACCCGCCGTGCCGGCCCCTTCGGCCTGAAGATTTGTCCCGGCGCCCCGGTGATCGCGCCTCCCGTGGTGGCGGCCTTCGTGGGCAGCGACCTCGTCGCCGGGGTCCTGTCCACCCGGATGCACCGGAAGAAGGGGCTGCGCGTCCTCATCGACGTGGGAACGAACACGGAGATCGTCGCGGGGGACCGCGCACGGCTCGTGGCCTGCTCCACGCCCTCGGGTCCCGCGTTCGAGGGGGCTCACATCCGGTTCGGGATGCGCGCCGCGGACGGCGCCGTCGAGCGGGTGGCGATCGAGCCGGAGACGTACCACGTCGACTACCGCACGATCGGACGGATGAAGCCGCGAGGGCTCTGCGGGTCCGCCCTCTTGGACCTCCTCGCGGAACTCTTCCAGGTCGGCCTCTTGGATCCGGCGGGGCGGCTCCAAAGGCGCAGGGGAGGAGCTCCCCTGCGGACCGTGGGCGGCCAGGCCGCCTTCGTCGTCGTCCCCGCCGAGGAGACGTCCATCAGCCAGGACATCGTCCTCACCCAGAACGACGTCGGACAGTTGCAGCTCGCGAAGGCCGCGATCCACGCCGGGATCGATCTCGTCCTCGACGAGCTCCGGACGGACGCCTCCCAGGTCCATGCGGTCCATATGGCGGGCGCGTTCGGGAGCTACCTGGCCCCGGAGAGCGCGCGCACCGTGGGCATGCTCCCCGACCTCCCGCTCGACCGGATCCAGTTCGTCGGGAACACGGCGGGCTCCGGGGCCCGTCTGGCCCTCCTGTCCTCCGTGGAACGGGAGGCCATGCGGCGCCTCGCGAGGCGAATCCGCCACATGCCCTTGGCGGGAGACCCGCGATTCTCCGCGGTGTTCGCGTCCTCCCTGTTCCTGCCCCACCGGGACGCGTCCCGCTTCCCGAGCGTCAGGCCGTCCGGGTCGCGGCGCTTGCCGCGTCGATGAGGGCGTCGAGCCTCCGGGCGACTTCGGGCTCGAGGGGATTCGGCACCGGCCTCGCAAGGGCCTCTCGGACGCGGGCCCTCGCTCGCTCCTCTACGGACCTGCGGCCCTCCTGGGCCCACAGATCGAAGGACCGTCGGTCGACGAGTTGAGGGAGAAAGTGTTCCGTCCGCAAGTTCTCCATCGTGTGTCGCTGCCCGAGGAAGGTCCCGCCGATTCCAGCCTTCCCGATTACATCGAGGGCGATCGTGGACTCGTCCACCCGGATCCCGTCCGCGATGCGGCGGATCATCTGGACCATCTCGTCGTCGACGAAGAGCTGCTCGAGCCACAGGGTCCTCGCGTCCTCGAGCAGGCCGGTGCCCACGATCAGGTCTGCGCCGCCGAGGATCAGGGAGATTCCACTGGAGAACTTCTCGAGCGCCGCCTGGGTGCCCGGGACGGACGCCGTGCAGTCGAACCCGCCGCAGAGGCTGGGCACCCCGTAGGCATGGGCGAGCTGGGTGATCGCCGCGCCCGTGAGCCCGTGCTCGGGGGATCCGCCCGCGCGCGTGGTCGTCTTCATGTCCAGGGGTGCGATCCCCGCGCCCCAGATCACCGGGGCGCCCGGATTCGCGAGCTGGCACATCGTGAGCCCGCTGAGGAACTCCATCGCCGCGACCGTGAGGGAGCCGGCGAGGGTGACCGGCCCGGAGGCCCCCGGGCTGGGCATCGTGAAGATCGCCACGGGGATGCCCGCCTCGCCGAAGGCGAAGGCGGCATCCATGTTCCCCCCGTCGTGCTGGAGGGGGGCGATCGACGTGTGCACGGACGACACGAGGGGCCTACGCCGCAGTTCCTTCTCGCCCCCCGCCACGGCCGCCGCCATCGCCGTGAGACGCTTCGCGTCCGCCGCGGTGACGGCCGTGGCGAATTGCACGTGTTTGTCCGTGTGGGTGAACGAGACCTTCAGGTCGACGAGGCTGCGGATCTCCGACGGCACGTCTTGCGACGTCACCATGGGCCAGAACACGTGGAGGTTCTCCAGGGCGTTGGACACTAGCGCGCACTTCGCGAGGTCGTCGCTCGTGGACGCCCGCCGCTCGCCCGTCTCGAAGTCCACCGCGAGGGGCCCGTTCCCGTCGTTGCAGATGTGGACGTGAGCGAGATCCAAGTCCGCGTCCTGCGCGCGGCTCCGCGCTGCGAGGAGGATGTGTTTCGCGGTCCCCCGGAGGGCCTCTTCCACCAGGCTCGAAGGGATTCTGGCGGTGTGATCCGTGCCGTCCACGGTCGCACCCGCCTTCGAGAGGAGTTCTCTTCCGCGCGCGGTACCGATGCGGACACCAATCCTCTGCAGGCCCTCGAGGGCTGAGGCGTGGATGCGCCCGAGGTCGTCGTTTGATAGGACAGGGTAGGGACGGCGGATCGCGATCCCGCTCATCGGGCCCCGCCCGTGAGGCGCTGCGCGAGGCGCACGGCGCCCGACGCGTCGCCGGCCGTGCCGTCGGACCCGATTTCCTTCGCGTATTGCTCTGTGACCGGAGCGCCTCCGACGATGAAACGCCTGTCCGTCTTGATCCCCGAGGATGCCGCCGAGCTGATCACCTCTTTCATCCGCGGCATCGACGTCGTCATGAGGGCCGAGACGCCGACGATCTCGGCCTGGACCTCCTCGGCCTTCTTCAGGATCACGTCCGAGGGCTGGTTCACCCCGAGGTCCACGACGTCGAAGCCGTTCGCCGTGAGCATCGTGGCGACGAGGTTCTTCCCGATCTCGTGGATGTCGTCCTGCACGGTCGCGAGGACGACGCGGTGGATGACCCGCGTGTCCGTCCCCTTCGGCACGCGCGGCTCGAGGATCGCGACCCCCGCGCGCATCG
>Ga0209751_10003062_pt1 | contig 16330 bp, 18 predicted proteins | sample RifCSP13_1_FD_184019 | JGI IMG/M metagenome (GOLD analysis project Ga0209751, IMG submission 184019) | Soil microbial communities from Rifle, Colorado - Rifle CSP2_sed 13_1 (SPAdes) (version 2) | ecosystem: Environmental > Terrestrial > Deep subsurface > Rock core/Sediment | place: Rifle... | reverse complement strand
GCGACGTCCGCGCCCGGATGGACGTGCCTCTCGCGGACCGGGCCGCGATGGACGGGTACGCGGTGCGCTCGGAGGACGCGCGGGGCGCGTCGCCCGACCGGCCCGCCCTCCTGCGCCGCGTCGGGAGCGTCCACGCGGGTCATCCCTCGGGTGCGGCCGTGGGCCGAGGCCGCTGCATCGAGATCGCGACGGGCGCGGTCCTCCCGCGCGGGGCCGACGCGATCATCATGGTCGAGCGCACGGGTCGGGACGGGGACGAGGTCCGAATCCTCGGGTCCGTCGGGCCCGGCGGGAACGTGTCGCGCCGCGGCGAGGACATCGCCCGCGGATCCCTCCTCGTCCGGCCGGGAGACGTGATCACGGCGGGGAAGCTCGGCGCCCTCGCGGCCGTCGGGACGGTCCGCGTGCGCGTCGTCGCGAAGCCGCGCGTGGCGATCCTCACGACGGGCGACGAGATCGTCCGTCCCGGCTCGAGGCTCCGGGCGGGTCAGGTGTACGACATCAACGGGCTCACGCTCGCGGCCCTCGTGCGGGACCAGGGAGGCGAGCCGCTGCCGGGCCCCCCCGTGCGGGACCGCCTCGACGCGCTGCGGACCGCCCTCCGCAAGGCCGCGGCGTCCGCGGACCTCGTCGTCGCGTCGGGCGGCTCGAGCGTCGGGTCGCGCGATCTCCTCGTGGACGCCCTGGACGAGGTCCGGTTCCACGGGATCGCGATCAAGCCGGGCCGGCCCACGGCCCTCGGTCGGATCGGGCGGACCGCCGTCCTCGGGATGCCCGGCTTCCCGACGTCATGCCTGAGCAACGGGTACGTCCTCCTGGGGCCCATGGTCCGGCGGATGGCCCGCCTCCCGCCCGCCGTGGACCGCGTCGTCGAGGCTCCCCTCGGCGAGACGATCGAGAGCCCGCGCGGCAAGGTCGAGGTCCACACGGTCCGCCTCGTGGACGGTCGCGTCGTGTCCGCGTTCAAGGAGAGCAGCGCGATCACGTCGATGGCCCACGCGGACGGCTACGTCGTGATCCCGGCGGACGTCACGGTCCTCGAGGCCGGCTCGACGGTCCGCGTGGTCCTGTTCTAGCACGTCAGGCGGGCCGGTGCACGACGGCCCGATGGGCACGGAACGCCTCCTGGCCGAACTCCTTCCCGCACGCCGGGCACCGGACCCGGGGCCGGGACCGCAGGGGCTCCTGCTCTCGGAGGGCCGCGAGGAGGTCCGCCATCTCCCGCGCGATCGCCGCGGACTCGGCCTGGGACCCGTGGTAGCGCATCGGCTCCCGCATGAAGTCCACGTGGAGGTCGATCTCGGCCCCCTTCGGGACGGCCTCCAGCCCGTGCGTCTCGAGCCGCATGTGGAACCGGCGGCCGTTGTGCACGGCCTTGAACGCGACGAGGTCGAACGTCTCCCGCGCGACCTTGTATCCGATCGTGATGCACGCGGCCTCGATCGCGTGGAGGGTCATCCGCCTCGGAAGGGACGCCTTCATCCCGACACGCCCTCAGTCCGCGTACGCGACCCGCACGGGCGCGATCTCGTACCCGAGAGGGCACGCGAGCCCGGGGCCCGCGGACAGGACCTTGAGGCGCGTCCCGCGGGCCATCCCGACGGGATGGCACGTGCGGTAGTTCGGGCACGCCGCGTGGGCGCATGCGAGGGGTTCGTACGTGACGAGGGACCCGTCGATCGCGGCGCGGGCCGGCAGGCTGCACTCGGGCGGGGCCGGCTCGACCTCGACGACCCGGGCCCGCTCCTCGTTCAGGAGGCACGGATGGCTCACGTCGCGGACCCGGAGGATCCGATACCGGCGGCCGATCTCCTGGTTCAGGCACGCCGCCTTGACCTTGCACGGGCGGCACTCCGGGGCGGGCCCGCCGTACACGAACTCGTGGCCCGCGGCGGCCTGGCGCTCCCCCACGAGCGTGACCTGGACCACGTGGCTCCCCAGGGTCATGAACCCATGTCGCGCCTTAAGGTTCTCTCCGCGGGACCCGACGCGCCGCGCAGCGGCGTCCCCGCCCGGTCGGGGACGGCAGGTTCATGCCGCCGCGGTCCCATCGAGCCGACGGTCCGTAGGACCAGGAGGTTCCCGGGATGATGTCCGACGTACTTCTCCGCGTTGACCCGGGAGCCGCCTGAGATCCGCGTGGGCGGCCCTCGGCGTCCGTGCGCTCGCATGCGAACGCCCTCACGAACCGACCGCCACGAAACCGTGCCGAACGATCCCCTCCTGGACGCGAGCGTCCAGTGGCGCATCGACGCCGGGACGATCGAGCTCCGCGAGCCGACGTACCGCGAAGTCGTCGAGACGATCCTCTCCGCGGGGCTCGCGACGGAAGTCGCGGGCCTCATCAGCGCGGGCAAGGAAGCGTCCGTGTACCTGGGCCGCTACCGGGGCGCGCCCCTCGCGATCAAGGCGTACCGGCTCTACCGGACGTCCCACCGAGGCGGGCGCCCCATCAAACCGGACTCGATGGGATGGCGGGCCGCGCGGGAGTTCGAGCTCCTGCGCCAGGCGTGGAAGGCCGGCGTCCGCGTGCCCGCTCCGGCGCGGCGCGTGGAGAACATGTTCTCGATGCGGTACGTCGGCGACGCGGACGGTCCCGCGCCCCGCCTTCAGGACGTCCGGCTCGACGATCCGCGCGGGTTCCTCTCGGAGGTCCTCGGCCTCGTGGAGGCCCTCGCCCGCGCGGGCGTCGTCCACGGGGACCTGAGCGCCTACAACGTGCTCGTCCACGGGGGCGACCCGTGGCTCATCGACTTCTCCGAGGCGGTCCGCGTGGATCGGCTCGGGGTCGCGCCGTGGCGGCGGCTCGCGGCCGCGACGGACATGCTGACCCACGGGCTGGGAGCCCTCCAGGTGTACTTCCGGAAATACGACGTGACGATCGAGACGGAGCCGTTCGTGTCGCGCCTCGTCGATTCGATGGACCGGTTCGGCGTGGTCCGGGGCCGCGAGCTCAGACGACCTTCGTGATCTTCGCGAGGCGCTCCGCGGCCTCCGGGGTGAGTCCCTCGTCCCCGAGGATCGTGTAGCGGTCCTTGTTCACCTCGTGCGCGTGGCACAGGGCGTCCAGGACCTCCTCGTCCGTGACCCCGAGGGCCCGCGCGGTCGTCGGCGCGCCGATCGCGAGGAGCGCGTCGCGGACCTCGGGCCAGTGGCCCCCGTGGAGGTACATCATCATGATCGTCCCGACCCCGCACTGCTCCCCGTGCAACGCGGGCTTCTTCGCGACCCGGTCGAGCGCGTGGGAGAACTTGTGCTCGCTCCCGGACGCGGGCCTGGACGAGCCCGCGATGGACATCGCGACCCCGCTCGACACGAGGGCCTTGCAGACGAACCAGGCGCTCTCCTCGAGTCGGGGCTTGATGTTCGCGCCGTTCTCGATCACGAGCCGTGCCGCGAGCTCGCTCAGGGACGCCGCGTACGACGAATAGTACTCGTTCCGCAGGTTCCGCGCGAGGGCCCAGTCCTTCACGGCCGTGAGGTTCGAGATGATGTCCCCGCATCCCGCGGCCAGGAGGCGGAACGGGGACTCCGCGATGATCCCCGTGTCCATGATGACCGCGATCGGGGTGTGCGCGGCGAGGCTCACCTTCTCCCCGCCCTTCGTGATCGAGGCGCGGGACGACACGACCCCGTCGTGGCTCGCGGCCGTCGGCACGCTCACGAACGGGATGCCCGCGTTGAACGACGCGCACTTCGCGACGTCGATGGGCCGGCCGCCGCCCACCCCGAGGGCGAAGTCCGCCTGGGTCGTCCGGATCGTCTCCTCCGCGGCGCGGACCTCGTCCCACGTCGCGTCCGGGATGAGGACCACGGTGACCTTCGTCCGCTTCCCCTCGAGCTGCCTGACGACCGAGTTGCCCGCGATCTTCATCGTCGTCTCGTCCGCGACGATCAGGGCGCGCTTCCCGAGCTTCAACTCGCGGCACACGTCGCCGACCTGTTCCACGGCGTCGTGCCCGACGACGACCTTCCGCGGCAGCTCCATGCTCTTCGATTTGGAGAAGGACTCCACGTCCATCGTCGACACGCGGTCGCCCCGGAGTCGCTCCAAGCTCCTGTCCGTACTTAAAGCTGCGGACGTGGACGGACCCGTGGTCTCACGGATGACCTCGACCGCGGAACCTTTATGGAGGCCGCGCGAAATGGTCGCGCGGAATGGCCCCGTTCCTCCTCCCGGCCCTCGCGGCCCTCGCGGCCCCCGCGGGCGACCTCGCGGCCGGCGAGGCCGCGTTCCTCGAGGGGAACGCGCTGTGCGACGCCCGGCGGTACGCGGAGGCGCTGCCCCACTACGACCGCGCGATCGCCTTCGGGTACGAGGACCACGTGATCTGGAACAACAAAGGCGTCGCCCTGGACAGCCTGGGCCGGCACGAGGAGGCCGTCGACGCGTACGAGGAGGCGCTCCGCCGCCGCCCCATGTACGAGATCGCCTGGTACAACCTCGGGAACGCGTACGCGTACCTGGGCCGGCTCGACCGGGCCCTCGATGCGTACGACCGGGCCCTCGAGATCCGGCCCGGATATCCGGAGGCGCTCACGGACAAGGCCCTCGCCCTCGCGCGCCTCGGGCGCGGGAAGGCGGCCCTGTCCGCGTACGACGACCTGGGCCGCGCGGGATCCCAGGACCCGGACGTGTGGGTGCGGAAGGGGCGGCTCCTCGACGAGCTCGGCAAGGCCGAGGAGGCCGTCGAGGCGTTCAAGTCGGCCCTCGCCCTCCGGCCGGACGACGAGGAGGCGTGGGTCGCCTTCGCGGGGACCCTGTACGGCCTCGAGCGGTACGAGGAGGCCATCGAGGCGTACGACAAGGCCCTCGCCCTGAACCCGCGGAACGAGGAGGCGTGGAACAACAAGGGCTTCACGTTCTTCATGCTCGGGATCCACGAGGAGGCGCTCGCGTGCTACGAGCGCGCCCTCGCGATCAACCCGCGCTACAAGCAGGCGTGGTACAACAAGGGGTACACCCTCCACGGGATCAACCGCCTCGAGGCCGCCGTGACCGCGTACGAGAATGCGATCGAGCTCGACGAGGGGGACGAGGTCCTCTGGAACAACCTGGGGAACGCCCTGTACAACCTGGGTCGATACGAGGAGTCGATCCCGTTCTTCGAGCGCGCGATCGACGTGAACCCGAAGTACGAGATCGCGTGGAACAACATCGGGAACGCGCTGAACAAGATGGGCCGCCACGCGGAGTCCGTCCACTTCCACGACACGTCCCTCGAGATCAAGCCGGACTTCGACTACGCCCTGTACGCGAAGGGCCACGCGCTCGACAAGCTCGGGCGGCACGAGGAGGGGCTCGAGCTCATCACGCAGAGCCTCGAGCTGAATCCGAACTACGACCACGCGTGGATGGCGAAGGCGGAGGTCCTCCACAACCTGGGCCGCCTGGAGGAGGCGCGGGACTCGCTGAACAACGCGCTCATCCTGAACCCGGGGTACGACGAGGCGTGGATCGTCCGCGGGCGGATCCTCGAGGAGATCGGGAACCCCCTCGAGGCGGAGCGGTGCTACGAGGAGGCCCTCCGCTGCTTCGACGGCGGCCTGCAACTCGATCCGGAGAACGAGGAACTCCTCGTCCTCAAGGCGAAGCTCCTCGAGGAGCTCGAGCGGTCCGACGAGGCGATCGACGCGTACGCGGCCGCCGCGACGATTGCGACGGGGCCCGAGCCCCTCGTCCGTCTCGCGGCCCTCCTGGCCCACGCGGGTCGCCCCGCGGACGCCCTCACGCCGGCCGATCGGGCCCGCGAGATGGCCCCCGCGGACGGTCCCGCGTGGCTCGTCGCGGGTCGGGTCCGGCTCCTCCTGGGCCACGCGGCGGAGGCGCTCCCCTTCCTGGAGAAGGCGGCGGACCTGGGGGCGGGGCCCGAGGCGCGCCTCGAGCTGGGCCGGGCCCACGCGGCCCTGGGCCATCCGGAAGACGCGCTCCGCGCGCTCGACGCGATCGACAAGCCGGACCCGGAGGCGCACCTGCTCCGCGCCGGGGTCCTCGGTTCCGTGGGCCGGCTCGAGGAGGCCCTCGCGGCGTGCGACGCGGCCCTGCGGTCTCCCGAGGCCGCGCGGGACGTCGCGTACCATCGGAAGGCGAAACTCCTGCTGGACGGCGGCCGGACCCGGGACGCGATCCGGGCCCTCGACGCGGCGATCGGCCTGAACCCGGACGACGAGGAGTACTGGTGCGATGCGGCCGTCGCATGGAAAGCCCTCGGTCGCGAGGACCGCGCGGCCCGCATGGTCGAGCGGGCCCTCGACCTGAACCCCGCGTGCGACCGCGCGCGGGAGCTCCGGGGAGGACCCGGGGCCGCCTGATGGATTCTTTTCATCTATTTGTGTAGATAAAAATACGCCCCGCGAGAAGGGTTATCCGGCCGCGGCGCATCCATCCGGCGATGCCCCTCCGGGTGCGCCGGCGCACGCGGCTCCGGCGGAAGGACGCGGCGGCCCTGCTCGGCCGCCTCGCGGCCGACTTCGGCATCGACGTGCCGGCCGACGACGCCGCGATCGACGAGGCGGACGCGGGCGACCTGCGGCTCCTGCTCCTCGGCGCGGAGCCGTTCGCCTTCCTCGTCGGGGACGCGGTCGCGCCCACCGTGCGCGCTCTCCTCGCGAAGCCCGCGACCCGGCGCGGCGTGACGGTCGACATGGGAGCCGTCCCCCACGTGTACAACGGGGCGGACGTCATGGCGCCCGGGATTGTGGACGCGGACCCCGGGATCCGGCCCGGCGACATCGTGTGGGTCCGGGACGAGCGGTTCGGTCGACCGTTGGCCGTCGGGCGGGCCCTCCTCGACGGACCCACGATGGTCCGGGAGCGGAAGGGGAAGGCGATCGAGACCCTCCACCACGTGGGGGACGATCTGTGGGCCCTCCCGGAGGAGGCCCCCTGACGTGTCCGGCGTGCGCGCGGTCCTGTTCGACCTGGACGGGACCCTCCTGGACACGAAGGACGAGTGGGTCCGGGCGTTCAACGAGGCCCTCGCGTCGGTCGGTCGGCCCCCCCTGCCCGCGGACGCGGTCGCCGCGCGGATCGGCACGCCGTTCGAGACGATCCTCGCGTCGATCGGCGTGGGACCGGACGACGGGGCCCGCGTGACCGCGACGTTCGTCCGCCTGGAGCACGAGGCGATCCGACGCGGCGTTCGCGCGTTCCCCGGGATCCGCGAGATGCTCGACGGGCTCCGCGACCGGCCCCTCGCGACGGTCACGAACAAGGCGACGGACAGCGCGCGAGAGGCGCTCCGCGTCGCGGGGCTCGAGGACCGATTCCGCGCGATCGTGGGGGGCGACGCGACCCCGCGGAAGAAGCCCGCGCCGGACCCCATGCTGCGCGCCGCGGAGGTCCTCCAGGTCCCGCCGGACGCGTGCCTCGTGGTCGGGGACACGGAGAACGACGTGCGCGCGGGCCGGGCCGCCGGGGCGCGGACCGTCGGGGTCACGTGGGGCTACGGTTCCCGGCGCGCCCTCGAGGAGGCCCGAGCTCACTTCTTGATCGAGGCCCCCGCGGCCCTGCCGCCCCTCGTTCGGGCCCTCACGCCCAATACGGGGCCTTGAGGTACTTGTACACGGACATGACGGCCGTGACGGCCTCCCCGCACCCCGTGACGATCCGTTTGTCCTTCCCCGGGTACGAGACGATGTCCCCGCACGCGAAGATCCCCGCGACGGAGGTGGACATGTCCGCCTTCACCTTGATGAGCCGCTCCCCCTCGAGGGCGATCCCCCACCGCGGGAGCGGGGTCGCCGTCGGCTCGAACCCGATGTTCACGAGGACCGCGTCCACGTCGAACTCCGTCTTCTGGAGGGTCCGGTTGTCGTACACGATTGCGCGCCGCACCCGGTCGTCCCCGTCCAGGCTCGTGACCTCCGCGTTGTACACGACCTCGATGGGGGATTTGAGGACCGCCTCCACGTTCTTCTCCATGGCCCGGAACTCCCCTCGGCGATGGACGAGGATCACGTGCTTCGCGATCGCGACGATCTCGAGGGCGATCTCGAGGGCGCTGTCCCCCCCGCCGACGACGAGGACCCGTTTCCCGCGGAACTCGTGCCGGTCCCGGATCCGGTAGTCGACCCCGCGTCCCTCGAACTCCGTCTCGCCCGGGATCCCGAGCCGCTTCGGCTCGAACAGGCCCATCCCGAGGGCGAGGATCACGGCCCGGGTCTCGTACGCGCGCCCCGGGCGGGTCCGGACGTGGAACCCGTGGGGGACCCGCTCGATCTCCATGACCTCCTCGGGGACGATCTCCGCGCCGCTTTCCCGGGCGTGGAGGACGAACAGCTCGCCGAGCTCCCCGCCCTCCGTCGCGATGTAGCTCGGGTAGTCGTACACGGACTTCGTCGGGTAGAGCCAGGCGAGCTGGCCCCCGACCGCCTGGGCTTCCAGGATCAGGGTGGACAGGCCCCGGGTCCGCGCGTAGATCCCCGCCGTGAGGCCCGCGGGCCCTCCCCCCACGATGACCACATCGTAGGCCATGGCGGGAGCGACAAAGACGAGCCCCTCTTAAACGTTGTGAGCCGGCCCCCCGAAATGGCCATGCTTGTCACGAAAGGTCATGGCTATTATATGGTTATATCGATGAAAGTTGGCCCCGCGACGGGTCCGGCCGGATCGCCGCGATACCTTTAAATTCACGGTGCTGGATATGCGCGGGCACAGAAGGGATGTGGGATGGCCTTCATCAAAAAGGTTAGACGTCTCGCGGAAGGTGGCTCCGCGGCCGAGGCCGACACGTACATCGACCTGGGCGAGCTGAGCTTCGACGGCGAGGGCGGCGCGCTGGGAGAACCCGTGGAGCACCTCGTGAAGGTCGCGGAGATCTACCGCTACGAGGACATCAACGACCTAGCGACCCACGTGTACAACGGGAACCTCCTCCTGCTCGACTACACGAGCATCGCGAACGACGAGCTCGCCCTGAAGCGCATCACCGCGGAGCTGAAGAGCGCCGTGCGGGACTGCGGCGGCGACGTGGCCGTCGTGGGCAAGAACATGCTCATGGCGACCCCCGCGAGGATCAAGATCGACCGGGCCAAGATCAAGGGCGCCTTCTGACGTCCGTCAGCGGTTGCGCCAGCCCTTCGGGCCCGCGCCGTACGGGCGCGCGACGAACCGCCGCTCGCCGAACGAGAGGACGAAGTAGTCCCTCGAATGGTTCGTGTGGCGCATCTTCACGCACCGGATGAGGAGTTGGACCCGCCCCTGCCCCGCTCCGCTGAACCGGAGCTCGAGCACGCCGTCCGCGAGGAAGTCGACCTCCTCCTCGATGGGCGACGACGGCCCGTCCCGCTCCACGATGAGGATCGTCGTGAGCCCGAGGGACCTCAGGAAGTTGAGGAAGTGGAACAGCTCGCTCCGCGGGCGGCGGATCCCCGCGAGGGCCGCGAGCGCGTTGAGCGAGTCGATCACGACGACCCCGATCGGCTCCCGCTCCCGCCTTCGGACGAGGTAGTCCCGGAGGATTTGGGTCCAGTCCCGGACCTCCTCGGCCCCCGCGTGCTCGAGCCGGAGCCGCCCGATGTCCACGATGAAGTCCTCCGTGTCCCCGAGGCCGAGGCGACGCATCGTGTGCGCGATCGAGTCGCGGCCTTCCTCGAGGGTCACGTACAGGCCGCGCACCCCGGCGGCCCGGTTCCGCGTGAGCATGTACAGGGCGAGGGACGTCTTCATGGCGCCCGTGGGGCCGGACAGCAGGACCACGTGGCCGCGCGGGATCCCGCCCTCCAGGGTCACGTCGAGCCCCGCCACGTGGGTCGGCACCCGGCCGTTCGGCTCCTTGGGTCCCGCGGCGAGGGCCGTCATCTGCTCCTGGAGTCGGCGGACCTGGTCCCGGAGCTCGCGGACCTGCTCCTCGACGTCCTCCTCCGGCCGGCCCGCCGGGCCCGCGGCGGGCTCGACCCACTCCACACCGTGCGCCATCCCGTGACGGACAACCGCCTCGCACGCGATAACCTTTTGTGCCCGCCGTCGGCGGCTCCCGAAGGGCCGAGGAAAAACGAAAGTTGATAATCAATCGAGCGCGGCGTCACAGAAGCATTATATAGGCCGTTCCTCCAATAGGACGCGCCCCGAGGCGACCATGGCGATCAAGACGAAACCGGAGAGGGGCCCCGCGGGCACGCTCACCGTGGACGACCTTACCCGGGCCATCAAGAACTCGATCGACCGGACCGGGATGAAGGAGGAAGAGGCCCGCGCGATGGCCCAGCACGTGCTCAACTTCTTCGGATACTCGGAGCGGATCATCGACAACGTCCTCGAGCCCGAGGACCGGGACGCGTTCTACATGCTCGAGGACTCGGGGATCCTCACGACGGAGCGGGAGGAGACGACCCTGTACGACGGGCGCGAGTGGCGCATCCACTACTGGATGTTCCGGAAGGACCGGATCGCGGAGCTCGTCGAGGCCCAGAAGGCGAAGGAGGAGGCCGAGAAGGCCGTCTCCGTGTACGACGACGTGCCGGAGGACCTGTGGGCCTCCGCCCGGAAGGACAAGCCCGCGGACGTCCCGTAGGCGGCCCGCCTGCGGATCATCCGAACGCGATCTGGAGGGTCCCGCCGGAACGGCGCGCGAGGTCCACCGCGAGGCTGTGCGGGAGGTACATCTTCCCGTCCCGATAGGGGAACGCGCTCCCGAACCGCTCGGCCTCGCGGAGGGCGCGGGCCCCGAGTGGGTCGCTCACGAACGCGGTGTCCTCGAGGTCCCCGCGGACGAACAGGGTGATCGGGAGGCGCAACGCGTCGCGCTCCTCAGGCCCGAGGACCCCCGCGAGACGGTCCAGGGCCTCCCGCTCGAACGAATGCTCCACGCCCTCTCGCGTCGCGCACGCGGGGCGGGGCTCCGCGAGGAGGACCGCGAGGCTCTTCTTCGCGGTCACGAGACCCGCGTTGAGCCGGCCCAGCTCGAAGCTCAGCCACCGATCCACGCCCCCCGGGGCGGCCATCGCGGTCCCGACGCGGTCGGGACGGAAGAATCCTTTCTTCCGGGCCGGGAGGGAAAGTATTTCCCGCGGGGTCGCGATGCGCGGGACCGGAGGGTTTCGACTGGCCGCATCCTCGATGTGCCCGAAGTGCGGATTCGTGAACCAGTCCGGGGTCCAGTTCTGCACGAACTGCGGGTCCGCGTTGTCGATGGGAAGCCCCATGGGGCCCGCCCCGATGGGCGGGCCCGCCCCCGGCGCGTACCCGCCACCCGGCTTCGCGTACGGGCCGCCCCCGTGGGAGGCCGAGCGACGGAAGCAGATCGACCGCACGAAGACAGGGGTCCTGCTCCTCCTCATCGGGACCCTGATCCTCTGGATCCCCCTCATCGGGGCCATCGGCGGGCTCCTGCTCCTCATCGGGGCGATCCTCGTGATCCTGGGCCGGAAGGCGTTCGGGCCCGCGCACGCCCGGAACGTGATGATCTCCCTCGGGATCTTCATCGTGGGGATCATCGCGAGCGTCCTCCTGGGGCTCGTCTTCATCCTCACCCTGTCGACGGCCCTCGCTCAGCTCAGCGGGAGTGCGACCCCGGAGCAGATCGCGGCCGCGGTCCAGTCCGCCTTCAACACGTTCCTGCTCGGGGCCATCGTCGTGTCGGCCATCTCGGGCATCGCGTCCGTCCTGTTCACGTACGCGCTGCAGAACCCGACGGGCCGGATCCTCCTGTGGGCCGGGTACGGCGCGAACCTCGCCGTGAGCATCGCCGTGTTCGTCGTGATCGGGGCCGCCCTGAGCGCGGCTCTGGCCCTCGCGACGTCCGGCGGTTCGTTCGACGAGACTCCCATCCTCGCGGTGCAGGTCCAGATCACGACCCTGGGGCTCCTGTCCGCGATCCCGGCCGTGCTGTTCGCGGGAGCGAACTACATCGCATGGTCCCGGATCAGCCGAGGAGAGATCCCCGCGGGCTCCGGGGGACCGCCCGGAATGCCCGGCGCGATGCCTCCCATGCCGCCGACGGGCGGAGTCCCGCCGATCACCCCGCGGTAGGCCGGCGGACCGAGCTGCCTCGGGCGCGCGGCGGCGCGCCGGATCGCGTCACTTCTTCCGCGAGATCACGTGACTCACGAAGAACTTCTCGCCGTCGTGGTTCAGCGCGACCGCGTTGTGGTCGTGGTCCATCCACCGCATCTTCACGGTCCGGAGGCGGAGCTGGATCTCCGTGTCTCCGACTTCGACCTGGCGCAGGTGGAGGATCCCGTCCACCAGGAAGTCCTCGCCCCACTGGGCGAGCCGCGTGGCCCCGAACGGGGTCTCCGCGATCACGAACGTCGTGAGGCCGAGCTCCTTGAGGGCCCCGAGGAAGTGGAACATCTCGCGCCGCGGGGACTTCATGTCCGCGAGGGCGTACAGGGCCTCCAGGCTGTCGATCCCGAGGACCTCGTACCCGCTCGCGCTCACGGCCTCCTTGATGATCTCCATGAGGATCGTGATCCAGTCTTTCGACGTCTCGGACCGGTACAGCCCCTTGCGGAGCTGGCCCATGTCGAGCAGGTACACCTGGCTCTCGTGGAGCTCCCGCATGCCCATCCGCGAGGCCCCGGTCCGGAGGCTCGCGGCATCCTGCTCGAGGCTCACGTACAGGCCCTTCGTCCCGTGGCGCTTCGCGTTCTCGTGCATCATCCACAGGATGAGGGACGTCTTCATCGTCCCCGGCGTGCCCGCGACGAGGACCACGGAGCCTTTCGGGATGCCCCCGCCGAGGGCCTTGTCTAGCCCCTCCACGTAGGAGCGGAAGAGGGGCACCTCGCCTTCCATGCCCCACGACGACGGACCCCTCATTATAAAGGAATGGCGTCTTCGTTATCGTCGAGGATATTGAGGGCCCCGAGGACCCCGCGGGGTCCCCTGGGGAACCCTTTTGTAGCCCCATGCCGTTCGACCCGCCGAAGGGATGGGATGGCGAAGCGAGACGATGCAGCGCGCAAGCTGCTCCTGTGGGAGATCGAAGGCCACGGGGGCATGGTTATGGAGGCGATGCTACGCGATCCCACGATGAACCTGGCCGACGCGGTGGACCTGATCGAACGGGAGCACCCCGGCCTGCGCCGGGGGGACGGGGGCGACCTGGAGGTCCCGATGCCTGAGGCCCGCCGCCCCACGTCCGAGCTGGACGCGCTGGGCCAGGAGTTCCAGACGTTCCGGCACCTCCTCCAGCCCGCCGAGGCGAAGGCCATGGAGGCCGAGCTGCGGGACCTCGTGCGCACACCCGACCGGAACGCGATCGCGGCGATGCGCCGCCGGCTGAGGACCCTGTCCCTCCAGGCCGCGTTCTGGTCCGAGCTCGCGTCCACGTCGAAGGAGTCGAACGCGCTGGCCCTCATGATCTCGAAGCGAGGGGGCGATGTCCTCGCGAAGAGCGGCGAGACGGCGTACCTGGAGGAAGCCGCGATCGCGGCCGAGATCCGCCGGGAGGCGGCCCGGCGGGCCAAGGGCACGTTCGTCCTGCACCTGCCCGTGGGCCGGCTCGTCCTCATGAACGGCGACGCGACGACGATCGCGGCCCTGTTCCGGCGGGCCCCGGGGAAGGACGTCGTGAGCGTCCTCTCGAAGACCGTCGAGGCGATCGAGGAGAACCGCGCGGCCGCCACGAAGACGTTCGGGGACGGGCGGCTCGCGACGAAGTACGCGGAGGCTCTCCTCAAGCTGCTCCGGAAGACGTCCCTCTGAGGTCGCCGACCGCGCACGTCACTCCGAGATCGCGCGCGTGATCTGGAAGCGCCCCTTGTCGCGGATCAGCGCGAAGTACCCGTGCTCGTGTCGCGCGCGGCGCATCTTCACGCACCGCAGGCGCAGCTGCACGTCCGTCTCCCCCTTCTCGAAGTGCCGCAGGTACAGGATCCCGTCCGCGAGGAACTCCTCGTCGTACCGGCCGATCTTCCCGCCTTCCCCGGACGGGACCTCGCTGATCAGGAACGTCGTCGCGTCGAGGCTCTTCAGGAACCCGAAGAAGTGGAACAGGTCCCGGCGCGGGTGATCGAGCCGGCTCAGGCTGTACAGGGCCTCCAGGCTGTCCACGGCCACGAGGTCGAACCCGTTCATCCGGACCCGCTGGTCGATGTACTTCTGGAGGATCTCGAGCCAGTTCTTCGACAGTTCCTCGTCCTTGTGCTCGAGCCGGATCTTCCCGATGTCCAAGATGTACAGCTCGAGGTCGTCGAGGTCCGCGAGGCCTAGGTCCGTCATCGCGGCGCGCAGGTCGTCCTGGCTCTCCTCGAGGCTGATGTACAGGGCCTTCGATCCCGCCTTCACGTTGTCGTGCAGGATCGAGAACGTGAGGGCCGTCTTCATCGTGCCCGGGGTGCCCGCGACGAGGACGACGGATCCCCGCGGGATCCCGCCGCCGAGGAGCTCGTCGAAGCCCTCGACGTACGTCTTCACGCGATCCATGGCCGGACCCTCGAACGAGCCGGCTCGCGCTATAATAGAATGCTGAGGAGAATATCAGGGTCGATAGCGAAACGGCGCGGGGCCATGGCGCCCCCGGGATCGGGCGCGCGTCTTTACCTCTATTCAGAGGTAAAATAGGGTCGGAGCGGACGACCCGGGCCCCATGGCCAGATCCCGTCACGCGCACCTATATGGTCCGGACGGCCTTCGCCGCGCGATGGCCCTCGAGGCGATCCCGCAGGCCCTGTGGTTCTTCCTCCCCGCGTACGCGGCGAACCCCATGGCCGTCGTGTTCGGAGGGGGCCTCCCGATGGACCTCGGCCGGACGTTGCGGGACGGGGAGCGGCTCTTCGGGGACGGGAAGACGTGGCGGGGCCTCGCGGGCGGGGTCGCGTCCGGGGCCGTCCTGGGTCTCCTCCTGTCGAGCCTCGCGGACCTCGCGGCCCCCGGATCCGGCTGGTCCTTCGGGCCCCCGGTCGAGGCCCTCGGGGTGTCCGCTCTGCTCGCCCTCGGGGCCCTCCTCGGGGATCTGTGGGGGGCCTACGTGAAGCGGCGGCTGCACCGGCCGCGCGGGGCGAAGACGGCCGGGCTCGACCAGTACGACTTCGTGCTCGGGGCCCTCGGGGTCGCGGCCCTCGTGCCCGCGTGGTCGGACGGGCGGTTCTTCTCCGGGGACGCGCTCCTCGGGCTCCTCGCCATCATTCTTATTACGCCGGCGTTGCATCGCGCGGTGAACATCCTCGGGTATCGGATGGGGAAGAAACGTGAGCCCTGGTGACCTGGACCGGTCGGCCTTCGTCCGGGACCTCAAGGCGTGCGGCGCAGTCCAGCTCGGGACCTTCACCCTCGCCTCGGGCAAGGCGTCCATGTACTACGTGGACATCAAGCGGGCCATCACGCGGCCCGGCCTGCTGCGGACGATCGGCGAGGCGATCGCCCCGTTCGCGCGGGATGCGGACCGGATCGCGGGCGTGGAGCTCGGCGCGGTCCCGATCGCGGCCGCGGTCTCCCTGGTCACGGACAAGCCCTACGTGATCGTGAGGAAGGCGTCCAAGGAGCACGGGACGAAACGCGAGTTCGAGGGCGAGCTCGCGAAGGGGGATCGCGTCCTGTTCGTCGAGGACGTCGTCACGACGGGGGGCACGCTGCGGGGCGCGATCGAACGGCTCCGGCACGCGGGCGCCGCGATCGATGACTGCGTGTGCGTCGTGGACCGCGAGGAAGGCGGGAAGATGATGCTCGCGGAGATCAGCGTGCGCCTCCACGCGTTGGTCCGGGCAAAGGATCTCCTCGAGGCGGCGTGAGCGCGTCGGCACTTTCGGCCATCTCCCCCCCGCATCCCTTGATATGCGTACCCGTTCGTGTGCCGCGAGGGGACCATGGAGCCCATCGCCGTCCCGTGCGAGGCGCGCCCCGGGGCGCCGCAGGCCCTCACGGTGAGCCAGCTGGCCCGCGTGATCCGGGACACGGTCCGGGCCAACCCGCTCCTGGGCCGGGTCCTCGTCCGCGGGGAGGTGAGCAACCTCCAGCGGGCGCCGTCGGGACACACGTTCTTCAGCCTGAAGGACGCGACGGCCCAGGTGTCGTGCGTCCTGTTCCGTGAGGACCTCGAGGCGTTGGGGTTCGACCTGGAGGACGGGATGGACGTCGTCGCGTCGGGCGAGGTGGACGTGTTCCCGAGGAAAGGGACCGTGCAGCTCCTGGTCCGGGCCGCGACCCCGGCGGGCGTCGGGGCGTTCTGGGCCGCGTACCAGCGGACCCGGAAGAAGCTGGCAGCAGAAGGCCTGTTCGACGCAGACCGGAAGCGGCCCCTCCCCGCGTTCCCGTGCCGGATCGGCGTCGTGACGTCCGAGATCGGCGCGGTCGTGCACGACATCGTGACGATCCTGCGCCGCCGGTTCCCCCTCGCCCACGTGATCGTTGCGCCGGCCCTCGTCCAGGGCCCGGAGGCCGCGGCCT
>Ga0209751_10003060_pt1 | contig 16332 bp, 15 predicted proteins | sample RifCSP13_1_FD_184019 | JGI IMG/M metagenome (GOLD analysis project Ga0209751, IMG submission 184019) | Soil microbial communities from Rifle, Colorado - Rifle CSP2_sed 13_1 (SPAdes) (version 2) | ecosystem: Environmental > Terrestrial > Deep subsurface > Rock core/Sediment | place: Rifle... | reverse complement strand
AACTGGCGAAATTCGTCGCGGCGCTGGGCTGGGTGGTGTCCGGCATCATCGCCGCGCTCGGCACGCGTGCCATGGGCAAAGTGGCCGAGATGTATTTTGCCTCCGGCCACCGCCTCACCGCCGAGCAATTGCGCGCGTTGTACCGTCGCCTGTTCCGTCGCCCAAGAGAGGCCCCCACCCTGCCCCCGTCGAATTAGGCCTATCCGTCACAACGGGGCGATCACGTGGACACAAGGGGGCAGCCACGTTGGGTCGCCCCCTGGCCGGATTATGCGACTTGCGCCATATGCCCTGAGGGCTACAATTCGTCAGGCTCCACTGCCATGTCCCGCTTCTCGCGGTTTCACTTTCGAGTCATCTTCCTGCTGATCACGCTGGCCGTGCTGGCGATCCGCACCCGCTTCGCGCCCGCCAGCATCGGCCTGTCCTGGCTTGGGATGCTGGCCGCGGCCAGCCTGGTGACCTTCTGCGATTTCTTCCCACTCATCCTGCCCTCCAACGTCGAAATCAGTCTGGTGCACATCGTGGGGCTGAGCCTGCTGTTCACCTTCGGGCCAACGCCGGCCATGTGGGCGGTGACCATCGGGTTGGTCGCGAGCAAGATCATCGGGGCGCGGGGGCGGCCAACCACGTGGCGGGCGCGCCTGGAGACGCTGGCGACCGAGTTGTCCCAGCAGGCGCTGTCGCTGCTGGTCGCCAGCGGCCTGTACGCCTGGCTGGGCGGAGGGTTTCCCATCACGGCCATCACGCGCGACACGGCGGCGGCGTTGATCGCGCTGGGGGGCGTCTACCTGGTGTTTTACAACGTGTTCCTCGCCCTCCGCTTCGAACCCGGCTCGGAGGCGGTCAAGAGCCTGTTCACCAGCGACTTCAGCCAACTGGTCGCGCTGGAACTCGTGCCGATCCCGCTGACGATTTACGCCTCGGCCGGTTTCCACGCGCTCGGCGCAAACCTGCTGCTCGTGCTCGGCGGCGTGCTGGCGGTGATTGACGCCAGCCTGCACAGCCTCACCCGCGCGCAGGCCAGATTGAGGCGACAGATGCTGGAGAACCTGCGACTGTATCGCGAGTCGCAGGCCCGCCTGCGCGAGCAATCTATCCTCTACGAGACCGGCCAGACGCTCACCTCCACGCTGGAGCGCCGGGCGGTTTACAACGCCATTGCGCAGAAACTGGCCGAAGTCATCAGCGCAGACGAGTGCGTGCTGCTCGATTACGACGAGGGGGCTGCGCTCATGCAGACGGCCGCGCAATGGACACGCACGGGCGGCGCCGCCCGCAACGCCGCCCAATCCTATCCCCTGGAGGGCTACCCCGGCATCGCCCGTCTGCTCAGCGAACGCGCACCGCTGATCGTCCGCGCTGATGCGCCTGACCCGGCGCCGCAGGCAGACGGGCGTTTGCTGTCGGGCGGCTTCAACACAGTGTTGATCCTGCCTATGGCGACTTCCGAACAGGTCGTCGGGCTGGTCGAGCTTTATTCGGTCGAGGCGCGCGAATTCTCAGAGGCGGAAGTCCGCTTGGCGCAAACACTCGCAAACCAGGCGGCCATCGCGATCGCCAATGCGCAGCTGTTCTACCGCGTGTCGGAGGGCCGCGACCGGCTGATCGCCGTGCTAAACTCGACGCGCGAGGGGGTGCTGGTCCTGGAAGCCAGCGGCGCGGTGCTGCTCGCCAACCCGCGCATCGAGGAGATTTGGGGCATCCCGGCGGAGCGGCTCATCGGACAGGATCTGCTGCACTTGTTGACCCTCCCGGACCTGGATATCGCCGCCAAATTGGGCCTGCCGCCCGAGGAAATCCTGGAAATGCTCCACACGCTCAAGATGGGACTGGCAATGTCCATCCCCAAAGCTCAGTACCAGATCAACGCGCCGAAGCGGCGCTTCCTCGAGCGTTCGGGCGCGCCTGTCCTCGACCGGTATTCCAAAGCGATCGGCTGGGTGATCACGCTGCGGGATGCCACCGAGGAGCGAGAAGTGCAGGAGGTGCGCCAGGCGCTCTCGAACATGATCGTGCACGACCTGCGCAGCCCACTCACCGCTGTCCAGGCCAGCATGGCTCTGCTGCGCACCCAGGTGCCGGCTTCGCCGGTGGCCACGCAGGCGCTCGAAGTCGCGGGGCGCTCGACCAAGCGCATGATCCGCATGGTGAACACGCTGCTCGACATTTCGCGGATCGAGTCGGGCACCTTCAACCTGGAGCGCAACGCGGTTGATTTGCAGGCCTTAGTCAACGAGGTCATCGCCGACCTGATGCCCATCGCAAACGAGCAGGGCATCTTCCTCATCAACGAGATGCCCGCCTTCGACCCGGCCGCGGTCGTGGACAAGGAAAAAGTCGAGCGCGTTTTCATGAACCTGGTGGACAACGCGCTCAAGTTCACGCCCGCGGGCGGGCGCATCCGGGTGCGCGGCGACTGGGCCGATGCCAGCCAAACGGCGGCCAGCGCGAAGATGATCCGGTGCGCGGTGATTGACACTGGCCCCGGCATCCCCGCCGATTACCGGGAGAAAGTCTTCGACCGCTTCGTGCAAGTCCGGGGACAAACGGGCCGCCGCGCCGGAACCGGACTGGGGTTGTCGTTCTGCAAGCTGGTGGCCGAGGCCCATGGGGGCAAAATCTGGGTGGAAAGCCTGCCCGAAGGGGGCAGCGCGTTCTATTTCACCCTCCCGGCCGGGGGCGCCGACACCCAGCCGATTTGAGCCAGGGGTATCTTTGAAGAGCGAGAGAGCCTATGGAACCCAAGCATCCCCTCAAAGGCATATTCATCGTTGACCTGCGCCCCGGCGAGCGCGTGCCCGGCGCTTTCTTCCTCGTCCGGCACAAGCAGCTGGAGCCGTTCCGCGACCGGAGCAAGGGCGAGTTCCTCACGCTCACCCTGGGCGACCGCACCGGGCAGATGCTCGCCCGCGTGTGGGAGGGCGCACCGGAATTGGCAGAAACGTTCGCGGAAGGCGATGTCGTCAAAGTGGCGGGCGACGTGGAAGAGTACCTGGGCCGCGCGCAAATCATCGTCAACAAACTGCGCCGCGCCGGCGAGGAGGAATACGACCTGTCCGATTTCCTGCCCGCGACCGAAAAGAACCTTGACGACCTGCTGGCGCACGTGCAGGCGGCGGTGGACAGCCTGCAGTCGCCGCACCTCGCCGCGCTTGTCCGGCGTTTTTACGACGATCCCGACTTTCGCGCCCGGCTGGCGCAGGCGCCCGCGGCCCGCCGGGTGCATCACGCCTACCTCGGCGGCCTGCTCGAGCACCTGGTGGACGTGCTGACGCTGTGCGAGACCGTGCTCCAACTCTACCCCGAGATCAACGCCGACCTGCTGCGCACGGGCGCGCTGCTGCAAGACGTGGGCAAGCTGCGCGAATACGCCTGGGACAAAGACATTGACTACACCGACGAGGGCCGCCTGATCGGGCACATCGTCATCAGCGCCGAGATGGTTAGCCAGGCCATCGCGCACATCGCCGACTTTCCAGAAGACCTGAGCCTGCGCGTGCGGCACATGCTGGTGAGCCACCACGGGCGCTACGAGTGGGGTTCGCCCGCCCGCCCGCAGACGATCGAAGCCATCGCGTTGCACCAGATCGAGAACCTGAGCGCGCAAGTCAACCGCTTCCGCAATTTGCTCGCCGCCCGCCGCGAACCGGGCGAAGCCTGGACGCCCTACGACCGTCTGCTGGGCCGCCAGCTCTACGCGGGGCATGAGGAGGATTTGAACATCGAGGAGGCGAGCCGGTTGGAGTGAATCAGAGAGGAAACCATGCCGACAACGGACACTGCCTATGTCGCCGAAAACACTGCCACGCGCGAACGGCTGAAAGCCCTGGTCGCCCGCCTGAGCGACGACGACCTGCGCCGCCCGCTGGAAGAGGGCTGGACAGTTGGCGCCACACTCGCCCATATTGCCTTTTGGGACCAGCGCGCGCTGCGGCTGCTGGAAAAGTGGGAACGCCAGGGGGTCAGCCCTTCACCGCTGCCCGCCGACGTGGACGCGATCAACGATGCGATGCGCGCGCTGTGTCTCGCCATACCCCCGCGCGCGGCGGCCGAACTGATGATCGAGACTGCCGAAGCCATAGACCGGAAAATCGAACAGATTTCGCCAGAGCTGGCCGCCGCCGTCCAGGCAGGCGGGAATCACGTCAGTTTCAAGCGCTTCCACCACCGCCTGGAGCACCTGGAGCAATTGGAAGGGATGTTCGCGGGGGCATAAATTTAGCGGGGACCGCGGGTAACCCGCTGCGGGCCAAATTTCTTATGTTCCTCTGATTGACCGTTAACGTTTTGGCCGGTATAATCTGGGCAGTTGACAAGTTCGAGAGGTGATCTGCTATGCCCATCTATATTTATCGATGCGAGAGTTGCGGCGTGACGTTTGACCGATTCCAGAAATTCTCCGACAAGCCGCTCACGCGCTGCCCGGAATGCAGCAAGGGCAAGGTCAAGCGCATCCTGCAGCCCCCAGCCATCGTGTTTAAGGGTTCCGGCTGGTACGCCACCGATCACCGCTCGCCCTCGGGCCAGACGAGCAAGAAGAGCGAGAGCGACGCCTCCGAGAAGACTGAACCCAAGCCGGCGAAGAAAGAGACCAAGCCGGCCGCTAAGTCGGAGGATTGAGTCGGCTGTAAAGGCCGTCATGGTGTGAAATGCAAACGGGCGGCCTCATCGGTCGCCCGTTTTTTTGTATTGCTGCGCGAGGACGGCTTCGCCGCTCTGCGCCTCACAAGGACGTCCTACATCTGGAAGCCGCCGCGCGCCTTGACCACTTTCTGCTCGTAGTTGTCCACGAAGGTGAGCAACTGGTTCTTGAGTGTCTGCCATTCCTCGCTGTCCAGGATCTTCCGCATGTCCTTGAGATTCTTCGTCGTCCCGCCGGCCAGGATCTGCGGCGAGTTGCCATACATGGTGTACCAGGCGTCGGTCGGCTCCAGGCCGATGCGCTGCAGGCCCGGAACCCACTCGCGCACGACGAACTCGAAGTACTCCTGCTCGCGCCCGGGCTTGATGTCCCAACTCATCAGCAATTTGATCGCCATAGCTCACTGCCTTTCAAGCGGCCTTGTAGTCCAGCAGGACGACGTGGGTTTCCTCGGGCAGACTCGAGCGAGAAACTTTCAAGCTGGCTTCTTCTTTGACTGAGCTGAGGCCCATCTCCTTCAGGAACTTGCTCACCGGGTCGAGCTTGAGTGAGACCGCCGGGGTGCGGTAGTGCATGGGGATGACGATGGAAGGCTCGAGGAGGGAGATCACCTCCGCCGCCTGAGCCGCGTTCAGCCCCCCACCCCCACCCACGGGGACCAGCGCCACGTGCACCGACCCGAGGTCTTCAATCTGCGACTGGGTAGGCACATGGTCGAGGTCGCCCAGATGGCACACGGTCAGGCCGTCGAAGTCAAATAAATAGAGCGTATTGCGCTTGGACTCGTCGTCCTTCTTTTTCTTCTCGCCGTTGCTGCGCGAGGTCGAGATGCCGGTGATGAACACGCCGCCGATCTCATATTCACCCGGTCCCTTGATGGTCTTCTGGACGCCTTTCACGGCGTCGAGGTTATTATGGCCGGGGGCTTCGTGGCTCACGGTGACGATGTCCGCCTTGAGCCGCAACCCCGGATAACCGATCGAGTCGTCGTAGGGATCGGTGACGACCGAGGCCATGCCGCGCTCGATCATGCGAAAGCACGAGTGCCCGTGCCAGGTAATTTCCATGCAGGGAATACCTCCTAACGGCGAAGATTATAGCAGAAGGCCAATCGCCTGACCAAGCGCTATGCTCGCGCCCGATTGAAATCGCGGCGACAAAAAGCGAAGTCTGCCTCCGCAGGCTGAGGCGGCGACCGTGCTATACTCCATCCATGTTACAGAGGCTGCTCATCGGCGGAGGCAAAGTGGAAATGGGAGACAGCCATTTTCGCCTCGTCATCCCGACTCTCCGCAATCATCGCGCTTACGCGGACGCGCAGCTCGACGATTATCATGGCCTGCCGCGCTCCCGCTTCCCTGACGCCCCGCCCGCACGGGTCAGCCTGCGTGCGCGGGCTTCGCACCCGGCCCCTGCCGGCACGCTCGGCTTTGGCTTCTGGAACGACCCCTTCTCGCTCAGTGGCGGCGTGCTCGCAGCCCCGAACACCGTCTGGTTCTTCTACGCCTCGCCGCCTTCGGACATGGCCCTGGTGGAGGGAGTCCCGGGCCGGGGATGGAAGGCCGCCACGCTGAACGCAGGCCGGGTCCCGACGATGATCCTCGCCCCGGCGGCGCTCGCCGCGATTGCGCTGACCCGCCTGCCCGGCCTGGGCCGCCCGGTGATGAGAACGGCCCGCCGCGCGATGCGGGCGCACGAGACCCTGCTGGACGACATCGCCCTCACCGAGTGGCATGACTATGAACTCGATTGGCAGTCCGACCTGGCCGTATTCCGCGTGGACGGCGTCGAGCGGTTGCGCTCCCCGGCTCCGCCGCACGGCCCGCTCGGCTTTGTGTTGTGGATTGACAACCAGTACGCCATCGCCTCGCGCGAAGGCCGGTTCGGGTTTGGGTTATGCGAGGTGAAGGAAGAGCAGTGGCTAGAGGTGGAAGGGATCAGTCATTTCTGAGCGCCCCAAACACAAGGCTCTGCGTCAGGTATTGGGTTTCAAGGTATGAGAAACGCGTAGGGGCGCTGGTTCGTCCGGTTCATGTAGCCTTGGGCGTCGCGCACGAAGACCTTCCAATAATAAGTCCCGGCTTTCAGGGCCGGGGTCTGCCAGCAGGCGCCGGCGATCCAGCCGCTGTCGGCAGGCTGCGAGCCGACGACGACGACGCGGAAATGAAAAGGTTGTTCGCCCGCGCTCGACGGCACGCGCCAACACAGCGACAGCGGCTGGGCGACCGGGCTGTAACTGGACGGGCTGACGAAACTGGGATTGACGAGGATCAGGCCGAGGTCGGCGCCAGCGGCGGCCGGACGGACTGAGTATTTCACGGTGATCGTCTTGCCGCGGCCGCGGCCGCCGGGGTATTGCAGCTGCCACGTCCGTTCGTAGTTCCCGGCCTTCTGTGGCGCGACAATCGGCAACCCGAACCAGGCGGTATTTGACGCGCGGCGCGCCGGGTGGAGGGTTTCACCGGCCGAAGACAGGCTGACGCCGGGCGCCAACGCGCCAGTCACGGCCACGGGGAGCGTGATATTCGCGCCAGGCGCAAGCTGGATATGCTGGGGCAGGGACACATTCTCAGGGTGCGGCAGGGCCTCGAGGGACGGGAGCCAGTCGGGCAATGCAGGGGGCGGGTCGGGCAACGTCAGCTGCGGCCAGGCGAGGTTCCGCGAGGTAGCCGTCATCTCTTTGAAATCCAAAGCATCCAGTCCCTGCACCTCCACGCACTCGCGTTCCACCGCGTTTGGCTGGACAAAGAAATGCAGGTGCGGGTTGCCGCTGCTCCCGGTGCTGCCCGCATAGCCGACGACCTGCCCCTGGGCGACCAGTTCATCCGGGCCGACCACAATTTTGGAGAGATGCATCATCGCGCTTACGCGCCCGTCGGCGTGACGCAACATGACGGCCAGGCCGGTGTCCACACGCTGGCCCAGGAAGAAAGCCTGCCCGGCCTGGGGCGCGAGCACCGGCACGTTCTCCATGCTGCCGGAAAGCGGGATTAGATCAACCGCGCAACGGTCCTCGTAATACCCGCACAGGTGATTGAAACGCGCCGCGGATCCGCACGGCCCCCGGCTGATGCGCCACTTGCCCGCCGGGAGGGGCAGATGCCATCCCGTAAAGTCGGGGGGTCGGGAATCTTGTCCGGCTCCTCTAACCGGCCGCGGGGCAACAATCAATGCGCTGGTCAGGAACAGCCGGAGTAATATGCTTTTCGGCATGAGGGTCACAGATTTCACCGCTAATCACCTTTGGTATAATCGCCGCCGGAGCATGAAACCATGAGTCTCTCCCGCCGTCATTTTCTGAAAGCGTCTGGGCTGGCAATGGCGGCGGCGCTGCTGCCGCCGACGCCGCCGGACGAAGCGCCGCGCCCGGTGACGATGCTGGGCCGCGCCATCCGGGGCGTCTCCGTTTACGACCGGCCCTCGCTTAACGCCAGGCCGGGGATTCTACTCACGGCTGAAACAGTTTTCAACATTTACGCCGTCGTTGAGAGCGACGACGAGCACTACAACCGCACCTGGTATCAGGTCCAGCAAGGCTACGTGTATTCCGGCCAGATTCAGCCCGTCCGCTGGGAACTGCAGATACCCGCGCTACAGGTCTCAAAAGAGGGCTTCCTGGGCGAGGTCACCGTCCCCCACACCATCGCGCGAACCGGGCCGTACGCCAACTATACTCCAGTTTACCGGTTCTATTATGGCACGACCCACTGGGTCACGGCGGCGAAAGTGAGCGAGAGCGCCATCTGGTATAAGGTATACGACGAAAGGCTGAAAGAGTACTCGTGGGTCAAAGGCGAGCACATCCGCCGCGTGACGCCCAGCGAGGTCGCTCCGCTCTCGCCCAACGTCCGCGACAAACGCATCGAGGTTGACCTGGAAAAACAGGCCTTCCGCTGTTTCGAGGGCGACGTCAAAGTGCTGGATGTGTTGTGCTCCACCGGCCCGTACCTGCGCACCGAAAACGGCCAGCGCGTCTTCGGCACGCCCTCCGGCGAGTGGGAGATCACGCGCAAGCGGCCGAGCCGCCACATGGCCGGGGACGATTTCGCCTCGGCCGACTTCTTCGACCTGCCGGGCGTGCCGTGGGTGAGTTATTTTCACTGGTGGGGCGTGTCGATTCACGGAACGTACTGGCACAATGACTACGGCCGCCCGCGCAGCCACGGGTGCATCAACCTCCCTGTCGAAACGGCGAAGTGGGTCTACCGCTGGGCCTTGCCCGTGGGGCCGCTCGAGGAGGAAATCGAGGGCAGCGGGACGCAGGTGGTTGTTTATTGATCACGGACCGCGCACACAACATGCTTGTACGGAAGAAGAACAGGGATGAGTCATAAGGCGCTGTTTGAGGGATTAGTGACTGACCCCGCTGGGCGGCCGGTGAGCGTGGCCGAGGTGGGCGGGGCCGCGCAGTACGTGGTGCGCGACGGGGATTTTCGCTTTCACGTGGACGCCGAGGCGGTTGACCGGGAGGTGCTGCGCCGCATGGGCGAGCAGATTGACGAGAACCGCGAGGCCGTGACCGAGGGGGCGATGAAGATGATCGGGCAGGAAGACCTGTTCACCAAAGGCATGATTGACGCCTCCCTCAACAACCTGGAGGCCAATTTCGACCGGCTGATTGAGGTCGGCCTGCCGCTGGAGGCGCGCACGTACCTGGGGATGCTCGGCTTCCGCGTCGTGATCAACCATCACGGCGAGGTCGTGCGCGTTGACCAGCCGGGGATAGCGGCGCCTGACGATGAAGGCGATTAGGCGGCCACTCGCCGCGCTGGCGGCAGGGCTGGTCGCTGGCCTGGCGTGCAGTCTCTCCCCGTCGAGCGGGGAGGATATCTCGGCCACGGTCAACGCCGTAAGCACGAGCGTCCAGCAAACGGTCGTCGCACAGACGCCGCCAGCCATCTTCACGATCAGCCCTCCCTCGACGGCTGCCAGTACGCAGCCGCCCGTCAACCCCACCCAGCCTCCTCCTCCAGCGCCAACCCTGACGAGCGCCCCGCTTCCAACCCCCACCGGCGAACTCTCACGCCCGAACGGCCCGGTGATCCACGCGGCGCATCTCCCTACCCCGCCGCGTGTTGACGGCGATTTGAACGAATGGACGCTGTACAGCTTCATCAATCAGGTGGTCTACCGGCCGGAAAACTGGGTAGACGCCGCCGATCAAAGCGCGGCGTTCGCCGTCGGCTGGGACTCGCAATACTTGTATCTGGCCGTGCAGCTAACCGACGACCGACATGTGCAAACCGAACACGGCGAGTTGATTTTCAAAGGCGACAGCCTGGAACTGTTATTGGACGCAGACCTCAGCGGGGACTATAGCGACGCGCGGTTGAGCGCCGACGATTTTCAGTTGGGGCTGTCGCCGGGTTCGCTTATCGCGGAGCCGGCTGAAGTCTACCTGTGGTTCCCGGTCTCTCGCGAGGGGAAACCGCAGGGGGTCAGCGTCGCGGCCCAGCCATACCCCGCCCCGGAAGGTTACTGGCTGGAAGCCGCGATCCCGTGGTCGCTCTTTAACATCATCCCGGCCCCCGGCGACCGGTTTGGGTTCGCGCTTTCCAGCTCGGATAACGACAACCCCTCCGCCGCCGAGCAGCAGACGATGGTTTCAACCGTGTCCACACGGAGGCTGACTGATCCGACGACGTGGGGAACGCTGGCCCTGGACAATTGATAGGCAACTCTTCTTACCGTGCGACGCACTCCGGCCCTCTTCGCTTCGCTCCGAGCGTCTGCGAAAGTGCGTCGCACTTGAGTTGGGTCTATGAATCCTGAGCAGGCGCCCTTCCCCGCCGGGTGGTATGGCTTCGAGCTTCAGGGATACCGGGAGTGCGACGCTACGTACTGCCTGTTCCCCTACGCCTCGCTCCCGCCCTTGGACGCGAGTCTGCTGCGCGGAGAGTTCGAGTGGCTGGCAGACCTGGCCGACCACCTACAGCAAGTCATGGGCGGATACAGGCCGCCGCAAGAGGGCCAGGAGCGATTGTCAGCCAACCTGAATCGCTTGACTGCCGAGGCAACGCAGACAGGCTTGAAGCTGCCCGTGGCCTTCCTAAAGTTCATGGGAGCGCCGTATCTGCAAGACCGGATGCCTTAGCATGGCAAAGTTTTTCAACCACTCTCAGCGCCACTGCGCCTGCCTGCCGAAAGCCTTCAACATCCAATTTTTCCACCGAGTCCTGCGGCGTGTGCACCCACCACGAGGCGCGGCCAAGCGTGACGAGCGAAAGCGCGTCGAAACCAACTTCGGCAAAGGGGAGGTGGTCGAACAGCGCGCCGACGAGGTTGAAACGGCCCAGCGGGAGGCGCATTTCGCGGCAGGCGGCGCGGATCAGGCTCAAGAGTCTTGTCCGCGTCCCCTGCCCAGTCTCACCCACAAAACATAGACGGCCCCTGACGCCAACGCCGTCAAAGTTCAGGATGTACAGCCCCCCGCCCTGCGCCTGCCGGCGCAGCGCGGCGAGATGCGCGCGCAGGTAGGCCGCCGCGCCCATCACTGCCAATTCTTCTGCCCCTGTAATCAGTATCTTCACCCGCAGCTTGTCGCGCCAGTCAGGGCGGCGGCTGAGACATTCGGCGAGATGCAAAACCAGCCCCGCGCCCGAGGCGTTGTCAATCGCGCCGGGCGAGGCATTGCCCACATCTTGAAAGAAAAGCAGAGGCAGGCCGGAGAGCAAAACCACAATTCCGACTCCAGCCGCCAGCGGCGCTAACGCAGGGAACACGAGCCGCAGGAAGCCGAGCACGGCGAACGCGCCCGCCCCGGCGAGGGTGAGAATAAAGAGCGCGATCCGTATAGCCAGGGGCAGGCGCTGGCTTTTGGAGTCGTAGTGCGCCACCAGATACAGGTACGGCAAAGCAGCGTCGTCAGGTATGCCGGGGAGCGTAGCGATCAGGTTGGCCGTGTGATATTGCCGCCCTGATCGCAGGCACAGAGTTGACCACAGAGAAGGCTTTTCTCCGGCCAGCGGCATCAGCGCACTACGGTGCACAACGCGATTTATCAGCCCGAAGGAGAGCGCCAGCGCCGCCAGCAGGCCGCAACAGAAGGTGGAAAGCCAGGTTTCTCGTCCCCAAAGGGCGAGGAGTACTAGTAACTGCCCGATGAATATCTCTAGCGTGATGGCCGTATTGAAGGCGGTGGAGAATCCAAAAGCCTGCCAGTCCACCCGATAGCCAAATTGCTCGAGCCGGGCAGCGATCTCACGCGCCACGGCTTCGTCCTCGCCTGAGCCGGTCCGGCGAGGGCGTGCGAGCGACCGGGCATAAGCCAGTGCGGTTTCGGGAGTAAAATCCATGCCGATGATAGACTCTACCATCTTCCTGGAAAACATCCTATCCGACTGGCTGTCGCTCAACGGCGAATGGGAGTTCCGGCTCGGAGACACGCCGCCAATCCTGATCAGTGTCCCGTGCGCGTGGGAGACTTACACCGCCGACAAAATTACCGATGGCCCGGCGTTTTTCACGCGCTCCTTCACGCTGCCCGACGAGTGGAGGGACAAGCGGATTTTGCTCGAAGCGGATGCGATCAGCTTCGATGCGACGGTCCGCATCAACGGTCACACAGCCGGGCGTCATCGCGGGATGTGGTCGCCGTTTCAGGTTGACCTGACTCCGTTCGTCCGCCCCGGTGAAAACGCCATCGAGATCGAGGTGTGGAAGCCAGGGAGGCGTTTTCCGCTGCGCGAGTCGCTGGCCGGGTTCCTGCCTGATGTGTGCACGACGTTCGGCGGCATCTGGCAGTCAATTTCTCTGCGCACGCTCTCAAAAGCAGCTTTCCAGAGTCTGCGCATCCGCACGACCGGCAACGGCGAGGTAGACATTCAGGGCCGCTTTGCCATTTGGGGCCAAGCACGAGCGCCTGATGTCACCGTCCAAATCACGCGTCTTGATAACTCTGGCTCCGTGCTCCTGGGCCTCGCCCGAGGACAAGTGAATTTAGAGGGCAGTTCCTTCACCGCCCACCTTGAAGTAGCAGGCATATCCCCATGGGAAGGCAGCGCAGGGTCGCCGTTATACCTGGCCGAGGCCTCGCTCACCGATGGCGGTGAAGAGTTGGCGCACGTACACAGACCAATCGCGTTTCGGGATATCGCCGTCATGGATGGCAGAACGACCTTGAACTCCAAGCCCCTGCATCTGCGCGGCATCCTGGATTGGGGCTGGGATGCCAGGGATATCTATCCCAACTCGTCCACAGTCGTAGGGGACAACCTCGCCAAGGCTCAATCATTGGGCTTTAACATGGTCAAATTTTGCCTGTTCGTGCCGGATGAACATACCTTTCAGATAATGGATCGGGAGGGCATGTTGGTATGGCTGGAAATGCCCATGTGGCTGCCGCGCGTCACGCCAGAGTTTCGAGAGTTGGCCCTGCGCGAGTACCGTGATATTTTCCGCAGCGTGCACCATCACCCATCCATCGCTATCGTCAGTTTGGGATGTGAACTCAATGCCGAGGCGGACGCGGGGTTTTTGCAGGAACTACATGCCCTGGCCCGCGAGTGGTTCCCAAACGCGCTGATCTGCGACAACAGCGGCTCCGCCGAGGCCTACGGGGGCGTGGCGACCTCGTTCAGCGACTTCTACGACTATCACTTTTACACCGACCCGCACTTCTTCCAACCGCTCGTCCAGCACTTCAGCCGCGCTTACCGGCCGGACAAACCGTGGATTTACGGCGAGTTCTGCGACGCGGACACCCTCCGAAACTTTGAACGGCTAAGACCATATGCCATTGGATCACTCAAAAGAAGGGAGGACAAGCCAAGCCAGCTTACCGTTGATGAACGTCATCTATATTTCAAGCCCTACGGAAAAGTCTTTACGGCCATACTAGGAATGCCGAGCGGCATCCTAAAAACACGGATATCCAGGGAAGCCATGGAACCATGGTGGCTGCACGAAAAGGTCGCCCTCGACCAGGATGATTTCCTCGCCATGCGCGATTACAAGCGTCTGCTGAACGAGGCCGGGGTGAAGGACAGCGCAGCTGAATTGACGCGCATCGCCCGCCACCAGGCAACTGCTATCCGCAAATTCATCGTCGAGCAGGTGCGCACGAACAGCGCGACGGGCGGCTATGTGGTCACAGGCTGGACGGACACGCCGATCACGACCTCGGGCGTGGTGGACGACTTCGGCAATCTCAAGTTCTCGTCCGACGAATGGCGGCAGTTCAACGCCGAGCGCGTCTTGACGATTGACCGCGAGCGCCGCCGCCAGTGGGTGGGCGGCGACCGCCCGGCGCACAAAGACCCGTTTACGTGGCGCGAGGGAGAGCCGGCCGAAATCCATCTCATTCTTTCCAATGGGGGTGAAACCATCGTGCATGGACAACTCAGGTGGCAATTGACGGACAAGAGCGGCCACCAGATCGCCGGCGGGGCGCAAGAGATCGGCGGCTTGCCCGGAGGGGAGGTCGGCGAATTGATGACGCTCAATGTGCGGATGCCACACTTGACAAAGCCCAGGCCAATGGAACTTGTGTTGAGCGCGAGCATCACAGATATGACGCCTGCTCACCCTCAAGATACTCCTATCGTCTCCTTCGTCAGGCATTCAGCCGAGGCGGGCGGGATACGCAATATATGGCGCCTGTGGGTCACCCCGAGACCGCGCCTGCCGTCAACCGTCGCCGTCACTGCGCCGTACCTTCACCGCCAGGCGCTGCACAAGATAGATCCTGAGGTGAAGATCGTCAGCCTGGCTGACCGCCGCGGCGGGACGCCGATTTTAGCCACCGAGTTGACCGATGAACTGCTGACGCTGGTCAGGGGAGGCGCTTCTGCAGTCCTGTGGCAAATGCAGGCAGACGCCCTCTATACCCGCTCGCTCCCCTTCTGGCGCGAGGCCATCCATGTCTTCCAGCCACACGCTTTCTGGGAACACGTGCCGCACGCGGGCTATGCCGATATGCGCTTCTTCAGCATCGCCGCCGATTTCGCGATTGACGGCCCGGTTCTCTCAGCGCTGCTCGGGAAAGAGGCGCAATGCCTCCCTACCTGGCGGCGCTTCGACGCGCGCAAGATGACGTGGGCTGAATATCTGGTCGAGGTGAGATTTGGCCGGGGGAGAATGTTCGTGAGCACGCTCAGGTTCGAGGGTGGGTTGGGACAGCAGCCCGGCACGTTTGACACGAATCCGACCGGGGCGTGGATGTTGGCGGCGCTGTTGGGGATGGCTGCATAGTTACCCCGGCTCTTGCCGTTTGAGCTCGACGGCGGCGGCCTGGATTTTCTTGAGCGCAGCGACCACGTCGTCCACGCCTTCGCGGCCGGCGCGGAAGATGCACTCGTCCAGCCAGACCGCCTCGCGCTCGCAGGCCTGCTCGGCCTCCGGCAGGCGCATCTGGTCGAACTGGAAGCGCTCGGGGAAAGCGCTGGGGACCGGCAGTTTCGAGAGCCGCGGCTGGAAGAGTTCGTAGTGGTGCATCGCCTCGTAGCCCGTCCAGCACGGGATGCCCTCGGCCTCCAGCGCGGCGCACACTTCGGCGTGCTCGGCGCCGAACTCACCCGGATTAAGCGCAAAAATATAGCGATAAAACGAGCGCGTCGTATGCCGCAGGTCGCGCTTGAGCAGGCGAACGCCGGGGATCTCGCTCAGGCTCTCCTCGAGATAGCCGGCCATCTCTTCCCGTTGCCGGGCTTGCTCGGGGAAGCGCTCAATGGCCACGTTGCCGAGCGCAGCCTGAAGCTCGGTCATGCGGTAGTTCGCGCCCATGGTGACGCCCTCGCCCTCTGCGTGGGGACGGCCGCAGTCAATGATGCTCGCCACCCGCGCGGCAAGCTCGGGTGTGCGGCACAGCAGAATCCCGCCCTCGCCGGTCGTGAGGCTCTTCGACGATTGCAGACTGAACGAGCCGAAATGGCCGATGGTCCCCGCCCCGCGCCCCCGCCACTTCGCGCCATGCGCGTGCGCGCAGTCTTCGACGACGACAAGGTTATGTTTCTCGGCGATTTCCATGATCGCGTCCATATCGGCCATCTGCGCGCCGAGGTGCACGACGATGACGGCCCTCGTCCGGGGCGTGATTGCCTTTTCGACGGCTTTGGGGTCAATGCAGTAGGTCTCGGGGTCAATGTCCACGATCACCGGGATGGCCCCGGCGGCCATGGGTGCGGCGGCCGTCGCCTGGAAGGTGTAGCCGGGGACGATCACTTCGTCGCCCCAGCCAATGTTCGCCGCGCGCAGCGCAACTTCCATCGTGACCGTGCCGTTCGCCATCGGCACGGCATAGCCACCGCCCTGAAGCTCGGCGAAGCGCCTGGCAAACTCCGCCGTCTGCGGGCCGGGATAGGGATAGCCGCCCCACTGCCCGGATTTGATGACGGCGGTCACGGCGGCGACATCGCGGTCATCAAAAACCGGCCACGCGGGATAGGGTTGGGTGCGGGCAGGTTGCCCGCCGAGGATCGCGAGGGTGGTCATGAGGGAGGCTCCTTTACACACAGATCAATGCCGAGTTGTAGATGAGACGTATCTGCGTTCATCAGCGTGCATCGGCGGTTTCTATCAGGAAGTGCATCGCGCCCATCAGCCTGGGCCCGGCCTCCGGGCCAATGGACATGGTCTCCTCGTAGTGATCGCCTGGCTCGAACGGATTCTCCGGGTAGGCGAAAACCTCCGGCGGGAGGATGTAGCCTAACTCGTCGTTCGCCAGTCCGATGACGGCGGCCACGCGCGCG
>Ga0209751_10003058_pt1 | contig 16344 bp, 10 predicted proteins | sample RifCSP13_1_FD_184019 | JGI IMG/M metagenome (GOLD analysis project Ga0209751, IMG submission 184019) | Soil microbial communities from Rifle, Colorado - Rifle CSP2_sed 13_1 (SPAdes) (version 2) | ecosystem: Environmental > Terrestrial > Deep subsurface > Rock core/Sediment | place: Rifle... | reverse complement strand
GTGGGAGGGGTCCATGAATGCGCTGCAAGGCTTCCGGCCGCCCGTCTTCGTGGACAAGTGGACGGACGGGATCGGGAGCACGGACGCGGTCGACCCCGTCCAGGCGAGCATGGGCTTCTACCTCTTCGCGAGGGTTTCGGACCCCGACAACGATCTCGACACGGCCTCGGTGTATGCGACGATTACCGCGTGGTACGGATCGGGCGTGGTCTGCGAGATGCCTTTGCAGATGCGCGACGACGGCGTGTTTCCGGACCGCGTCGCGCGGGACGGGATCTTCACGCTCGGTGGGAACGTCTGCGTGAACAGCCCGTACCCGGCGCTCTCCTGGGCCGGGTCCGTGATCCTGCTGAACGCGTCGGACCAGCAGGGCCACCGGACGGTGACGCGATTGGTGATGGACGTCGTCCAGCCGTCCACGGGGGGCGGGGGCGGAACGATCCCGAGCCAGCTGTGGCAGTACATCGGCTACGTCCAGATCCGGACCGGCGAGGCATGGGTCTCGAACCTGAACAAGCCGTACGCCACGACGACGACGTTCCAGCCGTACCGGATCACCGCAGGCACGCTCAACGGGGACGGCGGCCCGCTGTTCCACTTCAAGATGGCGAACCACGGGAACACCACGATCTTCATCGACGGATGGACGTCCGCGGTCTTCACCAGCTCGGCGAGGGCCTCCGTCAGTCCGCTGTACATCGTGAAGCCCGTGGACCCGGCCCGGCCTGCGAATGCCGGCGGCATCGCCGCCTATCCGGGGGTCCCCACGAACCCGGGCGACTTCCAATACGCGCAGGTCTTCGACATCGACCCGTTCAACCAGGAGAAGGGCGGGGTCCCCACGGAGGTCCTGGCGGCCGCGAAGTCGGCCTTCCGGAACGACTGGCCCACGAACTTCCGCGCGGAGACGCTGTTCATCAACATCCTCATCTCGGGGATGGCGGGGCCCGCGAACATGACGTATCAGCAGATCATCAACCGATGGGGGCCCACGTACAATCCCATCGACCACCTCTACGACGCCGACCGGACCACCCGGACCTCGTGGTATGCCCAGGTGATCCCGTTCATCGGCATGGTGGTGTACTAGGGACCGGAGACCGCCGAGAGAATCTTCCGGGGCGGGCCCGGAGCCGCGTCGCCCGCCCTCCCCCGCGTGACACGCCGGTGAAGGTCGTTGGCGCCTCCCGGCCGCGTCGCAGATTCCTCCCTGGCGCGCCGGGGCGAGCGTTCCCAGGACGGACGGGTCGGCAGGTCTTCCTCGTCATGACGAGATTGTACGCAGGGACCGGAGGGACGCCGGTCGATCGCGGCCGCGTGAAGTCCGAGGCGCCGGGCGGCCTTGCGTCCCAATCGGTGGAAGGGCGGGTCCAGAGAAGCGTCTCGGATGGGTCGCCTCCGCCCTGACGGGGAGGGAGCAGCCTTCGCTCGCGGGCCGTTGGACGGAGAGCACGGTGCGGAGACCGCTGCAGAGGCCCTCAGATGTCGTCAACGGACGTGTCGCCGCTCGTCTGGCCTTCCGACCCCTCGCCTTGGCTGTCCGCCGCCTTCTTGGGCACGTTCTTCGGCGCGACGGGCGTGGGCGGGCCCGGCCTACGGATGACCTTCGCCGGAACCGGGTCCGACGGGGCGGAGCTGGGCTCCTCGACCGGCTCCTCGGCCGGTGCCGCACGACGGACGGGCGCGCTGCTCGCGGGTTTCCTCTCGCTCTTCAGGTACGTCCCGCACTTGTGGCAGACCGTGGCGGTCACGGAGTTGAGGGTGTTGCAGGCGGGGCACGCCCTGGAGCCCATCTTGCGCATCTCCTCTTCCTCGCGGAGCCAGTCCTCGAACGTCACGAAGGTGGGCTGCCGGCGCCACCAGTCCTGGAACTCGGCGTCCGACAGGGCGCGGCCGAGCTGCTGGGAGGCCTCCCGCTTGAACTTCAGCACGACCTCGTCGTACTGCATCCGCATCTTCTCCTGGTAGTCCGCCATCTCCACCTTGCCCGTCGCGAACTCGACCCCGCACTCCGGACACTGCTTCACGTCCACGGGGATCCAGGCCTGGCAGTTCGAGCACTTCGCCATGTCCTTCTCGAACTCCACGCCGCACTTCGGGCACGTCGTCGAGTCCTCCGGGATGAAGGAGCCGCACTCGCCGCACTCCACCATCTTCCCGAGGCCGTACACCCGGAAGTACACGGTCACGACGATCACGATGCTGACCACGATGAGGATGATGAGGAGCACCGACCACACGGGCAGGCCCAGGAACGGCACGGGCTGGTCCAGGAAGGACGTGCTCTTCCTCACCGCGATCGTCAGGGTGTCCGGCAAGATCGGCCCGGTGGAGGGTGCGACCACGAGGTCGTACGACCCGTCCTGCGTGTTGCTCGGGACGTTGATCGTCCCCATGAAGAAGCCATCCGGGCTCTGGGATGTCGTCAGGTTCGTCACGAGGGTGGAGGCCCCCGAGCGCAGCTGGATCGTCAGGGGGACGCCCACGATGCCCACGGAGTTCTCGTCCCGGACGTACCCGGTCACGCTCAGCGCGCTCCCGGGCGTGACCGCCTGGCCCGGGGAGGGCGTCAGGATCGCGACGAACCCGTTGGGAGGCGTCTGGACGTCCAGGGTGATGTTCGCGAAGTTGTTGCTCTCCTGCGCGGACCCGCCCTCGTTGATCTGGTTGTCTGGGTCCACGAAGAGCATGATGGACTGCGGCCCCAGCGCGCTGATGCCGGGGATCGTCAGGGACTGGTTGAGGAAGGTCGCGACCGTGAGCCCGTCCCTGCGATCGAGCGGGGACCCGCGGTTCCCGTTCAGGTACGCCGCGACGGACACGCCCGTCGCGGTCGTCTGCCCCTGATTGTGGATCAGGGCGTAGACCGTGAACGGCTGGTTCTGGATGACGGTCAGTGTCGTGGCGTAGTCGGTCTGCTGGAGCATCAGGTCGGGTCCCGTGCGGACCTGGAGGGTCGTGAAGGGCACCGTGAGGAACACGTTGTTGGCGCTCGAATCGACCGCGGGATACGGGTCGAAGTTCACGCCGCCGGACGTTGCGAACGTCGTGAACGTCACGGCCTCGCGGTAGTTGCCGAAGGATTCCGCGTTCGGCAGGGAGGCGGTCGTGATCTGGTCCGTGGTGAGGGGGATCACCGCCACGCCGGCGGCGTCCGTCACGTTCCAGGCGTTCGACCCGCTCGCGGACCGGCCGAGGTACGAGAGGGTGCGCGGGCTGGGCGTCGTGACGAAGCCGTTGTCGGGGTACTGGGCCGTCGCGGCGCTCGGGCTCAGGGTCGACCAGACCGCCGCGCCGGTCACCGGGAAGCCGGTCGAGTCGACCGCGGTCAGGTGGAGCCATCGGAGGAGGTACACGCTCCCGCCCGCAGCGAGGGGGACGAAGGCGGGCCGCCAGTCCGACATCGAGACCGGGTCCTGCGCCCGGTCGATCGTGACGCCGTACAGGTACGCGTTCGAGGACCCGTCGACCTGCAGCTCGTTGTGCAGGCCCACGACGTTGGAGTAGTCCACCCCGATGTACGAATCGTACGCGTAGAGGTTGCTCCCGGCCCTCAGGCTGAGGTTTCCCACGACGATGCCCGTCACGTTCCCGCCGGTGGCGCTCGCGTTCTCGTAGATCCGCTCGATCCGGGACCGGTACAGGCTCGCCGTCGTGGCGGCCCAGTTTGCGACGGGGCCGTCGTCGTTGTCGTCCTGGTACACCCCGAGACTGGAGAGGTCCGTGGAGGTGAAGCCCGTGATCGTCGAGTCCGTGATGTCAATCGTCGCGCTGGTCGCGTTCAACCAGCCTGGGAACTTGAGCACGGCCCCGTTCCGCATCGTGAGCCGGCTGTTGGCACCGGAGACCGTGAAGGCGAGCTTCAGGTACGGAGCGATCGCCTCGGTCTGGGTCGTGACGGTCGAGTTGTCGAGGATGAGCTCGCCGCCCGCATTCACGGTGAGGGAGTAGCCCGCGTGGGCCTGGTCCTTGGCGAACTTCAGGCCCCCGTCGATCAGCGTGAGGCTCCCGCCGGAGTTGATCGTGATCGATCCGTCGACCGTGTAGAGGATTCCGCTGCACACCTGCACGTTCGAGATCGTCCAGTCCCCGGTGACGACCCCGCCCACCTGGTCGCACGGGCCCGCGAGCGCCGGGGTCGAGACGGCGACCAGGGTCGCGATTGGAGCGGCCACGCCGACGATCAGGAAGACGAGCAGCCCCAGCGCCTTGACACACCGTCCGGTTCGGTCAGTCATCCGAAGACCTCCGCATGTCGGGTCCGATTAGCGTACCTGGAGAACCTATCGCAGGTGCCGCGGCGCATCCCGGCCCGTTTTATAAGTAGGTTGGCGGGCAATTATCGAAGACGATAGGCACGGGGCCTCGAAAGGGGACAACGCCGACTCCGGGGGGCGGTCGAACGCGCACCAAATCCCAACCGACCCGTACCGTCCGCGGCGCGGAAGGAGCGGGGGGCATCGACGGGAGGCACGGTCACGCATCGAGGGTGGGTCCCCCCTGGACGGGCCGCGTCCCGCAGGCGTGGCCGAGCTCGACACGGACGGAGGAGAGTCCCGCCTTCCGGATTTGAACCGGAGACCTGATGATGTCAGCGGGCACCGCCGATCCCGGCGGGAACCGACTACAGTCACCCGCTCTGACCAGGCTGAGCTAAGGCGGGACGCGCCGTCGAAACGGCTCGCGCCATAAGATTCTATCGCATCGCGTCCCGCGCGATTCGAGACTAGTTCGAGACTATATAGGGGGCGTCGGGTTCCTCGGCCCCATGGCGATCTCGCGCGGGGTCCGGAACTGGCTCCTGGAGGAAGAGGCGGATCCGAGCGTCCGGTACCGCGTCCTCCGCGAGCTCCTCGACCGGCCCGAGGACGACACGGAGGTCCTGCGCGCGCGGCGGGAGATCGGCCGGAGGGGATGGGCTGCGCAGATCCTTCGCGAGCAGCATCCCGGGGGCCAGTGGGACACGCCCGGCACCTCGGCGTTCGAACTGTACAGGCCCAAGTACATCGCGACGAACTGGCGCCTGCTCGTCCTCTCCGATCTCGGCGTCACCCGGAAGCACCCGCGGATCGCGAAGGCAGTGGACCTGTTCTTCCGTCGGTTCTCGGGTCCGTCCGGCGGGCTGGGGTACCGCGGGAGCGAGGTGTGCTTCACCGGTAACGCGGTCCGGATGCTCGTCCGGTTTGGGTACGGGGAGGACGCCCGCCTCCGGCCCGCCATCGACTGGCTCGTCCGCCATCAGAAGGCGCACGGGGGCTGGCACTGTTCCCCCTCCCGCACCGGGACGCTGGATTGCTGGGAGGCCCTGGCCGCGTTCGCGGCGCTTCCGGCGGGCGCGCGGTCCGCGGCCGTCGAGCGGGCGATCGAGCGCGGCACCGAGTTCTACCTGGACCGCCGCCTGTTCCGCGAGGGGCGGACCCCGTACGCGCCGTGGTTCCGGCTGCACTACCCGGTCCACTACTTCTACGACCTGCTCGTCGGCCTCGACGTGCTCACGGCGCTCGGGTACGGCGACGACCCCCGGATGCGGCCGGCCCTGGACCGGCTCGAAGGGATGCGGAACCGCGATGGGAGCTGGAACATGGACGCGCTGCACCCGGATTCCGAGGACCCGGAGTACCGGACGCGCGGGCCGTTCTATCCGCTCGGCCTGGAGGTGCCCGGTCGCCCGAGCCTGTGGATCACGACGACCGCGTTGATCGTCCTGAAAAGGGCGGGCCGATGAGGGGGCAGGGGCGGGCGATGGGGGGTCATGCCGCGGGCCGGGCTCGAACCGGCGACTTCGAGATCTTCAGTCTCGCACTCTCCCAAACTGAGTTACCGCGGCGCGGGGAGCGCGAAAGAGGGGGAGGGAGAAAAGGGTTTGCGTGCACGCTCGCGGAGGGGACGCCATCGCGCACCCGCGTCGGGCTCCCTCAGGTTATCTACGTTTGTTGATAACCGGAGATTCTCAGCGGGAGGCCGCGACGGCCCCCGCTTTCGCGGCCTGGAGCTGCCGCCGGGCCTCGTCGAACGCCTTCCGCGCGTATGCCTCGAGGGCGTCCACGGCCTTCCGCGCGGAGTCCGGATCCCGCACGGGACCGACGTAATCGTGCACGGCCCGCCGCCGCCCGTCCCGGCTCTCGTAGTGCCAGAGGTAGAGGTAGTCGCGGCCCTTCACGGTCATCGCCCGCACGCCACAGCCGAGCTGCATGCCCACCCGCACGAGTTATCTATATTTATAGATAACCGCAGGGGGGGCGAAACGGCCCTCCGCGGGCCCCGTCCCCTGCGCCCCACGCACGACACGCGCCTCGCTCTCCGTCCTGAGAATCACGGAATCCCTCCATAGGCGGGCCGTTTCTCATTGATGGATTTTCGGCCCGAAGCATATAAATACGAACCCCCGGGTTGGAGGGCTTCGAAGTGCCCCTCCAGTGCCCCGGTTGGGCATAGCTCTGGACCGGTGGGTGACGGACGTGAAGCCCCTGCGCCGCCTCTGCGAGGACGAGTCTGGTGTTGCGTCGACCGTCGGGACGATCATGGCCCTGCTCGTGTTCCTGACGTTCCTGAGCCTGATCGTGAACCAGTACGTGCCCGTGTGGATGAAGGACACGGAAGCCTCCCACATGTCGGGCGCCTTCGGCCAGTTCGGCACGTTCAAGGGCTCCGTGGACCTCCAGATGCTCGCCGCCCTGATGGCCCAGAACGCGGGCGTCCACTACATCCCGATCACCACGTTCAGCCCCGTGACCCTCGGCGTCGACGGGGTCCCGATCTTCTCGTCCCCCACGGTCGGGAACCTGTACTCCCTCCCAGATTCCTCCCGCTTCACCACCCAGCTCACCTACAACATCCGCGGGGTGAACACGAAGCTGAACGAGACGTCCGCGGGCCGGATCGCCCTGGACGTGCTGAACCGGTACTACATCCCCCAGTCGGTCGTCTACGAGAACGGCGCGGTGATCCGCTCCCAGTCCGACGGCCAGGCCGTCCGGGCGGACCCCACGTTCGAGGTGGACGTCGTGAACAACAGCGTCCAGGTCTCCTGGACCCACGTCAGCCTGTTCGGCCAGGGCTCCGCCTCCGGCACGACGACGGAGGGCATCCACTCGAAGCTGCTCGGCGTGGACCGCCAGGACTACGCGAACGTCCGCTCGGACCTCTGGATCAACGCGACGACCGTCTCCGGGGTCGCCTGGGTCGCGTACTTCAACCGGACCCTCGGGATCGCGTTCGGGGTCGAGCGGTCCGAGTTCACGCTCCCCGGGTACTCCTTCAGCACGGCGTACCTCTCGGGCCAGATCCAGAGCCTTTCGATCACGACGCCGTACTACAAGCTCACGGCGGACTACAAGACCTCGAAGCTCGCGTACGACATCGTAATCCGGATCTACAACGACTGGAACAACACGAAGCCCCTCGTGAGCCCGATCACGGTCGTGCGGATCCAGCACGCGTTCGTGAACATCGCGATCGCCGAGAAGGGGGCGGAGGTCGAAATCTAGGAGGCCGGGCCATGGCGAAGACGAAGAAGGTGATGATGCCGAAGGGCGCGCTCGCGCAGAAGGCCCTGTGGTCCGGGACCCGCGGGTCATACCTGACCCACATCCCGGAGATCACGTCGAAGTCCGTCGAGGAGATCGAGGTGATTCCGATCCGGGAGCCCTACGCGTACGGGCGGGTGATCTACGACCACGACCGGTCCGAGTACCTGTACGAGGTCTGGGAGCCCCAGCTCGACGACAAGGAGCAGAAGCTGCTCTCCATGCTCAAGGACAGCCTCGGCCGGACCCTGGAATACGAGTGGGACAAGATGGCCGCGAAGGACAAGGAGGAGTACCTGAAGGAGGCGGTCGAGTCCTTCATCAAGTCCCGGGGCCTCCGGCTCGAGCCGTCGAGCAAGGACAAGGTCGTGTACTACATCATCCGGGACTTCGTGGGCTACGGCCCGGTGGACGTCATGATGCAGGACCCAAGGATTGAGGACGTCTCCTGCGACGGCACGAACATCCCGCTGTTCGTGTTCCACCAGAAGTACGAGTCCATCAAGACGGCGATCATCTTCCCGGACGAGGACGTCCTGAACAGCTTCGTGATCGCGCTCGGCCAACGGTGCGCGAAGCAGCTCAGCGTCGCGAACCCGATCCTGGACGGCACGTCCGTGGAGGGGCACCGGATCCAGGCGACGTACTCGAAGGAGGTGACGACCCGCGGCTCGTCCTTCACGATCCGGCGGTTCAAGGAGAAGCCCTTCACCCCCGTCGAGCTGATCAAGTTCAACACCGCGAGCCCGGAGATGGTCGCGTACCTCTGGGTCGCGATCGAGCACGGGAAGTCCCTGATGGTGTGCGGCGGGACCGCGAGCGGGAAGACGGCCACGCTGAACAGCGCGGGCCTGTTCATCCGCCCGGGCGCGAAGATCGTGTCGATCGAGGACACGCGGGAGATCAACCTCCCGCACGAGAACTGGATCCCGGGCACGACCCGGTCCGGGGTCGGCGAGCGCGGACCCGACGGGAAGGCGGCGGGCGAGATCGACATGTACGACCTCGTGCGGGCCGCCCTTCGGCAGCGGCCGAACTACATCATCGTCGGCGAGGTCCGCGGGAAGGAGACGTACACGATGTTCCAGGCGATGGCGACCGGCCACCCGACGATGTCCACGATGCACGCGGACTCCGTGAAGTCGATGGTGAACCGGCTCGAGAACCCGCCGATCAACACCCCGCGAATCCTCCTGACCGCGCTGAACTTCGTGATCATCCAGACCCACGCCCGCATCGGCGACTCCATCGTCCGGCGGATCAAGCAGGTCGTGGAGCTCGTTGGCTTCGAGCCGGAGACGAACGAGCTGATCACGAACACGGTGTACGAATGGGACCCCGCGACGGACACGTTCCTGTACAAGGGGCACTCGTTCCTGTTCGACGAGATCATGGAGATGAAGAACATGACCCACGAGGAGATGGAGGCGGAGTTCCAGCGCCGGGTCGACATCATCAATTACATGTCCGAGAAGAACATGCTCGACTTCCGCGAGATCGCGAAGATCGTCGTGTCGTACTACCAGTATCCGGACGAGACCGCGAAGAAGGTGCGGGACGAGATGGGGTGGGTCCGCGAGGCCCCCAGGTCTGTCGAGGCCGCGGGAGGTGAGGCGATTGGCTAGCTCGACCGCCTTCGAGAAGCTCGAGACCCGCCGGACCCTCGCGAAGACGAAGCGGTTCCGGCCCGGGGAGGAGGTCGCCCAGCCCCATCACCTCGTCCTCCTGCCGAAGGGCGCGAAGCCCGTGTCCGTCGCCCTGAAGCCCTGGGAGGAGTTCGCGTGGCGGACGTTCGGCGGCTTCGTCCAGGCCCACTACAAGGAGAACCAGGACCTCGAGGACAACCTGCTGCGGGCCCACATCAAGCTCCGGCCCGAGGAGTACCTGGCCCTGGCGTGGCTGAACACGACGATCGCGGCGATCGCCGCGGTGGCGATGGGCGCGATCTTCTCGATCGTGTTCCTCGCGGTCCTCCTGAAGGCCGCGATCCTGGTCGTGATCATCGTCTTCGCCCTGTTCGCGATCCTGCCGGCCCTGTTCGTGTACGCCTACTACTTCGGTCTGCCCGGGCTGTCGAAAGGGCGGCCCGCGGGCGTCGCGAAGAAGCGCGGCAAGCTCGTGGACAAGCGGATCACGGGCGCGATGTCCTTCGTCTCCGCGATGGCGTCCGCGGACGTCCCCGTGGACGTGATCTTCAAGGAGCTATCGAAGCAGCCCGTGTACGGCGAGGTCGCGAAGGAGGCGGAGTGGATCACGCGGGACACGGAGCTCCTCGGCGTCGACATCCTCACCGCGATCCGGAACGCGGCGGGCCGGTCCCCGAGCGCGAAGTTCCAGGACTTCCTCCAGGGCGTCGTGACGACGTCCACGTCGGGCGGGCAGCTGAAGCCGTACTTCCTGATGAAGGCGGAGCAGTTCGAGAAGGAGGACCGCCTCGAGATGCGGAAGCGGATGGAGACCCTCGGGATGCTCGCGGAGTCCTTCGTCACGGTCGTCGTGGCGTTCCCCCTGTTCCTCGTCGTGATCATGGCGATTATGGCCCTGATCAGCAAGACGCAGAGCGGCTTCGTCCTGCAGCTCCTCTACGTCGTCGTCGGGCTCATGATCCCGATCTCCCAGTTCGGCTTCATCTTCGTGATTTGGAACATGGAACAGGAGGTGTGACATGGTCCGCCCCGAGCTCGAGCAGGCCCGCGTGAAGCTGTACGAGAAGAAGGACCGGACCCGGGTCGTGGTGATGGCCGGGGTCGGCCTCTTCGTCGTCCTCTTCCTGATCGCGGTGTTGAACCTGATCGACTCCCTGAACTTCGCGTTCCGCGGGGTCGACCCGGCGGAGAGGCTATCGGCCGGGCAGCTCTCCCTCCAGCGGTTCCTGACCTGGTTCACGCTCGCCATCGTCGCCCTAATCGGGCCCTACGGGTTCTTCCTGGGGAAGAAGCAGCGGAACATCAAGGCGGTCGAGCGCCGGCTCCCGGACTTCCTCCGCGACGTGGCGGAGGCGGGCCGGTTCGGTATGACCCTCGCGGAGGCGATCGTCGTGTCGTCCAGCGGGCGGTACGGCAAGCTCACGCCGGAGATCAAGAAGATGGCCGCGCAGATCAGCTGGGGCGTGCCCGCGACGGAGGCCCTCCGGCTGTTCTCCGAGCGCGTGAAGACCCCGATGACGGGCCGGATCGTGTCGATCATCGTGAAGTCGAGCGACGCGGGGGGCGACGTCGCGGACGTCCTGACGATGGTCAGCCACGACACGAAGGAGGCCCAGCTCACGGAGGACGAGCGGAAGATCACGATGTCCACGTACATCGCGGTGATCTACATCTCGTTCCTCGTGTTCCTCGTCACGATCTGGATCCTGAACGCGACGTTCCTCCCGAAGATGCGGGAGGCGAGCGAGTCCATCGGCGTGTCGGCCATCGAGAGCCCGCTCGCCGCGGACCTCCCCACCGTGATCTTCAACATCAAGATCGCGTTCTTCATCGCGGTCTTCGTCCACGGGATCGGGGACGGCGTCCTCGCGGGCGTGCTGGACAACGGGAAGATCGCGAACGGGCTGAAGCACTCGTTCCTGATGCTGCTGATCGCCGTGATCAGCTTCCAGATCATCTGAGGTGACCGAATGGCGTCCACCGGAAAGGACTACCAGGAAGAGATTGAGACGCTCACCGCGCAGGAGGCCGCCCTCCGGGCGAGGACGGTCCAGCTGCAGACGGAGCAGGAGCAGGCGAAGAAGATGCTCGCCCAGGTCGAGGAGGCCCGGCGCTCGAAGATCTTCGAGGCCCTGGACTCGATCAAGAAGCGGTACTTCCACCGGCTCCTGGGCGGCCGCGGGGTGAAGGTCCTGGCCCCGCGCGTGAGCGGCGTCGAGGAGACGACCCTGGGCAAGGTCACGACGATCCCCAAGATCGTCCAGAGGAACCTGAACGAGATCGAGATCCAGCCGATCCTGAAGAACTACTCGTACGTCCGGATCCTGTACGACACGATGGCGAACGAGTACTTCTACGAGGTCATCGAGCCGAAGCTCCTGGAGGAAGAGGAGGAGCTGCTCGAGGTGCTCAAGGAGATCCTCGTCGAGTCCCTGGAGCTCCTCGAGGACGCGACCCCCGCCGCGAAGGAGCAGTACCTCCGGCGGATCGTGGACGGCCTCCTCCGCGAACTCGGCGTCCAGCTCCACCCCGTCTCGAAGGAGCGGATCACGTACTACATCCTCCGGGACTTCATCCGGTACGGGCCGATCGACGTCACGATGATCGACACCCAGGTCGAGGACATCTCCTGCGACGGGGTGAACGTGCCGTTCTACATCTACCACCGGAAGTACGGGAGCATCCCGAGCAACCTGCGGTTCGACACGGCCCTGGAGCTCGACTCCTTCGTCGTGTGGCTCGCGCAGCGGTGCGGGAAGCACATCTCCGTCGCGCAGCCCATGCTCGACGCGACCGTGCCGGACGGCTCGCGGCTCCAGGCGACCCTGGGGATGCACGTCACGAAGCGCGGGTCCTCGTTCACGATCCGGCGGTTCCGTGAGAACCCCTTCACCCCGCTCGACCTCGTCCGGTTCAAGACGATGTCCCCGGAGATGATGGCGTACCTCTGGCTCGCGATCGAGAACGGGCAGTCGATGCTGATCTGCGGCGGAACCGCGAGCGGGAAGACGACGACCCTGAACGCGATCCTGCTGTTCATCCCGCCCCAGATGAAGATCGTGTCGATCGAGGACACGCGGGAGCTGAACCTCCCGCACGAGAACTGGGTCCCGCTCCTGACCCGTGGCGGCTTCGGCGGGAAGTCCTCCTACACGGGGAAGGCGGCGGGCGAGATCGACATGTTCGACCTGCTCACCGCGGCGCTGCGGCAGCGGCCCCAGTACCTGATGGTCGGCGAGGTCCGTGGCGCGGAGGCGTTCGTCGTGTTCCAGGCGATGGCGACGGGGAAGAGCGCGTACACGACGTTCCACGCGGACGACGTCCAGGCGATGGTCCACCGGCTCGAGAACGACCCGATCAACCTGCCGCGGGCCCTCGTCGCGGCGCTCGACATCGTGCTCCTGCAGGCCCAGGTGAAGGTCGGCACGGACATGACGCGGCGGGTCAAGGCGCTGATCGAGATCGTCGGGACGGACCCGGAGAGCAACGAGCTGATCACGAACTCCGCGTACACCTGGAACCCGGCGGACGACACGTTCAACTACAGCGGGCACTCGTACGTGTACGAGAAGGTCTCCCTTGCCCGGAACTGGACGCAGAAGCGGATGGAGCAGGAGATCAAGCGGCGCCTGGACATCTTCGAGTACATGAAGAAGACCAACGTCCAGAACTACAAGGACGTCGCGCGGATCGTGTCCGGGTACTACAGGGACCCGGAGAGCATGATCAAAATCGTGCGGGAGACCCTCCAGGCCCAGGGCGTACAGACGCAGGGCTGAGGGCCCGCCAAAATCAGCGGGTGCGCCGTCGCCGCTCTGCCTCGAGTGCGTCGAGGTCCCGCGTGTCCTCGGCCAGGAAGACATCGTACTCCGGGGTCCGAACGTACCGCTCCGGATGGAAGATCTCCTCAAGCGGGACATTCCGAGTGTACTCGCGATGCCGGAGGAGGCCGCCGAGCCGTCCGGCGAGCGCGTGGGTGGCCCGGACCGCGCCCGCGAGGGACCCGCCCCCCAGGCTCACGACCGGGTCTAGGAACTCCTGCCGGTACCGCGCTTCGTCCACGGTGAACGCCCGGCGGTCCCGGAAGTCCTCCCCCGCCAGGTCCGGTCGTCCGCTCCGGTGACGGGAGAAACCCCACGTCCACTTGCAGAGGAACAGCAGGTTATCGACTTCCTGCCGGACCTCGGGAAGAGCGCCTACGTCAGGGGCCAGCATATATTCGAGGACGGCCGCGGAGAGCTGCTCGGTGCCCTTCGAATCCATGAAGTCGCTGAGGCGCTGGAGGGCGGACCAGTTCTTGGGGTCGAGGAGGAGGGCGTGGTAGATCAGCCGGGCGCCAAGGACGTGTCGACCCTGGAACAGGAAGACGTTCTCCGCATGGCGGGCGAGCTGGGCCGCCCGAAAGGTCGCGAATGGCCCCCACGGGCTGGCATCCGGTCCTGCGGTAGAAGAACCTTTCGAGCGGGAGGCGCCGCTGTGCAAGCCGGGCTCGGAGGGCTTCGCCCGTCGGACAGGGTGGGAACGAAAAGGGAAAGGGGGAGGAGTCCGCTCAGAACTCCTCTTCCTGCGGGTTCTGCGTGTCGCCCTCGCCCCCGCCTTCCTGCGACGACTCGCCGAGGGGCTTCTTGATCACCTTCTTCTGGACTACGGGCGGGGCCGCGACGGGCTTCCGGATGACCTTCTTCGGGACCGCCTCCGAGGGCGGGACGCCGGCCTCCTCGCCGCCTGCGGGCTCCGAGGGCGCCGCGGCGCGCGGGGGCGGGCCGCCTCCTGACGGGGGCTTCTTCTCCTCCTTCAGGTACGTCCCGCACTTGTGGCAGACCGTGGCGGTCACGGAGTTGAGGGTGTTGCAGACGGGGCACGGCTTCGACCCCATCTTCCGCATCTCCTCCTCCTCGCGGAGCCAGTCCTCGAACGTCACGAACGTGGGCTGCTTCCGCCACCAGTCCTGGAACTCCCGCTCCGTCAGGGCGCGGCCGAGGGTGCGCTGGGACTCCTCGCGGAACTTGGCGACGACCTCGTCGTACTGCATCCGCATCTTCTCCTGGTAGTCCGCCATCTCCACCTTGCCCGTCGCGAACTCCACGCCGCACTCCGGGCACTGCTTCACGTCCACGGGGATCCAGGCCTGGCAGTTCGAGCACTTCGCCATGTCCTTCTCGAACTCCACGCCGCACTTCGGGCACGTCGTCGAGTCCTCCGGGATGAACGACCCGCACTCGCCGCACTCCACCATCTTCCCGAGGCCGTACACCCGGAAGTACACGGTCACGACGATCACGATGCTGACCACGATGATGATGATGATCATCCAGACCCACACGGGCAGGCCGAGGAAGATGATGTCCAGGGGGCCCACCGCCTTCTGGATCGTGATCGGCACCGAGAGCTCGGGGATCACGCCCGTCGTGTTCACCCGGATCGAGTAGTCCCCGTTCGCCTGGTCCAGGGGGATTGGGAAGTTCGCGAAGAAGAACCCGCTCTCCTCGGAGTTCCGGGTGGACGAGGTGATCGTCCCTCCGCCCGCGTTCAGGAGCGAGACGGTGACTGGGAGGCTCCCGATGCCCGTCCCGTCCGGCCGCCGGACGAAGCCCTCGATCCGCAGCAGGTCGCCGGGGCGGATCGTGGCCCCCGCGGCCGGCAGGCTCACGGTGAACGTGCCCTGCGGCGGCTGGAGGTTCACGCTCTGGTTCGCCCAGTTGTTCGCCTCGGAGCTCTCGAAGATCATCCCGAAGCCCGCGACCTCCCCGAGCGCGTTCTCGGAGTCTGTGAAGATGGACACGGAGTGCAAGCCCACGTCGTTCGCGATGACCACCATCCGGACGATCGTGTTCCCGTTCCCCCGGACCGTCACGCTCGCGTTCCGCCCCACGGGGAGGCTCGTGTTGCTGTCCAGGAAGGCGGAGACGACGAAGCCGCTCGCGTCCGTGTCGCCCAGGTTGTATACGGTGACGTTCAGCAGGAACGGGACCCCGCGGTACACGAGCAGGGTCCCCTGATAGTCCGCGCCGACGAGGGCGAGGTCGGGCTTCGTCCGGACCGTGATCCCGGCCCGGGTCGCCCCGTTGTTCGCCAGGTTGTAGTCGATGTTCCGGTCGTCCGTCCCGGGCGTCGCGGTGGGGTCCGAGCGCACGATCGCGTACAGGATGTGGTCTCCCTGGTTGTTCGGCGTCCAGACGACGCTCAGCTCGATCGTCTGGCCCACGTCCAGGTCGAACCGCTGGGGCGCGGCCATCGTCCAGCCGTCGTCGTCCCACATGAACAGCTCCGCGCTCCGCGCCGTGGTCGTCCCGTCGTTGTGCACGGTGACCCGCACGGTCGTCGGGTTGTCGTCGATCGGGGTCCCGGGCACGATGTCCGCAGCGCTGATCCGGAGGTCCGGCCACACGATCAGGGTCACGGTCACGGAGTCGATGTTGTTCCGGTCGTTCAGCTCGAGGAACTTGCCGGGGTCGAGCGGGTTCGTCAGCGGGGCGTCCACGACGACGGACACGGGCCGCGAGCCCTCCGCGACGCCCTCCGGCGTCCAGATGAACCACGCGGTCAGGGTCGAGCGCAGGGGCAGCAGGGAGACCGTGTAGTCGCCGATCCACAGCGCGGAGGACTGGTACGCGGCCTTCGAGTTGTCCATCAGGCCGTCCCCGTTCGAGTCCACCAGGGTCTCGAAGAAGCTCACGGTGAGGTTCCGCACGCTGATCTGGCCGGTGTTGTTCACGATCACGGTGATGTTGATCGGCCGGTTCAAGGGCGCGAAGCCGAACGTGTCGTTCGCCTCATGGAAGAACTTGATCCCGCTCACGTAGAACTCGGGGGTCAGGGCGCTGAACACGAGCTGGATGCGGGTGTCCGCCTGGACGAAGGCGCTCAGGTTCTGGTCCGGGAAGTACGGGACCGTGTTGATCACCGCGGACCCGGAGGCCTGGTACGTCGCGTTCGTCCACTGGCTCGAACCCGGCGCGAAGCGGTCCTCGGCGGACGCGCGGTAGATGATGTACCCGAGCGGCGCCGTGGCGGGCCACGCGAGCGCGGCCGCGCCGTACATCTCGTCGACGCCCGGCGTCGGGAGGTTCACGAACGTCGCGCTCACGGTGTCGAACCGGCGGACCGTGAGCTGGGCGTTCGCGCCCTCGAGGAGCGTGTTCGTTCCGTCGACCGCCTCCACGCGGAGCCAC
>Ga0209751_10003057_pt1 | contig 16352 bp, 17 predicted proteins | sample RifCSP13_1_FD_184019 | JGI IMG/M metagenome (GOLD analysis project Ga0209751, IMG submission 184019) | Soil microbial communities from Rifle, Colorado - Rifle CSP2_sed 13_1 (SPAdes) (version 2) | ecosystem: Environmental > Terrestrial > Deep subsurface > Rock core/Sediment | place: Rifle... | reverse complement strand
TGGGGGTTTTTTCGGTGGCGGACAAGCACTGCTGATTCATCCTGAGTACGGCACATTTCAAGGCGGGTCAGACTCGCGCCGCGATGGATGCGCCATTGGTTATTAAGAAGTTAACGATCACCAACGAACAAGTGACGGAAGAGAGCAATGAAAGGTTGGATGAGGCCCTGGGGCTGAACACTTCAATTGCTCGTCGAGATTTTCTCAACGGAGCGCTCATCAGCGTCGGAGCATTGTGGGCTGCTCATCTTTCCCCAAGGGAACAGTTTGCTTTAGCTCAGAAAACTAAGAGCCAAACGCCGCGGTCCTCATGGGGTGGAAACACCTCAGACGTGTTTGACGCCGGCCACGCTGTGCGAGACGGCATTTATGATGATCCCAACATTGCCGCCGAAGATACCGGTGAGGTTTTCGATCTGGTCGTTGTGGGTGGCGGCTTCAGTGGCCTCGCGGCAGCGTACTATTTCAACCAGGCCAAAGATGGTCAGCGTAAAGTTCTGGTGCTCGAGAATCATCAGGTGTTTGGCGGCAATGCCCGACGGGACGAATTCACCGTCAAAGGCCAGACTCTCTATGGGCCGCAAGGATCAATTGTCGCGCAGGATCTGCCGCCGGCATTTGCCGCAACTCCGCCCGTTGGCAATATCTTTCAGGAACTCAAAATCGATCTTGAAAAGATACGGGTTCCGCAAGAGGCTTCTGCCTTCAGTGTCTTTTGGGATCAAAAATCTCACGGCGTTCCTCCTCGTTGGTACGCCAATGTTTTTGCGGCCCCGTTGCCGGCAACCGTGAAAAAGGATTTCCTCGCTTTCATCGAGAGCATCATGCCGTTCTACGGAAAATCGAATTGGAAGGCCGACCTTGAGCGCTTGGATAAGCACACGTTTAAGGACTATGTCGAGAAAGAGCGTAGCTGGGATCCAGGTCTATTCCATCTAATGCTTCCCGACTTGGCCAGTTTCTTTGGTTTTCCTGACAAGGTTTCGGCCGCCGCCGTCTATTCCCAGTATGGGGGAGGCCCGCGCGCTTTGTATTCCTTCACCGGTGGAAACTCGGGCTTTCTCCGGCATCTGGTAAAACATTTAGTTCCCAAAGCCATTAGCGGGGGTGAAAGCACTGAGGAAATTATCAATGGTCCGGTAAACTTTGCGGGTTTAGATCAGAAAGACAGTCCCGTGCGAATTCGCCTGCGCTCAACCGCAGTGCGAGTTGAGCACGAGGGCAAGCCTGATCAGTCCAAACTGGTGCGTGTGACCTTTTCCCGTGAAGGCAAACTCTATCGACTTCGCGCGGCCGCCGTGATCATGGCCGGTGGCGGATACATCAGCCAGTATGTTGTGCGTGACTTACCGGTGGAGAAGCGGGAGGCGTACGCCAAGTTTGGATACGTCCCGGTGCTCTGGATCAATGTGGCCCTTAACAACTCGCGTGCGTTGGACAAATCTGGCGCCAATTTTCTTTCAACCTACCACGATGGATTCGGGGTGATGCTGGCCTTCTACGAGAAGATGAAGGCCGCCGGCACAGCTCGCCGGCTCGACCCGAATCGGCCCAACGTGGTTGGGATGGGAGTTCCGAAGTTCTACCTGGGCATGTCTACTAAAGAACAAGCGTTGAATGGTCGGCTGGAGATGCAGGGAACTTCCTTCCGGGAGTATGAGCGGAAGATCAGGCAGGAGTTGGTTCGCCTGCTCGGTCCATGGGGGTTTGATCCTCGTCAGGACATCGAGGCCATTGCCATCAGCCGGTGGGGGCACCACGGGTACGTTTTCCCTTACCCAGGCTTCTTCACCGATGGTGCGGTTGAGGCAGCCAAGAAGCCTTACGGACGAATTGCCTTTGCCCACACTGATCTGGAAAGGTTTTCCCACATGATGGGCGCCATCGGGCAAGGTCACCGCGCCGTGCAAGACATTCTGCAGTAAATCCGAGACTCCACGATCGTGAAATTTCCCGTCATCAAGGCTGTTTCATATACCTTGGCGCATACGCCGAATCTGGTTCGTTATGGCTCAAAGCCCGAGCGAGAACTGCGCAAGGACCCGACGCTGAACGAGCAGATTACTTCTCACCTGCGGAGCTTCGAACAGGCATGTACCTACCAGCCGAATCAAGTTTTCCTCGGCTGCATGCCGCCCGAATCATTGTGGGATGCTGAGAGGCCGTGGTGGCAATCCAGCAATAACGGCGCCTCACGATTTGGTCTCTTTGGCGAAATCATGCCGGAAGCGGAGTTCTACGGACTACTTCGCTTTGCTGACGAGTTTGAACTGATCTTGCTTGAAGAATCTTTCCATGAGCAAGTTCATGCCCAACTGCGAGGGCATCCGCTCCTGGGCGAGACGGATCTCGCGCGACTTGGGGCTGGCCGTCCGCTGGCGGCCATTGAAGCAAAAGTCGCAGACGAAGCAGCATTACCCCTGTACCACAATGATCAAATGGTTGGCTGCATCTGCAGTGGTCACGAAGAAGATCCTTTCCTCACGGCGAATATCTTACTGGAGAACCTGGCATGCAAAGCTACCGGCATCCTGGGCATGCGCTGGCTGTTTGAGCAATCTCGCAGCGAGGGAATAACTCCTCAATCAATCGACTACGTGATCAATTCCGGGGAAGAGGCCATTGGCGACCGGTATCAAAGAGGCGCCGGAAATCTGGCTAAGGCGATGGCTGAACTCAGTGGTTGTATCAACAGCACCGGCGCCGATCTGAAAGCGTTTTGCTGCGGCCCTATCCACAGTGTGATCATCGCTGCTGGGCTGGTTCAATCCGGCATCTTTAAAAATGTGATGGTTGTAGGCGGAGGCGCGTTGGCGAAACTGGGGATGAAATTTCGCGGACACCTATCTGGAGGATTGCCGGTTCTTGAGGATGTCCTGGCCAGCTTCGCTATTTTGATTGGGCCGCACGATGGCAAGAATCCCTCCATTCGCCTCGACGCCATCGGCAAACACGATGTGGGGTTTGGCGGCTCCGCGCAGGGTATCGCCCAAGCCTTGATCGCGACGCCTCTGGAGAAGTTGGGCTGGAAGATTCCGGACATTGATAAATATGCCGTTGAGCTACATAACCCGGAAGTAACCGAAGGGGCCGGCAGCGGTAACATACCGCAGTACAATTACCGGACGATTGCCAGCCTTGCTGTCCTCCGCGGGGAGTGGTCACGCGCCCACTTAAATGATTTCGAAAAGAAGCACGGCCTCCCAGGGTTTTCGCCGACTCAGGGACATGTTCCGTCAGCCATCCCCTATCTGGGACACGCCCGCCAAAAAATGCTGCGGGGTGAGTTACAAACGGCAATGTTTATCGGAAAAGGCAGCCTGTTTCTCGGAAAGATGACCAATCTTGCGGATGGCATGTCGTTTATTCTGGATGCGTCAGAGAGGCGGAAGATAGTTAGAAAGTGATTGAGCAAAGCAGGCCGAGGTCTTGGACCAGGCGCTGACTGGAGTTCCATTTCGACACATAGGAAAATGGCACATGAACCTGGCGGAGAAAAAGGTCATAGTTCTCGGGGAGCGCGATGGGGTACAAGGCACAGCACTCAGCGAGTGCGTCAAAGCGGCCGGAGGAACGGTTGTACTCAATATCAATCAGTGCTTCGTTTGAACGGCGGCGGGCGCCATGGACCTTGAGGATCAAGGTCGGATCAAAGCGAAAGTAGAAGAGGTTGGCCAGGGTGACGTGGTGGTGATTCTGGGATCACCAAGTGTGGAGGCCGCCGAGATGTATGCTGAAACCGTTACCGCGGGTGACCCGACTTATGCGGGTCCCTTAACCGGTATCGCGTTGAGACTGCCCGTTTATTACATCTCCGAACCCGAAATCAAGGAGCAGATTCCACGTGAAGTCTACCGGGATCAAGTTGAAATGATGGAGATGGTGCTGCCGAGCGAAGAGATCGGAGCACGAGTCAAGGCAGTCAGAGAGAAGCTCAACTCGCCTTAGAAACTTGAATCAAGAATGCCACACGTCATTTTTCATATCTCATTTGACATATCTCATAGGACCGCATGCGGGAGCACGACATGGCACGAAATAAGGTCCGCCTAGTTCATTACCTCAATCAATTTTTTGGCGGCATCGGTGGAGAAAAAGAAGCCGATACAGGTCTGCAGGTTAGGGAAGGGCCCGTGGGCCCGGGACTGGGCTTGCAGCAGGCGCTCGGTGAGCAGGGGCAAGTTGTCGCAACACTGGTTTGTGGTGACAACTACTTCAATAACCAGATCAGTACCGCGCTGCCGGCCATTCTTCAGTCAATCCAAACCTACGAAGCGGATGTAGTGGTGGCTGGTCCAGCCTTCAACGCAGGCCGTTATGGTTTTGCCTGCGGTGAAGTAAGCAAAGCGGTAGCTGAACAGCTGCGGATACCAGCCGTGACTGCAATGTATCCCGAGAATCCTGCCGTTGAAACCTATCGCAAAGTGCGTCGTATTTGGATCATTCCGACGAGAGCGATGGCTACAGACATGCCGAAAGTTTTGGACAGGTTGGCGCAGCTTGCCCTAAAAGTTGGATCTGGCGGAGAAGTTGGAGCCGCAAAGGAAGAAGGCTACATTCCAACGGGACAGCGTAAGCTTAGTGTTTCTTCCGTACCCGGGGTCGAACGTGCAGTTAACATGTTACTGGCCAAAATCGTTGGCAGGCCGTTTGAGACTGAGATTCCAACCGAGCGATTCGAACAGGTTTCGCCTGCCCCAGCGATAAAAAATCTCAAAACGGCTCGCGTATCGGTAATCACAACCTCGGGACTGGTTCCCAAAGGAAATCCCGATCGGTTCAAGATGTTCAATGCCACCGAATGGCGTAGATACGATCTGCCCGACGAGGCGGCCCTCCACGGAGAAGACTGGGAAGTGATTCATGGAGGCTTCAACACGGCTTACGCCCAGGCGAACCCAAACCTGGTGCTGCCGCTTGATGCGTTGCGCGAGTTGGCCGGACATGCCTTTGGCGAACTTGATAATAACTTCTATACCATAACCGGAGTGGGGACGAGCCTTAAGACCGCTAAACAAGCGGGTGAAGAGATTGCCGCATCTATGCGCGAGTCTCGAGTTGATGCGGCGCTACTGGTGGCAACTTGAGGGACTTGCACGCGCTGCGGTGCAGCGCTTAGCAAGGAGTTGGATCGTGCAGGCATTCCTGTCGTAACTATCTCAGCTATGGCCCAACTCGCACAGCAGGTGGGAGCGTCACGAGTAGTTGTCGGGAGAAAGATCCCCCATCCTTGTGGTGATCCGAATCTCCCGGCGAAATTCGACTTGAAGGTAAGAGAAGAAATTGTGACGACTGCCCTCGAGGCCCTGGGAACCCCAGTTTCGTCATCGACAGTTTTCCGGCCAAGCCACACAGTCTGAGGAGAGCGAGCAATGCAGTTGGACATAGGAAGCTTTTCTGTAAACGAGATTGTCTTCGGCGGGGAAACCCGGCTTGACGAGGACGTTCTCAAAGTCAGTCGAACTGAGCTGCGGCAGTTAGTCGGGGAAGATCTGCGCATTGCTGATGTGGAGGTCGACTTTGTAAAGCCAGGCGAATCCGCACGAGTGGTTCACGTCTGCGACGCGATCGAACCACGGATCAAAGTGTCGGGACCAGGAGGTTGCTACCCGGGTGTGGTGGCTCCAGTGGCGACAGTGGGAAAGGGCGTCACGCATCGCTTGCGCGGGATGTCTGTAGTAATCTCGGCCGAATATCCGAGACTTTTGGAAACCGGCACCGGGGCTGCACAGGAGGCCATACTTGAGATGACAGGGCCAGGGGCCCTTGGCCCTCTGTCACAACTGATCAATCTGGTTATTTCGATCAAGCTTGCTTCTGGGCATTCACTCGCTGAGTATCACCAGGCTGTCCGAATGGCGGGGTTTAAAGTCGCTGAACATTTAGGACAGACAACCAAGGAAAGGAGCCCGACAGAAATTGATCGGTACGAATTATCGCCGGTCAAACCCGGGCTGCCAAGAGTTGTCCATATCCATCAGTCCCTGACGCAGTTGAATTTGCCGGTGCCCTTCATCACCTGGTATGGAAGCTACGTTACCGACTGGATGCCTCTCTGGGCCCATCCGAACGAGATCCTTGATGGGGCGCTCTTGCCAGGTGCTCAAGGCGGGCACGCCGTGAAGCCGACTTCGTGGGAGCATGTAAACAATCCGGTCATTGAGCATCTTTACAAAGCGCATGGCAAAGATCTTGATTTTGCCGGTGTGATTTTCCACCGGACGCGCTTCGAGGTCTTCGAGGAGAAACAACTGTCGGCAAATCAGGCTGCCAAGCTCGCCAAGCTGATGGGTGCGCAGGGGGCAATTATCACTTGGATTGGCGCCGGCAATGCTTTCATTGAAGCCATGTTGACGGTGCAGGCTTTGGAAAGAGAAGGCATCAAGGCTGTGCTAATGACCTACGAGCATGGTGGAAAAGAAGGTCTTGAAGCTCCTCTTATCTACACGGTGCCTGAGGCTGACGCAGTCGTCTCTGTGGGCAGTCTTGATCGGCCCATAATACTCCCACGTGTTGACCGCGTCGTCGGCGGACATGACCTGAATATCAAACCCGAAGCCGGAGACGAACGGATCCCGGCTGCCGAAGAGATTAAACTCGATTGGTATCTTCCAGTGTTGAGCGCGGTGGACCACTGGGGATTTGGTAAACAGACGTGTGTCGAATACTAGCAAAAAAAGAATAATACCGTCTCCGAAACAAGAAGGAGGAAGCTAAAAATGGCAGCGGCAACTAATGAGGATCGATGGACTCTGAATTACAAGGAACTCGGTACTGGTCCGGTACCCACCGAGCCCTATCTCGCCAAGGAGTACTTTGAGCGCGAGCGCGAGAAGATTTTCAAGCACACATGGCTAAATGTCGGCAGAGTAGAAGAGATCCCTGAGCCGGGGGATTATTTCGTTAAAGAGATTGCCATCTGTAATGCTTCTATTCTCATCGTGCGTGGTAAGGATGGACAGATTCGCGGGTTTCATAACGTCTGTCGACATCGAGCGACGAAGTTGGTGTGGGATGAGCAAGGATGTCGGGCGAAATTCTCCTGCAATTACCACGGGTGGACCTATTCACAGGAAGGACGGCTAATCGGCGTGCCGGAAGAGGATATGTTCTTTGACCTCGATCGAAATGAATACGGGCTGATTCCGGTAGCGACGGACGTCTGGGAAGGTTTTATCTTTATTAATCTGGAGCCAAAACCGAAAGAGACTCTCAAGGAGTATCTGGGAGAACTAGTTGATCTGCTTGGTGGCTATCCCTTTGGAGAACTCCCAGTCTGTTTCCAATTCAACGCAGACCTGAAGTGCAATTGGAAAGTGATCGTCGACTCGCAGCAGGAAGGATATCACGCAAAAATGCTTCATCGACGTTCGTTGCCAGGTTTTCTGACAAACAAGGAGAATCCTTCACGCCATGCGCTGGACATCCAGGTTTATAGGCGCCACCGCATGATCTCATATTTCGGGAACCTGGAACGCACGCCCACTCCGACCGAAGCGCTGGCTCACCGTTTTGGGGCATCAGTCACAAAGAGGGAGTTCTCCATGGAAAGCATGCCCCCTGGCGTCAATCCGACCAGAAGCAACAAGTGGGCCTTCGATGAATATGTGCTCTTCCCGAATTTCCATGTACTGGTTTTTTTCGGCATGTGCATCACGCACAATGTGTGGCCCATCGATGTTGATCGCGCCATCTGGGAAGCGCGCGTCTATCTACCCCGGACCGAAAACGCCGCGCAGTGTTTTAGCCGGGAGTATGGGCGCTGCATGCTTCGAGACGCCTGGTTGGAAGACGGCAGCACACTTGAAGCAAGTCAGGTTGGTCTGGCTTCAGGGGTGATCGATCATTTTGTACTCCAGGATCAGGAACTGTTGTTGCGCCATAGTTACAAAGTCCTGGAAGACTATGTAAATGCCTAGACCAGTCGAACCGATAGAGTTGAAAAAAGGAGATCCAACGATGTCAACCCAAGTATCACAGGTAAAGGCAGATCAATCGTTACCTGCCGGATTTCAGGACTTGGAAGTCTTTGTGAGCGCCTGGGCGCTGGCTTCCGAAAGGGAACGCAATCGCCAACGCTTATCGAGCTCGATGGAGGAAATTCAAGCGCTCTATGATGCCTTGCTGCCACGTATGGATGAGATCTTCAATTATCTCAACCAATTGCCTTTGAACGATATGCCGGCGGATGCGAAGCGTCTGTTAAATTTGAGTCTCTCGTTGGCCGAGGTGGCGCCGGCTGTGGAGTTCTACAAGCAGCCGGAGGTAGTTGATGGATTTCCGGCCGAACGTTTTGTGCCTGTAGAAGTGCCCCACATGACGCCCAGCGAAGAATAAGGCGGATCGATCTCAAGGTCCTGAGCTTTGGAGGATGTCAAGCAACGGAGGCAGAAAGATGGGTAAAGTATTGAAACAACCGCGGATCTTTCAGGTCAATGACGAGGGCCTCAAAGAAGTGATTCCCGGCGCGCTTTACATGAAGCACATGTATGGTGCTGACATGAGCGTGGCGCTGTTCAAGTTCATGAAAGGAAAGGGCAGCGATGCCCCAGCGGATGTACATAGCCATGGAGAGGAAGTGGGAATCGTGTTGAAGGGCACGGCTAGAGTGCATGGGACGGATGGCACCGAGTACGTGTTAAGAGAGGGCGATGCGATCATCATTCCGCAGGGCTGGGAACATAGTGGATCGTTTGATGATAACGAAGAGTGCCTGATCTTCACTGTTGCCTATCCCATACGGCCGGATTACGGACCCGAGGATCAGGCACCCGCGCCGGCAGGATTTGACGTCGAGGGAACAAAAAAGAAGAAGCTGAAAGAAGAGTCAAAGTAGCGCCTGACGGCTCTCGATGCATTCCATTAGCGAGGAGAATAATCAAATGACTACATCGACCAGTCGCAATAAGGAGTTGCCGAGTTTGGAAAGTCTCGCCGCGAGAATTCAACGCCTCGAAGACATCGAAGCAATTAAATATTTACTCATTCGTTATGCCCAGGGGTCTGACAAGCACAACGATCCCGATATCATGGTGCCCTTGTTTACAGAAGACGCCGTTTTCGATATTGGCAGCGGTTACGGTACTTATGTGGGCCATGAGACGATTCGAAAGTTTTTAGAGGGAGCGCCAAATATCATAAAATGGTCGCTGCATTACATGATCTCACCGTTGATCGAGGTCGCAGACGACGGACAGACCGCAAAGGTCTTCTGCTACCTATGGGAGTTAGCCAACATGCCCAATAGCAAGGGCGAGTTGGAACCTGTCCTGATCGGAGGTACCTACAACAACGACGCAGTCAAGCTACCGAACGGCGAATGGAAATTCAGTGTAGTGCGGCTGAGAATGGAGATCATGAGTCCGTACTATGAGGGTTGGGTGAAGAAACCATTCCACGATTTCGGCATTCCGAAATGAGCGAGAAGCGCGCGCAGCCAGCGGCAGTCCACCTGGCCCGCGGCCTTTAGCGCCAATTACAATCGCTTTGGACAATTCCCCTCCGGTCTCAGCATCGGCTAATCAATTTAACATGCATATTACGCTGAATCGCACTTGCTCATGTGAGCAAAGAAGGAGGATTTATTATGTCAGTTAGTAGACCTAGCATTGGCGAATTGAGGCGCATCGCAGACAGTTACGGCTTCGATCTGTCGGAAACCGAACTCGAGGATCTGCGTCTCGTTGGTGAGGGAACTCTTGCCTCCTACGCCCGTCTGGATCAGATGCAAGCGCCGACACTGCCGGTCAAATACCCGCGTGATGCCGGTTGGGCACCCACGGCGGAGGAGAACCCATACAATGCCTGGGCGTGGCGCTGTTCGGTGAAAGGCGCGGATAGTGGAAAGCTCAAGGGTCGTACGATTGCTTTAAAGGACAACATTAGCCTGGCCGGTATGCCGCTGCGTAACGGATCGGCCGTGCTGACAGGTTTCATCCCCAATGAGGATGCCACAGTAGTGACACGCATTCTCGACGCGGGCGGTGAGATCATCGGCAAGGCCGTGTGTGAGAACTTCAGTTTTTCGGGTGGTAGTCACACTAGTGACGGCAACCCTGTGTACAATCCGGCGAATCCGGCATACACGACCGGCGGCTCGTCGAGCGGTTCGGGAGCACTGGTGGCCGCCGGGGCAGTGGACATGGCGCTAGGGGGTGACCAGGGAGGTTCAATTCGTATCCCGTCGTCATGGTGCGGGATCGTTGGCCTGAAGCCTACTCACGGACTGGTGCCCTACACCGGCATCTTTCCCATCGAGGGAACACTGGACCACACAGGACCGATGACCAAAACCGTCGCGGATGCCGCCCTCTTGTTGGAAGTAATTGCCGGCGAGGATGGGCTTGATCCGCGGCAGGTGAACGTCCGTACGGCTCCTTACACGGAAGCACTTACGGGCACTCTGGCGGGCCTAAGAGTAGCTGTGGTGCAAGAGGGATTTGGTTGGGAAGGAGGAGTTTCCGAAGACGTCGTGGACGATTCGGTAAGAGCGGCAGTGCGGATGCTGGGCGAACTTGGCGCCAATATCAAAGAAGTGTCAATCCCGATACACCGTGATGGAATTCACATTTGGAACGCCATTGCCGTTGAGGGTGCAACGGCCCAGATGGTGCGCGGTGATGCCTTGGGCTTCAATTGGCGTGGTCACTACTCGTTGGGTATGCGCGACTTCTATGGACGAGCGCGCCGGGCCCGCGCCAACGATTACCCAACCACGGTTAAGCTGGTTGTTCTCCTGGGCCAATATATGAGCGATCGCTACAATGGTCATTACTATGCGAAGGCTCAGAACCTCGGTCGTACGCTGCGCGCCGCTTATGACGCTGTTCTCGATGATGCTGACGTGCTGGTGATGCCGACCATGCCCATGAGGGCGATGCTCATTCCTGAAAATCCGGACCTGCCGACTTTCTTCCGCACTGCGCTCGGAATGCTTCAAAACACAAGTCCCTTCGACATTACCGGTCATCCGGCGATCACGGTGCCCTGCGGGAAGGCCGATGGGTTACCCATCGGGCTGATGTTCGTAGGGCGGCACTTCGATGAAAGCACGGTACTGCGGGCAGCGGACGCATACGAGCAGAAGGGAAGCCGCAAGTAGCGTTCACTGAGTGGCAGAATGGATCTTAGTTGACGCTGTTCCATCCAACCTTATTTCAAGTCAGAAACTCATCCGTACGATAGGGTCAAATACGAACCACTAATCCACACGAAATGTCACAAACAACGTTTCGTGTCGATCTGTGCCTTAGTCGACCCAGCGATTCGGGATCCAAAATCAAATTGGGGGCCGACATGGCAGTGCGCGACGTTAGCAACCGTTCAATCTCTGAATTGATCTCGCTCGCAGGCCGGAAGGCGGTTGTCACCGGCGGCGCGCGCGGCATCGGATTGGCGATTAGTCGTCGTCTCGCCGAGGCTGGAGCGACCGTTCTTATCGGCGACCTCAACCGCGCGGGTGCTGAAGATGCGGCCGCGCAAATTCGCACCGCAGGCGGTAAAGCCGTGCCTGGCTGGGTCGATGTAACCGACACTGCTTCAGTCGTGGCCGTCGCGGACAAAGCTCTGAGCGAGTTAGGCGGCCTCGATATTTGGGTCAACAACGCAGGCATTTACCCCAGCAAACCGTTGCTGGAGATTACCGACGACGACTGGGACCGCGTTCTCAACGTTAACCTGCGAGGCACGTTTGTGGCTGCTCGGGAAGCAGGGAGGCGAATGGTGGAGGCAGGCGAAGGTGGGGTCATTGTGAACCTCGCTTCGCTTGCGGGTTTTTCAGCCTATGGTCCAGGCTTTGCGCATTACACGCCATCAAAGCACGGTGTGATCGGTCTGACTAAGAGCCTCGCCGTCGAACTGGGTCCCTATAACATTCGCGTTCTCGCGGTGGCGCCCACACTGACGGATACGCCCGGCCTGGCAGAAGGTTTGGAAGCCTACCGTGCGGTTGGCTTAGATGATGTGATGGAGCAGGTAGCGGCCCGCCAGCCTTTAAGACGGAACGCCGTGCCTGATGATATCGCGCGAGTGGTCCTCTTTTGTGCCAGCGACCTCGCCATGCTAATGACCGGCAGCACATTACTGGTTGACGCCGGCGATGTAGCAGTCTGAGCCAGAGATACTGATGCGCCTTGGTCCCTATCGAACGTGGGAACCAACCGAAGAAGCGCTAGCAGCCTGAGTGTTTCCGGGAGCGTTGCAGTGAGCAAAATACTAATCCGGAATGGCCAGATCATCGACGGAACTGGCGGAGAGCCACTCCGAAATGGTTCCATTCTTGTCGAAGCTGGTCGGCTCAAAGAGATCACGCAAGAAGAAATCCAGGTTCCGCCTCAAACAACTGTTATTGATGCTAGCGGTAAGACTATTCTGCCCGGCTTGATTGATATGCATGCCCACCTCTTAAGTGGAGGGTTCGATTCCATCACTGATGTAATCGACTCCTTCGAGCCTCTGACTCAAAGGCGGGCTTTGAAACAGATGCTCTACTGGGGAGTAACAGCAGTTTATAGTCCGGTGCAACCACTGGAATCCGGGCTCAAGCTTCGTGCGCAAGTCACTGGAGCAAACTTTCCTTCACCACGACTCTTTATCTCCGGTCCGGGCTTTACGGCCCCGAATGGCTGGGCAGGATCACTGCTTCCGCTGGCAAGGATGGAACCAAAGAGTTTAGAAGAGGCGGAACAGCAGGTCAGTCAGTTGGCAGATGCGGACGTAGATATCTTGAAAATTTATTATGACACTCAGTGTTGTGCCTTTCTCAATCCTCTTCCGAAATTGGAGACGCCGATTATGGAAAGGATTATTCAGAAGGCCCACTCGCGAAACCTGAGGGTCATGCTGCATGCTTATGATAACCGGTATCACTGTGATGCTCTGAGAGCAGGAGTGGATATCCTGGCCCATTCTGCGGTCACTGCCCTAGTTGACGATGAGTATCTCGAACTCGCGCGAAAAGCAAAGTCGCTCTATCTCGCCACCCTCTCTGTCTATCACGACGCTTTCAATGAAAAATCGCTGCGGGATTTCATTGCCCAGGATTTTGTGCAGGAAACGGTTCCGCGGAATACCTTGGATACTCTGGCGGAGGGTGGCCCGCTGGATGATTTCGCCAAGATTACTAAAAAGACTTACATCAGGGATCAGCTCCCGACGATTCAGTCTAACCTCAAGAAGGTTTGCGAAAGCGGGATTGCAATCGGTGTTGGACCCGATACCGGGGTAATGGGAGCATTTCCTGGAATCTCGGTTCACCGCGAGATGGAGTTAATGGTGCAAGCCGGACTCTCACCCGCCCGTGTATTAGTAGCCGCAACCGAAACGGCCGCCCAATACCTCGGAGACCAGTCGCGCGGCACTATCGAGCAAGGGAAGATAGCCGATTTGGTCATCATTAATGGTAATCCATTGGAAGACATCAAGCATACACGCAACATTGAAATAGTGATCAAAGAGGGCTGTCCGATTGATCGAGAAAAACTTCTGCAGGAAATTCTGGCAGTTGAGTGAAGGGAAGTAAGAAAGAGATGACGAAACGTCTGGAAGGTAAGGTCGCAATCGTCACAGGCGCCGCGCGTGGGATTGGTCGCGCCTATTGCCTGGCTATGGCCCGAGAAGGCGCGCACATCGTTGCCGTCGATCTGCTGGAGACCGCTCCAACCAAATCCGCTGTAGAGCGGTTCGGGGTCAAGGCTCTGGCCCTGAAGGCAGATGTTTCGCTCGAAGAGGATACCTTGCGAATGGCACAGGAGACGATCGCAGCCTTCGGCCGGATCGATATTCTAATCAGCAACGCGGCCATCTCGCCGGAACAGCCGTTAGATGAGATCACATTTGCCGATTGGCGAAAAGTCCTATCGGTCGATCTGGATGGCGTCTTTCTGTGTGCGAAGGCGGTAATCCCACAGATGAAGAAGCAAAAGAGTGGGCGAATCATTAACATCGCCTCAAGCACCGTCTTCATGAGTTTCCCCAATCTCACCCATTACATCACGGCCAAGGCGGGCGTGATCGGAATGACGCGCGCACTTGCTACCGAACTGGGTGATTACGGCATTTTGGTCAATGCCATCTCACCAGGTCTGACACAAACTGAGAGAACGGTGACTGTCCCCGATGAGATCTGGGCGATGCAGGTGGCGATGCAGTCGGTTAAACGGCGCGAGGTACCGGAGGATCTCGTGGGCACGGCCGTTTTTTTGGCGTCCGATGAGGCGGCCTTTATTACCGGTCAAACTCTGTCTGTTTGTGGTGGGTTCGTGAAGCGCTAGATTAAAGGGTGAGCAATGGCCCAAGTCGACGCTGAGCTACGCCAGAGTTTTCTCCAATCCAAACTGCCCGGGAACATCCCAGAGATTGTTCTTGAGCGGGAAAAGACTGCCGTTCTTGTGATCGATGTGCAGTACATGAACGCCCATCGCGACGGCAAGTACGGGCGCTGACAATCACGGACGAGGAGCGGCGTTACATTGTCGAGGGTCGCGGACCTTCCCCAGAGCGCGCCGGAGTTCCATGGCGGGTGTTGCTCACCAGAGCTCCTGTTTGGGGTCTGGTCCTGACTACCTTCAGCGTGGCCTGGATGGTCTGATACTCGGACTGCAAGCAACTGCCGGCAATCTGGCGGGCGCAATCTCACCTGTGGTAGCCGGCGCTATCCTAATGCGAACGGGCAGTTTTGACGGCGTCTTCTACTTGATAGTGGCGCTGCTGGTCGTGAGTGCGGTTATTTGGAATCTGTTTGCCACGGGTGAGAAGGTTATCAATTGAAGCCGGTGGTGGTTAATGCCCTTGATAAACAGTCACAGCAAAACCGCTTTCCGATGAGTAGGAGAGATTGTGAAAGCTGTAGTCATCGATGAGCACGGCGGGACCGATGTACTCAATTATACGGAATTCCCCGATCCAGAGATTGGTCCCGGTGAGCTACTAATTGGGGTCAAAGCTTGTGCTCTCAACCATCTCGATCTTTGGGTCAGACGCGGACTGCCGGGAATAGAATTCACGTTTCCACACATCCTGGGATGTGATGTTTCAGGACTCGTCATGGAAGTGGGTGAAGGCGTCAAGAACGTCAAAGCGAACGATCGGGTCTTGGTCTCGCCAGGCGTATCCTGCATGCACTGCGAAAAGTGTCTTTCGACAAGATAACCTCTGCCGCTCTTACCAGATTGTCGGTTATGCCAGACCAGGTGGATATGCCGAATATCTGAAGATCCCTTCCGTTAATGCGGTCCCGATCCCCGGAGACCTCAGCTTCACTGAAGCGGCCGCCATCCCGCTGGTCTTCCTGACTGCCTGGCATATGCTGGTTACCCGCGCCAAGCTTAGGGCAGGCGAGACTGTGCTTGTGCATGCCGCTGGTAGCGGAGTTGGAAGCGCGGCCATTCAGATCGCAAAACTGCTCCAGGCGCGTGTCTTCGCAACCGCAAGCACTGGAGAGGAGCTGGCGCAGGCCCGCGAGCTGGGTGCCGACGAAATCATCAATTACACTGAGCAGAATTTTGCGGCCGAAGTTCGGCGCCTGACTTCCAAGCGGGGAGTGGACGTCGTGGTTGAAAATACAGGCACAGCGACGTGGGAGAAGAGCATCTTGAGCCTGGGCGCAAACGGCCGCGTAGTCACCTGTGGAGCGACCACGGGCTACCAGGCACAACTGGACCTTCGTCACCTGTTTGCGCGTCATCTCAACGTCCTCGGTTCCTACATGGGTGCAAAGCATGAACTGCTCGAGGTGTTAAAGTTCTTTGCTAGCGGCCAACTTCGTGCCGTGATTGATCGAGTGCTGCCGCTGAGTGAAGCTGCGACTGCACATCAGGCACTGGAGAACCGAGGCCAATTTGGCAAAGTTGTGTTGACGCCCTGATACTCCTTCACTCCCATAACACTCGGGCCCAAATACTAACCCTGAGGCGCCTTGGCCGTTTCCGACTCGGTGTAGTTGCAGAGGTTTGTTGGCAAAGAGGGAAAAGGAGTCTTATGGAAAATGACGCCTTCGTAACTTCGCAGTCGTCATTTGGCGACAGCGACTTCATTTCACCGCCTGCCGGAAGCGCTGCCCGCCCCGGGGTTGATGAATATGAACGACTCTACGCTCGCTCGCTGAACGACCCTGAGGCCTTCTGGGGCGAAGCGGCTCGAGAACTTCAGTGGTACGAACCCTGGCACCAGGTACTTGATCGCACCGCTGCTCCATTTTTCAAGTGGTTTGCAGGCGGCAAGACCAACGTTATCCTTAACGCCATAGATCGTCACGCTGCGGGTCCACGCCGCGATCACCCGGCCATCATTTGGGAGAGTGAGTCGGGAGGCCGCCGTCGTTTGACCTATGGAGAACTCGACCGCGCTGTTTGCAG
>Ga0209751_10003056_pt1 | contig 16352 bp, 10 predicted proteins | sample RifCSP13_1_FD_184019 | JGI IMG/M metagenome (GOLD analysis project Ga0209751, IMG submission 184019) | Soil microbial communities from Rifle, Colorado - Rifle CSP2_sed 13_1 (SPAdes) (version 2) | ecosystem: Environmental > Terrestrial > Deep subsurface > Rock core/Sediment | place: Rifle... | reverse complement strand
CCTTCGGGACCGCGGCTCCCAAGAGGGGATCATCTCGACGCTGAGCGACAACGCGGAAGAGCTCGGTACTAAGGCCAAGGCGTCTCCCGGGCTGGTCGGAAGAGATCTGGTCAAAGAGGTCACTTGGCAGGAGCCTTACGAATGGAACGAAGGAAGGTGGGAACTCGGAATCGGGTACAAAAAGAGAGAGGGCACAGGAGAAGCGAAAAAAAAGCGCCGGACTAAAGTGCCCAGTTTTACCGCCCCGCGCTTTTCCGTCGCCGCCTATGACTACGGTATTAAATTCAACATTCTGAGACACCTCGCCGAATCCGGCTGTAAGGTCAGGGTCGTTCCCGCCTGGACTCCCGCTGAAGAGGTTTTGGCTTTGAACCCCGACGGCATTTTTCTCTCTAACGGCCCGGGAGACCCGGATGCTGTCCCGTATGCCAAAGAAATCGTGCAAAAGCTCATCGGGAAAAAGCCGATTTTCGGCATCTGTCTTGGCCATCAGATCCTGGGTTTGGCCCTAGGTGGGAAGACCTATAAGCTCAAGTTTGGCCATCACGGCGGAAATCAGCCCGTGATGGATCTCACGACACGAAAAGTGGAGATCACAACCCAGAACCATGGCTTCGCCGTCGATGCTGATTCCCTCAAAGGGGCAACCGAGGTGACCCACCTCAATTTGAATGACCACACGGTGGAGGGCCTGGCGCACCGCGAGCTGCCGATCTTCTCCGTTCAATATCACCCCGAATCCTCTCCCGGCCCGCACGACGCCAGTTACCTGTTCCGGAGATTCGTGGAGATGATGGAGCAGCCCCGGAGTTAAACCTCTACATGCCCAAACGGACGGACATAAAATCGATCCTGCTCATTGGCTCCGGGCCGATCGTGATCGGCCAGGCGTGTGAGTTCGACTATTCCGGCACCCAGGCGCTCAAGGCCTTGAAGGAAGAGGGATATCGGATGATCCTGGTAAACTCCAACCCGGCGACCATCATGACCGATCCGGACTTCGCCGACCGGACCTATATCGAGCCCATAACCGTCGAGATCGTGGAAAAGATCATTCAGAAGGAAAGGCCGGATGCCCTGCTTCCGACCCTGGGCGGACAGACCGCCTTGAATATTTCCATCGACCTGGCGGAACAGGGCATCCTGGAGCGCTACGGAGTGGAAATGATCGGAGCCAAACTGGAGGCGATCAAAAAGGCCGAGGACCGCGACCTCTTCAAGGAGACGATGCGGAAGGCCGGGCTGGATCTTCCCCGCAGCGGTTATGCCCGAAATCTGCGAGAGGCCACGCGGATCCAGCGGCGGCTCGATTTTCCGGTGATTATCCGTCCTTCGCGCACCTTAGGCGGGAGCGGCGGCAATATCGCTTACGGGCCCGAGGAATTCAAGGAAGTGGTTCAGTGGGGATTGAATATCTCCCCTGTTCATGAGGTGCTGATCGAAGAGTCGGTCCTGGGATGGAAGGAGTTCGAGCTCGAGGTGATGCGCGATCACAAAGACAATGTCGTGATCGTCTGTCCCATTGAAAACTTCGACCCCATGGGCATTCACACGGGGGACTCCATCACCGTGGCCCCGGCTCAGACCCTCACCGACAAAGAATACCAGATCATGCGCGATGCGGCGCTTCGAGTGATCCGGGAAATCGGAGTCGACACTGGGGGGTCCAACATCCAGTTCGCCGTCAATCCCCGGGACGGGCGCCTTGTGGTGATCGAAATGAACCCCCGCGTTTCCCGCAGCTCGGCGCTCGCGAGCAAGGCCACCGGCTTTCCCATCGCCAAGATCGCCGCCAAACTCGCCGTCGGCTACACGCTTGACGAAATTCCCAACGACATCACCCGCGAGACGCCCGCGTGTTTCGAGCCGACCATAGATTATGTAGTGGTCAAAGTCCCGCGCTTCACTTTCGAAAAGTTCCCCAAGGCCAAAGACGTCCTCACCCCGCAGATGAAATCGGTCGGCGAGGCTATGGCGATCGGGCGCACCTTTAAGGAGGCCCTGCAGAAAGCTATGCGCTCCTTGGAGATCAACTCGCACGGCTTCGAAGAAAAGGTTGCGCCCGGCGAGGGAAGCCTGGAGGAGAAAGCGGGGCTGATCCAGGAGAAGCTCAAGACCCCGAACGCGCAGCGGCTGTGGTATCTCGGCGAGGCGTTCCGGATGAACATGACCGTGGATGAGGTCCATGCGCTCACGCAAATCGATCCGTGGTTTTTGGAGCACATCCGCCAAATCATCGCAGCGGAAGGGCGGATCCGGGGGCTTGGGAAAATGAAGGATGACTGGACTCCGGAGTTTTGTCGCGAGGTCAAGCAAATGGGCTTTTCCGACCGACGGCTCGCGACCTTGCTCGGCCGCACAGAAGAAGAGGTCCGTACCCTGCGGCTTGCGTTGGGGGTGGGCGCGGTCTTTCGCACGGTCGATACTTGCGGCGCGGAGTTCGCCGCTTATACGCCCTATCTCTATTCCACTTACGAAGGGGAGGACGAATCCCAGCCGAGCCAGCGAGAAAAGATCATGATCCTCGGGGGAGGCCCGAACCGAATCGGCCAGGGGATCGAATTTGACTACTGCTGCGTTCATGCCGCCTTCGCGCTCAAAGAGGACGGCTACGAAACCATCATGGTGAACTGCAACCCAGAAACGGTGAGCACCGATTACGACACCTCGGACAAGCTTTACTTCGAGCCTCTGACGCTGGAAGACGTGCTCAACATCGCCGAGCGAGAGAGGCCGACGGGGGTCATCGTGCAGTTCGGTGGCCAGACGCCCCTCAAGCTGGCGCTGGCCCTGGAGCGAGCGGGCGTGAAGATCATCGGCACTTCCCCCGACAGCATCGACCTGGCGGAGGACCGGGAGCGATTTAAGGAGCTTCTCGAACGACTCGGCATCAACCAACCGCAAAGCGGCACCGCGCGCTCTTCCGCGGAGGCCATCGAGATCGCCGAAAGGCTGGGCTACCCTCTTCTGGTGCGGCCCTCTTATGTCCTCGGGGGCCGAGCGATGGAACTTGTCTACGATCGGGAGGCTCTTAGTCATTATATGACATCCGCGGTGGATGCCTCTCCCGAGCATCCTGTCCTGATCGATAAGTTTCTCGACGACGCCATCGAGATCGACGTCGATGCCCTGGCGGACGGAGAAAGGGTGATCATTGGGGGCATCATGGAGCACATTGAAAAGGCGGGGATTCACTCAGGTGATAGCGCCTGCACGCTCCCGCCGAAGACAATTGCGCCGGAAATTCAGGATGAGATCCGGCGCCATACGGTTGCGCTCGCCCAGGCCCTCCAAGTCCGAGGCCTCATGAATGTGCAGTACGCCGTGAAGGGAAGCGAGGTGTTTGTCCTCGAGGTCAACCCGCGAGCGTCGCGGACAGTGCCTTTCGTGAGCAAGGCGATCGGCATTCCCCTGGCCAAACTGGCGGCGCGGATCATGGTGGGGAAAAAGCTCGCCGATCTTGGGCTGACGACGGAAGTGATCCCCGCCCACATCTCGGTCAAGGAATCGGTCTTCCCGTTCAACAAATTTCCCGGGGTCGATACTCTCCTGGGCCCGGAGATGAAATCCACCGGCGAGGTGATGGGCATCGACAGCTCCTTCGGGCTGGCCTTTGCCAAGGCGCAGCTCGGAGGGGGAATGCGCCTGCCGCGCGAAGGGAAAGTCTTCATCAGCGTCCGCGACGAGGACAAGAAACCGGTCGCGCCGATTGCTCAAAGGCTACATCGGATCGGGTTCCAGATCCTGGCCACGCGGGGCACCGCCGCCTATTTGAGGAGCCTCGGCATACCCGTCCAGCTCGTGAAAAAGGTTCAGGAGGGAAGGCCGAACATCGCGGAAGCGATCAAAGACGGGGAAATCGCCATCGTCATCAACACCCCCGGCGACGCTCACTCGCAGGCCGATTCCTATTACTTGCGCCGCAACGCCTTGGACTACCAGGTCCCATATTTTACCACGGTCGCCGGCGCCGACGCGGCCGCCGAAGGGATCGAGATCCTGCAAGAAGGCGAGCTCGACGTCCGCCCGCTGCAGGCCTATCAGGCGGCGATCAACGGGAAAGGATGAAGGAAGAATGATGAAGGATGAAACTTCATCCTTTCCCCTTCCTACTTCCTCCTCCGTTTATAAAACCACCCGCGTTTCACCGAAGGACAGCTTGCGCGCCCTTCAGACCCCGGTGCGCTTTCTCAAAGGGGTAGGCCCCAAGAGGGCGGCGCATCTTGAGGGGTTGGGACTTAAAACCGTGGAAAATCTTCTCTATCACTTGCCCTTTCGTTACGAAGACCGCCGGCAGATAAAGAAGATCCATCAGGCAACCGCGGGAAAAGAGGAAACTTTTACCGGCAAGCTCGTCGCTCTGGAGAAAAAGTTTATCCGAAGAAGACGGAGACAGATTCTCGTGGGGACGCTGACCGATGGGACCGGGCTGCTCGGCCTGGTTTGGTACAACGTCCCCGCCTACATGGCTAAAACCCTGATCACGGGCCAGAGTCTGCTCGTTCACGGAAGAGTGGAATGGGGAGTGGGAGGGCAAAAAAGGATCGTTCATCCCGATTTTGAGGTGATCGAACCGGGAGAGGATATGGAACGCGAGAGGGTCCTGCCGGTCTACTTAAGACCGGGGGGAATTCCTCTGAGAGCCATTCGCAAATGGTTGGCCCAGGCCCTTTTGGATTACGGAGCGTTCCTTCCAAGTTTCCTTCCGGAAAGCCTCACCCGCCGCCAGGGCCTGGTCGATCTCAGGCAAGCGATGGGGCAGGTGCATCAACCCGACCAGACGGCGGATGTCTTTGCGCTCAACCGCTTTAGCTCCCTCGGGCACCGGGCGATCATCTTTGACGAATTTTTTTACTTACAGCTCGGGCTCTGCCTGAGAAGAAAATACCGCGGCGCTCTGGAGGGCATCCCTTTTTCTGCGGGTGGGAAGCGATTGACGCAGCAGATGGAAACTCTGGTGCCCTTTTCGCTGACGGGAGCGCAAGAGCGGGTTTTGCAGGAGATCTACGGAGATATGGCATCTCCCCGCCCCATGCAGCGGCTGATCCAGGGCGATGTCGGCTCCGGCAAGACCATTGTGGGTTGGTTTGCGGCCCTGAAGGCGATCGAAAGCGGGTTTCAAGCCCTATGGATGGCCCCCACCGAGCTTCTCGCCGAGCAGCATTTTCGCAACCTCAAACCGTTTGCGGAAGCGCTGTCGGTCCCCGCGGCCCTCCTGACGGGCTCGCTCGCGGACAAAACCAAAAGAGAAGTTGCGGAGCGAATCAGCAACGGCGAGATCGCCTTCATTGTCGGCACCCACGCGCTGATTCAAGAGGGGATCAGCGTCCCGCGCATGGGCCTGGGGATCATCGACGAGCAGCACAGGTTCGGCGTGGCTCAGCGCATGGCGCTTCAGCGCCTGGTGCATTGGCATTCCACCTCGGCCCCCGCGCTTCCCCAGCCCGATATCCTGCTCATGAGCGCGACCCCCATCCCCAGAAGCCTCGCGATGGTCCTCTTCGGGGATCTGGAGATCTCATTCATGGACGAAATGCCACCCGGCCGGCTCCCGGTGGAAACCAAGCTCTTCAGCGAAAAAGAACGGTCCGCCGTTTATAAGAAAGTTTGCGAGGAGATTTACAAGGGGCATCAGGCCTATATCGTTTACCCATTGGTCGAGGCATCGGAGCGGATCAATCTTCATGATGCCACCCGCATGGCGGAAGAGCTCTCGCGCGGCATCTTCCGAGATTTTCGGGTCGGTTTGGTTCATGGCAGAATGAGCGCGGAGGAGCGGGATGAGGTCATGCGGCGTTTCCAAGAGAGAGCTTTACAGGTCCTCGTAGCGACCACGGTTATCGAGGTAGGAATCGACATCGCCAATGCCACGGTGATGGTGGTGGAGCACGCGGAACGCTTCGGTCTGTCCCAGCTACACCAGCTGCGCGGGAGAGTGGGGCGGGGCAAAACCCTTTCCCAATGCCTCCTCGTCCGCTACGGAGTGAATAGCCGGGAGGCCCTGACGCGCCTGAAGGTCATGGAGAAGGAGCATGACGGTTTTAGGATTGCTGAGGCCGATCTCGAGCTGCGCGGACCGGGTGAGCTTCTGGGCACGCGCCAGTCGGGCCTGCCCGACTTTCGTCTGGCAGATATCGCTCGAGATGCCCATCTCCTCATGGAGGCGCGCAAAGAGGCCATCGCATGGCTGGCCATTGACCCGTCCCTGTCCCGGCCGGAGTCGCAGTCGATGCGGGAGGTTCTAAGCCATCGCTGGGGTGACAGGTTGGAACTCGGCGCGGTCGGATAAAGATTGGCTTTTAGATCATCGTTTGCACCAAAAGAGCCGATAGCTTATAAGGTATAGAAAGTATTCAGTTTTTAGGGATCAGCGATCAGCAAGAAAGTATTGGCTGAAAGCTGACGGCTGAGAGCTGAGAGCTACGAGGTAAACAGGGTGGAATTTCAGCGCATCAAAAGGCTCCCTCCTTATGTATTCAACATTATTGATAGCTTGAAGCTGGAGGCTCGGCGGAAAGGGGAAGACGTGGTGGATTTCGGCATGGGAAATCCCGATAATCCCACCCCTCCTCATATTGTGGCAAAGCTCATCGAAGCGGTGAAGAAACCGCATAACCATCGCTACTCGGTCTCGAGAGGAATCTACAAGCTCAGGCTCGCCATCGCGGGCTGGTACAAGAGGCGTTTCCAGGTCGATATCGATCCTGAGACCGAGGCGATCGTTACGATCGGGGTAAAAGAAGGATTGGGACACCTGGTGTGGGCCATCGTGGATCCGGGCGATGTGGTCTTCTGCCCGAGTCCCACCTATCCCATCCATCAATATTCCGTCATTCTGGCGGGAGGCGACCTGCGCAGCATCCCCATGCTTTCTAGCGAAGGGTTTCTCTCACACCTGGAGGAAGCGATCAAGCAGACCTGGCCCAAGCCTAAGCTGCTCATCATCAGCTTTCCCCACAATCCGACCACGGAGGTGGTGGATTTGGATTTCTTCCACCGGGTCGTGCGCTTTGCTCAGGAGCACGAGCTGCTGGTTATTCACGACCTGGCCTACGCTGACATTACCTTTGACGGGTACGAACCTCCGAGTCTGCTTCAGGTCCCCGGCGCCAAGGAGCTCGGGATCGAGTTCTTCTCTCTTTCCAAAAGCTATAACATGCCCGGCTGGAGGGTCGGCTTCGGCGTGGGCAACCGCGAGCTGGTCCATGCGTTGTCCAGGCTAAAGAGCTACATGGATTACGGGATTTTCCAGCCGGTTCAGATCGCGGCCATCCAGGCCTTGAACGGGCCCCAGGAGTGCGTGGAGGAGATCCGCGAGACTTATCGCAAGCGGCGGGACACCTTGGTCGACGGTCTGGCGCGGGTAGGGTGGAAGATCAAAAAGCCCAAGGGAACGATGTTCGTTTGGGCAGAGATTCCCGAACCGTGCAAACCGATGGGCTCGGTCGAGTTCTCCAAGTTCCTTCTCAAGGAGGCGAAAGTAGCAGTTTCGCCGGGCATCGGCTTCGGCCAGTACGGTGATCCTTTTGTGCGCTTCGCCCTGATCGAAAATGAGCACCGCACACGACAAGCCATCCGAACCATCCGCCGGGCGCTAGGAAAGATTCTCGACTGATAAAGATTCTGGACTGACCATGAAGAGGGGAATCAATATAGCCCTACTAGGCCGTGGCACGGTAGCGCAGGGGGTCATACAATTACTAACGACAAATCAGGAGCTTATAAAGAGAAGAGTAGGTGCTCCTTTAATTTTAAAGAAGGTCCTGATCAGGAACAGGAATAGGCGGCAAGGTTTCAAGCTTCCCGCTGGTCTTGTCACTCATCGCCCTGAAGAGATCCTGCGCAATCCCGATATCCACATCGTTGTCGAATTGATCGGAGGCTACGAACCGGCCCGCAGCTACATTTTGAAGGCTATGGAGGCGGGCAAGGATGTCGTGACCGCCAACAAGGCTCTCCTGGCCGTTCACGGGGAAGAGATCTTTTCCCAAGCCCAAAAGCACGGGATCGATATCGGCTTTGAGGCCAGCGTGGGAGGAGGGATCCCTATCATCCGAACTCTGAAAGAGGGGCTGGCGGGTGACAGGAACCGTTCCCTCTTTGCCATACTGAACGGGACTTGTAACTATATCCTTACGACCATGGAGGAAAAGGGGGAAGATTTCCATCAGGCCCTCACCAGCGCGCAGGAATTAGGATACGCGGAGGCTGATCCCAGCTTCGACGTCAACGGAATAGATGCAGCGCATAAGCTTGCCATTCTGGTCGTCTTGGCCTTCGGCACGCGGGTGAAGCTTAAGGATATTTACACCGAGGGGATTCGGCACATCTCGCCGATGGATATTTCCTACGCCAGAGAGCTGGGGTATCGGATCAAGCTCCTGGCTATAGCCCGATATGAAAACGGCGCCATCGAAGCGCGTGTCCATCCGGCCATGATCCCGGTCCAGCATCCCCTGGCCCTGGTGCGCGGTCCCTACAACGCGGTCTTTATCGAGGGAGAAGCTTTAGGTCCGACGATGTACTTCGGGCAGGGCGCGGGGATGATGCCTACGGCTACCGCAGTCCTGGCCGATATCATCGAGATCGCCAGAAACAGGCTCCATGGAAAAACCCTGCGCATACCGCCTCTGGGCTACCCGATGGGGAGCTTGAGCCGCATCCCGATCAAAAGCATCAGCGAGCTGAGGAGCGACTATTACCTCCGCTTCATGGTATTGGACAGACCCGGCGTTTTAGCGCAAATCGCTGGCATTCTCGGCGGCTATGGCATTAGTATCGCTTCCGTGATTCAAAAAGAAGAGAGGCAAGGGAACACCGTTCCCATCGTCATGCATACGAAAGAGGCTACGGAAAGAGATCTCAGGATGGCCCTTGTCCGCATCAACCGCCTGAAGGTCGTCAAAGCCAAGAGCGTATATCTCCGCGTGGTCTCCTTCGCTTCACCGTAATGAAAACTAAAACTCAGAAATTCACCCGCGCCCGACGCGCTGCAGCAGATCTCTCGATTTGGCCGGGGGTGATCCGTTACTATTGGGACCTCCTGCCGGTCGAGAGGAAAGAGAGCATTGTCACCTTGCATGAAGGCAACACTCCCCTCGTGCGCTGCCGGAATTTGGAGCGCCTGATCAATCCTGACATCGAACTCTTTCTCAAACTCGAAGGCCTCAACCCCACATGTTCTTTCAAGGATCGAGGCATGACGGTAGCCATCAGTAAAGCGGTGGAAGAGGGGAGCCGAGCGGTCATTTGCGCGTCCACCGGAAACACCTCGGCGTCAGCGGCGGCGTATGCCGCCAGAGCCCGGCTTGAGGCCTACGTGCTCATTCCTCAGGGAAATATCTCTCGCGGTAAGCTCAGCCAGGCGATGATCCACGGGGCCAGGGTGATCGAAGTGGAGGGAAATTTCGACACCGCCCTGAAGCTGGTCAAAGAAGCCACGCGCCATTTTCCCATGACCCTGGTCAATTCTTTGAACCCTTACCGCATCGAGGGGCAGAAGACGGCAGCCTTTGAGATCTGCGACGTTTTGGGCAGGGCGCCGGATTATCATTTTTTGCCGGTCGGAAACGCCGGGAACATCACGGCTTATTGGAAAGGATACAAGGAATACTCTCAGCTTGGCAGGATCGCGGCTTTGCCCCGCATGATGGGGTTTCAGGCAGCGGGCGCCGCGCCCATCGTTCTTGGTAGAGTGGTGGAGCATCCGGAAACGATCGCCAGCGCCATTTGCATCGGAAACCCCGCAAGCTGGCAGGGAGCGCTTTCAGCGCGCGACGAATCTCAGGGAGTGATCGAGGCGATCAGCGATGATGACATTCTTGGCGCTTATAAGTTATTGGCGAGTTCAGAGGGGATACTCGGCGAGCCAGCCTCGGCCATTTCGATCGCGGGCGTGATCAAAAAGAGCCGGGAAGGGCTTTTCCGCAAAAGGGAAGTAGTCGTGTGCACCCTTACGGGACACGGCTTGAAGGACCCCGATATCGCGCTCAGCCAATCGGGCCAGCCGATCCGGATCGCTCCTGATATTGAGTCGCTGGCGGGAATCCTGAAGGGATACAAAAAAAATTGAAATTCGTTATTTTGCAAGGGGATGGGATGGCTGACTATCCGCTCACGGAGTTGGGCGGCAAGACCCCATTGGAGGCGGCGGCAACGCCGAATATGGATTGGCTCGCCTCCCACGGGACTTTAGGCCTTGCCCATACGATTCCCCCTGGATTCCCTCCTGGAAGCGATGTCGGGAACATGAGCATACTTGGCTACGACCCGGCGCTTTACCACACGGGACGCTCTCCCCTTGAGGCGGCCAGCATGGGAGTAGCCCTCGGCGAAAAGGACATAGCTTTTCGCTGTAATCTGGTGACCTTGCGGGGGGAGGGAAGTGAGGCGGTCATGGAGGATTTTACCGCTGGCCACATCTCGAGCGAGGAGGGGGCCGAGATCGTCCACGATCTCAACCGTCGCCTGGGCGGAAACGGCATCGAGTTTTATCCCGGAGTGAGTTACCGCCATTTGATGGTTTGGCTGGAAGGGATGGGGTCCATGGAAACCACTCCGCCGCACGACATCACAGATCAAAAGATTGGTCCCCACTTGCCTCGAGGTCCAGGCGCGCAGCGGCTTCTTAAGCTGATGGAAGGATCGAAGGACCTTCTGGCCGAGCAGGCGGTCAGCCGCAAACACAGCCAGAAGGGAACGCGAAAAGCCACTTCAATCTGGCTGTGGGGACAGGGGAGGGCGCCAACCATGCCAACTCTCCGGGAGCGGTTTGGCATCAGTGGAGGCGTAATCTCCGCGGTGGATATCGTCAACGGGCTGGGAGCCTATGCCGGCCTCGATCGAATTCGAGTTCCCGGGATTACCGGCTTCGTCGACACCAACTACCTAGGTAAAGGGGAATACGGCCTGCGGGCGCTAGAGGAAAAAGACCTCATTTTTATACATGTCGAGGCGCCGGATGAGGCCGGACATATGGGGGACGTGGAAAAAAAAATCAAAGCCATTGAGGACTTCGACGAAAAGGTTGTCGGAACCGTCCTGCGAGGTATGGACCGGTGGCAGGAGTGGAGCTTGCTTCTCGTGCCCGATCATCCCACACCGATCGCGGTCAAAACTCACGTCTCCGATCCGGTGCCTTTCGTGCTCTTTTCGTCCCGCGAGAAAAAAGAGTCTAGCCGGCGCGGCTACAACGAAAGCGACGCTAAAAAGACCGGGGTTATTGTAAAACAGGCCCATACACTGATAGAGGCGCTAATAGGAGGGAAAAAAAAGTGGACCGAAACCTAGCTTTGGAAGTTGTCCGTGTCACGGAGGCAGCCGCCCTGTCGAGCGCGCGCTTTATGGGCAGGGGAGACGAGCGGGCGGCGGACCAGGCAGCGGTGGATGCGATGCGACAGGCGTTTAACTCCGTGGCGATCAACGGCACCGTAGTCATCGGGGAAGGGGAGCGGGATGAAGCGCCGATGCTCTACATCGGGGAGAAGGTGGGGTGCGGTGGTCCCGAGGTGGATATTTCGCTGGATCCTCTAGAGGGAACCACGATCTGCGCCAACGGCGCTCCGAATGCCCTGTCGGTTATCGCCATCGCCGAGCGCGGCGAATTCCTCCATTGCCCAGATACCTATATGGATAAGATTGCCGTTGGTCCTGTGGGCAAAGGCGTCGTAGATTTGGATAAAAGCCCCACGGAAAATCTCAAGGCCCTGGCGGAGGCCAAAGGAACACGGGTCGAGGATTTGACCGTCATCATTCTCTACCGTCCCCGGCATGAAGCCCTCATCCAGGAGGTCCGCCGCCTCGGCGCGCGGATCAAGCTGATCAGCGACGGGGATGTCTCAGCGGCCATCGCAACAACCAAGCCAGAAACAGGCATTGACCTCTTGCTGGGAATCGGCGGCGCCCCTGAAGGGGTTTTGGCCGCGGCTGCGCTACGCTGTGTCGGCGGGGACATGCAGGGGCGCCTGAAGCCGAGAAATCCGCAGGAGATCGAGCGAGCGCAAGCGATGGGGATTAAAGACATTAACAAAAAGTTTTCCATCGAAGAGCTGGCAGGCGGGGATGTCATGTTTGCTGCGACCGGGGTCACCGATGGCGACTATTTACGAGGCGTCCACTTCTTTGCGGGCGGAGCTACTACGCAGTCGATCGTGATGCGGTCAAAAAGCCGCACGATCCGGGTCATCGACGCGGCCCATTACTTCGACTTCAAACCCCAATACTGACCGCCGCCTCCTTTTCGTTCTCTTTTGCCGGCTCATGAAACGCAGGAAAAGAGGTTGCTTTGCCCTGGTTGCGAGATCTGTCGCAGCCGTTTTTTTGATTTGGCTGGTCGCCTTTTTGCTCTGGGTGTTCTGGCCGGAACTTAGAGGGTACTTCCGGCCCGAAGAAAAAAAGGTCTCGTCAGGAGAAAAGCAAGGATCTTCACGCGAGCAGATCTACGAGGAGGAGCGAAAACGCCTCGAGGATATATTGAAACGGAAGCCGTGACGGTAGCAGCAGGCGGAAAGGTCAAGGCTCTCGAGGATCCTCCCCTTCGGGCTGCAAACGGTATTCGACGCAGAGACTTCGCCAGGAATCGAGGTCGGCCAGCGCTCTAAGCGAGGCGAAGACTGAAAAGGTGATAGCCAACGTGTGGTGGCTATGCTCCTGAAGAGCCCGCTCCGGGGTGAGCCATAACCATTCTCGAAACTCCGGAGCAACCCTTACCGCGCCTTGATTACGGGGCAGCCGGGCGAGAAAGTACCGCGTATGCGCCGGGCCGCGCGACGGTGCCGGCTCCAGCCAGTGAGAGAAATAGGCGAGCCGAGTCATGTCGCAAAGCAGTCCCTCCGACTCCAAAAAAGCCCGAAAACCCAGCTTTCCTGCGGCCAATTCCCGACGCTTTATGGCTAACTGTTCCTCGCGCTCTGTGATCTCCCGCGGATCCCCTGCTTCGGGAACACAAAAGAGCACTCCAACTTCCTCAAAGAGCGCCCGAATGGCCGCCACCCAGTGGCTCAAGGCAATCGCGGAGCGGAGCTCCGAGCCAAGACGCTTCTGCGCTTGGCCCCGCGATAACCCGCGGCACCGCCGCAATATCGCCTCCCGCCAGTCCTCCTTCGAGATATCTCGGCCGGGGAAGTCATAGCTGCATTCGGGACCGCGCCGCATCAAATAGATGTCAAATCCATCATCTTCCCTGGGCCGGAAAAGGACGACCCGTACGGCACACTGCGGCTGGTCGATACCGCTCATAGAACTTCAAGGGAGGGGTATTTGACGAATTCGCTTCGGCAGGGAGCGCTGGGGGCGTGATAATAGTGGAATTGTCTTTCTCGGCTCGAATAAAAGATGATGCTCGAGGAAACGGTGCCATACTGGTCCGCGTGGACGCAAATCGCATCCCGTGGGTCCTTCGCCTCGCGGCCCGGCTGGTGGCTGCTCAGGGCCGCTTTGAAAAAGTTTAACCACGGAGGCTGACCTTGTTCCCCGGGGTTGTCCGGCGCGGAGTTCTCTTCCGTGAATGATCCCCCTGCTTCCCTCAGCCGGGTCGCGGCATCGAGAAAGAGGCGGTAGGCCAAGTTCATTTTCTCGGTGCGGGGATCAAAGATGGATGTGTTACTGATCACATGGATCCCTTGATCCAAGGGAATCATTTCGATCTTTTCATCTTGATTGTAGGCAACGCAGGCGTTCTCGCGGTTAGCGATGAGAAGATTGAAGGGCAGATAAGCGCTAGCGCGCTCGCGCCGAAGAAGCTCGGTCGCCTCCATCGGGTTTGGGGCCTTAAGGATGTCCAGACAGAGCAGGCCTCTGGATCTCTTGCCGGCTCGGTCGCTGGCTCCATCGGACCTGCGATTTAAGATTCCGACCAGCAAGCCGTGTTGATTCACCCCCAGCCATGTGCCGCCAGCCCGAAGGTCCTTGCCGCCATAGATGAGAGGCGAGTACAGCAATGCCTGTGGCGGCACGGAAGGACGGGAATAGAACTCGTCCCGGTTGGCCGCGACCATCAAGGGAGTGCTGTCAAGCTGCCGGAAATAAAGGGCCAGGGTGCACATACTATTCGTTTACAGAAACGGCCGTCCGTGTGCAATGGAAAGGGGGAGGGGCCGAATTTGTTCGTGGAAATTTTTTGTGCTAGGCTCAAGTCTTTTGAGGGGCCCATTATGTTTGCCTCTGTAGACGACGTCATCAAGCGGTTGGCCGAACAGCGATACCTCTGCAGCCGGAACGTGGCCACCGTGGTTTATCTTGCCTGCGCGATGGGCAAACCGATCCTTGTCGAAGGGCCCGCGGGGGTAGGGAAGACCGAGCTGGGGAAGGTCCTGGCTTCTTCGCTCCATTTGGAGCTGATTCGCTTGCAGTGCTACGAAGGGCTGGACGAGGCGAAGGCGCTCTATGAATGGGAATATGCCAAACAGCTCCTCTATACCCAGATTTTGAAGGACAAAATTGGCGAGATCCTTCACGGATCTCAAGATCTCCAGCATGCCGTAGAGCGCATCGCCAGCGAGGACGATGTGTTTTTCTCCGAGAGGTTCCTCCTGCCCCGCCCGCTGTTGCGCGCCATCGTCTCCCGCGAACCCACGGTTCTCCTGATCGACGAGGTGGACAAGTCGGACACTGAGTTTGAAGCGTTTTTGCTCGAGCTGTTGAGCGATTTTCAGATCAGCGTTCCCGAGATCGGAACTTTGAAGGCGAACCACCGTCCATTCGTGGTCCTCACGAGCAATAACAGCCGGGAGATGTCCGACGCCCTCAAGCGGCGCTGCCTCCATCTCTATCTGGACTATCCCGATCCGCAGCGGGAGTTGGAGATCGTCAAGCTCAAGGTCCCCGGGGTAGGGGAGAAGCTCGTCGAGGAGGTGGTTCGCCTGCTCCAGCGGCTGCGCAAGCTCGACCTCAAAAAGAAACCCAGCATCAGCGAGACCCTCGATTGGGTGAGGGCGCTGACCCTGCTCAACATCGCGAGACTGGACCAACCCTTGGTGGAAGAAACCCTGTCGACTCTGCTGAAATACGAAGGCGACATCCGCAAAGCTCAAAAAGAGATGCAGGAATATCTCGCCGAGCGCAAGGCGAAACTGCCAGCCCCCATCCTCGAAACCGACAAGGATCTCCTGCACTAAGCGCCATGGATGACCGCATCATCGAGTTTGCCCAATTGCTGCGGCGTCACGGGGCGCGGGTTTCTTTGGCCGAGAACATGGATGCGGTTCGCGCGCTTGGATTTCTCGGCGTCGAGGATGCCTCTTCGTTTCGCGATGGCCTGAGAGCTACCCTGATCAAGCGAGCGACGGATATCCGGACCTTCGAGGAACTGTTCGATCTCTATTTTCTGGGCTTGGGGAGCGCTCTCCGAGAATCCGAACGCGAGCTCATGGCGCAATTGGGATTGACCCCGGTCGAGTTCCAGCGGCTTTTAGACGAAATCCGCGAGATGCTCGAGCGCTGGCAAACTGTCTCTGCTCTGGCCCGCGCGATTCTTGCCGGAGACCTGGCCCGGGCGGAGCGGCTTATCCGGCAGGCGGTCGCACAAGAAAAGCTGGGGCCGGCCGCGGATCCGTTGGAGATCGCGCTCTATTCCAGAATCTCGACCCGTCTGGCACTGGGCACAGTGGAGCAAGAGCTGGAGCGGTTCCGAGCTGCGGCGCTAGAGGGACCAGGCGACAGCGATGCCCGGAAAAGGATCTCACGCTACGTGGATCGCCGCCTCCAAGATCTTTCCCGGATGCTTCGCGATATCCTCCATCAGGAGCTCAAGAAGAGGGGCATCACCGCTTCGGAGCGGCAGCGGCCGGACTACCTCCTGCAGAAGAGCTTTGCCTATTACACGGAAGAGGATATCCGGCGAATGAACGAGGCCGTCACGCGGCTGGCCCAGCGCTTTAAAAATCTCTTAACGCTTAGGCGCAAGAAGGCTCGCCGGGGGCGTTTCGATCTCCAAGATACCTTGCGCAAGAACCTGCAATACGGGGGTGTTCCTTTCCGAATCCAGCTTGATCGCAGAAAAAGGGAAAAGCCTCAGGTCATGATCCTATGCGACATCTCAGACTCGGTCTTGAATGCCTCTCGCTTTATGCTCCAATTCGTCTACGCCGTGCAGGAGCTGTATAGCAAAGTGCGGAGTTTCGTCTTCGTCAGCGACCTTGGGGAGGTCACGCAGCTCTTTGAAGAGCACGAAATCCACCTGGCCGTCGAGTTGGCCCTCAAGGGAGAGGTTATCAATGTCTACTCCCGTTCTAACTTTGGCCGTGCCTTTGAGATCTTTTACCGGCAACACTACGCCGCGGTGACCGCGAAGACCACGGTCATGATCATCGGGGATGGCCGCAACAACTATAACCGTCCGAACGAGTGGGCGCTGC
>Ga0209751_10003053_pt1 | contig 16368 bp, 16 predicted proteins | sample RifCSP13_1_FD_184019 | JGI IMG/M metagenome (GOLD analysis project Ga0209751, IMG submission 184019) | Soil microbial communities from Rifle, Colorado - Rifle CSP2_sed 13_1 (SPAdes) (version 2) | ecosystem: Environmental > Terrestrial > Deep subsurface > Rock core/Sediment | place: Rifle... | reverse complement strand
GAGCGAGGACGGCTGCGGAGCGCCTGACGGGACTTCCTGTGCGCCTCACGGACGAGGTGCTCCAGGTCCGGTTCGGCGACGAGACGCGGCTCGCCGAGCTCGTCGAGACTCTCGAAGCCGCCGCCGCCGACGAGCAAGCCGAGGTGGGCGATCCTGGACTCGAACCAGGGGCCTCCGCCTTATCAGAGCGGCGCTCTAACCGACTGAGCTAATCGCCCGGCGCGGGCAACTGTAGCGCACCCCCCGTGTTGGAGTGGTCGACGACCACTAACATGGGCGAGGGCTTGGCGATGCGAGAGATGACCCTGTACGGCGTGAGCTTCGAGCCGATCGGCAAGCAGCCGATCGTGCTTCTCAAGACCGCCGACGACGACAAGTTCCTCCCGATCTGGATCGGGCATCCCGAAGCGGCGGCGATTCTGATGAAGCTCCAGGGCGCCGTCCCGCCCCGGCCCATGACGCATGACCTCTTGAGCGACGTGATCTCGGAGCTCCAGGGCGAGATCGTCCGAGTGACAGTGACGGAGCTCCGTGAGAACACGTTCTACGCGCGAATCACGATCGTCCAGGACGGGAGGGAAGTGGATATCGACTCGCGGCCGTCGGACGCAATCGCGCTCGCGGTGCGCTGCAACGCGCAGATCTTCGCCGCGGACGACGTCATCGACGAGTCCAGCATCGAGTTCCAGGCCGACGACGACGAGCAGCCGGGCCTCGTCACCGCGTCGAGTCTCGCCGACCTCGATCCCGCCGAGTTCCGCAAGTTTCTGGAGACGGTGACGCCCGAGGAGTTCGCATCGAGCCTCGAGGAGCTCACGGACGACGACGAGGAGGGGGAAGAGGAAGACTCGGAAGAGACCGAGTAGCGTGAGGTCCGTCAGCCCGCGACGGTGACCGAGACGACGAGCGCCGTTCCGTTGAACGTCGCGTGGAACAGCATCGAGGGGTAGACGCTGTCCGTTCGGGCTCGTAGCCAGCCGACCACGATTCCGAAGACGGTCAGTATCGGGAGCGCGACGAGCAGGCCGTGTGCAGCTCCGAAGAGAACGCCGGTCGTGACGATCGCGACCCACGTCCCGTACGGGAGGACGAGGGTGAAGCCGAGCCCGCGATACGTGAGCTCCTCGACCACGGGTGCGACGAAAGTGACGGCGACGAAGAAGGCGGCGAAGGCGCCGGCTCGGCTCGAGTCCCACTCGTCCGGAACGAGCCCCTGCTCCTCGTTCGCGTCGAGAAACGGCGCGAGGGCGGCGCTGGCGATCCAGATCGCGACGAGTGCAAGGGCGGTGAGACCAAGCGCGCGCGGCCAGGAGGCGGGACGCCGTAGGGCGAATGCCTCCCGAAGCGGCAGCCCTCTCCCGACGAGGGCAATGAGGAGCAGGATTCCGAGCATGATTGCGTATTGGACAACGGCCAGAATCGAAGACGAGTAGCGGTACGCGATGTCGTCGGGCGTGTCATCTGCGGCAAGCTGCGCGGCATACGCGAGCGCGGCCAGCACGAGCACGAAGACGAGCCAGGCGAGCAGCCGCCAGGGAGCCGCTTTCGACGTCGGACGGGCTTCCACGGCGTGCATTCCACCACGGCGGCCGGACCCGGCTCTGAGGAGCCGGCGCGCCGGCGTCGAAGGCAGTCGGAATGCTGGCTAGCATCAGCCCATGAGCTCGGCTCGCGGCAGGCGCACGTCGCTCGACCCGGAGACGCTCCGCCCGCGCGCTCGCCACCAGCGCGCCGCCCGGCGCCGACGGAGGAGACACGGCGCCGTCGTCGCTCTTGCTGCGGTCGCAGCAATCTCCGTCTTCGCCGGTCTCGGCGGCGGCGCTGCGGTCTTTGCCTACGGCTCCTCGTGTGATCTCAGCTCGCTACGCCCGGTAGCGATCGGCCGGAACTCGTTCGTGTACGCGGCGGACGGAACACTCCTCGGCTCGATTCCCGCCGAGCGGAACCGGCAGCCCGTGAAGGCCGGGGACATGTCTCTCTGGATTCGGAAGGCGACGATCGCGGTCGAGGACCGCCGGTTCTTCGAGCATGGCGGCGTCGACATCGAAGGAATCGTCCGCGCAGCGGTCGCCGACCTTCGGGCCGGTCGTGTGGTCGAGGGAGGATCGACCATCACGCAGCAGCTCGTGCGCAACCTCTACATCTCACGTGAGCGGACGGTCGAGCGGAAGCTCACAGAGGCGTGCCTCGCGACGAAGCTCGACCGCGCCTGGTCGAAGCACCGGATCCTGACGACGTACCTGAACCAGGTCTACTACGGAAACCAGGCGTATGGCATCGAGGCCGCGGCGCAGACGTACTTCTCGAAGCCGGCCGTTGAGCTGACGCTCTCCGAGTCGGCGCTCCTCGCAGGGCTGACGCAGGCGCCGTCGATCTACAACCCGTTCACTGCCCCCGCGGTCGTCATAGCGCGGCGAAACGAGGTGCTGCTTGCGATGCTGGAGACCGGGGTCATCTCTCGGCGGAAGTACAAGCGCGCCGTTGCGGCGGACTTGGTGCTGGAGCCGGGCCGGCTGTACAGCCGAATCCGCGAGCCGTACTTCTTCGGCTACGTCCGCGACCGCCTGATCGAGGTCTACGGTGCAGGGAAGGTGCGCTCTGGAGGTCTTCAGGTCTATACGACCATCGTCCCGCGCTACCAGCGGCTCGCGGAGGAGGCGATACGGGAGACCCTGACCGAGCCCACAGACCCGGCTGCGGCCGTCATCTCCATCAGCCCGCGGACCGGCGCGATCCGGGCCATGGCGGCTGTGATTCCGAACCGGCCCAAGAACGAGTTCAACCTCCTCTCCCAGGCGCGCAGACAGACGGGCTCGACGTTCAAGACGTTCGTCCTGACCGCAGCGGTCGAGATGGGGATCAATCCGGACTCCACTTACTACGTCTCCGCACCCTTCACTTACAAGACGCAGACCGTCGGAAACTGTGACGACGGGAGCTGGTGGTGCGTCCACACGTACGCCAACGACTACTACGGGTGGAGCTCGATCCGGAGTGCGACGATCCGCTCGGACAACTCCGTGTACGCGCAACTCACGCTCGATGTCACTCCCGAGCGAGTCGCGGACACGGCACGCCGGATGGGAGTCCGCTCGCCGCTGGACGTCCGGGGTGCGTACGTGCCGTCCATCGGCCTCGGCTCGATCGCGGTCTCCCCCCTGGATCTCGCATCCGGCTATGCGACCCTGGCGGCGATGGGCCTCTACGCAGAGCCGATGGCGATCCGGCGGGTGGTCCTGCCCGACGGCACCGAGGACACGGAGGCGGGATGGGGGGTGCCGAGACGGCACCGCGCGATCTCCGAGGGCACCGCGGCCATCGTCACGCGGATCCTCGAGCAGAACATCCAGCAAGGGACGGGCACGCGGGCGAACATCGCCCGTCCGGCCGCCGGGAAGACCGGGACGAACGAGGAGCACGCCGACGCGTGGTTCGCGGGGTATACCCCGGAGCTGGCCACGACCGTCTGGGTCGGGTATACGAGCGGCGAGATCCCCATGGAGAACGTGCACGGGATCGCGGTCACGGGCGGAAGCTTCCCGGCGGAGATCTGGCGGCTGTTCATGGAGCCGGCTCTCGAGAGACTGGAGCCGACGCCGTTCGCCGAGCCCGACCAGTGGCCCCAGTGGATTCCCTTCACGCGTGGGCGGTACGCGCTCTCGTACGACCCGTACGCAACCGAGACGACCGAGACGGAGGAGACCACCGCGGGCGAGACCGACGAGGCACCGACGAACCCGGTCGTCCCACCTCCCGAGCGCGGGATTCCCTAGCGGCCGAGCTGAAGCTCGCATCGCGGCCGCGCGAGCGGATTCCGGTCTTGCGCCACTACTCAGTCGAGAACGTCCCCGACGAGGTGCTCGACTCGGCTCTCGTCGGGTACGCGCTCTTCGTGCTGCGACGTGATGAGCTCGGAGAGCAGGCCGAGGGAGACGAACTGGATTCCGACGACGACGAGCAACACGCCCAGCGTGAGAAGCGGGCGGGCCCCGATCCCCTCCCCCATCAGCTTGATGACGGTCAGATAGGCGAGGATCACGACGCCGACCGCACCCATGAGGATCCCGAAGCTCCCGAACAGATGTAACGGGCGGTAGCGGTAGCGGCCCATGAACGTGACGGTAAGAAGGTCGAGGAAGCCCCGGATGTACCGCACCGGCCCGTAGCGCGACCGTCCGTGCAGCCGAGGGCGGTGATTGACCGCCACCTCGGCGATCCGAAATCCCCGGAAATGCGCTAGGACGGGGACGAAGCGGTGGAGCTCCCCGTAGAGGTTGAGGCCCTGTACGACTTCCGCGCGATACGCCTTGAGCCCGCAGTTGACGTCGTGGAGGTGCACTCCCGAGACGAGAGCGACGACTGAGTTGAAGACGCGAGAGAGGAATCTGCGCAGAACCGGGTCACGGCGGCGCGACTTCCAGCCGGAGACGAGATCGAAGCCCTCGTCGAGCTTCGCGAGCAAGAGAGGGATCTCGGCCGGATCGTCTTGCAGGTCGGCGTCGATCGTCACGATGATGTCTCCCCGCGCATGGAGGAACCCGGCCTGAAGAGCTGCGGCCTTGCCGAAGTTGCGCCGGAAGCGGACAACGCGCACGTTGGTAGTCGTGTCGTGGAGACGGCCCAGGACCGCGAAGCTTCCGTCGGTAGAGCCGTCGTCGACGTAGACGACCTCGAACGGCTGGTCGTGCGGCTCGAGCGCTGCCGCTATCTGCCGGTAGAGCTCCTCGACCGAGTGCTCCTCGTTGTACAGCGGAACGACGACCGAGATCACGCTCCGAGGGTACAAGCCGGCCAGGCCGGTGCCGTCCCCCGGTACGGTTCACGCCCGTGCCAGGGCTCCTGACCATCGAGGCGGCTCTCGCCGCCATCCTGGAGCGAGCTCGGCCTCTGACCTCCGAGGTCGTGTTGGTGCCAAACGCGGCGGGGCGCGTGCTTGCCGAGCCCGCGAGCGCCGCCGCTGATCTACCGCCGTTTCCGAGCTCGGCAATGGACGGGTTTGCCGTGCGTGCGTCGGAGACGCCCGCGACGCTCCCGATCGCCTTCCGCGTCGCGGCGGGAGATCCGTCGCTCGGGGTACTTCCTTCCGGCGCCGTCGCTGCGATCGCGACGGGCGGCGCGGTTCCGCAGGGCGCGGACTCCGTGGTGCCGATCGAGCGGGTGAGCGAGGGCGACGGCCGTGTGACGATCCCGGAGCCCGTCGTGCCCGGGGCGCACGTTCGCCCTCGCGGGGGCGATGTGACCCGAGGCGCCGTCGTCGCCGACGCCGGGACGCGGCTCGGGCCTGTCCAGATCGGGGCTCTGGCGGCGGCCGGTGTGGCCGAGGTTCGCTGCGCTCGTCGGCCACGCGTTCTGGTTCTCGCGACCGGGAGCGAGCTCCGCGCGCCGGGCGAGCCTCTCGAGCCGGGACAGATCTACGACTCGAATCGCGCGATGATCGCAGCCGCGCTCGCGGGCGCCGGGGCCGAGGTCGAGCAGCTTCCCGTCGTCCCCGACGAGGAATCCGCTCACCGCGACGCGATCGCCCGAGGACTCTCCGCCGATGTGCTCGTCACCTCGGGCGGCGTCTCGATGGGTCCGCACGACCTCGTTCGTAGGGTCGCGGGTGAGCTCGGGGTCGAAGAGGTGTTCTGGGGTGTCGCCGTGAAGCCGGGCAAGCCAATCTCTTTCGGGGTGCGAGGCTCGACACTCGTCTTCGGACTCCCCGGCAACCCCGTCTCCGCGCTCGTGGGCTCCCTGCTCTTCGTCCGACCGGCCCTGCTTGCCCTCCAAGGCGCGGTGGAGCCGGGCCCGGACTACGAGAGCGGCCGTGCGACGATTCCGCTGCGTCGAAATGCAGAGCGAGACGAATTCCTCCGCGCCCGTCGCCGTCGCGACGGCGACGGTGTCCTCCTCGAGCCGGTGACCGGTCAGGAGTCGCACATGATCGTGCGCGCCTCCTCGGCGGATGCCCTCGCCCACGTCCCGCGTGGAGTAGGCGAGATCGCTGCCGGCGAGGTAGTGCGCTACCTCGCGTTGTCGTAGACGCGCGCTCGGCGAGTGCGACGGCCGATACGGGCGACCGACGCTCGAATCACTCCCCGAGGTGGAGGCTCTGTCCCAGCGGCGTACGGCGCGTACCGACCGAACGCCAGTGCTGCGAGCTGCGCCGCTGCTGCCGCCCATGCGAGCGTGAGCAAGACCGAGAAGAGCGGGATGTACCCGACCGTGACGAGACCGGCGGCGTAGAGCGCCGCCTGGTGCGGACCGAGGCCGAGCTCGCCCGAGAGAACGAGCAGTCCGACAACGGGGCCCATGAGACCCGCGACGTAGAGTGCGGCGCGGGTCCACGGGCGGGTTCGGAGAGGCAGCCAGAGCCACGCGTAGAGGGAGGGGAGCACGAAGGCGAGCGCGTAGGGGTGCACGACCGCAATGACGACGGCGACGACGCCGAGCCATCCAAGCGCAACCGCGTATCCCGCCAGCCTCTCCTCCGGGGTCGTGCCGGCGGTCGGAACGAGACGACGCCTTCCGACGAGCCAACCCAGCACCAACGCAATGCCCAGCAGGGCGAGCCCGGCAACCGGCCGGTCCGTGAGGAAGGACGCGTACGGAGCGAGCGGAAGCGGCGCTCCTGTGGGGAACACGCCGGTGAGAGACCCGATCCAGAGGAGAAGACCGGCGTACAGCCAGAAGAGCAGGCGCGCGCGAAGTCCGCGTACAGCGGGAGCCAGCGCGAGGCGGCGCCGGCGACTGCGGACGAGTAGGTCGAGGACCCCGAGAGCAAAGGGTACGACTGCGATCACGAGCGTGAGACGAACCGCCCAGCCACTGGCCACGCGGTTGTCGAGGAAGATGCTGTCGGGTGTACGGAAGGCAGCGCCGACGCTGGCGTCGATCGAGCCCACGAGAGCCTCGGTCGCCCGCCCCATCTGGCCCAGTCTCCGAACGGCGAGCGGGGCGTCGGGGTCGCCTACCGGGATGCTCGGATCGCCGGCCTCCTCCGTCGTCAAGGTGATCGCGGCGACGCCTCTGGCGAGAAACGGCCCCTGCTCACCTGCCGCGTAGGGAATCCCCAGATCGACGAGCTGCGTCAGTACGGATGGAAGCGCGGGTGAGACGCCGACCTCTTCACGGACCCTCGCCCCGGCGGTGCTGACGAGCCTCGGAGCGGGTGAGCGCGTCTCGTCGCCCGCGACTGCGATCCGGGGTCGACCTCGGCCCCCCAGTCCGTCGAGAACGATCACCGCAAGCGCGGCGTCGGTGTAGGGGGATGTCTCCGCGAAGCGCACGGCTCCCGCCCCTCCGTAGGCGCCCCCGTCGGTGGAGACGAGGACGAGGGTCCGCTGGGGCAAGGGGGCGGCTGTCACCCCCTGCGGAGCGAAACCCCGCGCGAGCTCGATCAGGGTGGCCGTGCCGGAGGCGTTGTCCCCCAAAGGCTCCTCTGTTCCTGCGTTGTCGCGATGGGCAACGAGTACGATGGACGCTTCCGATCTCCCGGGGATCACCGTGACGAGATTGCGCAGCTCGACGTCGCCGAGGTCGGGGATGTCTTCACGCCACACGTCTTCCTCTGTCGTGAAGCCGAAGGCAGAGATCGTCTCCCCGTACCAGTGCGCGCTACCTGCGGCCTCGGCTGTCCCTGGAACACGAGACGGGTACTCGGTGGAGAGCTGCGTTGCGAGGGTCACGGCCGCGTCGGCGTCGAAGAGCGGCTCGAGCGCGGGGCGGAGCAGGGTGCCCGTCATCGAGACCGAGAACAAGAGAGCAAGCAGTGCGGGCGCGACAACCACGAAGGCGACCCGGACGAGACGCGCGTTGAGTGGTCTGTCGACGGTGCCTCGGCGCGCCCGCCGCCTCCGCCCCCGGGGCCGAGCCGCTTCCATCGCCGGGCTATAGTAGGCGGGCAGGCACCTGCGCGCCCTCCGCAATCCGCCCCGATGCCGAACGCCTCGACCATTCTCCTCGTCGACGACGAGGACTCGATCCAGACGCTGCTCACCTACCCGCTGGAGCGGGACGGCTATCGGGTCGTCCAGGCTCGCGACGGGGAGGAGGCGCTCCGTCGGTTCGCCGACGAGGACGTCGATCTCGTCGTACTCGACGTGATGTTGCCGAGACTTGACGGACTCGAGGTCTGCAAGCGGTTGCGCAGCGCAAGCAGCGTCCCGATCATCATGCTTACCGCCCGGGGTGAAGAGCTCGACAAGGTACTGGGGCTCGAGCTCGGCGCCGACGACTACATCACGAAGCCGTTCTCGATCCGCGAGTTCCGCAGTCGCGTTCGCGCGCTGCTTCGCCGTGCGGCGTCCCCACATGTGGAGCGAGACCGGGACGAGGTCATCCAGCGAGGGGAGCTCCGAATCGATATTCCCCGCCGAACCGTGCAGGTGCGGGACGAGACCGTGCAGCTCACGTTCATCGAGTTCGAGATGCTCACCCTGCTCGCGTCGAGCCCGGGAGTCGTGTTCTCGCGTCGCGAGCTGCTCGAGCGTCTCCGCGGAAGCGCGGACTACCGCGAGCCGCGCACGATCGACGTCCACGTGCGCCACCTGCGCGAGAAGATCGAGCGCGATCCGGGCAGCCCGGAGCTGATCCTGACGATCCGGGGGGCCGGCTACCGCTTCAGACCTGAGTAGTCGTGAGGATCCCAGGCGGCATACGGGTCCGCATCACGCTGGCCCTCGTCGCGATCGTGGGGCTCGCGCTCGCGGCCGCATATCTCATCGTCGTGCCGTCGCTCGAGCAACGGCTCGTGGACGCGAGGCTCGATCAACTCGAGAGGCAGGCGGTGCCGCTGTCCGACGATCTGCCGTCGGACCGCTTCCTCTGGCCCGATGTCGTCGACGGCTTTGCAGTCGCCACGAACTCGCGCGTGGTCGCCTTCGACGTTCTTTCCAGCACGCCGCCCGCTCTCGCCGTCGTCGCCGACTCGCGCAGGACGGACTCGCGGGACGTTGCCAAGGACCCCGTCGTGCTCCGCGCTCTCGAAAGCGGGAAGGTCGAGCGCGGTCGTGTGGTCGAGTCGACGGGAGAGGTCGCCGACGTCGCCGTCCCTCTCGACTCTGCCGTGCTGCTGTTTCAGACGCCTCTCGCGGACTCGCTCGCGACCGTCCGACTCGTCGAGCGGCGTCTCCTGTTCGCAACCGCATTCGCGCTCGCCCTCGCGCTGATTCTCGGGTTCACCGCCGCCGGGATGCTCGCGCACCGGCTACGACGCCTGGAGACGGCTGCGGAGAGGATCGCCGCCGGAGACTTCGACGCTCCGATCGTCGACCACGGGGACGATGAGATCGGCCAGCTCGCGCGTACCTTCGAGCGAATGCGCGTTCAGCTCGCGCAGCTCGACACCGCGCGCAAGGAGTTCGTCGCCAACGCCTCGCACGAGTTGCGGACGCCCCTGTTCTCGCTCGCCGGATTCCTCGAGCTGCTGACGGACGAGGATCTCGACGAGGCAACGCGGCGGGGCTTCCTCCTGACGATGCAGGGTCAGGTCGAGCGTCTGACGAAGCTGTCGACGGACCTCCTCGATCTCTCACGGGTCGATGCGGGCCAGCTTCGCGTCGTGCGAGAGCCCGTCGATCTGGGGGACGTGGTACGAACTCTCGGAGGCGACCTGGAGCACCTCGCCACATCATCCGGTCACGCGCTCGAGCTCGAGGTCGAGGGCGACGTGTGGTCCCTCGGCGACGAGGAGCGGGTCGTACAGGTCGGACGCGCACTGGTTGTAAATGCGCTCGTCCATACGCCGGCTGGAACTCGCGTCGTCATGCGCGCCCGCCGGCGCGGGGATCGTGCAGAGCTGGCTGTCGAGGACGACGGGCCCGGCATTCCGCCGAGCCGTCGCGAGGCGGTGTTCGAGCGCTTCTATCGCGTCGAAGGCGGTGTGGCATCCGGGAGCGGGCTCGGGCTCGCGATCGCGAAGGAGCTTGCGAGGCTCATGGGCGGCGCGGTTCGGCTGGAGTCCGAGCCGGGTCGGACCGTCTTTACGCTTGATCTAGAGGGCGAGCCCTCACCTGAGCGGATGCCTGTCCCCGCGCCAGCGTTTTCACGTGAAAACGCTGGCAGTTCCTGACGGACGCCGTCTGTCTACGATCTCGCCGGTGAGCGATCTCTCCCACGTTGACGATGCTGGCGAGGTGCGGATGGTGGATGTCGGCGGAAAGCCGACCTCGCGACGGCGTGCGGTGGCACGCGGGAGCGTCCGTATGGCTTCCCAGACGGCGGCGAGGCTCCGCGACCTCCCCAAGGGAGACGCCCTCGTCACGGCACAGCTTGCGGGGATCATGGCCGCCAAGAAGACGGCCGAGCTGATTCCGCTGTGCCACCCGCTGCCGCTCACGGTGGTCGACGTCCGACTGCAGATCGGCGCGGAAGGGGTGGAGATCGAGAGCTCGGTGGAGACGACGGCGCAGACCGGGGTCGAGATGGAGGCGCTGACGGCAGTTGCCGTCGCCGCCTTGACCGTCTACGACATGGCGAAAGCGATCGACAAGGAGATGGAGATCGCGGCCGTGCGGCTCGTGGCGAAGGAGAAGGAGTCCGCGTGACGGCGGCCGTGCTCACGGTCTCGGACGGTGTGCACGCCGGCCAGCGGGAGGATGCGAGCGGGGACGCTCTCGAGGAGCTGCTGCGGGCAGAAGGGTTCGACGTTGTCCGGCAGGTCGTGCCCGACGACAGGACGGCGATCTCCGAAGCGATCGGCTCGCTCGCCGCCGAGGCGGCGCTTGTTCTGACGACCGGCGGCACAGGCTTCGCTCCCCGCGACGTCACACCGGAGGCCACGCGCACGGTGCTCGACCGCGAGGCTCCCGGAATCGCCGAGGCAATTCGCGCGGATGCTTCCGCGCGCACGCCGCATGCACTCCTCTCGCGCGGGGTGGCGGGTCTCCGGGGCTCGACGCTCGTCGTCAATCTGCCCGGGTCTCCCGGTGGGTGCCGCGACGGTTTCGCCGTCCTCCGTCCCGCCCTGCATCACGGGCTCGCGCTGGCAGCGGGCGAGACGACGACGGTACACAGGCAGACATGAGCACAACCGCCGCCCCACTTCCGCGGCGCCTCGCGTCGCTTGTCCGCATCGAGCACACGGTCTTCGCGCTCCCGTTCGCCTACGTGGGCGCGTTCCTCGCGGTCAACGGGTGGCCGGGGCTGGGCGACATGGTGTGGGTGACGGTGGCGATGGTCGGGGCGAGGACGCTCGCGATGGCGCTGAACCGGCTCGTCGACGCGGAGCTCGATGCCCGGAACCCGCGTACGGCAAGCCGCGAGCTCCCGAGCGGAGCGCTCACACGAGTGCAGGTCGCGGCGCTCTGCGCGGGCGCCCTCGTCGTCTTTCTGCTTGCGGTCTTCCAGCTCGATCCGATCGTCCGCTTGCTCTGGCCGATTCCAGTCGCGATGTTCTTCGCCTACCCCTACCTGAAGCGGTTTACCTGGCTCTGTCACCTCTGGCTGGGCGCATGCCTCGGGCTCGCGCCCGTCGGCGCGTGGCTTGCGGTGTCGGGAACCGCTCCTTGGGAGTCGTGGGCAATCGGCGGAGCTGTCCTGCTGTGGGTCGCGGGCTTCGATTTCCTCTACTCGCTGTACGACCTCGAGCACGACCGTGTGGAAGGCCTTCACTCGTGGCCGGTCCGCTTCGGCGAGCGAGGGGCGTTCCGGGCTGCCCGTGCGTTTCACACGGGAACGGTCGTGTTGCTGGCGCTCGCAGGTCTCGGTCTCGGAGTGGACCTCTTCTACTGGCTCGGTGTCGCGGCCGTCGCGGTGCTGCTCGCGTGGGAGCACTCTCTCGTGAGACCGGGCGACCTGCGACGGCTCGACGCCGCCTTCTTCACCGCGAACGGCGTGATCAGCGGCGTGTTCTTCGCCTTTGTCGGGCTGGACGTGCTCGTCTGATGATCCGGGCTCGGGGGCTCGAGAAGCGCTACGGTCGCCGTCGCGTCCTCGGCGACATCGATCTCGACCTCTTGCGAGGGGGATTCCTCGTTGTCACAGGTGCAAACGGTTCCGGCAAGACGACGCTCCTCCGCCTGCTCACCGGACTCGCCGCTCCGACCCGAGGGACGCTCGAGGTGGACGTGGGTCGTGGTGAGATCGGCCTCCTCGCCCACGAGCCCCTTGTCTACCGCGAGCTGACGGGTATTGAGAACCTCGATCTCTTCGGCCGCCTCTACCGCGTGCCTGCGCGGAGAGAGCGGATCGGGATGCTCCTCGAGCGCTACGGCCTCTGGGAAGCGCGGAGCGAACGTGTCGCGTCGTACTCACGCGGGATGGCGCAGCGGCTCGCGCTCTGCCGGACGCTTCTCCACGACCCGGAGCTCTTGGTCTTCGACGAGCCGTACGCATCTCTCGACGAGGAGGGGGTGGGACTTCTCGACCGCGAGCTCTCCGAGCTGGCCGGCAGACACACGCTCGTCGTGGCAACGCACGATCCCGCGCGGCTGGCGTCGCTCGCGACGACGAGGCTTGTGCTCGGATGACGTATCTAGCCGACGTCGCCGCGCTCGCGCGAAAAGATCTGAAGGTCGAGCTCCGCGCGCGGGACACGTTGCCCGCGATGCTGCTGTTCGTCCTGTCGACTCTTGTCATCTTTCACTTCGCGCTCCCGTCGGACACGGGCGACGACGCCGCGTACGGGCTCCTCTGGGTCGCCATCGTCTTCACCGCGCTTCTCGGCCTGGCACGAGCTTGGGTCCCGGAACACGAGCACGGCGTCCTCGACGGGCTCGTGCTCGCGCCCTGCGACCGGAGCGCGATCTGGCTCGGCAAGACCCTGGCGACCCTGGCATTTCTGCTCGCCGCCCAGGCGGTTGCACTCCCCGCCTTCACGCTCTTCTTCGCGCCCCTCAGCGCAACCGCTCTCGTCGCGGTCGTCCTCGTGGACATCGGGATCTGCGCCGTCGGCTCGCTCCTCGCAGCGATGGCCGCCGCGGGCCGTGCGCGAGAGCTCCTCCTTCCGCTCCTGCTCCTCCCGCTGGCGATCCCGCTTGTGGTCGGAGGCGTGGGCGCCGCGATTTCGCCCGAGGGCGAGCGCTACCTGCTCTTGCTCGCGCTCTACGACGGCATCTTCGCGGTACTCTCGTGGGCGTCCTTCGAGTACGTGGTCACCGAGTAATCCGCTGACAGCTTCCTCCGCGATCCGCAGTCTCCCGGGGCTCGCCGCGCTGGCGGCGGGACTGATGGGGCTCGCGATCGTCCTGTCGCTGTTCGTCGCACCCGAGGACGCGGACCAAGGGGTCTCGCAACGGATCTTCTACATCCACGTCCCGATCGCCCTTACGGCGTACTTCTGTTTCGGGCTCGGTGCGTGGAAGGCTCTGCTTCTCCTCTGGCGCGGATCGGAGCGATACGACCTCGAGAGCTACGTCGCGATCCACCAGGGGACGATCTTCGGATCGCTGACGCTCATTACGGGCGCGATCTGGGCGAAGGCGTCGTGGGGTGTGTGGTGGACGTGGAGCTCGAACCAGCTCGTCCTTTTCCTCGTCCTCTTCCTGTTCTACTGCGCGTACTTCATGCTTCGCTTTTCGCTGGAGGAGGGACCGCGCCGCGCACGGTCGTCAGCGGTGTACGCGCTTTTCGGAGTCGTGCTCATCCCGGTCAGCTTCCTCGCAATCAGGCTTGCGGAGGACTTCATCCATCCGACGGTGTTCACGCGCGAGGGTCCGCAGATGACGGCGACGATGTTCGCGGCGTTCTGCGTCACGTGGGCAGCGGTCACCCTCCTCGCCTATGTGCTCTACAGAGTCGAGCTCGTGGGCAAGCGGCTGGATGCCGATCTTCGAGAGCTACGCGAGGCGCTTCGGTGACTCAGGGCCAGTACGTCGCGGCGGCGTACGGCGTCGTGTTCGTTCTCGTTCTCGTCTACGTGGTGATCATCGCGGCCAAGCTCGCCCGGCTCCAGCGCCAGACCACCGAGCTCCTCGAACTCGTCCGCGCGGGCAGCGTGACCGGCCGGGCTTCCGAGTATGCTGAGCCCGTGCGTGGTGCGGGCACGAGGGGGCGAGGATGACCGGCGTGACCCGACAACCGCTCGGCAGGCCGCTCCCGCTGCAGGTGCCGACGGCGTTCGTGCGGATCCGCCCTCAGGGGCACCGACCATGTGGTGAGGCGCGACGCGCGAGGCGACGCAGCTGCACAGCTGTGCGCCGGCAGATTCGCTGACGACGGCGGGACACCGCGCTAGGCTCCGCGCGTGTTCATCACGTTCCTGAGCGATTTCGGGCTCAAGGACGACTTCGTGGGCACGTGCCACGGAGTGATGAAGCGGATCGCGCCGGACTCGCAGATCATCGACATCACGCACGGGATCCCGCCGCAGTCGGTTCTGCAGGGAGCGCTCGTCCTTGCGAACACGATCGGCTACATGCCTGTGGGCGTTCATCTGGCCGTCGTTGACCCGGGTGTCGGCGGCCCGAGGCGCCCACTGGCGCTGCAGGACGAGGAGGGCCGACTCTACGTCGGACCGGACAACGGTCTCCTGCTGCCCGCTGCCGGCAAGGCCGGCATCGCGGCCGCTCACGAGCTCGCGAATCCGGCGTATGCGCTCGAGGCCATCTCTCGCACCTTCCACGGGCGCGATCTCTTCTCCCCCGCGACCGCCCACCTCGCTCGAGGAGTGCCGATCGCGGAGCTGGGCCCGCCCGTGGATCCCGAAGGCCTCATCGACCTCGATCTTCCGAAGCCCGACCTGGCGGACGGGAGCGCGGTGGCAACGTTGCTCTACGTCGACAGTTTCGGAAACATTGCACTCAATCTGACGCGCGACGATATCGAGCGGATCGGGGTCGTCTCCGGCACGAGGGTCGAGCTCGAGCACGCGGGCGAGCGCTACTACGCGGTGATGGCGAGGACGTTCGCCGACGCTCGTCCGGGCGACGTCATCCTCTACGAGGACAGCTACCGAAACATGTCCGTCGCGATCTCGCGCGGGAGCGCCGCGCGAATGCTCCACGCTTCTCCGGGGCAGCGGATCCGGATCACGCTCGCAGTTTGACGACCGCGCAACCTGCGATACGCTCGAGGCAGAAGGGACGTCCGTGACGCGCCTCTGGCGGTCCGGACGTCTCTTTTCGTGAGCTACGAAATCGGCGGCCGCCTGTCCGCCCACGGGCGGGCCTCTTCGACCTGCGCCGCGAGCTTGAGCAAGAGAGCGTCCCCCGCCGGAGGCCCGATTGCCTGCACTCCGAGGGGGAGCCCCTCGCGGCTCCAGTGGAGCGGGAGCGAGATCGCTGGGAGACCCGTGAGATTCGCGATGGCCGTGAACGGCGTGAAGACGGTGTTGCGGAGAAGCTGCTCGATTGCTCCCTCGACCGCCTCCTGCCAGCCGATCGGCACCGGCGGGAGCGCGAGAGTCGGCGTCAGGACGACGTCGAACTCAGACCAGAACGCGACCGTGCGGCGCGCGATCGCCTGGAGGCGGGCGACCGCCCTTGCGTAGTCCGCGGCCGAGCTCACGCGCGCGGACTCGACCAGGCCGCGGTTGAGCGGCGTCAGCTGGGAGAGATCGTCGACTGGGTGGAGCGCTGGGCCGACCTGCCACACGGCGATGAACGTAAGGCCGAGGTCGGGCTCCGTCCAGGGCGGTGTGGCCTCGACGACCTCGTGACCAAGCTCGGCGAGGAGCTCAGCCGTCGAGGTCAGGGCGGCCACGCACTCCGGATCCACTGGTGTCTCTACGGGTGGGGTCGATGTCGCGGCGATACGCAGCTGCCCAGGCGGCTCTCCGACCTCATCTCTGAACGGCCGCTCAGGAGGTGGTGCCCACCAGGGGTCGCCCGGCTCGTAACCGGCGAGGACGTCGAGCAGTGCGGCGGCGTCCTCGACGGAGCGCGAGAGCGGTCCGGCTGTCGAGAGACCTTCGAGGGACGTGAAGGGCGCCGCCGACACGCGCCCCCGTGACGGCTTGAGGCCGAAGACGCCGCAGCAGGAGGCGGGGATGCGAATCGAGCCGCCGCCGTCGGATCCGTGCGCGACGGGGAGGAGGCCTGCGGCGAGGGCAGCAGCAGCGCCGCCGCTCGAGCCGCCGGGAGTGCGCTCGGGATTCCACGGGTTCCGGGTCGCCCCGTTGAGCTCCGACTCGGTGAACGCGGTCGTGCCGAACTCGGGTGTGTTCGTCTTGCCGAGGATCACGAAACCGGCCTCTTTCAGCCGCCGTACCACGGCAGTGTCGAAGTCGGGCACGTAGTCGGCGAAGGCGCGGCTCGAATAGGTTGTGCGGATCCCGGCTGTCGCAGTCAGGTCCTTGACGGCGATCGGGACGCCGTGGAATGCCGCCTTGCTTGGAGTCGCGTCGGCTGCGCGTGCGTCGGCGATCGCTTCTTCGGGGCGCACGTTGACGAACGCATTCAGCTTCGGGTCGAGCCGCCCGATCCGTTCCAGGTAGAGCTCGAGGAGCTC
>Ga0209751_10003050_pt1 | contig 16372 bp, 16 predicted proteins | sample RifCSP13_1_FD_184019 | JGI IMG/M metagenome (GOLD analysis project Ga0209751, IMG submission 184019) | Soil microbial communities from Rifle, Colorado - Rifle CSP2_sed 13_1 (SPAdes) (version 2) | ecosystem: Environmental > Terrestrial > Deep subsurface > Rock core/Sediment | place: Rifle... | reverse complement strand
GAGGATCTGGCCCAGGTGGAACGCCACCCGCCCCTCGAGTGCGAGCCGCCGTGCGTTCTCGCGAGCCACCCGCAGCGCCGCCGCCGATATGTCCGTCGCGTGCACCTCCGCATCGGCTCTCTCGGAAGCGAGCGAGAGCGCGATGCAGCCGCTGCCCGTGCCGACGTCGACGACGAGGGGCCGGTCGAGCGGGCGCACCAGCTCGAGTGCCGTTTCTACCAAGAGCTCGGTCTCCGGACGCGGGATCAGGACGTCGCGCGTCACCCGGAACTCGTGCTTCCAGAACGCCTGGAGGCCCGTGAGGTGCTGCAGCGGCACCCGCTTTGCCCGCTGGGCCACGAGGTCGCGGTACTCGCGCTCGGGTCCGGCAGCGACGGCCGCAGCGGGCGAGGCGAGCAGGCTCGCCCGGTCCCATCCGAGGACGTGGCGCAGCAGAAGCTCCGCGTCCCATTCGGGAGCTGGCACGCCCTCGTGGCGAAGCTCGCGCGCGCCCTCGGCGACGAGCTCGGCGACGGTCATTGGGCGCTCACGCCTTGAGCTTCTCGGCCTGGTGGTTCGCGATCAGCCCGGCCACGATCTCGTCGAGGTCGCCGTCGAGCACCTCCTGCAGGCGGTGCAGCGTGAGGCCGATGCGGTGGTCGCTCACGCGGGCCTGCTGGAAGTTGTAGGTGCGGATCTTCTCGGAACGGTCGCCGCTGCCCACCTGGCTCTTGCGGTCGCTCGCGATCGCCTTCTGCTGCTCCTCGAGCGCCACCTCGTAGAGCCGCGAGCGCAGCACCTTCATCGCCTTCTCGCGGTTCTTGATCTGGCTCTTCTCGTCCTGGCAGGAGACCACCGTGTTCGTGGGCAGGTGGGTGATGCGCACGGCCGAGTAGGTGGTGTTGACGCTCTGGCCGCCCGGGCCCGACGAGCAGAAGGTGTCGATGCGCAGGTCCTTGGGGTCGATCTTGACGTCGACCTCTTCCGCCTCGGGCAGCACCGCGACCGTGATGGCGGAGGTGTGGATGCGGCCCGAGCCTTCGGTGACCGGCACGCGCTGGACGCGGTGGACGCCGCTCTCGTAGCGCAGCTTCGAGAACACGCGTTCGCCCTCGACCATCGCGATCACTTCCTTGAGGCCGCCCTGGCCGGTGCGGTTCTGCGAGACCACGTCCACCTTCCAGCCCTGCCGCTCGGCGTAGCGCTGGTACATGCGGAACATCTCGGCGGCGAACAGCGCCGCCTCGTCGCCGCCGGTGCCGGCGCGAATCTCCAGCAGCACGTTCTTCTCGTCGTTCGGGTCCTTGGGCACGAGCAGCAGCGGGATCTCGCCGTCGAGTGCGTCGCGCTTTGCCTCGAGCGCGCGGGCCTCTTCGTGGGCCATCTCGCGCAGCTCGGGGTCGCTCTCGGCCTTGGCCATCTCCTGGACCTTGGCGAGCTCCTGGAGCGCGTCCTTGTAGGCCCGGTAGCGCTCGACGATCGGCGAGATCTCCTTCGCCTCGCGCGCGAGCTTCTGGTAGGCGCGAGGGTCCTGCGCCACGGCGGGGTCGGACATCTGCGTCTCGACCTCGGCGAAGCGGGCCTCGATGTCCCGAAGCTTCTGGAAGGTGATCCCGTCCATACAGTGGCGCGGGAGGCCGTTCCGGCCCGGCCTCAGGCCTTGGCCGAGGCCTTCCTGGCCGACGCCTTCTTCGTGCCGGACGGCTTGGTCTCGCCGTACTTGCGGGTGAAGCGCTCGATGCGCCCCGCCGTGTCCATCAGCCGCTGCTTGCCGGTGAAGAACGGGTGGCACGCCGAGCAGATCTCGAGGTGCAGCTCTTTCTTGGTCGAGCGGGTGGTCCAGGTGGCGCCGCAGGCGCAACGGACGTTCACGACACCGTACTCGGGATGGATTCCAGCTTTCATGGGACTCCTAAGGGCGGCCCAGCACCATGGCCACAAACACTAATATTACCAGCAATGACTACCCGATGGCCATTCCGTCCAAGAAGTCCTTGTTGGCCTTGGTCTTTCCGAGCTTGTCGAGGATCAGCTCCATGGCCTCGACCTGGGAGAGTGGGGACAGCACCTTGCGCAGGATCCAGACGCGCTGCAGCTCGTCGCGGTTGAGCAGCAGCTCTTCCTTGCGCGTGCCCGACTTGTTGATGTCGACCGCCGGGTAGATGCGCCTGTCGGCCATCTTGCGGTCGAGCACGATCTCGGAGTTGCCGGTGCCCTTGAACTCCTCGAAGATCACGTCGTCCATGCGCGAGCCGGTCTCGACGAGCGCCGTGGCGATGATCGAGAGCGAGCCGCCGTCCTCGATGTTGCGCGCGGCGCCGAAGAAGCGCTTCGGCCGCTGCAGCGCGTTGGCGTCGACGCCGCCCGAGAGCACCTTGCCGGAAGAGGCACACGTCGCGTTGTAGGCGCGCGCAAGGCGCGTGATCGAGTCGAGCAGGATCACCACGTCCTTCTTGTGCTCGACCAGGCGCTTCGCCTTCTCGATCACCATCTCGGCGACCTGCACGTGGCGCGTGGGCGGCTCGTCGAAGGTAGAGGACACCACCTCGCCCTTCACCGTGCGCTGCATGTCGGTGACTTCCTCGGGCCGCTCGTCGACCAGCAGCACGATCAGGATCACCTCGGGGTGGTTGACCGCGATCGAGTTGGCGATGCTCTGCAGGATCAGCGTCTTGCCGGTGCGGGGCGCCGCCACGATCAGGCCGCGCTGGCCCTTGCCGAGCGGCGTCATCATGTCGAGCACCCGCGCCGTCATGTTCTCGTGTGTCGTCTCGAGCCGCAGCCGCTCGTGCGGGTAGAGCGGCGTCAGGTTGTCGAACAGGACCTTGTCCTTGGCGACCTCGGGCGGGTCGAAGTTGACGCCCTCGACCTTGATCAGGGCGAAGTAGCGCTCGCCCTCGCGCGGCGGCCGCACCTGGCCGCTCACCGTGTCGCCGGTGCGCAGGTCGAAGCGCCGGATCTGTGAAGGCGAGACGTAGATGTCGTCGGGCCCCGCGAGGTAGCTCGACTCGGGCGCGCGCAGGAAGCCGTAGCCGTCCGGCATGATCTCGAGCACGCCCTCCGCGAACAGCAGGCCGTTCCTCTGCGCCTGCGCGTGGAGCATGCGGAAGATCAGGTCGTGCTTCTTGGAGCCCGGCGCATTCTCGAGTCCCGCCGCGATCGCGGTGGCGGTGAGCTCGTGGATGTCCATCTCCTTGAGGGCGGAGAGAGCCAACGGCACGGGCTCGATCTCCGTCTCCGTCTGGGAATCGTCCGGCAGCTCCGGCTTGTCAGCAGCGTCCATCTGGTCCTCGTGTGGCAAGCACTCCGCCCTCCGGCGAGGGCGGTTCGAATGCGGCCCCCCGGATCGCGTTCCAAAGCTCCTCGACCCCGGTGCCGCGCTCCGCGCTCACCGGCAGCACCGTCGACGCCGTCTGGCCGATCCCGGCCTCGAGCGCAGCTACCCGGGCGCGCGCCTCGTTCTTGGAAAGGGCGTCGATCTTGTTGACGGCGAGCGCCCACGGCAGCCCGTGGTGGTCGAGCCAGGACCGAAGCGCCTCGTCCCGCTCGCCGGGCTCGTGGCGCGCGTCGACAATGAACACGCACAGCCGGAGCGCGGTGCTCCCGAGCAGGTAGGAGACCGCGATCTTCTCGAAGGTCTCGCGCACCTCGCGCGAGGCCTTGGCGTAGCCGTAGCCGGGCAGGTCCACGAGGTAGAGGTCGCCCTGCCCTCGCCCGCCCGGCTTCGGGACTCCCGTCATCCTGAAGAAGTTCACGAGCCGGGTGCGCCCCGGCGCCGAGGACACGCGCGCCAGCCCGCGCGTGCCGGCGAGCGCGTTGAGCAGCGTGCTCTTGCCGACGTTGGAGCGGCCCAGGAAGGCCACCTCCGGCAGGCGGTCCTTCGGGAACTGCGCGGGGTCCGCGGCGCTGCCGGCGAAAGCGACCTGCCGGCGGCTGCGCAGGGAACGGGCTCGGCTGTCGTGCTTCACACCAGGTTCTTGAAACAAATGCCGAGGCGCGGCTAGGCGCGCCTCAGTGAGTCATGCCGTCGGGCACCGCGCCCAGCGTGTCCGCCGCCCCCTCGACCGCCACCTGTGCGGGCGGGGCGTCCGGCGCAACGAGCGCGATCTTCAGCACCTGGTCGACGTGGTCGACGAGGTGCACCTCGAGGCCGTCGAGCACGTTCTTGGGCACGTCGGCGAGGTCTTTCTCGTTCTCGCGCGGCAGGATCGCGGTCGTCACGCCGATGCGGTGCGCGGCCAGCAGCTTCTCCTTGACGCCGCCGATCGGCAGCACCTTGCCGCGCAGCGTGATCTCGCCGGTCATCGCCACGTCGCGGCGCACCGGCACGCGCGTGAGCGCCGAGACGAGCGCCGTGCACATCGTGATCCCGGCCGAGGGCCCGTCCTTGGGGATGGCGCCCTCGGGCACGTGGATGTGGACGTCGACCTTGCGGCTGAAGTCGCGGGCGATCCCGAACTGCTCGGCGCGCGAGCGCACGAACGACATCGCCGCGTGCGCGGACTCCTGCATCACGTCGCCCAGCTTGCCGGTGAGGCGCAGAGCGCCCTTGCCGGGCATCAGCGTGACCTCGATCGGCAGGATCTCGCCGCCGACCTCGGTCCAGGCGAGCCCGGTGGCGAGCCCGATCTCGCTCGTCTCCTCCTGCTGCGTGGTGCGGTAGCGCGGGACGCCGAGGTATTCGGCCAGATTCACGGGCGTGACCGTGGCCGCGTACTCCCTGCCCTCGAGCACGACCTTGCGCGCCACCTTGCGCAGGATCGACGACATCTCGCGCTCCATGTTGCGGACACCCGCCTCGCGCGTGTAGCGGCGCACCAGCTCCCGCAGCGCTTCCTCGTCGTACGCGACGTTGCCGGGAGTGAGGCCGTGCGACTTGATCTGCTTCGGGATCAGGTGGCGCTGCGCGATCTCGATCTTCTCGTGCTCGGTGTAGCCGGGGAGGCGAATCACCTCCAGGCGGTCCTGCAGCGCCTGGGGGATCGTGTGGATCACGTTGGCGGTGGCGATGAAGAAGACCGACGACAGGTCGAACTCGACGTCCAGGTAGTGGTCGGCGAAGGTGTGGTTCTGCTCCGGGTCGAGCACCTCGAGCAGGGCGGCGGAGGGGTCGCCCCGGAAGTCCATCGACATCTTGTCGACCTCGTCGAGCAGGAACACCGGGTTGCGCGAGCCGGCCTTCTTCATCATCTGGATGATCTGGCCGGGGAAGGCGCCGATGTAGGTGCGGCGGTGGCCGCGGATCTCGGCCTCGTCGCGCACGCCGCCGAGTGATATGCGCACGAACTTGCGGTTGGTGGCGCGCGCGATCGAGCGCGCGAGCGAGGTCTTGCCGACCCCGGGCGGGCCGACGAAGCACAGGATCGGGCCCTTGGGGTTGTTCACCAGCTGGCGCACGGCCAGGAACTCGACGATGCGCTCCTTGACCTTCTCGAGGCCGTAGTGGTCCTCGTTCAGGATCTTCTCGGCGGCCGACAGGTCCTTGCGCTCGCGGGTCTTCTTGGTCCAGGGCACGGCGATCAGCCAGTCGAGGTAGTTGCGCGAGACGGTCGCCTCGGCGGACATCGGCGGCATCGACTCCAGCCGCTTCAGCTCCTGGAGCGCCTTCTCCTCGGCGTCCTTCGGCATGCGCGCCTGCTCGACCTTGCGCCGTAGCTCGTCCGTCTCGCTGGCGCGGTCGTCCTTCCTGCCGAGCTCCTTCTGGATCGCCTTCATCTTCTCGTTGAGGTAGTACTCCTTCTGCGCCCGCTCCATCTGCTTCTTGACGCGGCCCTGGATGCGGCGGTCGACGTTCAGCTTGTCGACCTCGGCCTCCAGGATCGATGCGATCCGGGTGAGCCGCTCGTGCGCCGAGACGATCTCGAGCAGGTTCTGCTTCTCCTCGACCGGCACCACGAGGTGCGACGAGATCGTGTCGGCCAGGCGGCCGGGGTCTTCGACGCGCACGGCCGCGAGCATCGCGTCGTAGTGCAGGTTGTTGGAGAGCTTCACGTACTGCTCGAAGAGCCCGATCACCTTCGAGATCAGGCTCTCGAAGCCGGTCGCCGGCTCCTCCTGAGCGGGCACGAGCTTGACCACCACGCGCAGCGCCCCACTCTCCTCGCGGTACTCGAGGGCGCGGGCGCGCTCGAGGCCTTCGACGAGGACCTTCACGTTGCCGTCGGGCAGCTTCAGGCTCTGCACGATGCTGCACACGGTGCCGACGGTGTGGATCTCCTCGGGGCCGGGGTTGTCGTGGGTGGCGTCGTGCTGCGCCGAGAGGAAGATGCGCTTGCCGCGCGCGAGCGCCTGGTCGAGCGCGCGGATCGAGCTCTTCCGGCCGATCACGAACGGGATCATCATGTGCGGGAATACCACCAGGTCCCGCATCGGCACCATCGGCAGGTTCTCGATCAGATCCGCCTTGTCACGCCCGAACATGGCCTCGCTCCGCCCACAGGACGACAGGGTGCGCCCCGCGCGGCGCTAATCCAACGGTAGCACGCGGTACGGGAGGGAGCCTAGCCCGCCTTCTCGATCAGGGCGGCGGCCTTATCCCGGTCGAGCACCATCTCGCGCGTGACCACGCACTCCCGTACCTTCCGCATCGAAGGCAGGTTGTACATGAGCTCGAGCATCAGGTCCTCGATGATCATTCTGAGCCCGCGCGCGCCGATCTTGCGCTGGATCGCGAGCTCCGCGATCGCTTCGAGCGCGTCGTCTGCAAAGCGCAGCTTGACGTTCTCGTACTCGAACAGGCGCTGGTACTGGCGCGTGATCGCGTTCTTGGGCTGGGTGAGGATCTCGACGAGCGCGGCCTGGCCGAGGTCGTGCAGCGTCGCCACCACCGGCAGGCGACCCACGAACTCGGGGATCAGCCCGTACTTGATGAGGTCGGTCGGCTGCACCTGCCCGAGCAGGCTGGCCTTGTCGACGACGGCGGCCTTGGGCTCCTTCTTGGTGTCGGTGCGGAAGCCGAGCGTCTTCTTGCCGACGCGCCTCTCGATCACCTTGTCGAGGCCGACGAAGGCGCCGCCGCAGATGAACAGGATGTTCGTGGTGTCGATCTGGTAGAATTCCTGGTGCGGGTGCTTGCGGCCGCCCTGCGGCGGGACGTTGGCGACGGTGCCCTCGAGGATCTTGAGTAGCGCTTGTTGCACCCCCTCGCCCGAGACGTCGCGGGTGATCGAGGGGTTCTCGTCCTTGCGCGAGATCTTGTCGATCTCGTCGATGTAGATGATGCCTTCCTGGCACTTCTCGATGTCGCCGCCGGCGGCCTGCAGCAGCTTCAGGATGATGTTCTCGACGTCCTCGCCGACGTAGCCGGCCTCGGTGAGCGTCGTGGCGTCGACGATCGTGAAGGGTACCGAGAGCAGGCGCGCGAGCGTCTGCGCCAGCAGCGTCTTGCCGGAGCCGGTCGGCCCGATCAGCAGGATGTTCGACTTGGTGAGCTCGACCTCGTTCCTGCCGCGCTGCTTGCTGATCTCGATCCGCTTGTAGTGGTTGTAGACCGCGACCGCGAGCTTCTTCTTGGCCTGCTCCTGCCCGATCACGTACTCGTCCAGGAACTTCTTGACCTCCTGCGGCGTGGGAAGCCCGCTGCGGCTCTGGCGTCCCTCCGAGCGGCGGTCGTCCGCGATGATGTCGTTGCAGACGTCGACGCACTCGTCGCAGATGAAGACGGTCGGCCCGGCGATCAGCTTGCGGACGTCGTTCTGGTCCTTGTTGCAGAACGAGCAGCGCAGGACCTCGCCCTCCGCGCCGACCTTCTTGGTCGTGCTCATCTTTCTTCGTTCTGGGGGGTGTTGCGCCACACCCCCCAGACCCCCCGACATGCTGCAACGGGAGTGGACCCCGAGCGCCAGCGAGGCGAAACGAAGCGGCCTCGGCTCGACGAGGGCGCTTCGTAATCCACCTTCGCTCGCAGCCCGTTGCTTGTCATCTCTCTCTCCGGGAGATGACGTGGTCGACGATGCCGTAGGCCTTCGCCTGCTCGGCGTCCATGATGAAGTCGCGGTCGGCGTCGGAGACGATCTTCTCGAGCGGCTGCTTCGTGTGCTGGGCGAGGATCTGGTTGAGGCGGTCCTTGATGCGCAGGATCTCCTTCGCCTGGATCGCGATGTCGGAGGCCTGCCCCTGGGTCCCGCCCCAGGGCTGGTGGATCAGGATCCGCGAGTTCGGCAGGCCGAAGCGCTTGCCCTGGGTGCCCGCCGCGAGCAGCACGGCGCCCATCGAGGCCGCCTGGCCGACGCAGATCGTCTGCACGTCGGGCCGGATCAGCTGCATCGTGTCGTAGATCGCGAGCCCGGCCGTCGTCGAGCCGCCCGGGCTGTTGATGTAGATGTGGATGTCCTTCTCGGGGTCCTCGGCTTCGAGGAACAGCAGCTGGGCGATGATCAGGTTGGCCACCATGTCGTCGATGGCCGTCCCGATGAAGACGATGTTGTCCTTGAGGAGGCGGGAGTAGATGTCGTACGCCCGCTCGCCGCGGGCCGTCTGCTCGACCACCATCGGGACGAGCGTGCCCGCGAAGGCGTTGCCTCCACTCATGTTAGCTCGATACTAGCATTGGACTTGAGCAAGTCAAGGGTCTTCTCCTCGCGGATGCGCGCCGCGAGTGCGGACAGATCGCCTTCTTTCGCCATCTGGGCGCGAACTTGCTCGCGCGAACGACCCGAACGTTCCGAAATACGTGTCAGTTCCGCGTCGATCTCGGCGTCCCGCACCTCGATCCCCTCGCGGCGGGCGATCTCGTCGAGCAGGATGTCGGCTCGGGCGGCCTTGACCGAGTCCTCGCGGGTCGACTCGCGGTACTGCTTCCAGTCCACGGCGAGCTTGCGCGGGTCGATGCCCTGGTAGGCGAGGCCACGCGCCAGGCTCTCGGTGCGAGCCGACATGTGCCGCTCGACCAGGGCTTCGGGAACTTCGAACCCGGTCTTGGCGACGAGCGATTCGACGAGCCCCGCCTTCACCTCGCGGTCCGCGCGGCGCTCCTCGGCGGCCTCGAGCTGCTGGCGGACCTTGGCCTCGAGCGCCGCCAGGCTGTCGAACTCGCCGAGGTCCTTCGCGAACTCGTCGTCGCGCTCGGGGACCACCTTCTTCTTGATGCCCTTGAGCGTAACGGTGTAGCGGACGGTCTTGCCGGCGATCGCCGGAGCCGCGTCTTCGCCCCACGCGACCTCGATCGCCTTCGTCTCGCCGACGCGCAGCCCCTCGAGGCCGGCGTTCATGTCCTTATGGTTGCCCGCGTTGCCGATCTCGATGAGCGCGTTCTCGTCGCGGCCGCCCTTGCCGCCGTCGAGCGGGCTCCAGACGAGGTCGAGCAACACGAAGTCGCCGGAGTGCGTCTGGCGCTCCTCCTCGACCGCGTCGTAGCGCGCCGCCTCCTCGCGCATCCGATCGATCTCCTTCAGCACGTCCTCGTCAGCGACCTTCGGCCCTCGCGCCGTGACGCGCAGGCCCTTCCAGTCGGGCAGCTCGACGAGCGGCAGGGTCTCGAAGACGGCCTTGAAGCTCATGGGCTGGCCCTCTTCGAGCTTCACCTCTTCTACCCTGGGAGGAGCGAGCGGCTTCAGGCCCCGGCCGTCGAGCTCGTCGAAGACGACCTTGTTGACGATCGCTTCCGCCGCCTCGCCGAGGATCTCGTCCTTGAAGCGCTTCTTGACGACCTCGAGCGGCACCTTGCCGGGACGGAAGCCGGGCAGCTTCACCCGGCGGGCCAGATCCTTGGCACGCGCGTCGATCTCCTCCTGGACCCGCTCGCTTTCGACCTCGAAGGCGAGCGCCTTCCGGACCGACGTTTCCTCGACGTAGTCGACTTTCAAGGGAGAAACCTTTCTCTTCTGGGGGTGCTGCGTCGCACCCCCAGACCCCCGCTCGCTTCGCGGGAGTGAATCCCGCTCCGCTCGCAGCCCGTTGTGCACTCGCCCACAGCATCGGCAGCGTGCCCGCGGGTCGACGACAGGATAGCACGGGGCCCATTGGGCTACACTGGCAGCGCCAGCGCGGAAGTGGCGGAATGGCAGACGCGCACGCCTTAGGAGCGTGTGCCCGAAAGGGCGTGGGGGTTCGAGTCCCTCCTTCCGCAGGATGGCTGGCTTAGCGGGAGGGTCGATGGGGGCGATGGTCGTGGCGATCCAGGGCGAGCGCGGGGCGTTCAGCCACCAGGCAGCGCTCGCCGCGCTCGGGCCGCAGATCGAGGTGCTCACGCGCGCCACCTTCGACGAGCTGTTCGATTCGGTGGTCGAGGGGAAGGCCGAGCGCGCGCTCGTGCCGATCGAGAACTCGCTCCACGGCTCGATCCACGAGAATTACGACCGGCTCAAGAGCCGTCCGCTCCACATCGTGGGCGAGACGCAGCTGCGGATCCGGCAGTGCCTGATCGCGCGCCCCGGCACCTCGGTCGCGATGATCCGCCGCGTCGCCTCGCACCCCGTGGCGCTCGCGCAGTGCCGGCGCTTCTTCGCCGAGCGCCCGCAGGTCGAGGCCGTGTCGGCCTACGACACGGCGGGCGCCGTGCAGGACCTGATGAAGGGCGGGCTCGCCACGCAGGGCGCCATCGCCTCGCGGCTGGCGGCCGAGCTCTACGGCGCCTCGGTGCTGCTCGATGGCATCGAGGACGATCCAGAGAACTACACGCGCTTCCTTCTGCTCTCGCGCGACGCAGGCACGCTCGACACCGCCAGCAAGACCTCGATCGTGTTCGTGCTCGACAACCAGCCGGGGGCGCTCTACCGCGCGCTGGGCGTCTTCGCCTCGCGCACCGTCGACCTGTGCAAGCTCGAGTCGCGGCCGCTGCGCGGCCACCCGTGGGAGTACTCGTTCTACCTCGACGTGCTGGGCGACCCGCGCGGAGAGGCCGGCCAGGCGATCGAGGAGCTCGGCCGCAGCTGCCGCGAGCTGCGGATCCTGGGGTCGTATCCGGAAGGACTCAACCAGAAGACGGCCTAGCCGACGGGCCGGAAACGGACCACGGACAACGGACAACGGAAACGGACCAGCGGGGGGTCTGGGGGGGCCTTCAGCCCCCCCAGATCAAGGAAGCAAGCCCATCGTGTCCCCACGAAGATCCCCCTTGGGGAATTACCGGCAACGGAAACCGGAAACGAAAACGGACACCGGACACCGGAAACAGACAACGAAATAGCCAGAAAATCCCTCGGCGCGCGGGCGGGCGCCGAGGGATTAGCGGATATGCAGCTTGTCCTTGACCATGCGGCCGTCGCGCATGCGGCAGCGGAACCAGGAGGAGACGTCGTTCATCGCCACGAAGCGGCGCTCCTCCTTCCGGTAGTGCCAGTCCTTCTCCACCTGGTAGAAGACTTGCGCGCCACGACCTTCGAGGATGTTGGTGATCTCGTTGTCATGGTGGTTCTCTTCGTCGTAGTCGGTGATCGCGCGCTGGCCCATTTCGGAGTAGAGCAGGTTCAGCTCCTGCAGCAGCCGGTCGAGCTCCTGCGGGATGTCCTGGACCTTGAGACCCAGGCGGCGGGCCTCGCGGCTCGTGATCGGGTACTGGTGGGCTGGGTAGGAGGAGTTGAGCCGGCGCGCGATCCGCTCGGCCTTGCGGCCGTCGCGCAAGTGGTAACCGAGGATCTCGCGGCACAGCATCAGCGACAGGCTGCTCGCGCGGTCGAGCGCGCCGATCACGAGCGGGTGAAGGTACTTGTAGAGCTCCTGGTACGGGTTGACGCCGTCGCCGCGGCGCGAGGTGCTGTCCTTCCAGAGCCGGATCACGCGGTCAACCTCATCGTTGCTGACGGGCACGAGCTGGTTCGTGTGGTCGAGCGGCGAGAGGTCGTGTTCCAGCGAGGTGTCGACCGCCGTCAGGTAGGAAAGCGGTCCCATCTGGATCGTGTCCGCCCCGAGCGCCAGCATCGTCGCAGCCGAGGCGCAGTTGAGCGGTGCGATCACCGTGAGGCGCCGGGCGTAGCGGCGCAGCAGGTGGACGAGCCGCAGCGCCGCCATGCCGCTGCCGCCGTCCGACTTGACCAGCAGCGCCACGCGCTCCTGCGGCCCGTGCGCCTCGAGGATCACCTGCAGCGCCATCACGTCGTTGTCGCAGACCGAGCCGCTGGTCGACGTCCAGTAGGAGAGGAACCTGCCGTCGACCTTGCGCTGGATGCGCTCGCAGAGCGCCTGCGTCTTCTCGAACAGCAGCGGCGGTGTCTTGGTCTTCACGCGCGGGCGCGGCCGTGTGCGGGTGGTGCTTCGGGGCATGGGTCGCAGATTACCTCAGGCGGGGGCGAGGCACGCGGGATCGTCGAACGCCGGATTGTTGACGCGCGTGCTCACGGGGTACGCCGTCATCGCCGCGGCGGGGAAGGACCGGAGCAGCGGACGCACCTCGGCCGCGACCACCACCGCCGGATCGAGCCACTGCGTGTAGTCCGCGGGATCCAGGATCACAGGCATGCGGTCGTGAACCCGCCGGGCGAGCTCGTTGGGCTCGGTGGTGAGGATCGTGCAGGTCGGCTTCGCCCCCGGCACGGCCGCGGCGGGCTCCCACAGCCCCGCGAAGGCGAACGGGCCGGGCGCGGCGAGCCGGATCAGCCACGGCTGGCGGCGGCGCGCGTCGAGCTTCTGCCACTCGTAGAAGCCGGTGGCCGGGATGAGACAGCGGCGGCGTGCGAAGGCCTCGCTGAACGCCGGCTTCTCGAAGGCCGTCTCCGAGCGGGCGTTGATGAAACCGCGCTCCTTCCCGAGTGCGTCGCGCGGGATGAGGCCCCAGGTGAGCAGCGCGAGCCCGCGGCGTCCCGTCTTCGGCTGGATCCCGATCACGGCGACCGGCTGGGTTGGCGCGATGTTATAGCGGGGGGCGAGCTCGGGCGCCTCGTCGAGGCCAAAGGCCTCGGCGACTTCTTCCCCCGAAGCGGTCTGATTGAAGCGGCCGCACACTGCCGGTGGCCGGGGCCTAGCCGGGGACGGCGCCGCCGCAGGACGATCCGGCGCCCGCCGTGCAGCCGAAGCAGTGGCGATCCGTGACGACTCGGCGCGGCGCGGGGCCGCCCGCGGCGAGCAGGGCCGCGAGCGTCTGCGGCGCCCCGTGGTTGGCCCGCAGCTCGAGCATCTGGTTGAAGTCGCAGTCGTAGAGCGCTCCGTCCCAGCCGACCGAGAGATAGCTGCGGCACATCACGCCGTCGGCCGTGCGCGGGTTGAACGATGCGACCAGCAGCTCCATGTAGCGCTCGAGGTTGGCGCTCGTCTCGAGGTGCTCCAGGAAGCGGCTGATCGGCATGTTGGTGATCGTGTAGAGGCTGTCGAACACGATCCCGTGCCGCAGCTGCAGCTCGCGCCTGTAGTCGCGCTCGAGCGAGGCCTGGTCTCCGGGAAGGAACGCGCCCACGGGGTTGTGGACCAGGTTCAGCACCAGCCCGCCGCCCTTGCCGTAGCCCGCCGTGTTCAACTGGCGCAGCGCCTCCACGCTCTTGGCGAAGACGCCGTCGCCGCGCTGCGCGTCGGTGCCCGACGGGCGGAACGAGGGCAGCGAGGCCGTCACCTCCACCCGACGCGCGGCCAGGAAGCCGACCAGGTCGCGCTGGGCGGGGAGCAGCAGCACCGACAGGTTGCAGCGGTCGATCACGCGCCGCCCCAGCGCGGCCGCCTGCTCCACCAGGTAGCGGAACTGCGGGTTGAGCTCCGGCGCGCCGCCGGTGATGTCGAGCGTGGGGATCGCCGGATGGCGCCTGAGCAGCTCGATCACCAGCTCGGCCGTGTCGTGGCTCATCACCTCGCGCCGGTCCGGCCCCGCGTCCACGTGGCAGTGACCGCAGGTCTGGTTGCACAGCTTCCCGACGTTGACCTGCAGCACCTCGATGCCGCCCGCTTCGAGCGGCGGACGCCCATGCCGGGCGAGCACCTCGTCGAAGGCCGGGACCCCAGTGCGCGCGAGCGCCTGCATCTGCGCGGCCGGCGCCGCGAGCACGTGGCCGCGGGAGCGGAGCGAGACGACCGGCAGCGCGCGCAACCGCTACATTCCGAGCTTTTCGGCCACGTTACGCATCTGGACGCCGTGGACGAGGCTTGCGCCGCCGCGAATGGCGCAGGCGACGTGGACCGCCTCGGTGAGCTGCTCGCGGTCCGCGCCGTTCTGCAGGCTCGCCTGGGTGTAGGCGTCGATGCAGTAGGGGCACTGGACCGCGTGGGCGACCCCGAGCGCGATCAGTGCCTTCTCGCGCGCGGTGAGCGCGCCGTCCGCGAACACCGCGTTGTAGTAGTCGAGGAACTTCGCCCACAGCTCGGGGCGCTCCTTGCCCATCTCGGAGAAGCGGCTGAGGTCGTGGGGGCGGTAATAGGTTTCCGACAAGCGAAGCTCCTTCCGAAGCTCGAAGCCGACGGCGCCGAGGCTATCGCGCGAGGATCGAGGCTACTTCCGGCGCTTCGAGAGCGACTGGGCGTAGCGGATGGCGGCGCGCACGCCTTTCTTCAGCCGCAGCGCCTTCACGCGCGCCTGCTGCCGCGCCGGCAGCATGCGCATGTGGCCGATGTACTGGCCCTGCAGCTTGAGCGAGGCGATGCGCTGCGGCGACAGACGCAGCTTGCGCCGGGCCGGCTGCTGCCCCGCTCGCGGCGCGCGTGCGGCGGCTTCGAGCGCGCTACCGAGGCGGCCGAGCGAACGGACGACCGACGCGAGCGACCGGCGGATCGTCTGGATCTCGAGGTTGATCGATCTCTGGCGGGGTTTCGGCAAAGTGAGCCTCCTGGGTACGTGTCAAAGAATGAAGTGTACGCTCCGGAGCCAGCGGTGGTTGTGTCCAGCAGAGACTCGAGCGCGAGGTCCATTATAAGCGAGTCACACTGGCCTGGGGTGGTCGCTCTTTCACGGGATCGCCCGACGAGAGGGCGGCATCACTGCGACTACCGCATGGACACGTTCTGAATGGACTTGGGCGAGTCGGAGCGGGGCTCGCTTAGGGCGCAGTGAACAAGGCGTCCGGGAGCGAGCCGGGCACTTCCAGGACCGGGAAGTAGATGCGCGCGTCGTCCGCGGGGTTCCGGCGGTCGTCGGCGAGCATCACGTTGCCGTACTTCTTCCAGTTCTGCCACGTGAACGTCGTGGGCGGCTTGCGCTCGCCCTTCAGCACGTAGTCCCAGCGGTCCACCAGGCCGGTCTTGCGGTTGACGTAGGCCCAGTACTTGTCCTTCGGCGTCAGCCCCACGTTGTCGAACGTCAGGCGCAGCTTATCCCAGGTCTCGCCGCCCTTGCTCTCCTCGCCGTCCACGGCCAGGGCCACGCCCGGGTCCTTCATCTTGTAGGGCATCAGCAGCCAGTAGGTGTCATTGACCCACGCCGCATAAGCCTGCTCCAGGTACTTCCTGGCCTCGTCGCCTTGCAGCTCGGCACCCTTCAGCCAGGCGCGGCCGTCCTTGCTGCCGATGTTCAGCAGCACCAGGTAGGCCTCTCCTTCGCGCGTGGTCGCCTCGAGGCGGTAGCGGCCGGTCCACTTGTCCCAGGTATGGGACCGGCGCATGACGTTCTTGCCCCCGCGGTCGACCGCGAAGTCGAACCGGAGGTAGCGGGTCTTGTTCCACGCCTCCGTCCCGCCGAGAGCCTGCATCACGCGATCGGCCATGGCCGCGGCTCTGGCATCAGCGGCCCGCGCACGGGCCGGCGGGACGCCGAGTCCCGATCCGAGTACGAGACACGACAGCAGCAGCGAACGCACTCGCATGGGAACCTCCTGCAGCTCCTGGCCCCACTCTACATCCGGAACCGCACGCCCGAGCGCGGGCGCCGGCGGCCTTGATCTACTGCCGCGGCCCCGCGAGCGGGATCTGCGAGCCGCAGCCCTGGTGCGGTCGGATCTTCTGGAACTCGTCCGGGTCGATCGACGGCCCGGTCCGCGTGCAGTGCTGCTCGAAGGCGTTCTGGAGGGCGGTCGCGACCTGCTGCTCGTTCATCCGCTGAAGGTCGGTGCGCTGCAGCATGAACACGAGCCGGCGGTCCTTGAAGAGGCCGATCGAGGGCGAGGAGGGCGGATAGCCCGCCATGTACTCGCGTGCGCGCTCGACCGCGTCTCGATCGACGCCGGCGAACACGGTGACCGAGCGGTCGGGGATCACCCGGTGCTGGAGCGCGAGCATGGCGCCGGGGCGCGCCTGTCCGGCCGCGCAGCCGCACACGGAGTTCACGATCACGAGCGCCGTCCCGGCGTCAGCCTCGAGCACGCGGTCCACCTGCTCGGGTGTGAGAAGCGGCTCGACGCCGACTGCGGCGAGCTCTTGCCACAGGGGTGCTACGGCATCGCGATCGTAAACCGGCGGCAAAGCCATGGGCTCCTCAGTCCTTGTTGGTGACCCGCCATGGACTCGAACCATGAACCTAGAGATTAAGAGTCTCTTGCTCTACCAATTGAGCTAGCGGGCCGAAGGGTCGCGCAGCAACGATCCGCGCGACCAAGGACTATACAAGAAC
>Ga0209751_10003047_pt1 | contig 16385 bp, 15 predicted proteins | sample RifCSP13_1_FD_184019 | JGI IMG/M metagenome (GOLD analysis project Ga0209751, IMG submission 184019) | Soil microbial communities from Rifle, Colorado - Rifle CSP2_sed 13_1 (SPAdes) (version 2) | ecosystem: Environmental > Terrestrial > Deep subsurface > Rock core/Sediment | place: Rifle... | reverse complement strand
GTGTACTCCGTGGCCCGCACACTCAACGACGCGAGCGGCGCCATCGAGTCGTTGGGGAATACCATCTGGGCGTCGGTCCCCTGGAAAAAGAGCAGCGTGGCCTGGCGCGTGCCGTCCGTATCGCTCACCACGCTCCCGCGCGCCACCTCCACCGCGTCGCTGAAGTCAATCGGGGTCACCACGGGGTCCAGCTGCACCAGCACCACGTCATCCGCGATGGCATAGTCCTGCCAGGGCGCCTCCACCTGCCGCTGGGCCGGCAGCCAGCCGCTCTTCTGGTAGTCCAGCGTCAGCACCCCGCCGCCGTTCACCGCCAGGTCAAACCGCCCATCCGCTCGGCTCAAGGTCGAGCCGAACTCCGGATGACTGAGGACGCTGATCGTCACCCCCGAGAGCGGCGCGTCGCTCCGGTTCAGCACTCGGCCGCGAATCACGGCGACCCGCACGGGATTGATGCTCCCGGCAGCCACCCCAGTCTGAATGGGATCGGCCCCGGTGTAGAGGAACTCGGTGGCCGCAAACAGCGTGGTGGCCACCGTGGGATCCACCGGCGGTGCCACCGTCGAAGGATCCGGCGGCAGCGCCACCCCTTCCAGCCGGGTCACGGTGCGGGTCACCGTGTCCGCGTTCCCCGCCCCGTCCGTCGCGATCACCGTGATGAGGTTCGGCCCCAGGGCTACAGGGACCGCCCCGCTAAAGGCGGTGTCAGCGGTCACGGGCAGCGATTGGCCGTTGGCGGTGACCGTCACCGCGGTGAGGTCGTGCACCGTGCCACTCACCGTGACGCTATCGGCGGTGGTGGTCGCCCCGTCCTCGGGCTCTGCCACCACCAGTACCGGCGCCTGGGTGTCCCGGGTCACGATCCGCACCACGCTGGCCCCGTTCCCCGCCGCATCCGTGGCGGTGAAGGTCAGGACGTTGGCCCCTTCGGCGAGACTCACCGCCCCGCTGAAGCCGCCCAGCGTATCCACTACCAGCGGGAAGCCGTTCACGTTGACCGTGGTAGGCGTCAGGTCGGTCACCGTCCCGACCGCCACGATGGAGGTCTGGCTGGTGACCAGCCCGTCTTGCGGCGCGGACACGGTGAGCACCGGCGCCGACAGGTCACGCACGATGGTGCGGGTGGCGCGGCCGGTGCGGCCCTGCGCGTCGGTCGCTACCACTTCGATGGGGTTTGGCCCCTCACCACCCAGCGCCACGGTCGCCTCGAAGCTGTTGCCCGCGCCTACCGTGGCGGGCTGTCCGTTCACCGTCACCGTGACCGCCGAGGTCGCGTCCACGGTCCCGGTCACGGTCACCTGGGCATCCGCGGTGGCTGCCCCCGGCGCCGGCGTGGTCACGTGCACCACCGGCGGCAGGCCGCCGGCCGCGCTGATCTCGATGGTGATGAAGGCCCCAGGCGTGCTCGCCAGGCGCACCGAGAGCTGGTTGCTCGCCGACAGCGTGACCTGGCGGAGGATCTGGGCCACCTCTGGTCCGAAGTCGCTGGGGCCCGCCACCGGCGCGCCATTCAACGTGATCCACGCCGCCGAGATGCGGCGGCTGCCATCGGGCTCGCCATTGGTGATCACCAGCGAGTCCGGGGGCTCCGCACTCGCGGGCAGGGAGAAGTGCTCGATCACGGTCTGCGGCGGTCCCTGGCGCCGGGTAAACACGGTGGGCCCATACACGGTGACTCGCGCAGCGACCTCCGCCACCGCGGAGACCGTAACCTGCGCCCCCGGCTCACCTGCCGGGGTCACCTCCATCGTGTTGTCCGCCAGGAAGGTGACCGGCACCTCGAGCAACGCCACGGTCTCGTCAAACGGACCCGTGATGAGCTCGGAGCCGTTGAGTCTCAGGGATAGGGTGGCCACCCGGCCCGAGCCGCCCGGCTCCCCGTTCACGATGCGCAGCGCCTGGTAGCCGCCCATGGGCACGCTGGCCGTGAAGGTCTCGACGAAGGTCTGCGGGTCGCCGGTGGGCGTGGCGAACGTCACCGGACCGTACAGCACCGCGGTGTCGGCGGGAGGCTGCGCGGCGGTGGGACGGGCCTCGCCCGGGTCGCGGCCTACGCCGATCCAGAGCGCGGCCAGGCCGGGGACCAGGAGGCCGGTCAGACCCAGGCGGCGGGGGGTGCGGAACCGTGCGGAGCAAGCACCGACCAGCGAGCGGAGACGAGCGAGGGAGAACATGGGCGGCTCCCAGTGGTCTGGCGTCTAGGGCGAACGAACCACTACACCAGTGGGCCGGTGGGGCCCGTGCACAACGTGCCACCAGCCGTCGGGTCACGCCAGTGCGTTTTGGGGACACCCGTAGTGCGTTTTGGGGACATTCGCGGCCATGGCCTCAGGCCGCGGCCCCCCCAACCCTACCTCCATGGTGTCAACGGGAGATCAACAAACTGATGCGCCTGCGGTTAGGAACAGCCTTGCTCCGCGGTCACGCCGCTCCTGCGGGAGGAGCCACCAGCCCGCGTACCCGTCAGCAGAGCGCAGGAGCCGACCGTTGATGATGACCTCTCGCCCTGCCGAGCGTCAGGCTTCGACGGTCCAGACCCCGTGTGACCGGATGGCGTCGTACATCGAATCGGGCGCTAGGTCGGCCCCGTTGGGCCACGTGAGGGCTCCGAGCTCAATGCCGACTTGGTTGAAGAGGGCCGGATCCCGCAGCGCTTGGAAGATGGTGCCGGCCACGCGCGCGCTCTCGAGAAACGGCTGCAGCCGCACCTCACCCGTGGTACCGTCGGCGAACGTGACGTGCAGGCACATCCCCGGCCTCGCCTCCACGCGCGCCACGCGCCACGGCGCGGTGGGCCGCGGGGGCGGGACTACTCCAGCGGCGGAATCGGTTTGGGTGGTTTCAGTTGGCGGCATAGGTCCCAGTCCTCCAACAGTGCCTCCCGGTGTTCGGCAGCCCATTCCAGCACCAGGGCGAGCGCCCTTCGGGGCAGCGAGCCTCGCGTCACGCGCAGCTCGCGAATGTCAATGATAGCCTCGTGCTCGGCATACAGGGCGTGAAAGTGGGGAGGTCCATGCTCCGTCCAGAACATCTGAATCACGACACCGAAGAACGTGCTGATCGTGGGCACTAGAATCAGGCGCCTTGGCGGCTCGTGGTACGCTTGGTCTTGAGCATCCGCGCGGCCGTGGCCTTGAGCGCTTCCCGAACCGCACGTCCCGGGATGCCCTGCTTGACAGCAGGCTCACCGCCCACGCGCTGGCCTCAAGAATAACAACGCCGCCCGAAGCCTGTCGCTGAACTGGCGCAGCAACCGGACGCAGCAATCTACGTCGGGGCCGTGCCAGAAGCGACCTCGGAGCAGCTCTTCCGAAGCGAGGCAGGCAACCACGTCGTCGGTCATTACCAGCAGCTCGTAGATCCCCCCACGCCCCGTGGTAGCCGTTCCCGCTGCAGAGGAAGAGCCGGCGTTTGCTCACTGCGGGCGCCACGCTCCAGAGCGCCTCCCGCTGAGCCGCGGGCATCACCTCGGGAGCGGCGCTAATCCTCCGCCCCGTCGTGGCCGAGACCAGCCCACCGGGGGTCCGGACCTCCAGGCTGGCCAGCACCGTGGCCGCCGGAAAGCGGGAGTCCCGGCCGAGCACGCCGTCAACGCGCTACGCGCAAGTGGCAGGTCCTGTGGATGGTCGAGAATCATGGGCGCTCGGTGGGCGCACTGCCTCACCCCATGCGAAATCTCCAGCGCAGGACACGCACTGTGTCGCGGACGACGTAGAGCGCGATGAGGTCCGTGCCACTCGGCAACTGATAGATGAGGACGGTCGAGTCCGCGAGGACCTCGCTGGGGTGCGGTCTGTAGTCAGAGGGTCCCAGCATAATGAGGACCTGCGATCGCGTGGTTAACCCCGGAGAGACGATCGGCGGTAGCCCCGTCAACGGCCCCCCCACGCGGATTTCGGACATGCCCTCGAACTCATCGGCCGTCCACCGCAGTACACTGAACGACGCCGTCGGGTATTGGAGGAGGAACAAGGTGTCGATACCCCTGAACTATCCGCGTCGCAACGTGAGTTGGCGGTCCAAGCTGGGAGAGCACCGTCGCGCGTTCGTCGCCCGAAGGAGCGACCGTAGCCGTCTAAGAGCTTCAGGATGGAGTCCCGGAGGGGAGGCGTCGCCTCGAGGCACGGGCCTTGGCGGGGGAGCATACGCAAGTCTTCCTTACTTGTCCCGGGCCGCGAGCTTCAACGCCGGGATAGGCAACGCTTGCGGCATATATAACTGTGTATATATTGGCTGATAGTTCGCCGAAGGCATCTATGTGTTACACGCCTTCGAGAAGCGGACCCGGCGCACGCGACCGGTGGACCTGGAGTTGGCCCGCCAGCGCCTGGCAGAGGTGCTGCGGCAACGGAACTCGCAGTAGGAGGCCATCATGAGCACGAAGATCCGTCGAGGTCACGAGAACGTCTTCCGGGATCTGGGGTTCAGCCCGGAGGAAGCGGAGAATCTCCGGGTGCGCTCCGACTTGATGATCGAACTGACCAAGCTGATCGAGGCGCGTGGTTTGACGCAGGTTCAGGCTGCCAAGCTGTTCGGAGTGTCGCAGCCGCGGGTGAGCGATCTCGTGCGTGGGAAGATTGGGCGATTCAGCATCGATACGCTGGTGGCCATGTTCGGCCACGCCGGAATCCGGGTCCGGTTCACCACCAAGCGTGTAGCAAGAGTCGCCTAGCTGTCAACATTTCGAGCGCGGCTCGGGCCTGCTCCCGGGTCGCTGTGGACGACGATGGTCTTCGAGGGCATGGCACCCCTCCGGCATAGCTGACCGTTGGATCATGCACCCGGCGCGGGACGAACAAGAATGGTTGGTGCCTACCTGTCAACCACGCTGCGCCGTCCGCGGCCACGAGCCTGCAACGGTCGCAGCCCAAGCTGGCCGCAGCCTTCCCAGGTAACAGGCCACCAACCCGGTTGAGCGTCAAGACTTCATCGCCCCGCCGGGGCCACTCACCACCCCGTCCTCAAACTTTTTCGACCGCGGCTCGGCTCCGCCAATCGCTGCGGCTGGAGCGGGCTTCCTGCTCGCGTGGGCGACCCATGAATAGCTGGGGCCGTAAAGTTCTTGCCGGCGACGAGCTTAGGGGCCGTGGGGCCGGTTTGGGGTACCCTACTCGAAGCTTCGAGCGCCCCACTTGAAGCCTGGAGTGCGCCGCTCGAAGCCTGGTCTATCTCACTCGAAGCTTCGAGGGCGGGGTCCAAGACTTCAAATGCCCTGGTCGAAGCCTGGAACGCCTCCCTTGAACTTCCCGGCGACGCGAATCGGCGTTCGAGTGCGTCACTCCAAGCTTCAAGCGGGTCACTCCAAGCTTCGACCCGATGGCAGCGGGAACGTGGCCGCCTAGCGAGCGAAGTGCGAATCAGCCGGAATGGTCGGCCAGCCTGCGGACTTCCCCGTTGTCAACACGAGAAGCAACTTCGAGCTGACCGACCACTGAGGCGCACACGATGCATTCGCCACGCACTTCCCCACGCTCCTCCGTAACCTTCCTTACCCTGGTGCTGGGCTCTGCCCTTCGCGCCGAGGCATCGCAGCAGCTTCCGGTATGGAAGCTCTCCGACCAGCCGACGGTCGCGATCGGTGTCGTCGAGGGAGATCCCAACTCGTAGCTGGCGGACGCCAGCAGCTCGGTGCGCATGGACGGTGGCACCATCGTGGTGGCCGACGCCGGCTCCCGCGAGCTGCGGTTCTTTGACGGGTCCGGCAAGTTCCTGCGCAAGGCCGGCCGCCGCGGCAGCGGCCCGGGCGAGTTCCGCTGGCTGCTTCGCGTGTACCGGCACGGCCCCGATTCGGTCCTGGCATATGACCACGGCGCGAACCGGCTGTCGGTGTTCAGCCTCGACGGCGCATTCGCGCGAACCGCCTCGCCAGATTCGGTAGGCGGTGACCGAGACTTCCCGATGGACGTGTGGCTGCGCGGCCGTTTCTGGGTCGAGGGAGCGCTTGAGCCTGATCGGCGGCGCGCCGCCGGGGAAACGCTGGCGAGGTTACCGTCGCCCGACGACGAGCTGGGGTACCGTTTCGCGCGGGTGGACGACCAGGGGAACATCTGGGTCAGAGAGCCGCTGTCGGAAGGAGGGGAAAGCTATCGCTGGACCGTGTTCAGTCCCCAGGGAGAAGCCATTGCCACCATCCGGACGCCGCTGCGCTACGACGTGCAGCAAATCGGTTCCACGTTCGTGCTGGGCCGGTGGCGAGACGAGAACGACGTGAACTTCATTCGTCTCTATCGTTTGGAGCGAACCCAGGCGGTCGAGCGGCCGCCCGCGTGGATCGCCGCCGGGCCTGAACCCGAGGGCCGCAGGGCTACCCCGACGCCAAATGCGGAGGCCCGCTCGGAGGTGTTCGCCGCCTTGCGCGCCATGGTCACGGCGCAGGAGCGGTACTACGCCGATCACGGCAGGTACTCTCAAGACCGCCACGCCCTGGAGTGGTCTCCGCCTGAGGATCTTCACGTCGACATCGTCGCGGCGCACAGCACGGGCTGGGCCGCCGTCGCGACCCATCGGCGGCTGGCGGTAGTCTGCGGGATGGGCGTGGGTGGAGCGACGCCACCCGGATGGCCCGAGGGAGCGCCGAAGTGCGGCTGAGGGCAGCCGGGTTTCTCGGCTCGAAGGACGGCGAACCTCACTGATCGCCAAGCGAAGGTAGCGAGCTCGATGCCGCGTACGTCCAGGAGTTGGGTGGCAGGCGCCGCGCTGCTCGTCGCCTGCGGAAGCGAGCACGGCGACGGGACCGCCACCGTGGCGGACAGCGCAGGCGTGACGATCGTGAGCAACTACGGCGGCGGAGGGTGGCCTCACGGCCGGGCCCCGCGACTGGTAGAGGACCTCTCGATCGGGATGATCGAGGGTTCCGAGGAGTACACGTTCGCCAACCTCGCCGCCGTGGCGGTGGGCCCTGGCGACACGATCTACGCCCTCGACCGGGGTGACAAACGGGTCAAGGCGTACGATCCCGGCGGCCGCTACCTGCGAGCGTTCGGAGGCGAGGGCGACGGCCCGGGCGAGTTCCAGGGACCCGACCTGCTCACGTTCGTGGCCGGCCAGCTGGTGGTCTACGACTGGCGCGCGCGACGCCTCACCTATTTCGGCCTGGACGGCACGGTCCAACGCACGGCTCGCGTTGAGAGCCGCTCGGTGTTCGCCGAGGGCCTGGCGCCGCTGGGCGGCAGTACCCTCGTGCTCGGCACCGCGGACGGCTACAGCATGCCCCCCGATCCCGAGCGCGAAGGCAAGTACTGGCTGGTGCGCATGGCGCTGGATGGGACGATCCTGGACACCGTGATCGCCACGACGGGTACCGACCAGGTCCCTTACCGGACCGAGCAGTTCCTCATGGTGATCCGCGCGCCGTTTGCGCGGGGCCCCCGCTGGGACGTTGCGCCCGATGGGACAATCGCCTTCGGAAGGGGCGATAGCTACGACATTGCACTATACGAGTATCCGGCGTTGGCACGCGAATCCGGTGCCCCGGCTCGGGCGCGGCTGGTTCTACGGATCCGCCGTGCGGCGCCGCCGCTCCGGGTAACCGACGCCGACATCTCGGCGTATCGCGATGGCTACCTCAGGGCGGAGAACCTCTCCGCCGAGGACCGGCGGCGCTACGAGGCGATGTTGGAAACGGTGACGTATCCGGCAACCTGGCCCGCATTCCAGGCGCTTCGGTTCGATGGCGCCAGCCGACTGTGGGCCAGGCGACCGGCACATGCTGCGGACACGCTCGCGGCGTGGGATGTCTTCGAGCCGGACGGCCGCTACCTTGGTGGCGTCGAGCTTCCCAAGGCGCTCACCGTACAGGTGGTGACCCTGGACGCGGTCTACGGAATTCTGCAAGACCAGCTCGATGTGCAGTACCTGAAGCGCTACCGGATCGAGGGGCTATGAGCCCGGCTCGTGCCGTCGCTGTCCTTAGTCGCTGCATCTAGCCCCCTTCACTTCTCGATCCGGAACACGTACACGCGCTGCACGTCCAGCTCGTCCCGACCGACGAGGTACAGCTTCCCGTTGCTCACCACCGGCTGTAGGAACGTGTCACGCCTCAGCCCGTCCAGCTTGAGGGAACCCAGGTACCGCCCCTCCGGGTCAAACACCGCAAAGACGGTCTCCATGGGCCCGGCCGGCACCGATACCCACAGGTAGCGCTCCGGGTCCAGATAGAGGCCGTTGAAGAACGGCTTCACCTTGGGGATTCGGTCCAGGTCGATTCGCCCGCCCATCTGGCGGAACTGCGCCACCGAGCCCCCACTTTCCCATTCCGCCAGCTCGGCTTCGGTTACGGGAGCCGGCACGGCGTCGAGCACGATCTCCATGATGGTGTCTCCGGCAAACGACGAGCGGACGATGCGAAAATCGCTCCCATGTCCGTGCCACACGTTTCCGGCGCTGTCCAGGTGGTACACTGGCGCGGCCGCGAACGGCACGCCCATCACCATTCCCCCCCGCTCGGTGCGGACGCTGAACGACTCGTAGGGCGTTCCGGTCGGCGGGGCAAGCAGTACCGTGTCGACGCCGGCCTGAGCTGTCGAATCGCTCGCACGGAGCGAGGTTCCGAACAGAGCGGGCCGCTGATCCGGATCGTTTCCTACCATGGCCCGGGGCCGATTCGGATTGGTTCGGACCGTGGAGCGCTCATACACACGGCCGTTGTGGTAGGCGCCGTTGAATGCCCATCCGTAAAAGCCGAGCCGGCGCGGCACCGAGCGGAGGTATTCACCCTCTCGGCTGAGGAAGGAGTACCGGCCGCCTTGCTGGTCCACCACGACCAACGTGTCCGGGGAAAGCCAGAACAGGCCGTTGGCGGCCTGGTACTCGCCCGGGCCTCCCCCCGCGCGACCGACCGATCGCACGTGCCTGCCGTCGCGCGCGAAGATCCGCAGCTCGTTGGCCTGCCGGTCGAGCACGTAGATCCGCCCGGCGTCGTTCACCGCGAGCCCCGATATCGACCCGAACACGGTGGCCTCCGATCCCTCCACCTCGCCGAGCCGCAGCTCCGGAACCAACGCCCAGGCCGACCCCTCACGCCACACGCCTTGCGCCGGGTTAGTCACCCGCGTCGCCCCATTCGGAAGCGTCTCCACTGAGCCCGACCAGCGCTCGTCAGCCTCGGCGCAGCCAGCCAAGACAGCGACGAGGGAAACCCACCTCACCGTGCCGCTAGAAGTCTTCATTCGACAGCAGTCCCTCCTTGCGCCACGCCATGGACCACCGCGGCGCTCGGCCTCCATCACGGCGGCGGTCACTTCAGGCCCGGGCGCTCGACCCGCGGCGTTGGTGACGACGATGGTGCCGCGCGCTGTCATGCCGACGGTTCCGCGCCACTCGATGCGTGCGTCGCTCCCGGTGCAGCTGAGGCCCAGGACCGCGCCCGCCACGATGGTTGCCGCCCCGCCACGATTCAGCACTAGTTGCCGGCCCAGCTCGAAGTGACCCGTGAGCGCCAACCTATCGCCAGTCGCTGATTCCGCCAGATGCTGCCGCCGGCGGAAAGTGGCCGGCACGTCACCGGGCGATATTTTCGGGGAGGATGCTTCGAACGCCCCGAACGTGGCATTCGGTCCGGAAGCAGGCAGCAGGCCAAGCAGTGGCCGTGGCGCTGCTGGTCCTCTGCGCCTGTGGTCCTCGCGATGCGCCAGGCTGGCGTGGAACCATCGACACGCTGGACAACGGAGCGGTTCTGGTCCGCAACCCCGCTGACGGGTGTGGGATTCCTCGACCGCCTGGCGCCTAGTCGAAGGCTTGCGAATCGGCTCGGTCGAGGGCCCCGGACCCGATGTGTTCGGCGAATTGCTCGACCTCGAGGTCGATGCTACAGGCAGCACCTACGCGCTCGACGGCCAGGCCCAGCAGATTCAAGTTCTCGACGCCCGGGGTGCACATGTAGGGACCATAGGGCGTCCCCGGCGGTGGACCCGGTGAGTTTCGGATCCCCCTGGCGCTGACGCCCGACGGCGCCCATCGGTTGTGGGGTGACGGACCAAGGCCACGCTCGCTACGATATACTGGATACCAGCGGCACGCTGGCCAAAACCTTCCGCCGCGAGAGCCGCGTGAGACTCGTGGGCGCCGCCGGGCGGGCCGCCAGTTTCGCTCCCTCAGGAAGCCTCTACGAGCAGGTCCTGATCCCTCCCCCGGACATGGACGAGGGCCTTGCTCGGTATGACACCGCGACCGGTCGTTTCATGGATACCCTGCGCCTCACCAAGCGGCCGGTGGTCGTCCGCGAATATCGCGACGCGCACGGTCGCGCCGTTCGCCCCTTTGCTCCTTCGACTGCCACCGGAGCGCAGCCGGGCCGCTAGCGACGCTACTCGACGTGTTCGGTCCTGGGAGCCGCTGCCTCGGCCAGTGTGAGCACCGGGCATGTCATGAGCCGCGCACCGCCGCTCATTCGTGGTGACCGAATGTTACTGGCTGGCTACAGACGAGTCGGATGTCTCCTACACGATCCGGCTAAGGGTCAAGGGTCGCTCCTAACGCCGCCACCACCAGGCCCAGACCCCATCGCCGGTCCGCCGTAGACGTGCCGGCATCGCCCGCACGGCGGTGCCACAGATCCCTGAGCGTGCGAAGGCGTGCCCCGGCCGGGCCGCCCGCTAGTCCCACGACCTCCGTACGCGGCAGCCCGGAGGCCACGAGTCGCCGCCGCTCGGGCCCGCGCTCGAACAACGTGAACATGGCTGGCGTCACCGTCAGACACGAGAGAATCGGCGCCGGCCCAGCGCGACCCGTGGCATCGAAGTCGCGCCCGCCGCTAGTGGACCTGTGTTGAGCATGTCGAGCCCCGGCTTGCCGTGGACTTAACACGGACCGTTCCCCTCCCCAAAGTCATTCGGGTCACCGGTGACCAACGACCAGTACTAGCGACACGAATAGGCATGCGGGACGCTACCGTACTTCTCGGCAATGTGCCGCTGCCACTCTACCTCCAGATCCTCTAACCCGGCTCCTGTTGCGGCCCGCACGCCCGCGTCAATTCCCTGATCACGAACGGCAGCCAGAAAGTCGCCGCTAGCCACGACGTTGGGTTGACGCTGCTCAAGATAGGTAAGGAATGTTCCGTACAGGTCGTAGGCAAGTCTTGACGGTCTCTCCCTTACCGAGTGGAACAGGCGGTAGGGCGCTAGCCCCCTGCGAGCGTTCGTGACCACAGCCAGCCTTACTCTGGCCTCGCCCACGCAGTCCAAACCGCCCGCCACCCACTCGGGAAACCCCTCTTCCAGCCACACCGGGAGAGACGCACCATCAAAGAACGCTCGAAGCGCCACGTGAGCGATCTCATGACGCACCACACGATCGAGGTGAACTGAATCCCACTCCAGAACCTGGTCGGCTGGCAGCGCCACTGCTCTGCCTAGTGGAAACGTAACGGCGTCCACACCCAGCTCTGTTTCAGCTACTAGATTCACTTGTATCCTGCGGCCCTGCAAGACATCAGGTGGTAGACCAGGGACCAGCAGTCGCCGCCGCACGGCCTCCTCAAGATGCTGCGCCTGTTCGGAAGTTACTTTGGTTGGTGGACCATAACGAACGTCAATCGAGATGCCTTGATCGATCCTCGCGCCTGCGTCACGCGCAACAGGACGCGACTCGAAGCAGGCCCACACCGATGCGAAGCAAACAAGTGCGATGCACACCTGCAGGTAGCGTGCCTTGTGGCCCCACGTAAGCGCCCGATTAGCTGACGGGCCACGTTGGCGCCTCACCGCACCCAGAGCCTGAGCCTCATTCACCCTGCGTCGGCTCGTGTTCAGAGAAACAGCATGGCAGAGACTTTAGAGAACGCCCATTGCTCGTTTTCGGCACATCTTCGCCTGCCCGCCGGCGAGGCGCTGGCGGCGCTCCTGGGCAGCAAGATCGCGCTCCGCAATTGGCGCCGCCTGCAGACCGCCATGCGCTCGGCACGGCTGCCGGCGGTGAAGACCCTGGCCGACTTCGATTTCACCTTCCAGCCCTCGGTCAAGCGCGACTAGCTCGAAAGCCTCCACTTGAGCGTCCTCGAGCACCGCGAACACACGTGGTCTTCCTGGGGCCCCCCGGCGTCGTCAAGACCATCTCACCATCAGTCTAACGCCCCGCCCAGAGCGGGCGGCGGGTCTACTACGCCACCCTGGCCGATCTGATCACCAGCCCAGAGGAGGCCCAGCAGGCCAGCCGGCTCAGCCATCGGCTTCCGCACCGTGGCCTTCCCCGACCTCATGGTCACCGACGAGATCCGCTACCCTGCCGGTCACCCGCACCGGGGCCAAGCTCTTCTTCCATCTCATGAGCGGGCGCTACGAACACGCCAGCAGGTGCTCACCAGCTACAAGGGCTTCGAGCACTCGTGCCACGTCTTCGGCGATGAGGTCATGGCCGGTGCCCTATCGACCGGGTCCTGCGCCACTGCCACATCGTCAACATCCCGGGGCAACAGCTACCGCATGTGGCAGCACCGGGAGCTGGCCCACCGGCTCCTCGGCGCCCAGCCCCGCACACTGCCACCCCCCCACGGCCACCGGCCTGCCCAGTAGGAGGCCTAGCCGCCACCACCTCCGGGTCGGCCACCCCCGAGTGGGCTATTCCAGTGGCCGAAAGTGTGCAATTCAAATCGGCGTTGCCACACTGCACAACCCCGCGGCTAAATGCACACCCAAGGGGTCTTGCGGTGTACGTCTCTGCCACATCGGCCATCACAGGTGTGTCATGGACTAACTCGGCGAACCGGCGACGAGAGCAGAACGGCCCGTAACGACCTGGCGCCTGCGTCCTGCAATGATCGTGCCTTGCTTTTTGTAAGGAATACGATGGTGTCAACGGCATGGGGGTTGCAGGCATTGCCCTGCACGGCAACGACGCCACGTACGTCGTCGACCAGGATTCGGTCGCCATACGCCGTGACGACAGCCGCCATCTCGTGCTCTTCCACTGCGTCCAATAGCTGCGCAATCGAACGCGCACTGATCGCAGCAGAGTTGTTGACTCTCTCGCCGCACTCAAAGCAACCGGTTTCTGTAACGAGGCAGTTCATGTGGTTATCGCCGGTCGGCGAGTAATTGTACCCTTCGTGACCCTCAGTAGCACACGCCCGACAATCCGTCCCACAATCCTGCTGAGCCATCGTCGGAGTGCTTAGCGCGACCGCGCTCGCCAACGCGACCACAAGGCTGCCCAGCGTCTTTCCCCTGAACATGAGTTACCTCCCTGTCGCGAGGGCCCATACTCACGGCCCAAAGATGAATGTGGGATCGCCAGCCCGTGACGGCCCACACCGTCGGGCGGGTCGATCATCTTGTGCTGGTTGATAGAGATCCACTCAGCTCACGAACGCCAAGACGCCGCAGCGTCTCCGCCTTCGTGTTGCCAACGAAGACGACCACAGCCACCGCGTCCTCACTACACTTGGTTCCACGCACCGCAACCAGCCCGCGTGCCGCATGCACCAGGAGGCGACGACCATGCGCCACAACCACCGCCGCCAATTCGCCTGGAAGGGCGGCGGCAACAGTCTCCGCGACCAGCCTCGCGTCGACGAAGGCGTCACTGACGGCACGATCCCCGCATTCCGCGCAGCCCCACTCGGTCAAGAAGCAAGCCATGTCGTGGTCGCCGTTTGGAGTGTAGTTCCTCCCCTCGTAACTGTTAGTCCAACACGCCACACAGTCCGTACCACAATCCTGCGCCATCGTCGGCGTGCTTACCGCGAACGCGCCGAGTAACGCGGCTGCACATTGAACAGGATCTTTTCTGCGCGCATGACGCCACCCCAAAGCATTAAGTTATCTTCCCCCGAGAAAGGCCTGTCCGCTCCACAAAGACAAACGTACGAGCGGCCGCCCCGACGCCGCAGCTGCGCCGATCCTCTTGCGCCTCATCGATAGAGATTACTCAGCTCACGAACGCCGAGACGCCGCAGTGCCTCTGCCCTCCTGTTGCCAACGAAGACGACCAAAGCCACCGCGTCCTCAGAGCACTTGGTTCCGCGAACCGCAACCAGCCCGCGCGCTGCATGCACCAGGAGGCGGCGACCATATGCTGCGAACACGGCTGCCATTTCCTCTGGGGTTCCGGCCTCGACCGTTCTCGCTACCACCGCCGCGTCAACGAAGGCATCATTGACGAAGCGCTCCCCGCATTCAACGCACCCCGTTTCAGTCGCCACGCATCCCATGTCGTACCCGCCGTTCGGGTCATAGGTGATTCCCTCATAAAAGCCCGCAGCGCAACTGTGACAGTCCTTGCCACAATCCTGTGCGATCAGCGGGGACGCGAAAACGGTCAGCGCAACCGTCATTCCGGCGACGCCCGCCGGTGTGGTCCACTTCGACATAGTTCACACCCCTTTCTTCACGTGGTTCTGCAACTTGGTGACAGCCACCAATCTTCGATATGGACTTAGCGCGCGTTCTCGAGCCCATATCGCCATAGGGCCAATTGGGGCGTGCCTCCGCGTAGCACGCGAAATTCCACAAGCCTCGCTTCGTCTGTGAAGGCGCCAAAAAGGCGATTCCCAGTCCAACGGGCGACAATGGTGCCGGTCGTCAGGTCGAGGACATCCAAGCGACTGTCGTACATGTGGTTCAGGAGCCCATCATTGGGCTGTAGTATGGTACGGCCCCCCGACATGGGCACCTCGCGCATGTTGGCACGCCAGTCCTTCTTGACCCGCCAGATGAGTACCCACAGCCGGCCTTCGGCGTCCGCCTGCATCGCGATCACCTTGGTAACGGGGGGGTGGTCGTCAGTAAACGCACCCGGTTGTGGCGCGACCTCGGAGAGGGTGGGGCCCTGAAAGGCGGCGAGGCGGCGGCCATCATCAGCCCAGATTTCGATCAAGTAGTCGAAGGGCCACGTACTGAAGATTCTCCCGTGCGCGTCCGTAGCGACGACGCGTACGAGTGAGAACGGACTCACAATCCCTGTGCCTGATGTTCCAAACGATCGCACGACGTCCCGACCTCTGGTCAGGTGAAGCGGTAGGCCGATGCCGTCAGCCGTTAACAACTGAGGCGCGTTCGCTACGTAGCGGTGCCCATCTCGCAGCGGTACCGCACGCATCATTCCGGCCGGGAAGGGCCGAACGGTGTCTACCTCGAAGTCGCGTCGGAATAGGGTCTCCCGAGCTAGCGAGGGGTCTAACACGTGCACGCGTCCACTGGCGTCGGCGTACATTGGCATTGGAATGCTGAACTCGCCTGGGCCACCCCCAGCGCGCCCAACTCGCCGTAGGTAGCGGCCTTTCCCGTCGAAGACCTTGATCATGTCTTTGTATTGACCTAGCCAGTAGTTGCCCAGGCTATCACGCACGACGTAATCAGTGTGCACTACGTATCCGTCACCTGCGGTGTCACCCAAGACAACGGTCTCGCTGAGCCGAATGCAATCCGAACAGGCCGACGACCTATCACTCAGCACCAATATCTCGGTGCCAAATGCCTCTCTCGCGCCCGCACTGGTATCGTTCGAGCGACATGATTGCGTGGCGATTACCAGCGCCGCGACCGGCACGAAAGCAGCGCGGTTCATTCCGCGGGCCGGTGCCCGTGCGTTTCAGTGCAATCCACTTCACCTCCGCTGCTCGAGCCCGTCCGAGAACGTTACAGGCACCAGTCCCCGCCGCACCAAACTCGACGAGATACCTGCCGTTGGGCGGCAGCGTTGAAACGCACCGCCCCGCCTTTCAGACGACGCCCGGGCACTGCTCAGGACACCCGGACGCAGCGTCACGTTGCGGACAAAGTTGGCCGCTGGGAATACTCAGCATACGCCAAGTCCACACGGCAGGCGCCTGCTGCTAACGCGACGCGCCAGCCCACTGGCAACGACCCCCCTGCCTGCCTTGGCCTAAGGCGGGGGCGCACCCGTCCTCCCCTCTTCCTTTCCGGCCATGAACTCGCCAAATCGTTCGAGCAAACCCCGAAAGCCCGCGAAATCGCGCAGATCGGTTGGGGTTGATCCGGTGTGGCGTCTCACATACATACTGAAGGCAGCCGGGCAGCCAAACCTGCACTCGCACGCAGCGCGTTTTACGGGCCAGCCAAGCACATCGAGATCCCACAAACCATGCAGCGACGTGCACCAGCCCAAGAGCCGCCATGCCGGCGGCAGTCGGGCGCTGACGAGTCGCTTCTCCACGGTCCTCACGGCCAGCCCGCATCGCTGCGCCAGACCGCCGACCCCGATCCTCGTCCTCCCCCCAACCACAGCGCCGACTACCACTTGCCGGGCGGCCGCTCGGACGAGCGGAACGACTCGCTGAAGAATCGCTAGATCCGCAGCTCACTCGCGGGGACTAGCGCGCAGCGCGCGCACCGCCGCGCCGAGATTCTCGAAGCCCTGCAAGACTGCCTGCACGTCGAGACCAGACTTGGCAAGCGCCAATAGGTCCCGTGCCCATGCAGGGCTTCGAG
>Ga0209751_10003046_pt1 | contig 16385 bp, 20 predicted proteins | sample RifCSP13_1_FD_184019 | JGI IMG/M metagenome (GOLD analysis project Ga0209751, IMG submission 184019) | Soil microbial communities from Rifle, Colorado - Rifle CSP2_sed 13_1 (SPAdes) (version 2) | ecosystem: Environmental > Terrestrial > Deep subsurface > Rock core/Sediment | place: Rifle... | reverse complement strand
GTGACGATTGACTATTGACCAAACGCAGGTGGGCGGTCGACGGGGGGTGGCGATGACACAGCGGCGGAAGACGCGGCAGATCCAGGTGGGGTCCGTCACCATCGGTGGGGACGCGCCCATTTCGGTCCAGTCGATGACCAAGACCGACACCCGGAATGTCGAGGCCACCGTCGATCAGATCTGGGCGCTGGAGGCGGCGGGCTGCGAGCTGGTCCGCCTCGCCGTCCCGGATGAGGAGGCTGCGGCGGTCCTCGGGACGATCCGGAAGCAGATCCGGATCCCCCTCATCGCCGACATCCATTTCAACTACCGGCTGGCGCTCCAGGCGCTCGAACAAGGGGTGGACGGCCTGCGCCTCAATCCGGGCAACATCGGCGGGCGCTGGAAGGTGGAAGAGGTGGTGCGGGCTGCGCGAGAGCGTAAGATTTCAATCCGGATCGGCGTCAACGCCGGCTCGCTGGAGAAGGAGCTCCTCACACAATACGGCACGCCCACGCCCGAGGCGATGGTCGAGAGTGCGCTAAAACACATCCAGATCCTGGAGGATCTCAATTACCCAGAGATCAAGGTTTCCCTCAAGGCCTCGCACCCCCGCATGATGATCGCGGCGTACCGTCTGCTGGCGGACAAGGTGGACTACCCGTTTCACCTCGGGGTGACGGAGGCCGGCACCGCCTTCCCGGGCACGGTGAAGTCCGCCGTCGGGATGGGAACGCTGCTGGCGGAGGGGATCGGCGATACGATCCGGGTCTCCCTCACCGAGGACTGCGTCGAAGAGATCAAGGTCGGCTTCGAGATCCTCAAGGCGCTGGAGCTCCGGGAACGGGGGGTCAACATCATCGCCTGTCCCTCGTGCGGCCGGGTCGAGATCGATCTCATGGGGCTGACGAAGGAGGTCGAGCGCCGGCTGGCCGCGCTTGGCCTCAAGAAGTCCATGAACGTGGCGGTGATGGGCTGCGCCGTCAACGGCCCGGGCGAGGCGCGGGGGGCCGACATCGGGATCGCCGGCGGCAACGGGGTCGGCATCCTGATCAAGAAGGGGCAGATCATTCGCAAAGTGAAGGAATCGGAGCTGGCCGACGCCCTCGTGGAGGAGCTCAAGAAGATGGCGGAGGCCGGCGAAGTGGAAGACGCCTCCCCCGGCGCCGGCCCTCTGATCACCATCCTGCCGAAGGAGTGAATCCCGCCTTCACCCACACCCGACTATGCGGTGGAGCCGCCTGCTGATTCCCACCCTCAAAGAGGATCCCGCCGAGGCCGAGGCGGTGAGCCACCGGCTCATGATCCGCAGCGGCATGGTTCGGCAACTCGCCGCCGGGATCTACTGCTATCTGCCGCTCGGGCAGCGGGTCCTGGACAAGATCCACGCCATTATCCGGGACGAGATGAATCGGATCGGGGGGCAGGAGATCACGCTGCCGGCGCTGCATCCCGCCGAGATCTGGCAGCAGACCGGCCGCTGGTCTGAGATCGGCGACGAGATGTTCCGGCTGAAAGATCGGGCCAAGCGGGACCTGTGTCTCGGAATGACCCATGAAGAGGTCATCGCCTGGCTGGCCGCGAAGGAGATTCGCTCGTATCGGGATCTCCCGCAGATCTGGTACCAGATCCAGGTCAAATTCCGCGATGAAGTCCGACCCAAGAGCGGCGTCCTCCGGACGCGGGAATTCCTCATGAAGGATTCCTACAGCCTGGATGCGGACGAGACGGGCCTCGCCCTGAGCTACGAACGGCATCGAGAAGCCTACCATCGCATCTTCACCCGCTGCGGGCTCGCGTTTACCGTCGTGGAGTCCGACCCGGGGATGATGGGCGGGGCGGGGTCCCACGAGTTCATGGCGCCGTCCCCGGCAGGCGAGGACGAGATCGCCCGCTGCGGCGCCTGCGGCGCCGCGGCCAATGTCGAGCTGGCGACCTCGCGCCCCGTCGCGCCACCCGTTCCCTCGTGGCCCGCGCTCGAGGAGGTCCCCACGCCCGGGGCGCGCAGCATCGATGAGGTGGCGACCCTCCTCCAGATCGATCCCCGTTTGACCCTGAAGACGCTGATGGTGATGACAAAGGCGGGGCCGCTCTGCTGCCTGCTCCGCGGCGATCAGCAGCTGCACGAGAAGAAGGTGGAGCGAATCGCGGGCCCGTTCCGGCCGGCCCACCGCGACGAGGTGCAGGCCGTGGCCGGCGTGGAGGCTGGTTTCCTCGGACCGGTGGGTCTCACGATTCCCCTCCTCGCCGATGGGGCGCTCGCCGCCGGCGTGTATGTGGCCGGGGCCAACCGCGTAGATACGCACCTCCGGGGGGTCGTCCCCGGGAAGCACTTCACGGCGCGATACGGGGACATTCACCGGGTGCAAACGGGAGATGTCTGCGTGAACTGTGGGGGGGCCCTGGCCGTCGAGCGGGTGATCGAGGTCGGCAACATCTTCAAGTTGGGGACGCGGTACTCCACGCCGCTCAAGGCGGTGTATCTCGACGAGCAGGGGCAGGAGCGGCCGATCGTCATGGGCAGCTACGGGATCGGTCCGGCCCGGATCGCGGCCGCCGCCCTCGAGCAGCACCACGACGCGGATGGGACCATCTGGCCGCTGACCATCGCTCCCTTCCAGGTCCATCTCCTCACCGTGAACGTCAAGGATGCGGCGATGCAGAGGTTGGGGGAGGAGCTGTACCGGGGGCTGGTGTCGGCGGGGGTGGAGGTCCTGTACGACGACCGGGACGAGCGGCCCGGCGTTAAGTTCAAGGATGCGGACCTCATCGGGATCCCGTATCGCGTGACGGTGGGGAGCCGGGCAGTCCGGGAGGGCCAGGCAGAGATCCGGACGCGCCGGACGCGGGATGAGACGCCGGTCCCGGTCGCGGAAGTCGTCCCGCGGATCCGTGCGCTCCTTGAGCGGTCCGATGGGGCATGACCGCTCGATATGAGCGGCGGGCTAGTCCTTGGAGGTGTCCGTGTCCGGTTTCGGTGCAGGCGGGTCGGCGCTCGTGGCCGCGGAGCCGTCGCTGTCCTTCTTTTCGGCCTCCATGGCCTTCTTCCGATCCGGTTGAGCGTAGTCGGTCACGTACCAGCCGGTGCCTTTGAAGACGAGAGCGGGTGGCGATAGGACGCGGTAGACGGCGCCGGAGCAGACGACGCACGCCGCGATGGGCGCATCGGAGAACTTCTGGATGACCTCAAAGGTGTGGCCGCAGACCTCACACCGGTATTCGTAAATCGGCACTGCGCAGTTCCTCCGTTCCGACGCGTGGTGGAAGGACCAAGGCGTATTGGTAAGATCTTCCCCGTGGATTGTCAAGCCCTTTCTCCCCTGAGACCGTCATGAGTCGCACATATCCCACGCGTCCCATCGTGGCCGTCGGGGCCGTCGTCGTAAAGGCGGGCAAGGTGTTGCTGGTCCGTCGCGGGCACGACCCGAGCCGGGGCCTGTGGAGTTTGCCGGGGGGTGCAGTCAAGTCCGGGGAGGGACTCAAGGAGGCAGTGGCGCGCGAGGTCAAGGAGGAGTGCGGCATCGAGGTGAGCGTGGGAGACGTGGTGGAGGTGCTGGACCGGATTTATGCCGACCCCGAGGGCCGGATCCAGTATCACTATGTGATCGTGGATTTTCTCGCCTCCTGGCGCCGGGGGCGGCTGAAGGCCGCCTCCGACATCTCGGACGCCGCGTGGGTCGATCCGGGAGCGATCCGGCGTCTCCCCTTGACGGTCGGGTTGGCGGCCGTGCTCCGAAAGGCCCTCGGCCTGAGGCGCCGGCTGCGGCGCCGCCCCCGCGTTTGACCTCGTGTGTTCCGCGTGGTAGAGTACCGCTCAGAGGTCGGGACGTGCAGATCCTTCCTGGGCGGCCCCGCGCATCCACGGCATGCAGATCCGGCTGAACGGCAAGCTCCATGAGGTGAGTCACGGGATGACGATCGCCCGGCTCTTGGAGGAGCTCAGGATTCGCCATGAGCGGGTGGCGGTCCTGGTCAACCAGGGGGTTGTCAAGAGACCCCTGTACGCCTCCACGACGCTCCAGGATGGGGATGCGGTGGAGGTGCTCACCGTCATGGCGGGGGGCATGGAGGTGATCCGATGACGGGATTCAAAGACGAACCGCTCCGATTCGGCGGGAAGGAATTCGCCTCTCGCCTGATCATCGGGAGCAGCAAGTACCCGGACCCGGCGACGATGCAGAGGGCCTGGGAGACCTCGGGCGCGGAGATGATCACCGTGGCCATCCGGCGGATGAATCTGGCGACGGGAGGGTCGCTCCTGGACTACGTGGATCTCAGCCGGTACACGCTCCTCCCCAACACGGCCGGATGCTACACGGCGGAGGAGGCGATCAAGACGGCGGTCATTGCGCGTGAGATGGGCCTCTCGGACATGATCAAGCTGGAGGTCATCGGGGATGAGCGGACCCTCTTCCCCGACACCGCAGGGCTCGTGGAGGCGACCCGGGTGCTCGTCAAGGACGGGTTCATCGTCCTGCCGTATACAAACGATGACCCGGTGGTGGCCAAAAAGCTCGAGGACGCGGGCGCGGCAGTCGTCATGCCGCTGGGTGCCCCGATCGGCTCGGGGGCCGGCATCCGGAACCCGTATAACATCAAGATCATCCTGGAGACGGTCCGCGTGCCGGTCATCGTAGACGCCGGGGTGGGGACCGCCTCGGACGCGGCGGTGGCCATGGAGTTGGGGTGTCACGGGGTGTTGATGAACACGGGGATCGCGCAGGCGAAGGATCCGGTGGCGATGGCGGCCGCCATGCGGTATGCGGTGGAGGCGGGACGGTTGGCCTACCTCGCCGGGCGCATCCCGAAGAAGCTGTACGCCTCGGCCTCTACGCCCCTCGAAGGGATGCCCGAGCTCATCTAATCCGAGGGCGTCTCGACCGTCTCCGCGGAATCCCCAACCCGGATCGTTCCGTCCGCGAGAATGTACGCCCGCAGGCCTCCTCGGTGCATCAACGCCTCCCTGACCCCCGGATGGCTCAGCCGCTCCAGGTGCATACAGGGCTCGCAGAGGCGGAGCCCCGAGAGGACATGGGTGTCGCCCGGCGTTCTTTGATTCGCGAGCGCTGGGGAATAGACGAGTCGGTGCGGCTATGGGCACGCTCGGGCGTGCCCTGGGAGGATCCGCGGGCCAGGATGCGCCCGCTCGCGGGATCGAGCCGCAGCTCGATCCGCGGCATGAAGGGATAGTGCCTTGCGCCCGCGGGACCGAGCCTGTGCGCGTGCGCGATCACGACCATGGGCTCCGGATCTCGTCCGATGCGCCGTGCCGTGCCGTACAGGCGGAAGATGAGCCGTTCCCCTCCGCCGTAGGTACGGGTGAGATAGCCGAGCACATGGCTCTCGGTTCCCAGGTCGTGGGCGGTCAGCAGCATCCGGTCGCGGAACTGGCGATCGCCACGCCCCGCATCCTCGCGCCCCTCGAGCACGTATTCGCCGGCCATGAAGGAAGTCCCGCTGTCATCGAGCGGCATCTCGAGGCGCGTCACCTGGATGCCGCTGGCCGTCCACGTGACAGGGACGGATGTCCGATCACACCCGCTCGCCGTCGCGGCCAGCGCCATCCCGACCGCCGCGATGGTTTGTCGCACGCTCCAGCCCCACCCGTTTGCCATGGAGTGCTCTCCGTGTTCCTCAGAGCGATCATCCCGCTAGTTGCAATATCGGGCATCGCAACCTATAATTCAAATGGTAAGTTTTCATACGTGTGATAACTTTCTGGAATGGGGCGGACCCGTGAATCTGGATCAACTCGTCACCTTCCGTACCGTGGCGCGCCTGGGGGGTTTTCGGCGGGCGGCCGAGGCGCTGCATCTGACGCAGCCGGCGGTCAGCAAGCAGATTCGCGCACTGGAAGTCGAACTGGGCGAGCGCCTGCTCGAACGGGGGCGAACGACACGGCTCACCGTTGCGGGAGAAGTGTTGCTCAAATACGCGGAGCGCGTTCCCGCACTGGTGCAGGCCGCCCGCGAGGAGATCAGCGATTTGCGAGAACGGGGGCGGGGACACCTGTCCCTCGGCGCGGCCCAGAGTATCGCCATCCATCTGTTACCCCGCCTCTTGGAAGCCTATCGGGCGCGATATCCTCGTGTCACCCTGGCAGTCGAGGCGGGAGTGGCAGTGGAGATCATGCGTCGCGTGATCGCCCGTGAGCTGGACCTCGGATTGGTGGTCCTCACGGCCCCAGGCCCCGAACCTCCGGCCGAGCTGACCTGCGTTCCCCTTGGCGCATCGGATGTGGTCTTCGTGGCCCCCGCGTCGGAGCCACTCGTGAAGCGGCGACGATTGACCCTCACCGATCTCGGAAACTTGTCTTGGATCGTGAGTCCCCCCGGATGTCAATATCGCGGCCATTTGGAGCGACGCCTTGCGGAGCGGGGCCTGCAGATGAACGTGGCGGTCGAGGTGACAGGCCTGGAGGTACAGCGGAGGCTGGTCCAGCTGGGGCTCGGTGTGACGCTGCTGCCCGAGCCTCTCGTGGCTCGCGATGTGCAGGCCGGAACGCTGAAGGCCTTCTCGGTTGAGGGGACAAAACTCCGAAGCCTCTCCTGCCTCCTCTACCGCCGGGATAAGTACATCCACGCCGCGATGCAAGGGTTCTTGGCGCTCCTGCGAGAAGTCTGCCCGTCGGGAAAGGCGGGTCGGGGTAGCACGGCCGATGTGTGGTATCCGAAAGATTCCCCCCTGGAGCGTGCGACGGGATCGCAGGGGCGGTCAACGAGGAAACGATGACAGCGGCGATCGCGGATCCTCGGACGTGGGGGCTCTACGTGATCACCGATCGCACGCAGACCGCAGGACGCCACCTCGAAGAGGTGGTGAGCGGTGCGGTCGGGGGAGGTGCCAGGGTCTTTCAGTTACGCGAGAAGGACCTAGAGGCCCGGGAGCTCGTGGCGCTGGGCGAACGGCTGCTGGCCGTCCTCCGACCTGTCGGAGGCCTCCTCCTCATCAACGATCGCATCGACGTGGCGCTGGCGGTTGAGGCGAGCGGGGCGCATCTCAGTCGGCACGGGTTTCCGCCAGCCGTGGCCCGTCGCCTGCTGGGGCCTTCGCGGCTCCTGGGTGTGTCGTGTCACTCGCTCGGCGAGGCGAAAGAGGCGCAGGAGGGCGGCGCCGACTTCATCGTGTTGGGGCCCGTCTTCGCCACCCCCTCCAAAGCGGCCTACGGTCCCCCGCTCGGCCTGGAGCTGCTCCGTCAGGTGCGCCCGAAGATTCGGCTTCCCATCTTCGCCATCGGCGGCATCACCGCGACGAACCGCGGGGACGTCCTCGCCGCCGGGGCGGACGGCGTCGCGGTCATCGCGGCGGTCATGCGGGCTGCCGATGTGTCGGCGGCCGTGCAGGCGTTGCTCGCGTGATGGTCGGGATCCACGGCCTCTCCGCGGGAGAAAGGAAAAAGCCGGAAGGGGATCCCTTCCGGCTTTTTTTTGGTATCGCAGAGGAAGACTATTTTATCGCACGCTTCAATTCCTTGCCTGGCTTGAACCGGGGAACCCTGGCGGCCGGAATGCGGATGGCCTTTCCGGTTTGCGGGTTCCGTCCGTTCCGGGCCGCCCGTTTGGCGACGGAAAAGGTGCCGAAGCCTACCAGGGTGACCTTTCTCCCCTTCTTCAGAGTATCGCGAATGGCCTTCAACGAACTTTCGAGGGCGGTTTCCGCCGCCCGTTTGGTCATGCCTGATCCCTTAGCCATGATGGCGACTAGCTCGGCCTTCGTCATTGCCTGTCACCTCCTTTCGCCTGGCGCAATGGAGTCATATGCGAAGGATTGAATGAGGGGCAGGTGTGAGGATGGTAGGGCTATACCAGAGGGCCGGAGGAGTGTCAAGGAGAAATCGGCCAGCCAGCCCATATCATCGCTCGAGACGGTCAATGGTCGGGCGCGGATGGCGGGTCGCGGGATTCACGCCGCAGTCGGCTCCGCCACTGTGCGAGTCGTCGCTGGATCTCGGCCTCATATCCCCGGTCGGTGGGCTCGTAGTACGTCCGGCCTTCGAGCCCCGGCGGCAGGTGGTCTTGGTCCACGAGGGCGTCGGGGGCATCGTGCGCGTATTGGTAGCCGGCGCCATAGCCCATGGTTTTCATCAGGGACGTGGGCGCATTCTGCAGGTGCAGCGGCACGGGCGCGATGGGCGCGTGCGCGACGTCGGAGCGGGCGGCCTCATAGGCGCGGGTGACCGCGTTGGACTTGGGAGCGGTGGCGAGGTAGCACACGCATTGCGCCAGGGCCAGCTCCCCTTCGGGGAGGCCGAGGAAATGGACCGCCTCCTTGGCCGCCACCGCCACGGCAAGGGCGGTCGGATCGGCGGTGCCGATGTCCTCGGAGGCGGCGCGGATCAGCCGGCGTGCGACGTAGAGGGGATCTTCGCCACCCGCGAGCATGCGCGCCAACCAGTAGAGCGCCGCATCGGGATCGCTGTCGCGCAGGCTCTTGTGGAGGGCCGAGATGAGCGCGTAGTGCTGGTCGCCCGCCTTGTCGTACAGCAGGGTGCGCCGCTGCGCGGCCTCCTCGACGACGGCGAGGCTGACCTCGAGCATGCCGTCCGGGGCCCGGGGGGCGATCCGGGCGGCGAGCTCGAGGGTGTTGAGGGCCGCCCGCGCATCTCCGGAGGCCAGGCGCACCAGATGCTGCCGGGCCTCGGGGTCAAGCCGCGGCCGCAGCGCGCCGAGGCCGCGGTCCGGGTCCTCCAGGGCGCGCTGAACGATCCGGTCGAGTTCGGCTTCGGAGAGGGGGTGGAGGCGAAAGACCTTGACCCGGGAGAGCAGGGGGGCGATCACCTCAAAGGACGGATTTTCCGTGGTGGCGCCTATGAGGATGATGGTCCCGCGCTCCACATGAGGAAGAAAAGCGTCCTGCTGCGCCTTGTTGAATCGGTGGATCTCGTCGATGAAGAGGATGGTCTTGCGCCCTTCCCGCTGCTCGTGCCACTGGGCCTCCTTGATCACTGTCTTGATCTCTTTGATTCCGGCGGTGACGGCGGAGAACGGGATGAAAGCGGTGCGCATCCGGTCGGCGATAAGCGCGGCCAGGGAGGTCTTGCCCGAGCCGGGTGGGCCCCAGAGGATCATCGAAGGGATGTCACCGTGCTCCAGCGCACGGGTCAGCACCCGGCCCTCGCCCAGCAGGTGTGTCTGCCCCACGAACTCGGGGAGCGCGTGCGGCCGCATCCGGTCCGCCAGGGGCGTCCGTCCTGTTCGCTCGTGCTTTTTCGGTTGCTCGAACAGCTCCACGACGTCACCTCACCAACCACCAATCACTGGCGCGGTTGCGCCCAGACGGCCTTGCGCTTGTCGAGGAAGGCTTGGGTCCCCTCCTGGGCCTCGCCGCTGGCGACCGCTATAGCGAACAGGCTCGCCTCGTATGCGAGGGCCTCTCCCACCGCCATCTCGCATCCGTGCGTGACGGCCTCGAGACAGAGCTGTAGGACCGTCGGGGATTTGCTTGCGACGAGCCGCGCCAGCTTCTCCGTCTCCGTCATGAGGTCCTTCGGAGGAACCACGCTGTTCACCAGACCGATCCGGTAGGCCTCCTGCGCCGTGATCATCTCGCCGGTGAGGATCAGCGCCATCGCGTGCTTGCGCCCGATCTGCCTGGGGAGGCGCTGGGTCCCCCCCCAGCACGGATTGAAGCCGAGGGTGATCTCGGGCTGGCCGAATTTCGCCGTCTCCGAGGCGATGGCCAGATGGCACGCCTGGACGATCTCGCAGCCCCCGCCCAGCGCGTATCCGTTGACCGCGGCGATGACCGGCTTTCCCAACCGCTCGATGAGCGTGATCAGCCCCTGGCCCCGGCGGGCGAATTGGTCCCGGGCGACGGTTGCCCCCGTGGTGATCCCCGCCAGCACCTCGCGGAGATCTCCGCCGGCGACGAAGGCCTTCTCGCCGGCTCCGGTCAGGATGAGGACCTTGACGGCGGGCTCCTGACCGGCCGCGAGGAGCGCCTGCTCCAGTTCCCGTATAGTGACCGCGGTCAGGACGTTCAGCGCCTGGGGCCGGTTGATGGTGATGGTCATGATGCCGTCGGCGGTCTGGACGATGAGATGTTCGTAGGCCATTGTCCCTCCTTTGCGAGCTCAGTGGACGTTGAAGGTCTGCGAGGACAGGACCCTGCCGTCCCGGTCCACCGCTTCCACCTTCCACGTTCCGATCCGGTTCTCACGAATCTCTTTGCGGCTCCAGGTGCGCCAATGGCCGGCCTCGACGATCAGGGGGATCTCGAGGACGCGCTCGTCCTGGTAGTACCAGACGTGGTGGATGGGGGTCGGCCCCGCAGCACCCTGGAATTCAGTGAAATAGTAGAGGATGCCCACCGATGGGGGAAAGACGGTGGCGGCATCGATCGGCTCGCGGTTGACGACCCCGGTCGTGATCACGTGTCGGATGACCCGGAGGCCGCGCTCCTGCGGCGGACGCGGCTGCTCCTCCGCCATGCCCAGGGTCTGTGCGACAGCCGACAGCACGATGATCGCCGCTACGATCGGCCAGGTCCGCATGAGGCGTCCTCCGCTCAGGCTGTCTCCATCTCTGCGACGAGTGCCTCCACCGCCGCGACCGGATCCGCCGCCGAGAGGATCGGGCGACCCACGACGAGGTAGTCGGCGCCGGCCCGGATCGCGTCGCGGGCGGTGGCGGTGCGGCGCTGGTCGTCCTGTGCGGCCCCGCGGGACCGGATGCCGGGGGTGACGAGGAGGAAATCAGCGCCGAACCGCTCCCGCAGTGCCCTGGCTTCGTGCGGCGAGGCGACCACCCCGTCGAGGCCCGCCGCCTTCGCCAAGCCGGCGACGGCCACGACCTGCTCCTCGACCGCCCGGGCAATGCCGAGGGCCTGGAGATCCCGCTGGGCCAAACTCGTGAGCACGGTCACCCCGAGGAGGCGGGGACGCGGGATGCCGATGGCTGTGGCCCGTTCCGCGGCCGCCTCCACCGCCGCCCGCATCATGGCCTGCCCTCCCGCGACGTGCAGGTCCAGCATGGTGACTCCCCACTCGACCGCCTTGCGCACGGCGGCGGCCACGGTCTGGGGAATGTCGTGGAGCTTGAGATCCAGGAAGACCCCTCCCCCCCGATCGTGAATGCGGGTGATGACCCGAGGTCCCTCGGCGGTAAAGAGCTCGAGGCCGACCTTGAAGAGGCGGATGTTCCCTTGCATGCGCGCCACGATGCCCTCGGCCGCCTCCCACGCGGGGACGTCGAGGGCGAGGATCAACCGGTCCCGGACCGTCATTGCGTCCCTCGGGTGCCCACGCTGAGCCGCATCAGGTCCCGGGCCAGGAGGACCTCCCCCGCGAAATGCTTCTGACAGGGGGTGAGCAGATCCTGTCCCGCGCACGCCGGATAGAAATGCGTCAGGAGCAGCCGCTTCACGCCGGCCGCGGCTGCGAGTTGGCCGGCCAGGCTGGGCGTCAGATGCCCCGGAACCTTGTGGTCATCCGGGAAGGCGCACTCGCAGACGAGGAGATCGGCGCCGCGGGCGAGGCGGATCAGCTCCTCGGAGTAGTCGGTGTCTCCGGAGTACACCACCGAGCCCTCAAGGGCGTCGATCCGGTACGCGAGACTCGCGTCGCTGTGCGGGACCGGCCGTGCGGTGAGGCGCCAAGAGCCGAAGTCGATGGTCCCTGCCGAAAGCTCGTGGAGATCCAGGACGAAGGGGAGGTTGCCCACCCAGGGGCCATAGAGCTCTTCCAGCAGGCGACAGTGCCGCGCGAGACCGCGCGGTCCCCCGACCCAGAGCGTGCGCCGCCGCCCGAGTTCGGGGCTGCGCAGGGCGAAGAGGACGTGGGGAAAGTCCCCCACATGGTCCGGATGGTAGTGGGTGTACAGCATCCGATCGATAGCCTCGAGCTGTCCGCCGGCCCGCGCCAGTTGGTGCACGGTGCCGGTGCCCCCGTCCAAAAGGAGGTGCTCGTCCGCCACCCGGACCCAGTACCCGGGCGAGGCCCGTTCGGACGATGGAATGGCAGTCCCCGATCCCAGGACCGTTACCTCCATGCCGGTTTTTCTCTTGGGACGGTGCTCTGCATACCTTATCATTATCATTGACGTCGGTTGCGGTCAATTTACCAACGGCGATGGCGGTCGAGATCGACATTCCGCAGGGCAGTTTCCTTGGGGCGCCGTGCGACGCCATCGTCAATGCCGCCAACAGCGCCCACCCGCGTCCTGCGCGTTGACATCGATCCCGCCATGGTTACGGCATGGCGGGAGGCACTCGCGGAGCGGAAAGGCACGCCATGAGGCGACTGCTGATCGGGGTCGTGCTGCTCTCTCTGGCCTGGCCGGCGGAGGGGGGCGGCACCTTTGCGCTCACCGCGGAAACGACCCGGGCGATCGTCACCGGCATCGATCACGCGGCCAACCTGGACTATGCTAGGGCCCGAGCCGCCTTTGGGCGACTCCAGGACCTCCCGGGCGGCGACCTGCTCCATCCCTTCCTCGACGGGATCGTGGAGATCGACGAGGCCATCGAGGCGGACCGATCCGAGAAGGAGGTCGCCACAGTCCTCGATCGCTTCCTCACACGGATCGAGCCGATCGTCACGCGCGGGGAGGCGCTGCTCGAATCGAGCCCGGACAATCCGGACTTGCTGCTCACCGTGGGCGTGATGCGCGGGTTCAAGGCGGTCGTGGACCGGACGCGGAAGAACTACCTGGAGGCCTATCGGGAGATTCGGGCGAGTCATCGGCACCTCACCCGCACCCTGGAGCTCGACCCGGGTCGGGTCGATGCCCTCTGGCCCCTCGGTTTGTACGATTACTCCGTCTCTCGGGTGCCGGCATTGCTCAAGCCGCTCGTCTCGCTCGTGCTCCCCACGGGGGACCGCGAGCGCGGGCTCGACCGACTGAAGCGGGCGGCGCAGGAAGGAACCTTTTCGGCCGTGCCCGCGGCCGTGACGTTGGCCCGGATCCTGAGCGGCTGGGAGGAGGAGTACGCCGAGGCGGTCCCGTATGCGGAGCGGGTGGCGACCCGCTATCCCGGAAATCCGGAGTTCCAGTTTCTCCTCGCCTTCCTCTATTCTGAGACCGGGCAGACCCGCCAGGCGCTCTCGGTGGCCGAGACGATCCGGACCGCGCTCGAGGAGCACCAGCCACACTATCCTCCGGAGTTCGTCCCGCGGTATCTGCAACTCCGGGGGAAGATTGCCATGGATGCCGGGCTCCATGAGGAGGCTCTCGCCCTCTTCCGGGACGCCATCGAGCGGCGCAATGCAAAGCTCGAATGGATCACCGCCTGGGCGCACACGCGGACCGGGATGATCTACGATCTGCAGGGCGATCGCGACAAGGCGGTCGCGTCCTATCAGCGGGCCCTGGAGGTCGAGGGACGGGGGCTGGCGCACGAAACGGCGGAGCGCTACCTTGCGGAGCCCTATCGGGGAAGGGCGCGGCGCCCGGATAGCCGGGGGCGTTGAGACGATCATCCCGCGCATCACGGGGGAAAAGGGGGGAATGTCATGAGGCCACTGGGAGTCGTCGCACTGGTTGTCGTTGCGGTCCTCGCCGGTTTCGGCAGCGCATATTTCTGGCAGTCGCAGGACTGCACGAAAGAGGTAGCGGCCCTGCAGGCGGAGCTCGGCGACGTCAAGTCCAAGATGGGGACGGAGGTGCAGAGTCTGCGGAACGAGATGCAGAAGCTGACGGCCACCCTCGCGGATGCCGAACGCCGGCTCAAGGACGCGGAGGCCGAGCGAAAGGTCATGGAGGAAACGCTGAAGAAGACGCGCAGGCTCAAGTGAAGGCGTGGCGCTCCGCAGGCGGTGATGGCGGGCGGCATCCGGCCGTGGAGCGCAATGCGGTCCCGAGGTGGGGGGATTTTCCGTTGACAGCGCCCCGAAAATTCTGGTATACGCCTAGCGTCTTTCCACGGTGAAGAAGCGTTGCTCGGGCGTCGAGCGATGTGGAGAAGGAGGGGGCGGGGATGACCAAAGCGGAGCTGGTTGACCGGATGGCCAAGGACGCTAAGGTAACCAAGCGGGCCGCCGAGACCGCGCTGGAGAGCGCCCTGAAGGCGGTGAAGGATACACTGCGGAGGGGGCAGAAGGTGACGCTGGTGGGGTTCGGGACCTTTGGCACGGGGCGGCGCAAGGCGCGGGCGGGCCGGAATCCGCAGACCGGGAAGGCCATCAAGATCCCTGCGGCGCGGGTCGCCCGGTTCCGGCCGGGCGCGGTACTCAAGAAGGCCGTCAGGTAATCCCCGCCGTCAGCAGTCCTCTATAATCCTCCATGCCGAAGGGGGGTCGCGAGGCTTCCCTTCTTTCATTTTGGCCGGACGCCGGGATGGCGGAACTGGAAGACGCGAGAGACTCAAAATCTCTTGGGCCTTCGCGCCCGTGGGGGTTCAACTCCCCCTCCCGGCACCATCTCCTTCCTCAGCGTCCCCGTCCTCCTTCGTCGCGATTGTGCGGCTATCACGTACTGCCCTCTCGGACCCTGTGCACTCGGAAATAAAGAAGGCCCGGGGGTTCCGGGCCTTCGCTGCTGTGTGAGCCACTGCGCGAGGTGGAATCCTACTTCAAGGTGACGTTGATTTTGGCCTTCTGGCGCAGCCCCTTGATGTAGTCTTCGAACCGGGCCCGCGCCTTCTCGCGCTTGAGATCGCTGGTGACCTGCTCTTTGACCTCGTCGAAGGGGAGCGGCTTGGCCTCCTGCCGGGCTTCGACCTTGATGATGTGATACCCGAACTGAGTCCGCACCAGGTCGCTCGTCTCGCCGACCTTCAGCTTGAAGGCCGTATCTTCGAAGGGCTTGATCATTTTCCCGCGCGAGAAGTAGCCGAGGTCCCCTCCGCGGTCCTTGGTGTTGTCCTCGGAATGCTGCCCGGCGAGCAGGGGAAACTCCTCGCCCTTTTTGACCTTGGCCAACACGGCTTGCGCCCGTTCCTTGGCCTTCTTGTCGTCCTCCGGCGATGCGTCCGGCGGCAGCTTGATCAGGATGTGCCGGGCGTGCACCTTCTCCTCCTGGGCGTACTGCTGTTTATGGGAGGTGAAGTACCCCTCGACTTCTTTCGGGCCGATCGAGACCTTTTCGAGAATCTCCTTGTTCAGGAGCTGCTGGCGCAGGAGTCCATTTTTGATATCAGCCTTGAGTTCATCCGCGGTCAATCCCCGGGTCGTGAGCGCCTGTTTGAACGCCTCTTCCGAGGGGAAGCGGCCCTGGATCTCTTTGAATTGTTGAGCCACCGCATCCGGCGTCACGGCGACTTTCTGCCGCTCGGCCTGCTGTACCAGCAATTCGTCGTTGATCATCTGGTCCAGCAACTGCTTGCGGGCCTCCTGCGCCTGGGGGTCGGTCTGCACCTTCTCGTAGGGGACTCGCGTCCGCGCGAGAAATTCATCGTTCAAATCCTGGAGGGTGATCGCCTTGCCGTTGACCTGGGCCGCCACCTCCTTTTTGGGAGCGGGAGGCGGCGCCGCCGAGACAGGGCCCGTCACGGTGCCCCACAGACCGAGGGGCAGCATCAGGGAAAGGCCGATGATCCAACGCCTCATGTATCGTCTCCTTTGGGCGGTCGGCGCTGTGCCGCGTCTTGCCGCGCCTCCCGTCGTGTTCCGGCTCGCTGCGAGTCGCGTCAGCGGTCGCCACCCCGGCCGCGATCCATCGGGTAGCGGTCGCCGCCACCGCGGGGCTCCCGTTCCCGAGCCATGCTGACCGTGAGGGCGCGCCCCCCGAGCGTGCGCCCGTTGAGGGCCGCAATCGCGGCCTCGGCCTGTTCGGGGGTGGCCATCTCCACAAAGGCGAAGCCGCGCGGCCGACCGGTATCCCGATCGGTGATGATCTTCACGTCCTGCACCTGGCGGCCTTCCTCCTCGAAGAGGGTGCGCAGCTCCTGCGCATCCACGGTAAAGGGGAGGTTGCCGACGTACACCCGCGATCCCATGCTCGATCTCCTTTCCCTGTACTGGAGGCCCGCGGCCTCCTGGCGCGTCGATCGCGCTCGGTCTCGGTTGCGAGGCCTGTCGCTCCCGGAAACAAAAGGCCGCAGGACTGCAGTCCTCGCGGCCTCGTGATCAGCGGAGGGACACACCCGTGAGAAGCTAGCGTCCGGGCAACTATAGAGGGTCCCGGGCGACCTGTCAACGGGTCTTTTGTCCGTTCCGAGGGACGGAAGGAGCATCGCGCAGTGCCCGCGAGCGGCCGTGCGATTGCCTTTTCGGCCGGGACGGGATACGGTACGTGCCGTTATCGGCAGAGGTCCGGTGGGTCCGGGCTCGTGCGACAGGATCGGACATCTCGCATTGCCGGCGCGCCTGCAATCGCAAATTAGGTCGCCCGTGGGGCGGCGTGTCCCGCATCGGCGGATGCATGACGAATGCTGGGGGACGCCAGCGAGTCGGGGGCTGCGGTGATGTCTGCGGAGTCCCGCCATGCCGATACGTCGTGGCTGCTCAGCCTCTGCGCCGCCCGCATGGG
>Ga0209751_10003045_pt1 | contig 16397 bp, 15 predicted proteins | sample RifCSP13_1_FD_184019 | JGI IMG/M metagenome (GOLD analysis project Ga0209751, IMG submission 184019) | Soil microbial communities from Rifle, Colorado - Rifle CSP2_sed 13_1 (SPAdes) (version 2) | ecosystem: Environmental > Terrestrial > Deep subsurface > Rock core/Sediment | place: Rifle... | reverse complement strand
CCAGAGGGTGCCGAGGAGTTCGCTGCGTCGCATCCCGGTGGTGGCGGCGAGCCAGAACGCTGGGTGGTGGCGATTGGCTGTGGTGAGTTGGAGGAAGCTGCCGAGTTGGTCGGCGGTCCATACCCGTTCGGCTCGGCTGGCGGAGCGTCGGGCTCTGGGCGCGTGGGCGGCGATGGCCGGGTTGCTTCTGAGGAATCCTCGTCGGACGGCGTCGCCGAGGGCTGCTCGGAGGATGACGTGCACCTCGAGCACCGTCTTGGCTGACAGAGCCTCACCGGTTCTGGTGTTACCGGTTGCGAGGAGTTCGGTGTAGAGCTGTTCGATCTGTTCGGTTTGCAGCTTCCGTAGAGGGATGCCGCCAAGGTGGGGGTGGATGTGCAGTCGGACGCTGCGCCGGTAGCCGTCGAAGCTGGTCGGTTCGAGCCGTAATTGTTTGGCGGGCAACCTGTAGCGGGTGACGAACCCACCGACCGTCAACTCCGACCGAAAGCCATTCCTCCTCTCGGCTTCGACCACACCGAGTCGGATGGCAAGCGCCTCAGCATCCGAACGGTCTGTGCCGGCGGGCACCCACCGTCGCCGCTCCCTTCCTGTCTCTGGGTCCACCCCTTCATAGATCACCGCGTACCAGCGGTCCCGTTTGCGTGCGATGTAGCCCTGCATCCCCGCCTCCTCGTTGCTGTGGGGGAGTGGCGAAGCTACGACCAACGCATTCGACGAGGGCGAGTTCTTCGAGGTGGGCACCCGGTCACGAACCGCACCGATCGCGGGCATGACCGAGAAGGTCAGCGCGCGGAGAGTGACCCGATGACTTGGCAAACCCGAGCGCTACGTGCCGGTCGGTGCGGGTTAGCTATGGGAGTGTTATGAGACTTGATCATCCCGGACGGGGGATGAACTCATCACCGTGCGTGATCCAGCAGGCGAAGACCCCGGAGTCAGTCAATCTGGGGAAGAAGCAGGATCACTACCAACATCTCATCGGAGCCAGTGACCCGGGTGATATGGCCCTTCCCGGTTGTGTCTTCTGCCAGCAAGACTGTGCCAGGGCCGAGCGCTCGAACTTCTCCGTCGCTCGCTTCGATTTCTCCTTGGCCAGTTAGGTAGATAGCGAGCACTCGCTGCGGCGCTGGATGCCAATCACCATGCCAACCCGGATGCACGAGCTCAAAACCGTACTGTGTGGCTTGTTCGAACGACGACAGGAGAACGGGGGGAGCAGGGGGAACGAAGTCGGCCTCCTGAAACGCGAGTTCCACATCCTCGAAATGTGACTCTCCTCGGTCATCGGCGTAGATACGCAAGTAGGTAACGCCCATGAGAGGGATAAGACTATCGGCCTCAGCTACAGCGGCGTCTTCATCCAGATGTGTGAAAGGCCCGAACCATCGAACGACCAGCGGACAGACTCGTCACGGTGCGATCATCCCGACCAAAGGTGTGCCCGGCCTCTGCAGATAGGGACACCCTCACTCATATCACTCCCCGGAGGATATCGGGCACCATGTGGCGTCTGGGAACCGGCAATCGGCCTTCCCTCAACACGAGCGACATGTGCCGATATCGCTCGGGTTGCCTATAAATGCATTGTCGAGCGAGATCTGGTGATCTCGTATGTCTGGGCATCGGTGAGCTTGATCTTGTTGCAACTGGTTAGGCCGCGACGTGGGGCTTCGGGACCAGGCATCGGATTGGACACGCCAGACGGCGAGAAGGATCATCGCCTTCCGCCCGGCAGATTGGCCTGTGCCCAGAGCGGGGGACGAGGAGACAGGGATGTCGGATGTAGACGTTGTCATCGTGGGAGGCGGACTGGCGGGCTTGACTTCGGCCCGGGCCCTGGTTGCTGCTGATCACAGCGTGGTGGTGCTGGAGGCGCGAGACAGGGTCGCTGGGCGAAACCTTGGGGGTTTTCTGAACAATGGTGTGCCGGTGGAGTTGGGCGGCCAGTGGATTGGCCCAACGCAGGAGACTGTCGCCCACCTTGTCTCAGAACTCGGCCTGGAGACCTTTCCCACCTACGACCAGGGCGAATACATCACGGTCTATGACGGGAAGACAGTCCGTTACACCGACGAGACATTCGGGTTACCGCCGGAAACGGCGATCGAAGTTGGCCGGGTATGGGAAGCGATCGAGTCGCGTGCGGAAGCGGTCTCGTCATCGTCACCGTGGGAGACACCGGGTGCCGCGGACCTGGACCGGGTTACCTTGGACTCCTGGCTTTCCGACCAGACGGATGATCGTCTCGCCCTTCGATTCTTCCGGGTCTTGGTGCCGGCGATCTTTTCCGCTGAGTCTCCAGAGATGTCTTTGCTGCATTTCTTGTTCTATGTGAAGTCTGGGAACGGACTGAACACCTTGGCGTCGACAACCGGAGGGGCACAAGAGAGACGTGTAGTAGGCGGAGCCCATCTGATCTCGGAGCGAATCGCGCAACAGCTCGGTGCCCGTGTCAGGCTCAACGCTGCGGTTCACACGATCAGACAGGACGACCAGGGTGCAACTGTGTCCTTCGAAGGAGGTGAGGTGACGGGACAGTATGTGATTGTGTCGATTCCCCCGACACTGGCTGGCCGCCTTCGTTATGACCCCCCACTTCCCCCGTTGCGCGACGGTTTGACCCAGCAGTTTCCGGCGGGTTCGGTGATCAAGCTGCAAGTCGGATATGAGACACCATTCTGGCGGGAGGAAGGACTCAGCGGATTCGCCCTTAGCTTGGACCACGAGCTCAATGTCGTGCTCGACAACTCGCCACCGGATGCGTCCTGTGGGGTCCTAGTCGGGTTTCTCGAGGGTGCCCATGCCCGCAAGGCCAACCTGATGACTGCTGAGAAGCGTCGCCATCTGGTCGTCAACACGCTGGTGCAATATTTCGGCGCCCAGGCAGCTGAACCCTTCGACATCGTCGAGCTCGATTGGATGGCTGAGGCATACAGCAGAGGCTGTTACGGCGGTCGCCTCGGAGCAGGCGTCTGGACCCAATATGGCCAAGCCCTCGCTCAGCCGGTTGGAAGAATCCACTGGGCCGGAGCGGAGACCTCCACCATCTGGAATGGCTACATGGAAGGAGCCATCCGCTCAGGACGCCGAGCTGCAGATGAGATACTCGAAGGCCAGGGCTGACCGGCGGTCAGACACAAGACCCCCCAACCAGACAAGAAACCCCACGCCAAAGTACCGATAGGGCGCACTCTTGCATCGGAGCGTTATGCGCCTAGATCGGACGATCTCGGATGGACCCTCGACGTCGCGGGAGTTCTGAGACTTGATTCATGATCATCCGGGGGTGCTCTTCGACGTAGGTGAATGCTCATCGACGAAACCCGCTCACTGGGATGTTGGGAGACTGACCGGGGTTTCCCGCCTCACCTTCTTCGCAGTCTTGGGAGCGGTCATTTCCCAGGGAGAGCACCAGACCCCGGGCTTGGATCATCGCTTCCCGGTCTCGGGAGGCGTTTGAGTAGCGAAGCCCGGATGGGTTCTCGGACGACAAACTCACCGTCTCCGGTAGCAAGCAACCGATTGGCCGAGGCGAGCAACTCCTCCGAAACCACGCCTGTGTATCCCTCCCGCGCCTGGTACTCCAGCCAATCCTCTGCACTCGGGAAGTGGGAGAGCAGGTCGAAAACCCTTCGGCGCTCGGTGATGTACCAGCCTTCCCCTTCGACTAGGTCCAGTCGGTCGCGAGCCTCGACGATGTCCCTGATATCCTCCTCCTGGTCGACGTGGCCGAGGCGCTTGACCCGTCCTCCCTGCCACACCTCCACCCCAGCGTGCTCTGGCTGTGGATGAAGGTCGAGCAGTACACCTTCCGGTCGCAGCGACCGATATATCCGTCTCAGGGCGTGCACCACGCCCTCCAGTTCGATGCATCACAACGAGTGGGAGAGGATGGCGATGTCGTAGGCGTCCGGAGAAAGGTCGACCTTGACAATATCTGCCATCACAAAACTCACCTTGGGGCGGAGCGCGGCGGGAATGGTCTCCGCAGCTCGCTCGATCTTCTCACCGTTCATATCCAAGGCGAGCACCGTGTCTGCCTCCTCCGCGTAACGCCAAGTGAGGCGCCCATCCCCGCACCCCACCTCGAGAACATCGGTCCCCGAGAAGTCCACCAACTCGTGGATAACGGTGTTCTCGGTGCCTTCCGGGGTCGATCGATGAGCTCACGGCTCCTCCCACTCATAAATTTGGTAGCGAGCATATAGCTACGTCAAGGGCTGATCCGCAGGAGAACCGCGGTGTCCGAAGTCAGGGTCTGAAGTGTGACTCTGGTCACCAGCGGTGTTGGCTGCACTCGCCCACCTGTGCGCGTGAGGTGCCGTTCAGGGGCACTTTCCCCTCTGGGCGTTATGGGCCGAGATCGAGCGTTCGTCCTTCCTCATCTGGTGCAGATCCGCCTCCTGTCGCAGTCATCGACAAGCCGCATGCGCCGTCATGTGGAATCAAAGAGAGCGATCCGCTAGAAGATGAGCACCGACAAGCACAATCCAGGTGAAGTACACGAAGAGGAGCCCCCGCTGCACGAGTCCGGTGTTTGCAGCATCCCTCTGGAACGCCAGAGCTGTCCAGAGTGTCATACCGAGACCAGCTACCGCCGTGGCCAATGTGTACCATTGCCAGAAAGCGTCCAGTTGAAGCGCCACAGCCAGGCACGCCCCAAGGATTGCCAGGAAAGCGACCGGACCACTCACGTAGTGGATCCGAGCGCGCCAGGAAGGCTCGGCTCGAGGTTCGATAGGTGCTCCGGGCGGGTAACCGCGTACTGGGTCAGGGGCAAAGACGCCTGCGATGAACAGCCCAAAGCCAAAGATCGCCAGCAGCACAACTCCGATGAGAGTGTCCAGAGCTTGATTTATGCCGGCGGCAAAGGCGAACATCCCTAGTCCCACGACAAAGAAGTTGGCTCTCTGAATCCAGCCTCGCTCACCAAGCTCCAGCTCGCTTCCGGTGTGGTAAACGGGGTTGTACCCAGATCGGATCGCACCTTCGATGAGCACCACGGCAAGGAACAACACAGCCGTTGCCATCCCGACAATGAGTAGGACATCCGGCATGACTCAATCCTTCCTGCCCCGACCATAGACGAGTCGCCGCACCCACGGAGTCCGCACCAGAACCGGCAAACCCGACGGTTCCATAAGTCACGCCCGGCCTGCGCCAGCGGTTCGTGACGTCATACCCGTAAGAGCTCCCTGACATGTCCTTTTCTGAACACCGCATGGGGGGCAGCGTCCGCTAGGGTCGTGTCCGTTTTCCTGACGCGGAAGAGCGCGGGTCGGCGGAGGGACACCAGGTTTCCGTACCCCAGCGCATAGGTCTCCTCCGCCATGGGCGGAGGAGACTTCGGTTGACCCGGGCGTTGCCTTGCGGCCGACACTCACGAGTCAACACCTAACCGAGCTGGACGTACCGATAGTTCGCACTCCGCCATCGGAGCGTTACGCGTCCAGACTGAATGATCGGTGCACCGCCGTTCGGAGACGCTGCCGGTCTATGTCTCTGGTGGGGGCAGACTGCTGTTCCAGGTGTCCCGGTGCATCTTCGAGGCGCCTCCCTCGTTCTTCCACAGCACCATGATCTTGCCCCGGTCTGTCAGAGTTTGGTCATCTCCGAATAGCGAGTATTCGCCGACCTCGAGCGCGTACTCGCCCATCGGAATAACTTCCAGCGTTTCGGGTTGCGCCGCTGCGATTCCAAGGTCGAAGAAAGCCTGCCGATACTCCACAATCGCATCTCCGCCGCTGACGGCGTCAGAGTTTGGGGGCAGGATCGTGGCGTCACTCGTGTACAGCGAAGGCATCGTCGCGCTGTCGCCGGCACGGATCGCCTCCATGAACCGCTGGTTCGCCTCGTGGATCCGTTCGGCTACATCCATAACAGCACCTCCACGCTCGAACATACCAGCCGGCCCGCGTGCGGCTCCGATACCAACACGCTAAGTGCCGATCTCGCTCGGGTACCGGATCGGATCCTTCTCGCTCCAGAATGGTGATTCCGAGCGCCAGGCGCCCATGCATCGCCCGGCTCAGCGGAAGGGCTTCAAACTGCACAAGCCGACGCAGGTGTCACAACGATCCGGTTCGTCGTCAAGCCCTCCTCACCCTGGGTAGGAACCGGCCGGTGCGGGATGCGTAGGTGCGGTAGGCGTCGCCGAGGCCTTCGGGGGAGCTGAGCAGCTTCTCCTCGGCGGCCGCCCACCAAAGATGGGTGACGATGGACAACGCTGCCACTCCCAGCAGCAGGTAGCTCCGGAAGACGAGCGTGGTGCCCACCGCGATTGCGATTAGCGCGGTGTAGATGGGGTGGCGGACATGCCGGTAGGGCCCGTCGCTCACCAGCTGGTGGTCCACCGTCACCCCGCTGACCGCCCCATACCCGCCTATCGCTTGCGCAGCCCATACCCCCACGGCAATGCCCAGGGCCCAGAGACCGAGACCCGCCGCCTGTAGAAGCAGATCGATGCGGGTTGACCAGTTCAACCACCCCTCGTATGCCCAGCCGGGTGCGACACCAACGAGGACCGGATAGACGAACGGAACGACCTGTACCAGGTCGCCTCCACGGCCGATAAGGGGAAGGGGCTTCACCCGGGCCCGCAGCTCGACACCGTATCCGGGACGTTCCCATCGAGACCACGACACCCACGCGCCCGCATTGGTTGCTGCCATGACGGCCGCCAACAGTTGAACCAATGTCCTTGCCACGTCATACCCGCCTTGGGACGGGTTAGACGATACGCCATAGGTGAATGGAGCGGAATCCTGTCACGACTGGTGCTAGGCGCACATATCACTCGTCAAACCCGCAGGTCACGGAGGACCCAAACCAGCGCATAGCCGGCATTAGGTTCGCTTGGGTGACTGACGTGGAGACCACCGACCGTGGCCGGGTGCCGGGCAAACTCCAAGCGATGAAGGGTTGGGTCGGCTGAAGCCAGACTGAAGCCCAACGACCTGACACAGGCCGACATTGCGTGTTACCCGTTAGCAGCGATTCCGAGTTGTCCTGATGTCGATCATCGCTAATTGACCACCACAAACGCTATTGGAGGCTCACTAGTCGGGCTCATAACCCGAAGGTCGCGGGTTCAAATCCCGCCCCCGCTACCACCGGAAAACCCAGGCCCCGCCTGGGTTTTCTGCTTGCTCACGGCGGCGGGCTTGAAGCTCGCCAGGTCGTTCTGATGACGAACTGATGACAAAACGAATGTCTGGAACTGACGGACATTGGTTACATCCCGGGTCTCTGGAATGGAGGCGGGCCGCTGGCCGCCTCGTGGAGATGGTGTCGTGAGGAGGGCGAACCGGTGCCGACCCGGCAACGGCATCGGCTTGGTCGCGCGCCTCCTGAGGCCGTCACAGGTGGTGCGGCCTGCTGGCAGAATCAGTCGATGTTCGATGATTTGCTCGACGCCAACCGGCGCTACCAGACCGAGTTCCACGATTCGGGTGTGTTAGGCGCAGCCGCGAAGGGTCTGGCCGTGCTGACCTGTATCGATTCGCGCATCGATCCGCTTGCCCTGCTCGGGTTGCGGGCCGGCGACGCCAAGATCATCCGCAACGCGGGGGCGCGGGTGACCGACGACTCGCTGCGCTCGCTGGTGGTCGCCGCGAACTTGCTCGGCGTGACGCGTGTCTGTGTAGTGCAACACACCGACTGTGCCATGGTCGGCTCGACAGACGACGAGATACGCGCCCGCATCGGCGCGATGCGCGGTGTCGATGCCACGGGTTGGGACTTCCTGACCACCACCGATCAGCTGGCGACATTGCACGACGACATCGAGCTCATCGAGTCGTGCCCGCTGTTGCCACCCGACCTCCAGGTAGGTGGCTTCATCTTCGACGTGCACAGCGGTGAACTCGTCCCCGTGGACACTTAATAGTTCGTCGCTGAAATGGACTGGTGGGCTACCAGCATGCCCGAGACAGTTGCTGGCCGTTGACGTAACGCCTTCCTGCTAGACTTCAGCCAAGCTGAGTGGGGAGTATCCCCCTCGAGGTGCAGCCGTCATTACGAGTCGGTGCTCATGGGAGCCCGCTCCGGTTGCACTGCCAGCCCGGTTGAATGATCGGTGCTGGTGGGAGAGACCCTCGGCTGTTGAACACGAATGTCCGACAGTCGACAGGAGTCTTTTCTATGGATGTTTCATTGGCATGGTGGGTGGCCGTCGTCGCGGTGATTCTCGGCATGCTCGCCATCGACCTGTTCTTTTTTCATCGCCAAGCCCACGAGGTCACCGCCCGCGAGGCGGGCATCTGGACGGTGGTCTGGGTGGTGCTGGGCCTGGGATTCGGAGCGGTGGTCGCCTGGCAGTTCGGGCTCGACCTCGGGGCCCAGTACCTGGCCGGATATGTGATCGAGAAGAGCCTCGCCGTCGACAACATCTTCGTGTTCGCGGTGATCTTCGCCGCGTTCTCCATTCCTCTGAAATACCAGCATCGGGTGCTGTTCTGGGGTGTTATCGGGGCGTTGGTGCTGCGGGGGGTGTTCATCGCCGCCGGGGCGGCGCTGCTCGAGCGGTTCCACTGGACGATCTACCTGTTCGGCGGCCTGTTGATCGTCACCGCCTGGCGCATGTGGAGCCACCGCCATCATCATCCGGACCCGGCCAACAACCCGGCGATCAAATGGCTGCGGCGCCGGCTACCGATGACCGACCGGCTCGATGGGCAGCGGTTCTTCACGGTAGAGAACAGCAAACGGCTGGCGACGCCGCTGTTGGCGGCCTTGATAGCGGTCGAGTTCGCCGACGTCGTATTCGCAGTGGACTCGATCCCCGCCATCTTCGCCGTCACCAGCGAGCCGTTCCTGGTCTTCACCTCGAACGCCTTTGCCATCCTCGGACTGCGGTCGATGTACTTCTTCCTCGCCGACATGATCAAACGGTTCGAGTACCTGTCGGTAGGGCTGGCGGCGGTGCTCGCCTTCGTCGGGGCCAAGATGCTGCTGATCGACGTCTACAAGATCCCGATCGCCCTGTCCCTCGGGGTGATCGTCGCCATCCTGGCGGCCTCGGTGTTCGTGTCGCTCCGCAAGACCACCGGCGCCGGGAAGATCGGACCCGACCCCGACCTGCAATCCGAGGCGGCACCCGAGCGGCCAGGCCCTGAATGGGTATCGAGAATATGACCCCTCAATGGCGGACCGGTTGGCGTTCATCCGGGCAGGACAGGCGCCAGCTACGGGAGGTGCTCCAAATCCGGAATCGGGGAGAAGCGCCGTGTGGCCATGTCGCCGATCTGATCGATGAGCGGATCACCGATGTCGATCAACGGATCGACGACCTCACAAAGCTGCGCCGGGACCTGGTATCCCTAGCTGGTGAAGCGAAACGGCTCGACCCCACCGAGGGCCCCCCAGAAAGCGTCTGTCGGATCCTCACGGAACGACACGACCCACAACAGCCCGCTAGGCGTCTTGGCGGAGGCCGCCGCCTGGTTGGCCTCTTGACTTTCAACTGGGGTTGAAGCCGTATGGTGTCCGGGTATGCGGACTGCGGACCGACCAACAGATACCCAATTAGTCAGCCATGACCTCACCCCGCCTTGGCTGAGGTGGACATTTCGACATGCAACGGCCAGGGGTAGTGCGGATGTGACATTCTCAGTGCCGGCTGAGGCCCGAGCACCCGCCGTCGAGTTCCACGACGATCTGCTCGAACCGGTCCAAAGGTCAGTGCGGGTGCCGTCCGCCGATCGATGTGTCCAGAACGGCGGGGTTCACTTCCAATGAGCAGGGTATCGCCAGCGGACGGTCCTCGTAACAAAGGTTGCAGCCCATGGCCGCGGCCCTTGAAACGGCCGTCCATCTCCATATGTGCGTCAGTTGGACGGCTCATGGATGCCTTGACCGCCGATGATCGCATCGAGAGTGGTGGGGTCGCCTCGCCAGTACTGAGAAAGCACGCTCCGATCAGTCCGCCTCAGCACGTGGCGCAGCACGAGCGCCGCCACAATGGCGTCATCGAGCGAGCCGATTAACGGGATGAATTCCGGTATCAGGTCGATTGGGGAGACAAGCCAAACGGTCGCGAACCCGAGCCAGAGCTTGGAGCTTCGGGGCACCCTCGGATCGCGGAGCAGCCCTCGGAACAAGATGACCAGATTGGGGATGAGGGTTGCCAGCTCACGGGCCGCTGACCGTCGGCCGAGGGTGATCAGCACAAGAATCGCAAGTAACCAGAGGCCGACTGCTGCGGTGAGTGTGACGACCAGACCGCGGACCACACAGCCAGCTTACGTCATCAGCGTCGGGGTGGCGTTGGCATACTTCGGGACGTGAACAAGCCGCTGATAGGCGAGCCCTGCGCCTTGTGCCAAGTCGGTCGGTCCAGCAAAGGCGGAGAGCACGTGCTCCCGACCTGGCTGCTGGACATGTGGCCGGCTAGGTTCGGTCCTTTCACGCTTCATAGGAACGGGGAGTCGGTGCTGGCAAGGGACGGGAACGTTCGGCCGCAGACGTCGGCGGCACGTTTCAAGCTCCCGATGTGCCCGTCATGCAACGGAGAGCTTGACCGACGGTTCGAGAAGCCAGCAAAGCAGCTAATTCGGCGGATCTTCAATTCTGATGGTGTTCTCGACCCGCCTGAAGCCGAGATCGTCGGACTCTGGTTCGTCAAGACCTGGCTGCTCCTCGCACATCCGGAGGTGCGAGTCTCTGATCCGGGGTTCGACCCGAAACCTTGGGTGCCGCCCGAACAGCATCACTACGAATGGATGATCACCGGCATGGCACCACCGCCAGGCCTGTCGGCGTGGCTCGTGAAGCTCGACCGGACGGTCCAAGCTCCGGCAACCCGACACATCGCGCTACCCAAAGTGATCACCGATGGCAAGACGGTTCGATTCCGTTCCTTCCAGTTCGGGCTTAGCTGGTTAGATGTCAGCCTCGTCTACCGCCCGAACTGGACCATCGACCACCCGCTCGAAGGCGAGCACCGGGCGGCCCGCCTCTGGCCACCGTCTGGGGGCAATGGCCTCGACGTCGGGACACTCCCGTTTGTACCGGAGCGGGAGATGGCATGGCTGAAGGGTCCAACTATCCACTTACAGCCGAATGTGTACGGGAAGATGGAAATCCCTGCGCTGTCGCCTTCGACGGACTTCCTGTCTGACCTCGGCCCGAATTTCATCCAGGTGCTCAAATGGTGACGGCTCGTCGTCCACATGGGGTCCGGCGGCCGGGGACCCCCGTCGCGATGCACATCGGCCGAGCGCGGGACGTGCCGTTCCGGCTCGATTTGGCGATGGGCTCGTTCTCATCCGGATCAGGTGATCGAAGCGGCTTGCCCCTGACACCACAGACCCGCCATCACTCATCCTCTGACTCTTGGCGTCAATCCTCCGGCATCGGATACGAATACGACGGGTACGAGTCGGTCTTCCGCCTGACCCTCAAACCCGCGGGAGGCTGACCGCCCCGGGGCCCGCCACGTGGCATCTGACCTTGCTCTTCATCGGTCCTGCCTACGATCGTCGCCACAGGGGACGTCGACGATTCACACCTTTGCGGCTGCCGCCGTTGCCGTTGTCGCCGTGCTTCATCTCGGGTTCCTGATCTGGAGATGTTCCTGTGGGACCAACCCTTCGGGAGGAAAGTTTTCGGCCTCAACCCTGAGAGGGCGGCGATCACCAAACCTCTCGCCGCCGACCAGGGCCTCTACAACACCTTCCTGGCGGCAGGGCTGGTCTGGAGCCTCATCACCGATTCCAATCGCTGGCCACTCCAACTCTTCTTTCTGACCTGTGTGATCATCGCCCGTATATTCGGCGCTCTCACAGCGTCTCGATCGATCCTCTGGGTTCAGGCGGTCCCGGGATTGATTGCGCTGCTGCTCGCCCATCTGACCCGAGTCTGATCGCGCCGACGCTCAGGGGATCGGGACCAGGCCTACATCTCCCTCGAGCCTGAAAGCGACCTCTCCCGGTTCGTCTTCGATCTGCCACTCGACGAAGAAGGCATTGGCGCCCTCCCGGGTTTCCCAATCGGCCAGGGCATAAAAGGCCGAACCGTCCTGGGTGTACCAGGCCCGATGAAACCGACAGCCGTGAGAGCGGGCGCTCTCCTGCATAACCGGGGTAATCCGAACCACCCGCTTCTCATAGAGATCCCGAGCGGTTTGCCCGTCGGGGGTCGGGCAGGGGACCTGGAACAGCATCCACATCAACGAACTCCTCGGTATTTGCCCGCCGACGCTAACCCCCCGAGCCCGACCGAACTAGGCCGTGTGGACCATTTCCGGGGCCCCAGGGTCTGATAGCTTGATTGATTGCTGGGAAATGGGAGTGAGGCGGCACGAGTCGCCCGTGAGCTGGGAGGCTCGGGATGACTTTCTATGGGCAACGAGGCCGCCATTTGGCGCGCAAGATCCGTCGACACGTCACCTTCACCCGGGTTTTGGGAGCAGCCGTTGCCTTCATGCTCATCACCAGTGGTGTGTCCTGGGCGGACACCCTTCCAACCACCGACGCTGTCGATGACAGCGCCACCTTGGCCACCAACAGCGGGGCATCCGCGATCGACGTATTGGCCAACGACACCGTCATCGAAGGCGGAACACTGACGGTCACCGAAGTCACTCAGGGCGCCAGCGGCGCGGTGACGATCACCAACAGCGGCGCCGACCTGACGTACGAGCCCAGCCTCGATTTCTGTGGCACCGACTCGTTCACCTACACCATTTCCGACGGCCTCCTCGGCTTTGACACCGCGACAGTCACCGTCGATGTCTCCTGCCCGCCTCCCGCCGACGCGACCACAACCACCACCACACCTCCCCCCGACGAAACCACCACCACCGCACCTCCCGTCGACGAGCCCACGACGACCACCGCCACCCCACCTCCCCCCGACGAAACCACTACCACCACCACACCTCCCGTCGACGAGACCACAACCACCACCACAGCCACAACGACCACCACCACCACCACGGTTCCGGCGGCTCCCGCACTTGACCTTGCCACCGCTTCGAATCTGATCGTCAAACTGGCAGCTGGTCTCAGCCATGAGCAACAGGCCGCTGTCATCCTTTCGCACGGCGGCGTCGAGACCGCTGTAATCGACGTACTCCGACTCCACATGGTGGCTGTCGCCCCCGAGACGGTTGAAGACTCGATCTCGGCTTTCGCCGCCGATCCCGCAGTTGTGAGCGTCGACCTTGACCTGCCCCGCGCCGCCGAGGCCGTCCCCAACGATCCTGGCTATGCGGATCAATGGGCGCTGCCGCTTATCGGCTGGGAAGACATCTATGGCGTCGTCGCGCCCCTGGGCAGTTCGACCATTGCCGTGCTCGACACAGGTGTCGATGCCGGCACCCCCGATCTGGCTGGTCGGGTGGCGGGCGGTTGGTCGTTTGACGGCACCGATCCCACCACCGATGCCAACGGTCACGGCACCCACGTGGCCACGATCGCCGCGGCCAACGACAATGACGGCACCGGCATTGCGGGGGTTGCCTACTCCGGCGTAACCATCATGCCCGTGCGAGTCCTGGGCGATGACGGCACAGGCAACGACAGCGACATCATCACCGGTCTCGTTTGGGCAGTCGAGAACGGCGCCGACGTCGCCGTCATGGCCTTCTCCAACCCGGGCGAGAGTGCCGCCCTTCAGTTCGCGGTCGATTACGCCTGGGCCAATGGCGTGGTCCTGGTTGCCGCCGCCGGCAACGACGGCGGAAGCGCCCCCACCTATCCCGCCGGTCTGGCCAAGGTCGTGGGGGTCGGTGCCACTGATCAGGCCGACGAGGTTTGGTCGGGCAGCAACGAGAGCAACGCGGTCTTCATGGTCGCCCCGGGCGTGGGCATTGCTTCATCTATCGGAACAGTGACTGGAACATCGGCCTCCGCCGCCGTTGTAGCGGGTGCGGCCGCGCTATTGCAGGCCTATGACCCGAGCGCCTCGCCGGCGATCATCGTCGGCCGTCTCGCGCGCAATACCGACCCGGCGATCGGCACCAGCGGCAACGGCCGACTCAACCTAGCGCGGTCGATCTCCGACGTGTCCAATGACGGCGTCACCCCCGCCGGCGCCCCTGGCGGGGGCCCGATCGTGGGGCCGTACGTAATCGCTGCCGAGAAATCGGTCATCGATGGTTGGCGTAAGTCCAGCGACTCGTGGGGCTCGATCAACACCTCCCAGATCTATTCCGAGGGAGCCACGGTCCCCATACGGGTCCAAATCACCGGCCTCACGGCGGGCACGACCTACACCATCGCGCTCCGCTACGACTTCAAGAAGACGGCGAACAACATCCACTTCATCGACTGGCTGGGTTCGGTCAATCCAGACGGCGTACCAAATGTCGACCCTTGCCTCTCAGTCTCACCTTGCGCAGGCGCCACCTCCGTCCCCATTCCGACCGATCCAGCCTTGACTGTCCAGGTGCCAGGGAGCCTCACCGCGTACAACGTGACCGGGACGCCGACGTTCGGGACCTATTCAACGGTTACATCTGGCCCAGACACAAAGAAGCAGATCAACCTGACCTTCACGGCGAACAACGCCACGGTCATCTTGGCATTCGGTGGGCATCTTGCTCGGGACAACGAGTGGGGAGCCAGTAACGGGGCATCACAGTTCTCGGGTGGCTCGGGCAAGGCCTATTCGCAAATCACGCTACCCGCGGGTGCGGCCGAAAGCGCCGAGAACAACGTCGGTATCAACCCTGCGTTGGGCGGGGGCACCGTCTCGGGCACCAAGTACCACGACCGAAACGGTGACGGGTCCCGCGACGCTGACGGCGTGGACAACATCTCGGGCAACAGCGACGACGAGGTCCCTCTCTCGGGCTGGACGATCCGGGCATATATCGACTCGAACGGCAACGGGACCCTCGAGTCCGGCGAAACGACCATCGCTGGCGGGGGCCAGGGCACGGCTGTCACCACCTCATCGGGTTTCAACCTCATCAGCCTTATGCCCGGCAATTATGTGATCTGCGAGCGGATCGACAACCAGCCCACCTGGTTCCAATCGCAGCCGAACCCGACGACCGCGCCTATCAGGTGCGGGAGCCTGCCCGTCGGTCAGGGCGTTGCGCCCGGCGGCTACGCGGTCACTGTTTCCGCGCAGAGCGACTCCATCGGCAACGACTTCGGCAATTTCCAACAGGGCACAGTCTCGGGCATCAAGTACAACGACAGGAACGGTGACGGATCCCGCGACGCCGACGGCGCGGACAATATCGCAGGTAACGCCGACGATGAGGTCGGCCTCTCGGGTTGGACGATCCGCGCCTACGCGGACAACGGGAGCGGGGGCGGCGTGAGCGGAGATGGGATCCTGCAGGCTGGCGAGACGGCAATCGCCGCCTCAGCGACAACCGCCGTGTCCACCGGTGCGTACACCCTCACCCTGAATCCTGGGAAATACGTCATTTGCGAGCGGATCGACAACCAGGCTGGATTCTCGCAGACTCAACCGAACCCTACGGCGGTACCCGTCAGGTGCGGCGGCCTGCCTTCCGGCCAGGGCGTGGCGCCCGGGGGTTACGACGTAACTGTTACCTCGGGGAGTTCGACCAACGGACGGGACTTCGGTAACTCTCAGCAGGGAACGGTCTCTGGCCTCAAGTATCTCGACCGCAATGGTGACAGGACGCGCGACCCCGACGGCGTGGACAACATCTCCGGCAACGCCGATGACGAAGTCGGCCTCTTGGGCTGGACGATCCGCGCCTATGCCGATAACGGCGCCGGCGGCGGCACCAGCGGCGACGGCATCTTGCAGAGCGGGGAGACGACCATCGCCGCTTCAGCCTCAACCGACGGGACCGGCGCTTACTCGCTGAGCCTCATCGGCGGCAGCTATGTGATATGCGAGCAGATCAATAACCAGACTGGGTACTTCCAATCCCAGCCGAACCCGACAGCGGTACCGATCAGATGCGGTGGCCTGCCCTCCGGGCAGGGCGTGGCGCCAGGCGGATACGCCGTGGCCGTCACGCCGGGCAGCTCGTCCGCCGACAACGATTTCGGCAACTTCCAGCAGGGTTCGGTCTCGGGCCTCAAGTTTGAGGATCAGAATGCGGACGGGGCCAACGCTACCGACCCTGCCGACCCCGGCAAGGGCGGCTGGACCATCTACGTCGATTATGACGGGGACGGCACCCTCGACTCCGATGAGCCCTCGAACGTCACCGCCAGCGACGGCATCTACACCATCAGCGGGGTCAACCCCGGCACCTGGACGCTACGTGAGGTCGCCCAGACTGGCTGGACCTGCTCCTACGCCAACCCCGGGGCCAGCTCACCCAAGGTGTCGACCGACTGCACCTATTCGATCACCGTCACCTCCGGCAGCTCGACCACGGGCAGAGACTTCGGCAACTACACCACCGGCACCGTCTCCGGCACCAAGTTCGAAGATCCCAACGGTGACGGCAT
>Ga0209751_10003042_pt1 | contig 16405 bp, 15 predicted proteins | sample RifCSP13_1_FD_184019 | JGI IMG/M metagenome (GOLD analysis project Ga0209751, IMG submission 184019) | Soil microbial communities from Rifle, Colorado - Rifle CSP2_sed 13_1 (SPAdes) (version 2) | ecosystem: Environmental > Terrestrial > Deep subsurface > Rock core/Sediment | place: Rifle... | reverse complement strand
TTCGTGACGTTCGAGGATTGGCTCCGGGAGGAAGAGGACATGCGCAAGATGGGCTCGAAGCCCTGCCCGGTCTGCGGCACACTCAACTCCGTGACGGCCACGGTCTGCCACAAGTGCGGATCCCTCATGAAGGACCAGCCGCGTCCGCCGACCGGCGGAGCCGGCGCGGGCGGCGCCGTGCCTCCTGTGACCGTCCGGCGGACCCAACCCGTGGCGGGCGGAGTCCCGCCGACCGAGCCCTCGTCGGGTGGGGCCCAGGCCATCCCAGGGGCCCCCGCGCCCGGGCCGGAGGGCCTCCCGCGCCGCGTGATCCGGAAGCCGATCACCCCCGCGGGGCCCGTCGTGCAGAAGAGGATCATCAAGCGGCCCTCGGAAACGGGCCAGACGGAGCAGACGGACCAGAGCTCGAGCGGTCAGTCGAGCGAAGAGAAGGAAGACGAGACCTGACCTCGCCGTCTCCCTCTCCCCTGCCGGGGCCGGTTCGGCGGAAGCCAAACGATTCCGAAACGGGTATGGCCCTCCCGGACCATCGTGGAGGCGATGCCCTTCCCGAGCCTCCCCGTGCGGATTCCATGGCGCGCGCTCGTGATCAGCCTCGTCCTCGCGGCCCCTTCCGCGGCGCGCGCCTTCCTCCTCGCGTAGCCGGGTCGCAAGCCGCATATCCGGGATGGGCCTATCCGGCGCGGTGCAGCCGGGCGAGCGCCGGATCGTCGGGGTCACCGCCCTCCTCCACGGCCTCGTCCACGGGAACATCCTCGCGATCCCCGTGTTCCTGGACCGGGCGTGGCGCTCCGAGTTCGGCGCGGACGACGTGACCCTGGGGCTCCTCGCGGGCTTCATGCTCCAGGGCGGCGCCGCGACCGTCCTGTTTCCCATCCTCGGAGCCGCCTCTCGGCGTCGGGCTTGTGCGGTCTCGTCGCGCCCAAAGTCACCGGAGCGAGGGTGCCCCAGAACGAAGCGAGGCCCGACTAGCGGAGCGCGCGGACTCGCACTCGGTTGAATTTGGCGTATCGGATCGCGACCCGGCACGGGCGTGTCGTCGCGCGGAAGGTCGGCGGCCTATGCCGGCCTATGCCCCAACCGGGATGCCCTGCGCCTGGAGCGTCTCGCGGACGATCTTGATCATCCGCTCGGGGTCCTTGTAGTACGAGGACACGATCTTCGCGACCTCGCGGTAGTTCGAGACCTGCGTGCGCTTCATGTATTCGAAGAGGTCGAGGCGCCGCTTGACCTCCTGCTCCATTCGACGCTGGTTCCAGTTCCGAGCGAGGGAGATCTTCTCGTAGACGTACGAGTGGCCGGAGTAGTTGAACGTGTCGTCCGCGGGATTCCACGTGTACGCGGAGTTCGTGATGAGTTCGTTCGACTCCGGATCCGTCCCGACGACCTCGACGATCGCCTTCACGCGCCGCGTCATGTCCGTCCCGACCTTCACCTGGGCCTGGAGGAGGACGATGTCGAGGGCCGCGACGAGGGCCCGGGGAAGGTTGATCGGATCGTTCTCGAGGCGGTGGACCATCGACTGGACGTCGTCCGCGTGGAACGTCGTGTACGCGGACTTCCCCGTCGCCATGGCCTGGAACACGACGAACGCCTCGGCGCCACGCACCTCACCGACCATCATGTACTGGGGGCGCTGGCGCAGAGCCGCGATGAGCAGGTCGAACATGTCGATCTCGCCGGCCGCCTTCCCCGTGTGGGCGGACTTCCCGCCGAACCCCGCGCGGGTCAGGAGGGGCACCCAGTTCTCGTGCGGCAGGTTCAGCTCGCGGGTGTCCTCAATGGACACGATCTTCATCTGGGGCGGGATGAACAGGAGGATCGCGTTCAGGGTCGTCGTCTTGCCCGACGCCGTCCCCCCGCAGATGAGCATGGACTGCCCGTTCTCGATCGCGAGCCACATGTACGACATCATCTCGGAGGACATCGTCTTGAACCGAACAAGGTCGAGCGGGGTGAACGGGTTCTCCCGGAACCGCCGGATCGTGAATGAGGATCCGCGCTTCGTCACGTGCATCCCGAGGGTCGCCTGGAGACGCGAGCCGTCCGGGATCGTCGCGTCGAGCATGGGCCGGGCCACGGAGATGTGCTTCCCGCAACGCTGGGCAAGCCACACGACGAACGAGTCGAGTTCCTCCGCGTTGTCGAACTTCAGGTTGGATGGGATCGATCCGTACTTCCGGTGGTAGATGTAGAACGGCACGCGGACCCCGTCGCACGAGACGTCTTCGACCTGGGCGTCCGTCATGACGACGTCGATGGGCCCGTAGCGGATGAAGTCCCGGAAGATGTAGTACATGATCCGCTCCTTGGACACGGGATGGAGTTCGACTCCGAGCTCGCGGATGAGGCCGTCCACGATCCTCCGGAGGTAGTTCTCCCGGCTCGCCTTGCCCTCCTCCTCGTGCAGGTCGAGGTTCTCCACGAGGATCTCCTTGAGGACGCCCAGGAGCTCCGCCTCCTCGTCGAGGAGCTTCGGTTCGATCGCCTCGTAGAAGTACTCGTTCCCCAAGGTGTCGTACAGGATCCGGACGTACGAGTAGTTCTTCAGGATCGGCTGGATCTCGATCTCGTTCATGTTCCGCTGGACGATCTTCGGGATCGTCGTGACCTTCCCGAGGGTCGACTCCTCCACGGAGCTGAGGCGGGGCGCCTTCACCTTGACGCCCTTCCCTCCGAGGAGCCGGTGGAAGTAGCGCTTCTTGAACGAATCGAGGGCCGCGAAGATCGCCCGCTTCTTCTTCTCCTCGATCTGGTCGAGCATCTGTTTCGCTTCCGCGCGCTCGCGGTCGAGCGACGCGACCTTGGCCGACATCTCGGATTTCTTGCGCTCGAGGGCCTCGAGGTCCTGCGCGACCGTCTCTTCCGTGGATTGGGCCATCACGTTCACCTCAGATGAGCTGGAACCCGAGCAGCGCGATGATGAGCATGATGAAGCTGTGGCGGAGCCCCGTGGGAATCTTCCCGTTGTCGAGCACGCCCGCCAAGATGCCGTCGCCCAACCCGTGGACGATCGTCGCGACGAAGAAGGCGAGCCGGATGTTGTACACGACCTCGGGGAGGTTCTCCGCGAGGGGGCTCGCCCCGCCGAGGCCGCCCGTGCCGCCCGACAGGGCGCCGCTCGCCTCGAGCATCTTCGGGAGGAACGTCACGTTGAGGATCCAGATCGTCACGAGGAAGACGAAGAACGAGATGTAGATGACCGCGACGTACGTGGACATCGCGATCCGGCGCTCGTCCTCTGTGAGCTGGGTCTCCTTCGTGTCGTGGGAGACCATCGTGAGGACGTCGGCCACGTCTCCGCCCGCGTCGGATGACTTCGTGATGATCGCGACGACCCGCTGGACCTTCGGGGTCTTGAGCCGCGCCGCAAAGAGGCGCAGGGCCTCCGTCGCGGGGACGCCCCAGCTGATCTGGGCCGCCATCTTCTTGATCTCGGGCGTGAGCTTGCCGTACCGGCCGCCCGCGCTCACGACGATCGCCTCCGCGAGGGTCATGCCGAACCGGCCCGCCTCCGCGACGTCGCGGAGGAAGTCCGGGAGCCGCCGCTCGATCTGCTTCGTCTCGCGGTTCTGCTTCGCGAGGTAGAACCCGTACGGCCCGATGAACGCCAGGATCGCGATCACGGTCCAGTTCAGGAACCGGTCGAAGCCGCGCTGGCCCGTGCGGAAGGAGAGATCAATCGATCCGATGAGGTTCAGGATCGCGATGAACATGAGCAGCAGGAAGAGGCTCGTGCTCAGGCCGAGGAGGGCCTTCCCCCGGTCTGCCTTCTCGTACAGCCGCACGCGGGCCTTCTCGAGATCTTCGCGTACCATGTCAGCCCTCCTGCTCCATGTTCCAAATCACGAAGATGAACCCGAACTGGCTGAGGGGGATCATGAGCGCGACGACGACGTACAGCAGGGTGAGGACGAACGAGGACCCCGTCTTACTGATCAGGGCCATGATGGCCATGATCACGACGAGGAACAGGGGGAACGCGACCACGACGGTCACGAACGACTCCGCGAGGAGGCCGAGGGTCTCCATGCGCTTCCGCATCTCGAGGCGGTCCTCCCGCTCGAACTGCTCCGCCTTGAGCAGGAAGTACGGCTTGAGCTGGCCGCCGCTCGTGGACGTCGTCACGACGCCCTGGAGGAAGTCCTGGAGCTTCCCGCTCGGGGAGCGCTGGGCCGCGCGGCGGATCGCGGTCAGGATGTCGACGCCGAGCAGCTCCGTGTCCCGCGTGATCCACTCCGCCTCCTTCGCGACCTCCCCGTAGACGATCTGCTTCGAGAGCTCCTTGAAGATCACGTCGACGGGCACGTCCGCGGACGCCATGGCGGAGATGAACGACATCGCGCTCGAGATCCGCTTGTCGATCTTGCGCGCGCGCTTCTTCGCCATGGAGGCCGGCTTCCCATGGTACCCGACGGGCAGCCCGAAGAAGTACATGTACGACACGAAGATCGGGATCGCCGCGACGAGGCCGAAGATCAAGATGAGGGTCGTGATTGGCACGTTGAGGACCGCAAGGAACAGGGACATCGCGAGGGCGGCTACGACGGCCCCGATCGCGGCGATCGTCGTGTTCATCCATGCGACCGCAAGGTACTCCTCGGGACGCAGGCGGATGTGGGCCTTCAGGAGGTTGTCCTCGAGCTCCGCGTCCTGCTTCCGTCGCGCCTGCACGAACGCGCCGAACGTCTTCCAGGCGATTTGCTCCTTCGGGGACAGCCCAACGTTCACGGGCTTCGCGCCCTTCGGGAGTTTCACCATGTGATGGCCTTTCGCCTTCTCCTCGCCGGGCCGGAACCGCTTCGTCCGCGTGAGGGTCCCGCGCGTCTCAAGCTTCTCGAAGGCCGTGCTACCCACCGACCTCACCTCCCGCCTCGATGGGCTTCGCGACGCGCTCCTGCCAGCCCATCTCGTCGCGGATTCGCTTGATCGACTCCTCGGGGTACTGATAGTACGAGACGATGAACTTGGAGATCTCGCGGAAGTCGACGATGCCCTTCTGGTTCAGGTAGTTCACCATGTCCACGCGGCGCTGGAACTCCGCTTCCATCTCCTCGTGGGTCATGTTCTTCATCTCCATGATCTCGTCGAACAGGAACGAGTGCCCCTTGAACAGGAACGTGTCCGTGGCGGGCTCCCACTCGTACACCGTGTTCGTGATGAGCTCGTTCGTCTCGGGTTCGAATCCGACGAGCTCGACGATCTGCTTGATCCGCCGGACGATGGAGTCTCCGATCCGGGCATGGGTCTGGATCACGACGAAGTTCAAGGCCGTCAGCAGGATGCGCGGGGTGTTGATCGGCGGGTTCTCGAGGCGGTTCACCATGGACTTCACGGAGTCCGCGTGCATCGTGGACATCGTGGGGTGTCCCGTCGCCATGGCCTGGAACATCGTGTACGTCTCCGCGCCGCGGACCTCCCCGACGACGATGTAGTTCGGCCGCTGCCGCAGGGCCGCGCGCACGAGGTCGTACATGTCGATCTCGCCGGCCGCCTTCCCATCGGCCCCGCGCTCGCCGATCCCCGTCCGGGTCGTGCCCGGGATCCAGTTCTCGTGGGGCAGGTTGATCTCCCGGGTGTCCTCGATTGAGACGATCTTCGCGCCGGGACGGATGAAGAGGGCCGCGCTGTTGAGGGTCGCGGTCTTCCCGGACGCCGTGCCGCCGCAGACCATCATGGACTTCCCGTTTTCGACCGCGATCCACACGTACGCGACCATCTCCGCGCTCGCGGTCTTGAACTTCACGAGCTCGACGGGCGTGAACGGCTTCTCCTTGTACCGCCGGATCGTGAACGAGGATCCGCGGGTCGTGACCTCGCGGCTGTACGTGGCCTGGACCCGGTGGCCTTCCACGGTCGTGCCGTCCAGGATCGGGCTCGCGACGGAGATCTGCTTCCCGCACCGCTGCCCGAGCATCACGGTGAACGAGTTCAGGACGTCGTCGTCCTGGAAGATCACGCTCGTCTTGATCGATTCGTACTTCTGGTGGAAAACGAACAGGGGGATCCCCGTGCCGTCGCACGACACGTCCTCGACCCGGAGGTCCGCCATGAGGACGTCAACGGGCCCGTATCCGACGAAATCCCGGATGATGTAGTAGACGACCTTGTCGCGCGAGGCGGGCTCGAGGCGCAGGCCGCGGGACTTGATGAACGACTCGACGGCCTCCTCGAGGTACTCCTTCTTGTCCTTCTCCGCCATCTTGTCCCATTCGTACTCGAGGGTGCGCGCCAGGCTGTCCTTGAGCATGTCGAGCAGCTTCTGCTCCCGCTCGTCGAGCTGGGGTTCCCAGACCTCGTAGAGATACTCGGACCGGTCGTGGTCGTACACCACCCGGATGTACGAGTAGGGCTCGCGGACTGCGACGACCTCGATCTCCTCGAGGGTTTCTTTCGCGAGGTCCGGGATCCGCGTGAGGTAGGACCCCCTCGTGCCGGACCACTCCGCCTTCCCCTGGAGGGCCCCCTTCGGCATGAACACCTTCTTGCGCTTCGTCAACGTGATCGCCTCCGCCTTACGGCTCCTCCGTGCCTTCGCCGATCCCCATGGTCACCTGCGCGTGCTGGAGCCGGAACACGCCGATCGGGAGCCCGGCCGTCTGATACAGCTCGAGCGCGAACCGGTACGTGAGCGTAATCGCGTCCCAGGCGACCCGGGCCCGGTACACGTTCTCGCCCGACCGCCGGGCCGTGAACTCGAGCAGGAGAACGCGCTCCGGCGTCTCGACGGTCGCGAACGTGCCCGTCGTGATCACGAGGTTCTTCGCGAGCGTGCCGTTGAAGAACTGGTACCATGCGACCCCATACAACGACGTGTGGTTGATCCAGATCGTGGACCTGATGTCCGTGTAGTCCTGGCGGTCGAGGCCGAACAACTTCGTGTTCACGACCTCCGTGCTCGTTCCGGACACGGAGCCGCTCCCGTACAAGGTGATCAGCTGGAAGCTCACATCGAGGGTGCTGTTCAAGGGGACCGCCTCGAATGTGGGCGGGGCCCGTACGACCTGGCCGTCCGCCTGCGACCGGATCACGCCGCCGTTCTCGTACGCGATCCGCTGGGGCACGAAGTACCGGTTCCCGACGTTCAGCTCCATCGTGCCGCTCGAGAACTCGTCCACGCGGGTCGAGACCCCGCGGATGTCGTAGTAGAACGCGACGGTCCACGGAGCCGCGTTCGGATTCAGGGTCATCTCCCCGGCCGTCGGGGCCGAGAAGATCGGTACGCCGTCGACCCCGAGGGTCACGGCGCTCGCGGTCGTGATCGGGATGTAGTGGGTGCCCGCGTCTTGGGCGATCTGGGCTCCGAGGACCTGGAGGTCCACGCTGCCCTTCATGTTCCCGAACTGGCCCAGGACGCCGTTCATGTGGGCGCTCTCGGAGTCCTTCATCCAGACGGGGACGTACTGGTTCACGATCAGGCTCAGGAACGTGAGGAACACGAGGAGCGCCATGATCGTCCCGACGGTCGACGCGACGCCCTCCTCGTCCTTGCGAAGCCGGCGGATCACGAAGCCCATGGGGTCACCCGGTGATGAGGCACTGTGGGCACTGGCGAGCCATCCCGGGTAACGCTATTTATACGTGTCGAGGTGAAAGTCAGACCTTGAGAATGAATGGATTCTCTCCATAGAAACGCATCTCGCGGGAGGCCCCAATTTTCCGACGCGGCGGAGGGTCGTTCTCATGCCTGAAAGCGTCCCGCGGCGGGTCCGGACGGCCCCTCACCGGGCCGCCCCGAGGGACGCGGCGCGGTACATGAGGCTCGCCTCGCCGTGCATGAACCGCTCCATCCCGTCGATCGTCGCGTACTCGTTCGGCGCGTGGGCCCGGCCTCCGTGCCCGAGGCCCGTCGCGACCCATGGGATGCGGAGGTCCTCGCTGAACACGAACGCGGGCATCGTCCCGCCGCTCGTGGGCCACACCTCGGGCGTCTTCCCGTGATCCGCGAGGGCGGCGCGGGCCGCGCCCACGATCCACGCGTCCGGATCCGTCCGGGCGGGGCCGTACGGCCCGTGGACCTCGATCTCGAGATCCTCGAACCCGCGCTTCTTCAGGTGGGCCTTCAGCTTCCGGAGGGTCGTCTCGACGGTCATGTCCGGGACGAGTCGGATGTCGACCTTCGCATACGCCTCGTGGGGCAGGACCGTCTTGGTCCCTCCGTGCTCCGTGTAGCCGGAGTACAGGCCGCAGAGGTTTACGGTCGGCTCAAAGAAGTACTTCCCCAGGAGCTTGTCCTTCGGGAGGTCGTACTTGAACTTGAACGCGGGCATCTGCTTGAGTTCCAGCTTCGGGTCGAAGCTCTTCGTGAGGTCCTGCGTGAGTTCCAAGTCTCGCTTCGACGGCGGCCGGATGTCGGCCCGGAGGCCGTCCACGACGGGCCGCTGGTCCTCGTCCACGAGGGTGTCGAGCGCCTTCACGAGCCGCCACACGGGGGACGACACCCAGACTGCGTTCGAGCTGTGGATCTCCCCGACCGTCGGGCCACCCTTCGCCTTCGAGCCGCGCGACCAGATCGTGAGGTAGAGGCACCCCTTCACGCCGAGGACGATGGACGGGATCCCGCGCAGGTCCTCCCCGTAGTCGTCCGCGAAGCCCGCATCCGAGCGCAGCTCGGACTTGTTCTGCTTCACGAACCGGATGAAGTTGTGGCTGCTGATCTCCTCCTCCCCCTCCGCGATGATCTTCAGGTTCACGGGCATCTCATCCACATCGAGGATGGTCTTCCAGGTGAGGAGGTGGCCCGCGAGGGCTCCCTTCGAGTTGTACACCCCTCGGTTCACGATCGATTTGCCGACCCCGTCCAGCTCGCGGATGTCCGCGGCAAACGGCGGGGACGTCCACGCGTCCAGGTTTCCGACGGGCTGCACGTCGTACATCTCGTACTCGACGAGGGTCACGTCCGCGCCGACGTCGAGGTCCCCGTACACGACGGGATGGCCCGTCTCGCCCCACGTGCGGGCCTTGCAGCCCAAGTCGGCCATCATCCCGCGGACCATCTCCGCGCACTCCTTCACGCCCTCGCCCGTCGCGCTCACGGAGGGCTGCCGTAGGAACTCGCGGGTCTTCTCGAGATGGTCGGGGAACCGTCGCGAGAGGGCTCGCTGGACTTCGTCGGGGGCCTTCATCGCGCCGGGAACGGGGAGTGGACGATAAGGCTCTCGGTCCCGGGCGCCTCCGTCGAACGTCGCCGCGAAGACTATATCCATCCGCCCGCATCGGGCCGTCCGAGCCGCGGTAACTCAGTTTGGGAGAGTGCGAGACTGAAGATCTCGAAGTCGCCGGTTCGAGCCCGGCCCGCGGCACTCCCTCCGGGCGAGGTCCGTCACCGACGGTCGAGACGCGTCACCGGCCCGCTCGCCTCAGGACGGAGAGCGCGGTCGTCGTGATGAGCCGACTCGGCCGTCCGGGGACCTCGAGGCCGAGAGGATAGAACGGGCCGCGGGTCCGGTAGTCCGGGTCCTCCGAATCCGGGTGCAATGCGTCGAGATTCCACGTCCCGTCCCGGTTGCGCTTCCGCTTGAGCCGGTCCAGGGCGGGGCGAATACGGGGATCGTCACCGTACCCGAGCGACGTGAGGATGTCGAGCCCGACGAGGAGATCGTAGTAGTAGTGGACCGGGTAATGCAGCCTCGTCCATGGCGCGTACGGGGTCCGCCCCTCACGGAGGAGCCCCCGATTGAGGTAGAACTCCGCCCCCCGTTCGATCGCCCGAAGCATCGCGGCGGATCGGGCGCGGCGAGGGATCGCGGCGAATGCGGACAAGGCCTCCCAAGCGTCCAGGGTCCCGGACTTGGATGGGAAACAGTGCCACCCCCCGTCCGGCTTCTGGTGCCGGACGAGCCAGTCGATTGCCGGCCGCACGCGCGGGTCCTCGAGGTAGCCAAACTGGACGAGCATCCGGACCGCATTCCCCGTGAAGCACACCTCGCTCCTCCCATAGCCCAATCCTCCGGACGCGCCCGAGTAGCGCTGAAAGAACAGCTTGAGGGCTTTCACGACGCGCGGGTTCTTCCCGCTCACGCCGAGATCGGCGAGGACGAGGAGCCTCCAGTTCGTCGCGATGTACTTCGGCCAGTACAGTTCGAACGCCGATGCGCCGGGCGTGTCCCACTGGCCTCCGGGGTGCTGTGCCCGGAGGATCCGGGCCGCCCAGCCTTCCTTTCCGATCCGCTTCCGCTCGGAGGCGACTTCCACATCGTCGGCTCGTCTGTTGAGGAGGTCCCGCAGGACGCGATGACGGACGCTCGGGTCCGCGTCCTCGTCGAGCAGCCATTTCTGTAGGGAACGCGGGAGGCTCACGGCGTCGAGGAAGAGCGGCTATGTATTTAGTCTCGGACCCGTGTGGGACTCCGGGCGGACCGAGCCGGACAACCTTTTTATCGCGGGAGCCATTCGTCGCCCGTCCCGCCTTAGCTCAGCCTGGTCAGAGCGGGTGACTGTAGAGAGCTCCCGCGGCCGCGGCGGCCGCGGTGCCCGCTGCCATCATCAGGCCCCCGGTTCAAATCCGGGAGGCGGGATCCCCTTTTCTGCGTCCGAGTTCGAGACCATCAAGGGAAGGCCACGATTCCCTCTCGGGCTGCCACACCGACAATCGAGATCTCCATTGAACGCTTACGGAATTCCTCCGGCGTAAGGCAGATTGGCTCGAGGTCGACGGGAAGATCCCAGAAGCGCATCGCAAGGGCCGCGCGCTCCACCCAGGGGACGCTGCGGAACCGTTTCGCGACGATCAAGATGTCGTAGTCGCTGGTCCGGCGAAGGGTCCCTCGAGCACGGCTCCCATAGAGCACGACCCGCTCGGGTCGAAGCTCTCGAGCGAGACGATTGAGGAACCGGCGAAACGGGGGGGTCATCGCAACCGACTTCGACACCAATCCATCACCGTCTTCGTGCCTCGTAGGAATCTGAGGGACACGCGCCCATTATGCAAGTCGGACGTCACGGCACCCGCGGCATCGGGGTACCGGGTGATCATGTAGTGAGGCGTGAGTTCTGCAAGGAATTCGCGCATCGGACGGCCCACTCCGGCGAGGCGGCCTAGTTCAATGAGATTGTGAATCTTTGGCGGCATCTGGGACGTGCGGTGGAGTAACAGAGCCTTGAGGGCCTTCTGTGCCGCCTGTTCGCAATAGAACACGGAGACTTCGTAATCGTGACTTGCATGGTTGGGCTGTGCAATCCGAAAGTCGCGCCTAGCTTGAGCCCACCAGAGCTTCGTCTCTGGGCTCAGCGCCATGTTCTCTCCCCGATCGGTCCACGTCCGAGCAAGGTAGCCCCTGTCTTAAAGGGAAAGGCTGCACCGCTTGAGGTCGGCATCCGTTGCGAAGCGGGGCTACCCATCCGAACCTCATGAACCGGTGGTCGTAGGAGGCTCCGCCTCACTCGCAAGCCGTGTCGGTCTGCCTTCGCTTTCTTGAGAGCGCCGTGCTTCGAGCTGTGCCTCATGTTCCACGGCGCCCAGGAGACGGACACATCCCGAAAGGGTCCACCGGCGACCAGGTATAGCACGCAGCCGATACCCGCCGCGAGGCGTCTGGATGACGGAAGCCACCCCTCCGAGGATGTACTTTCCCCGGGACGAGTACGAGGATCGATGGAGGCGCGTCTACGAGGAGATGGGGCGTCGAGGGTACGAGGCCGCGGTCGTATGGAGTCGGTCTGGGGGCACCCACGATGCCTGCGGCGATGTGCTCTGGCTCACGAACTACTACGCGGCGAGTTCCGGAGCGGAACCCGACAGCGCGACGATCCAGGGCCGACCCTGGAGTAGCGCAATCCTCGCGAACGGGGAGCCGCCGGAACTCCACGTCCCGCAGCCGATTCCCGCGGAGCTCCTCGCGGTCGATCGCATCGAGTGGCACTTCGACGTCGTCGCGGGCACGGCCGAAGCTCTCCGACGCCGAGGGATCCGTGGGAAGGTCGCGATGGTCGGAGAGTGGCTCCTCCCGCTGAAGTACGGCCGAGGCTTGGAACAGGCCGCGCCACAGGTCTCGTTCGAGCCGCAAGACGACGTGGTCATGGCGATGCGCCGCATCAAGAGCCCGAGGGAACTCGAGTGCTACCGGGAGGCGGGGAAGATCGTCACGGCAGGCCTCGATGCGCTCATGGACGCGCTCGTGGCGGGCGAGTCGGAAGCCGAGGCTGCGGCGCGGGCCGCGTACGAGGTCGTGCGCCGAGGCGGTAACTACCACATGATCCCCGTCACGTCGGGTCCGTACATCGACGACTGGTGCACGGAGCCGCTCAATGGGTACAGCCTGCGAACGCCCCGGACGGGCGAGCTCGTGCGGGCCTGGGTGTACGGCCCGATCTGGCAGGGGTACTGGCTCGATCCGGGGCGGACCGCCGTGGTGGGCCGGCGTCCCACCGTGGAACAGAAGGACCTCATCGAGGCGGCGCAAGAGATCGTCGACTCGGTGATCGCGGAGGTGCGGCCCGGCATTCGCGTGACGGAGGTCGCCGCGATCGGCGAACGGATGCGCGAATCGGCCACCGATTCGGACGACGTGGCGAGTCGCCTGTGGCCGCTGCTCGGCCACGGCGTCGGGATCGGCTGGGAGGGTCCGGACATCTCCACGGTCCTCGCGGACGGGGGGACCGACGATCGCGCGGTCTTCGAGGCAGGGATGGTCCTCGGCGTCGAGACGTTCGTGGCCCGGAAAGGGGTGGGCAGCGCGGGGATCGAGCAGAATGTGATCGTCCGGGAACACGGGACCGAACTGCTCACGACGACACCCACCGCATTCTGGTAGTGGGTCGGACGGGTCGATGCGAGCGGAGTCTTCGGGTCCCAGCGCTCGTGCCTAGCGGCACGTGGTCGCGATCGCGTCCTGGATCATGGCTCGCGGGTCCCTGGACTTCACTCGGATCCGCTGGATCAGGGCGGCAACCGCCTTCCGCTGCTCGTCGCTCCCTTTCCAGTTCGAGAGGGCCGCCTTCTCGAACGCGTCGACGTCCTCGACGACGAACACGAAGCCGACCGTCTTCCCGGGATGATGGGGGGAGTAGGGCAGCATGGCCGCGAGCCCGATCCCGTGCCGGCCCAGCTTCTCCGCGAGCCCGGGGAGCCGGTCCATCCGCACGTTCGCCGCGTACGGCTGGGTCGTCAGCCATCCGACGCCCGCGAACCCATTCTCGTCCAGCCCCGCCCACTCGTCCGGCGTGAGGAGTCCTGACTCGTGGGCCATCACGTCGCTCGAGTGGACCTTCGGGTAGAACCGGGCCCATGCGGCGATCTCCTCGTCGGAGAGGTGCCGGCAGTGCCCGCACACGAAACGCATGACGGGCGTCCGTCCGCTCGTCGCCTTGACGACCCACTCCGTCGTGGCTCTCACCCGGTCCCGTTGGCAGGCCGCATCGGGCGGACCTGAATTAAAGGTGTTGCATGCGGCGATCTGACACCCGGGGCCGGCGTGGGCCTGTCGAGGTGCCGAGGTCGGGTGGCCGCGTGCTTCGCTCACCCGGTGCGTCCCGCGTCCGGCTCGCCGTCCCGATTAGGGGAGCGAGCAGACGATCGCGTCGTCCACGGCGACCCCGCAGCCCGCGGCGAGGTGGGCGCCCTCCGGCAGTTCGGGCAACGGGAGGCCAGCCGCCATCGCGTGCTTCACGCTCAGGATGTACGTGTCATCGAGGATCTTGATCGTCCCGTCGGCCACACCGTCCCCGTTCGTATCGAACTCGACGTACACGTCCACGAAGCCTCCCGCGAGCTGGTCCCCGCGGTTCTCCGGCTCGCTCACGCTGCCATCGAGGCGGATGATCACGTCGCCGATGTTCCCCGCTCCGTCCGCCTTGCTCACGTTGACGCACACGGTCGCCGAGGCCGGCACGGCTAGCACCGTCACGAACAGGAGGGCGCCCAACCACCGGACCATAGCCTTTCGAGATTTCATCTGCTCACCGAGCTGGAACCCCCAGCCGCTCGGGGAGTGTCCGTCACTCTATAGACCCTTGCGTTCTTCGGGCCCGACCTCCTCTCGCAGATGACCCGCCAGGCGCACAACTTTATCTCGCGTCGACGGCATGAAAGGGCCGATGAGCGTTGCGGAGCCACCACCGGCCCGGGCCATCTCTGCGATCCTCCCGAGCCGCGAGACGATCGAGGGCGCGGGGGTCCACCTTCGAAGGGCCTTCGGCGGCAACGAGGTGCCGCGGCTCGATCCGTTCCTCCTGCTCGACGACTTCCGGTCCGAGAATCCCCTCGAGTACGTGGCCGGGTTCCCGTGGCATCCCCATCGCGGGATCGAGACGGTCACGTACATGCTCGACGGCTTCGTGGAGCACGAGGACAGCATCGGGAACCGCGGGGTGATCTCCCGCGGGGACGTCCAGTGGATGACGTCCGGGAGCGGGATCATCCACCAGGAGATGCCGAAGCCGCGGGACGGGTTCATGGGCGGCTTCCAGCTCTGGGTGAACCTGCCCGCCACGGACAAGATGATGGACCCGCGATACCAGGAAGTCAAACGGGCGAGCATCCCCGAGGTCGAGGCCGCCCAGGGCGTGCGCGTGCGTGTCGTGAGCGGCGAGGTCGCCGGCGTCCGGGGCCCGGTCCAAGGCATCGTCGTGGAGCCCGAGTACCTCGACGTCCGGATCGAGCCCAAGGCCGTGTTCGACCACCCGCTCAGGGAGGGTCACACCGCGTTCGCGTACGTCCTGTCGGGCCACGGGCGCTTCGACGAGGAGACGCGCGAGCCCGTCGACGCGGAGAACCTCGTGATCTTCCAGGACGGTCCTCGGGTGCGGATCGAGGCGGGCAGCGAGGCGCTGAGGTTCCTCCTCATCTCGGGCAAGCCGCTCCGGGAGCCCGTCGCGTGGTGGGGCCCGATCGTGATGAACAACCGCCGCGAGCTCGAGGTCGCGATCGAGGAGTTCCAGAGCGGGACGTTCATCAAGCACGGCCGCCGCGGAGGCCCGCCCGCCACGGCCCCCGCCTGATCTATGCGACGATCCTTCCGTCTTTCACGATCGCCCGGCCGTCCACCTCGACGGTCGCGTCACGAAGGGTCTGCTGGTGGTAGTAGCCTGGCTTGTTCACGCCTCCGAGGGCTTCGTTCCCGCCGATCGCGATCGTGACCGCGCCGCGTGCGAGTTCGTTCTGGAGGAAGCCGATCTCCGCGCGCGGGTTCAGCCCGATCCCGAGGCCCGCGATCCGGTCCTTGTCGCCGGCGCCCTTCTCCCATACCTGCCGAAGCCGACCCGCGACCGCGTCCCCGGTCCAGGAGGCGACCCGGCCGTCCTCGAACGTCCATTCGAGCCGACGAATCGTGCGGCCCGCCCACGCCTGGGGGACCGTGAACCGGACGGCGCCCGACCCGCTCGTCTCGAGGGGCGCGATGTTCACCTGCCCGGAGGGCACGCTCGCGTCGAGCGTGCCCGCGGCGATGTCCGCGTCGTCCACGATCCCGTCGTACACCTGCGCGCGTCGGCCCTGGACGGAGAGGGTGAGGTCCGTCCCGTTCGCCCGGATGTGTACGTCCCCCGCCGACTCGAGGGCGGCCGCGACCCGCTTCCCGTCCGCGGCGAGCTTCTCGGGCGACACGGCGGACGCAGTGCGGATCATGCGCTCCCAGGCCGGGAAATTGAATCCGTACGCCTTCGCACGGGGCCGGGTGACCTGGCCCAGTGCGACGAACAGAGAGCGCACCTTCCGGGAGCGTGCGGGCTCGTGCGCGATTGTCTCGCCCTCATCGTTCGCGGCGAGCTTCGCGGCCGGGATCTTGCGGTACACGGCGGGGTCGTACAGGGCCCCGAGCCAGAACTCCGCGGAGGAGAGCTCCGTGAGACCCCGGCAGAAAACGGACGGCTTCCGCAGGGCTTCCTCGGACATGACCGTCATGTACGACTCGTAGTACCGGTCCGTGTACAGGTTCAGGAGGACGTCGGCGCCGACCTTGAAGCACTCTGCGGCGATGTCCTCGGCGAGCTCGATCGTGTGCGGGTACGAGAACACGGTCACATTGTCGTCGGGCCGGATGCGCAGGTTCCTGTGGACGAGGTTCGCGGCGATCGATGGCATGGTCTCCCAGCAGTCCGGGCCATCACGGGCGTCTGTATTCAACGTGTTGGGCGGGTGCGCGAAGCGGGCCGCAGGCATCAGGTTTTTGCGCGACACCGCGATGCGGGCCCCATGGCGAGGTTCCCCGACATCGTCGCCCGGCTCCCCGAGGCGGACGTCGTCTTCCCGGGCATCAAGGTGTGGCTCCTCCAGGGTCCGACCGCGTCCGCGATCTTCGTGGAGGCGCGCGCAGACTCAGTCGTCCCGGAGCACGCCCACGGCGCGCAGTGGGGGGTCGTCGTGGACGGCGAGATGGACCTGTCGATCGGCGGCGCGACCCGGACGTACCGCCGCGGGGACGAGTACATGATTCCCGCGGGGGTGACGCACGGCGCGAGGCTCCGCGAG
>Ga0209751_10003041_pt1 | contig 16406 bp, 14 predicted proteins | sample RifCSP13_1_FD_184019 | JGI IMG/M metagenome (GOLD analysis project Ga0209751, IMG submission 184019) | Soil microbial communities from Rifle, Colorado - Rifle CSP2_sed 13_1 (SPAdes) (version 2) | ecosystem: Environmental > Terrestrial > Deep subsurface > Rock core/Sediment | place: Rifle... | reverse complement strand
AGCTCCGGGTGGAAGCATGCCCCCCACAGATGGCCCTGCCGAGCGAGGACGATCGTGCGGCCGTCCACGCGGGCGAGCGGTGCGCACCGTCCCCACGTCTTAGTAATCGCGGGCGCGCGGATGAACACGCCTCGGAACGGACCATCGAGGCCCTCCACCGCCAAGTCCGTCTCGAACGACTCCCGCTGGCGCCCGAACGCGTTCCGATCGACCGCCATCTCCATCAGGGCGAGGAGCCTCGTCCGCGTGTTCCGGACCTGATCGTCCCCTTCCTTGGCAAGAAGGATGCAACCGGCACACGTCCCGAGGACCGGCATGCCCTCCCCCGCGCGCCGGACGATGTCATCGTGGAGGCCCGTCCGCACGAGGAGCTTGGAGATCGTCGTACTCTCCCCTCCCGGGATCGTGAGGGCGTGACACGCCGCCAGGTCCTCCCGCCTGCGGACCGTCACGGCGGCGCCCGGGAAGCCGCCGAGGCGCATCGCGGCACGCACCGCCTCGAGGTGCTCGGAGACGTCGCCCTGCACGCCAATCACGCCCACGCGCACGGGCATCCGATGAGTGCGGATGCTTTGAGGTTGTCGCGTCAAAAGTCGGGGCGCCGCACGGACTTCCCCAGGATGTCCTTCAGCCACTCCGGGTTCTCGTCGAGGCGCCGCTCCGCCCCCTTGAGCACGATCGCATCTCCGAGGTTCGGCTGAAGGTGGGGCCGGAGCACGTAGTCGAACGGCTGATCTGGCAGGACAATCTCGCCGCGCGGGGAGAGCTCCGCGGCCTCCGGCGTTCGCACGTCGAGCGAGACGACCGAGAATCGCTCCTCGATGAACCATGGGCGGTGCGGGTCGGAACCGACGAGGCCCACCGTGACGGCGTCCTCCGCGCGGAGGTTCGTGTTCTGCACGAGCGCCTGACCGTTTACGCCGACCTCGTTCGTGCCGAGGTCCTCCGAGCGCCCCCCAAAGGGCGCCACATACCAGTGGCGGAGCGTCTCGAAGGGGAAGGGGAGGTCGTCCGGTGCGGTGGCCTTCGGGGGAGCTCGCATCGAGCGCGCTGACCTGCGGTTGGGCGGGACGTACTTCAATTGTGCGCGACGGTTCTGCGATTTGATTCCGAACCGGGGGGCCAAGGTTTTTCTAGGGTACGCGTTGTGGGCCGTCCGTCACGCGATGGCGGTAGGGTTCGTACTCATCAGCACCGAGCCGACGCGGGAGCGACAGGTGTACGAGACGCTTCTGAAGATCGAGGAGGTCGTCGAGCTATACCCCTTATTCGGGGACTACGACTTGATCGCGAAGGTCGAGGCGCGGGACTACAACATGATCGGCGAGGTCGTCGTGGCGAAGATCCGCAGCATCGAGGGCGTGCGGACGACGAAGACGCTCACGAAGATGGCGCTGTGATGTCACCCGCGCGCGGTGGATATGTACTTAAATATGGAGGGTCTAGTTCTTGAGCCTCGCGTGGCGCGGAGCGTTCTCATGAAGGAAATCGCGTTCCGCGTCGGTGGTGCGGCGGGGGACGGCGTCGCGTCGACCGCCGAGACGTTCGCCCGGCTCTGCGTCCGCGGCGGCCTTTGGGTTCACACGTATTCGAGCTACCAGTCCGTGATCCGAGGCGGCCACTGCTGGACGCAGGTCCGCGCGGGCTCGGAGCCCGTGCTCTCGCAGGGCGAGGATCCGGACGTGCTCATCGTTCTGAACCAGGAGACCGCGGACATCCACGTGCCCCTCGTCCGGGACGGCGGCGCGATCGTCTACGACGAGCAGCTGAGCAAGCTCGACGCTCACGCGGTGAACCCGCGCGTGCGGCGGGTCGCGCTCCCGATGTTCCGGACCGCGCAGGATCTCGGGGAGTCCATGATGAAGAACGTGGTCGCCCTCGGCGCGTCGCTCGCGCTCCTGGACATCCCCTTCGAACCGATGGAGAAGGCGATCCGCGAGGTGTTCGGACACAAGAAGCCCGAGATCGTCGAGATGAACCTGAAGGCGGGGCACACAGGATACGACGCGATCGCGAGCAAGGGTGGCTCCTTGGGCCTCGGGATTCCTATCGCACAAGGCCCGGGCCGCATGATGATGACAGGAAACGAGGCGATGTCCCTGGGCGCCCTTGCGGGGGGCTGCCGATTCTACGCCGCATACCCGATGACCCCTGCGTCCGCGATCCTGCACTGGATGGCGGCGAACGGGCCGAAGCACGGCATCATGGTGAAGCAGGCGGAGGACGAGTTGGCGGTGGTCAACATGGCGATCGGCGCGGCGCACGCGGGCGCGCGCGCGATGTGCGCGACGTCCGGCGGCGGTTTCTCCCTCATGGTGGAAGCTCTCGGACAGGCGGGGATGACGGAGACGCCGCTCGTCGCGGTCCTCGTCCAGCGGACCGGGCCTTCGACGGGCCTGCCGACGAAGACCGAGCAGGGCGACCTCAACCTCGCGCTCGGCGCGGGGCAGGGGGACTGGCCGCGGGCGATCCTCGCCCCGCGGACGGCGTCGGAGTGCTTCACCGCGATCGTGAAGGCGTTGAACCTCGCGGACGTCTACCAGACGCCGATCCTCGTGCTCTCCGACCTCTACCTGGGGGAGGGGAACCGCACGTTGGACCGGGACGCCCTCGACTTCAACGTCCCGATCCTGCGAGGCTTCGTCGCGGACGGGAACGGGGACGGGAAGGGCTACAAGCGGTACCGCTTCACGGAGTCCGGGATTTCGCCGCGCGCGTTCCCCGGGATGAAGGGGCACCAGTTCACTGCCGCCACGGACGAGCACATGGAGTCGGGCATCCTGATCAGCGACGTCCTCGCCGGCGTCCCCCCGTGGGTCGAGGAGCGCCGTAAGATGATGGAAAAACGGATGCGGAAGCTCGAGGGGCTGCGGTCGGAGATGTCCCTCCCGGAGCTGTGGGGCCCCCCGGACGCAGACCTCACAATCGTCTCTTGGGGTTCCACCTCCCCGACCGTGCGCGAGGCGATCGGCCGACTCTCCGCGGAGGGGCACCGGGTGAACAGCCTTGAGTTCTCGGACATCTTCCCCATGAGGGGTGCGGAGATCCAAGAGATCTTCGAGCCGCTCAAGACGACGATCATGATCGAGGCGAACTACACGGGCCAGTTCGCCCGCCTCCTCCGCGCGGAGACGGGATGCAAGGCCGACCACTTGTTCACGAAGTACGACGGGGAGCCGTTCTGGCCACGCGAGATCGTCGATCGGGCAATTCAGGTGATGAAGCATGGCGCTTGAGCTCGCGCAGTACAAGTCGGAGACGAGGCCGGACTGGTGTCCGGGTTGCGGCGACTTCGCCGTCCTGTCGTCCCTCACGCGCGCCCTGCAGGTCCTCCAGTTGCCGCCGTGGAACGTCCTTCTGGTGAGCGGGATCGGCTGCTCCTCGAACATTCCGGGGTACCTGTCCACGTACGGTTACCACGGCCTCCACGGCCGCGCGGTCCCCGTGGCGACGGGCGCGAAGCTGGCGAACCCGGAGCTTACGGTCATCGTCGCAGGCGGAGACGGGGACGGCTACGGCATCGGCGTCGGGCACTTCGTCCACGCGATGCGGCGCAACCTGGACCTCACGTACATCGTGATGAACAACGAGATCTACGGCCTCACGACGGGACAGGCGAGCCCGACGAGCGAGAAGGAGCACCGCACGAAGAGCACGCCGGAGGGCGTCATCGAGAACCCCATCAACCCGCTCGCGCTCGCGATCGCTTCGGGGGCGACGTTCGTCGCACGGGGGTTCTCCGGAGACGTGAAGACGCTCACGGACGTGACCGTGCGCGCCATCAAGCACAAGGGATTCGCCCTCGTCGACGTCATGAGCCCGTGCGTGACGTACAACAAGGTCAACACGTACGACTGGTTCAAGAAACGCGTGTACGTCGTGGACAAGGAAGGGCACGACCCGAAGGACATCCACGCGGCCTGGGCGAGGGCCATTGAGTGGCCGAACCTCGAACGGAAACGGGAGCGCGTGCCGACGGGCGTGATCTATGAGGCGAACTACCCGACGTACGAAGAGCTCGACCCGACCCTCGCGCGCCACGGGCCGCCAGCGAAGCAGACGAAGCTCGTCGTCGAGAACCCGGACGAGGTCCTCCGAGAGTTCTACTGATCAGCGGCGTCGCACAATCGTCGGGAACTGCACGTCCTCTGTCTCCGTCCGACCGTCGCGCAGGCGGACGATCCGCGCGTGCTGCGCCTCGACCTCCGACAGAATCGCCGCCACATCGAGGCCCATCCGCTCGGGTGCGTGCGGGCGAAGGTAACCCATGCCGCTCGCGAGAAGCGCGGCGGACCCGATGTAGTTCCCGTTCGTGTAGTGGTGGAACCCCCCTGCGAGATGGATGAGTCCCTTGAAGAAATCCCGGGCGCCTCCGCGCTCCTTCTGCCAGATCTCCTCCCAGACGTCGTGCGCTTCGAAGAAGTAGCGACGGTTGAACAGATCGATGCCCTCGTCGAGGAGCATGTCGACGTCCATCGCATGCGCATGCGGCTCGCCGTATAAGCCGACCCCGACTCCGCAATCGCGGGAACCTCTCCACTCGGCGGCCCGCCCTCTTGCGGCGGGGGACTTCGTCATCAGAGGAGCCAGACGCGGGCGATGTCCTTGGGTTCGAAGACGCCTTTGTCCGTGATGAACGACCGGATGAATTGCGCGGGCGTGAGGTCGAACACCACCTCGGCCTCGGGGGATGCCGGATCCGGAGGGGGGAACGTTTGCGCGGTCCGGAGGGAGTCGATCTTCAGCGCCTCGCACGCGGCGTAGAAGGGCTTGTCCCAGGCCTCGCAGGCGAGCGCCAGGTCATGCGTCCCGACCTTGTTCACGAGCGTTCCGTCGAGGAGGACGGTGTCCGCCCCCGTCAACACGACGTCGGACCTGCGAACGAGACTTTGGGCGAGGTCGTCCGCGACGAGCTTGGAAGGGATTCCGGCGGCGGCGAACTCCGCGGCGGTTCGTCGCCCCTCGCGACCGGGCAGGGACTCGAGGATGAACACCTGGGTCAACCGGCGGCGGGACTGCAGCGACTTCAGGATCGCCGTCACCGCGAGGCTCCGGCTAATCGTCACGACCGTGGGCTTCCCCGCGATGACCTCGAGCGCGTTCCGTGCGATCCTCTCGTGCGCACCCGAGAGTTCCCGACGGATCTCGCGAAACGCCGCAGGGGGGTTCGAACTCCGTGCGACCAGCCGCGCGCACAGTTGGGCCACGTTCCGCACGGACGCCATGTTCGGCTGGGCCGCTGCGAGCTTGGCCGCGAGTTCCTCGACCGCCTTCGCGGAGGGGTCCACGGGGAGGAGCGCCTCGAACGCTTCGAGCGCGCGCACGGTCAGCTCGGACGCGCCGGAGTCGAGGTCCGACGCAATCGCCGCGACGAGCGCCTCCACGTCAGAGGGTAACATGCTCGAGCCTCCTGTGGTATTGGAGGAGCCCGTGGACGCTGTTCCGGATCCGCCGCCGAAGGAACTCCGGGGAGTAGAAGGCCGGATCCTTGCAGTGCCGCTCGTACAACTCCTCGACAATCTCGCCTTCGCCCTTCTTGTCCTTTTGCCTCGCACGCACGAGGGCGGCCCACGTCGCGTAGTTCTGCATTTGCGTCTCGATCGCCTTCTTCGGCTCCTCATGTGGACCGAAGTGGGAGAACAGGAGGGCCCTGGGCGCATACGCCATCATCCGCGTGAAGGATTCGAGGTTCCTCGCGAGGTCGAAGGAGGGGGCCGGCGTGACGGGCATGAGGATGTCGTCCTTCGGGAACCAGAGACCCGCCTCGTCCCCCGTGTAGACGCAGCGGTTCCGGGAGTCCTCGATTGTGAGCTCATGCGGCGCGTGGCCCGTGGAATGATGGAACGTCAGGACGCGGGATCCGAGGTCGAGCGTGTCCCCGTCCTTGACCGCCACGACGCGGTCCGGGGCGCAGGGGCGCATCGTCCCGAACTCCTCGGCCATGTCCTGGAGTGCGTCCGCCGCGCTCGCGAGGAGGCGGGACGGATCGAGGAGGTGCTTGTGTCCCCGCTCGTGCACGTACACGGTCGCGTTCGGCATCGCGTCCAGGAGGAATCCTGCGCCGCCCGCGTGGTCGAGGTGGACGTGGCTTACGACGACGGCGTCGACCTCCGCAGGGTTGCGGTCGAACGCCTTCAGCTCCGCCAGGATCTCGGTGACGTCGTTCGACGTCCCCGTCTCCACGAGCGCGGTATTCTCGTCGTCGATTAGGTACACGGCTCCGAACTCGCGCTCCCCGAACATATGGACGTCCGTGAACCATGTGTCCGCGTCCCAGGGCAGCTTCTGGAAGGGCACCGGCCGCGGGAGAACGGCAATCCGGATAACCTTTCCCGCCTCAACCTTCCTTTCCGCAATCCTCCTCGATCGGCTCTTCCGTTCGCCTGCGGAACCGCGCGGCCTGGCGGTGCACCCGCACGAGAGCACCGAGGATGATCGTCGCGAACGCAAGCCAGGTGACGCTGGCGGCCATCCGACCGGGCTCCGTCGACGGATCGAGGAGCGGATCGCGGACGCCGACGAGTTCCCCCAGAGCTTCGTACACCGTGAACAAATTCCCGCTGAACGCGATCGGATACCGACTGTCTAGCCGCTCGACGTCGAACGCGTGCAGGGCGGCCCGATCGTCCGCTGAAATCCATCGATCGACTTCGTTGTCGACGACGAGGGGGGCGCGCAGATCCTTCCGCCACGCCTCCCATTGGCGGGCCTCGGAGCCCAGCGGGGTCAGGGTGCGGGTTGTGAAGAGGTCGAAGCCGCCTGTGCTCACGGCGGGCGTCGCCGAACCACCCCCCAAAAGGCCGGTCGATCCGAAGCCGAAGTCCGCGAGCGGATCGCGATAAGCGGAATCGCCTTCGGCCTGCGGGGCCTCACGAGGAATCGTGACGAGCAGGGACGTATAGGGCGTCACGACGCGGTTCGCGGTCGCAATCGCTTTCAGTTCCTCCACAACCGCAGGGTCCTCGTCTGCGCGGAGACGTTCGAGGAGCGTGTGGAGCCGCGTGAGCACCCATTGGCGGTGAAGCAGAGGTTGGGCGGCAATCGCCGCGCCGCCGAGCGAGACGGGAAAGGAACGCTCGACGCCGTCCGGTCCGTGCCACGAAACCCGAGCGGTGACGGAGTCCGTCGTTGCCCCCCGGGTTTTCGCCAGCACGAGGAGCTCGCCTCCCTCCAGGACGCGCTGCGGGTTCACCGTCGCAAGCTCCACAGGGTCGGAGTCCCGGAACGAGACCCGCACACCATGGAGGACGGGGAGATGGATTCCCTCGAACATGACCTCTACGGCCTTCGGGGCGTAATCTCCGAAGATGTGCGCGAACCCCCCGTGGTTGAGGTGAGTCAGGTTCCGCACTGTGAGTTCGTCCGCTTGATCCGTCGGCTTGATCACGAGGCCGGACATCGGAAGATCCGTTGCGGAGGCGACTTGCTTGAAGGCGTTCTCGCGGTCGAGGGCGTTCGGACCAACCGTCACCTGCCCGTCCGTGATCAGAAAGACGAGAGGCTGTTGTTCGAGCGCCCGCGCCTTCTCGGCCCACAACTGCGCCCGGCCGAGGACGGACGCGAGGTTCGTGCTGCCACGCGGCGTGACCGAGCCAAGGAACTCGCGGACCCTCGTCGTGGTCATCTCGTCTGCGGTCGAGAGATCGTCCGCGAACGGTGTCACCGTCCGTCCACGGAAGATGCCCAGGGCGTAGGTCTCGCCAGGGGCAAGCAGATCCAGCAGGGCGGTGACGGAATCCGCCGCCAGCGGCCACCGTCCGAATCGTCCCATGCTCCCGGAGCCATCGACGAAGATCAGGAACGCGCGAGGCCGAGGATCGAGGGATCCCGCGAACGCGCCGTCCGCGGCGTCAATCGTGTAGCGGACGTACCGGTCCCCGCTCGGGAGCGCGAGCTGGCTGACGGCCGCGCCGTTCGCCCGGAACCGAATCCGCATGTCGGACCCCCGCGCATCCTCCGTGGAATTGATCCACGATTCTGCGACGCGGTCCCCTGACCGCACGAGGTCCAGCTGCGGGTGCGTGGGAATCGTAACCTCATCGAGGCGGTCCGTCGTCTCAACCCGCACGTGCACCCGCAGGTAGGCGAGGCTGTCCCGCGCGTCGACGGAGAGGCGGTAGTCATATGCGTAGAACCCGTCCTGTTCCGTGAGGGGCATCTCGAGCGTCGTGATCGTCGTCCGGGCCTGCCTCGGCGGAATCGTGACCGCAATCCAGTACACATCCCGGGGCGGGTCGTATTGAACGAGCGCCGCGTCCTGTCCCGTCCGTAGTGCTTCGAGGAATTCGTCGAGGGCCTCTCCACGGTCCTGCGAGGACGAGTTGTAGACCACGTTCCCGATCTTCAGCCGGAGGTCCGTGATCAGCTCGTGGCCCTTCTCGAGCGGGAAGAACACCTGTCCCTCCTTGAGTTCGTCGCTAGGGTTGTAGAACTCCTTGATGATCACCACGCGGGCGAATCCCTCCGTGAGCAGGAGCTCCACCTGCGTCCCGTTGACCTGCGTCGGGATTGGCGTGGGCGGTTCCTGGATCTCGCAGAAGGCCGCGACCTGGCCGGGGGTGCCGAGGGTCAAGGCCGCGAGGATGGTCAGGGTCAGCACCGAGAGGCGGGAGAGCCTCACGCGCACACCCCCCAGGGGTCTCGGTCGCACGTAGGGCACAGCCATCCAGAAGCTCGCCATCGCCCGAGCGCGAGCGCGGTGCTTCGCCCGCACCGTCCGCATGCCGCGGTCTCCGCCGTCAGGTTGAGGGATCGACGGAAGTCGTCTTCCCTCGCCCATCGATCCGCGTGCAAGATGATTGCCGCGATCACCAGGGGTACGGCAAGGACCCAGACGAACGGGTGAAGGAGGAGGTAGACCAGGCCCAGGTAGGATATTCCAACGAGGAGTGCGAGCCAGCCCGTGACGAAGCCGATCGTCGCGTAGTTGCGCCCTACGAAGTACGGATCCCGCCGATGCGCATGGGCCGCGCGATGGGCGAGTACGATGGCGGCGAGGCCGGACCCAATCGCGAACGAGAAGAGCGTAAGGCCGATCCAGTATTCGAAGCCGGGGCCGAACCAGGCGAACGAGACGAAAACGAAGAACAGCCCGAGCAGCCCAGCTTCCGCGGAGAATACGGAGGTCCGGTTCAAACGAATCGTCGGCGAGCCGCCGATTCCGTTTCGCCGGCTCCGTTCCGCCGCCAAACCCACCAGAAGGACGACTCCGATGCGCTTCATCCGTGAAACCCGAGTGGCAGACCTTCTCACGGAGGACATAACGCTTGGCCTGACATGTCAACCTGTCCGCCCGTCGCGGCTTCCTTATACGCGCGCCGGGCTACGGGGGCGACGCGGGGGTAGCCAAGCCCGGCCAACGGCGCGAGGTTTAGGACCTCGTCCCGCAGGGGTCCCCAGGTTCGAATCCTGGCCCCCGCACTCATGAACTCGTCACGGGGATCGCCAGGGTGGACGGCCGCCGTTCCTCCGGCGCTTCGCGTGAGAGACGGGGAGCCCACCAAGAACCTTTAAGAAGGAGTCATAATTCCATTCCCTCATGAAACTCCGGGGACTGGGTCCGATCTTCCTGATCGTCGTAGTCGTGGTCCTTTTGTTCATGCTCATCTTCGGCGTCGTGCTCGTGGGCGCGTACAACGGTCTCGTCGCGAAGCAGGCGGCTGCGGAGGCGCAGTGGGCGAACGTCGGGGTCCGTTTTCAGCAGAAAATCAACCTCATCCCAACACTGGTGAACATCACCGCACAGTATACGCAGTTCGAAGCGTCCCTCCTGACGAACCTCACGGACCTGAGGAGCCGCTGGTTGAACACGACGAGGATCCCGGACCAGGTCAACCTCTCGAACCTGATCAACCTCATGCTCGCGAACTGGGTCAGCGTGTACGAGGCGTATCCGGAACTCCAGCAAAGCGGCAGTCTCACCCGAGGACTCTTCGATGAAATCGCGAGCATGGAACTCAACATCGCCGTCGAGTCAATCCGGTTCAACGATAGGGTTCGAGCCTACGAGACCTCTCGGCGCTCGTTCCCGGACAGCCTTGTCGCAGGCGGGTTCCCGCCCTTCGAGTACTACAATCCGGTTGGCATTCCTCAACCCTGAGGTCAGCATGGGCATCCGTGGCCGTGCGGTTCTCCTCGTAGTGACCGTCGTCGTCGTGTTCATGATCCTCCTCGTCGCGCTCGGGGCCCTACTGTCGTGGCTCCTTTCTCCCCCGCCCCCGGAGCCGGACGTACCGAGCGTGTACCTCTATGTGAACGACCTCGCCTCTCCGGGCGTCCTCCTGTACGATGAGGAGGACGCCCTGGATGGGCTGTGCTGGGAGATCGACTATGACACTACGGCGGAAGTCGCCATCCTGACCGTGAACACCACCCAGCCGTTGGGGATCGACATGTACGCCGTCGAGACCTTCGAGCGCAATGGGATCGGCAAGGCCGGCAAGGACAACGGCGTCCTCATCGTGGTATCCGTCGACGAGAGGCAGTGGCGCATCGAGGTCGGGTACGGCCTCGAGCCCGTGCTGAACCCCGCGAAGGTCGGGCGGTTCGGGGACCTCTACCTGGGTCCGAACGTCACGGCTGGGGATTACTTCGTGGGGCTCTTCGGGGTCACAGACGTCATCGGCGAAGAGATCCGCCAGAACTACGACCCCGGAGGGGGTACGGGTCCGCCGCCGGAGCTGTGGTACCTCGACTGGAAGCTAATCGGAATCGGGATCGCCATCTTCGTGTTCCTCGGGGTGATCACTCGAGGGCGCATCGTATGGTTCATCCCGATCGTGTTCCGAAGGGCCGGCTTCGGCGGCGGACGCTCGGGGGGGACCGGGGCGAAGCGGCGGTTCTAGGGCGGCGGCGTAGGGAAGGGTTGGGCTTCGATGGTGCGCGGGAAGCATGCTACGACGTCAGCATCCGGAGCGGGTACCAGCCCTCCTTGCGCAGGGCGAGGTCGCCGAGCAGGAATCCGAGCGCGGTGAGCCCGATGCCGCCAAAGATGAGGAGGTGCGGCAATGCATAGATCGACTCGAGGTCCGCGGAGACCCCGGCGATCTCGTGCCCGTAGAAGTCCCATCCCAAGCCCACGAGGCTCGCGGCCAAGCCCGCCGCCATCACAAAGAAGGCGAGCCCGAGCCGCTTCCACATCCAGTGCGCCACGACGGTGTTGCGTCCGGTCATGTATGACCCCGTTGTATGACTGCGTTATAGGATGGCTTAGGGGCTCTCTCCCTATTCTCTTTACAATAGGGGTCACTTGAAGAGATCGACGAGAGCGACCCGCTCCAAGACGAGGTCCGAAGCCCTGTCCAATGGGACCGAGGTCAGCTCCAACTCCGTAATCCCGAACGCCCGGAGCTTCTGGCGGCTGGGCTCGAGCACGCGATCATCCCGCGACAGGTCGAGGGCGCGCAGGACCTCGTCGGGCTGTAAGCCCCCAAAGGTCACAAGGGCGAACTCCTCCGTGTCGTCGCGAATCCCGACCTTGCGGATCGCGTCGGAGATCTGCCGCTCACCCGCGGCGTAGAGAACAAACTCCACCGCCAGAGTTTTCGCCAAGTTCGTGCCCTCGCGCATCGCGCGCTCGGCGTGCTCGTAAGCCGCCAGAAGGTGGTCGCAGCCGCAGACGCGGCGAGCGTCGAGGAGCTGAATCTCATCGAGGGTGCGCGCCACCGCCAAACGCGAATCCGGGTCTCGGGCGGGACCCGTTGCTCCAAGGATGTGCACATCGCCGCCAAACCCGAAGACCGGAAAAGGCCTTCGGAGGCAGTATGAGCGTCGCGCTGGGGTCCCCGCTTCGGCGCCGCGGCAGATGTCAGGATCCCTACCAAAGTGAGATTCGAAGAAACGATGGTGGTGGTGTCCGTTCCCCGAGTCTCAGCCCCGATCGATCCTAATCGGCGTCGTCGCGGCCCTCCTCATCGTCGTCGTCATCATCGTCACGATCCCTGCCGTGGCGGTCGTCTGCGGCGAGGCTGGTTGACATTCCATCAACTCGAGTGACTTCCCCCCTCGCTCGCTCAGTCCAAGAATCGCGCCTCATGCTGCCCTCGCGGACAGCCGCCTCCGCACGCGGAACCCGTCCACGGCGAGCCCCACCAAGAGGATCGCGAGGTCCACCGCCGTTCCGAGACCAAGGAGCGGAGGGATCGAGAGCCAGCCGGTGAAGAAGGAAAGGACGCCCGTCCCGGCCTCCGCAAGCACGAACGGCAACGCGGTCACGGCGAACACCCGAAGTTGGCGGCGGATGCCCGTAGACCACGGCGCCCGGCGCGCGGACCACGCCCCCGCCAGGACGAGGATAGCGGCGAACGCACTTGCCACCAGGGGTTTCCAATTCGCTTCGGGCAAAGAGACTCCGGGCATAGGGACGTGCACGCGGACGGTCCACTCGTGCCACGCCGCGAGCTCCCCGTCGGAGACCGTCACGTTCAGCCGGACGGTACCCTCCCTGGCAGTGAAGTCGTACCAAGACCCGTCTGCGCCGACCCCAAGGCTGTCCACGGTCCACGCGTACGACAGGGGGTCCGCGTCCGGGTCGACCGCCGTCACCTTGAACCGCTGCCATCGCCCGGCGTCGAGGACGATTGAACTCGCGGGTTCTGTGGCGGTGATGACGGGAGGTCGATTCCGGATGAGCACGGAGAGCGCCACGCTTGCCGCGGAGCCCTCGTCGTCCGTCACCGTGAGGAGGACGGCATTCGCGCCCTTGGAGGCGTATTGGTGGTCCACGCGCGGCCCCGTCCCCGTCGTCCCGTCCCCGAACTCCCACGCATAGGCGACGATCGCGACGTCGTCCGTCGAGTCCGAGGCGTCGAAGTCGAACGTCGTGTCCAGCGTCCCGACGTCGCCCGGCCGCACGCTAGCGACGGCCTTCGGCGGCTCGTTCGCTTTGACGGTCACGTCCCGTTGGACCGCGTCCGTGGCGCCCTCGTCGTCCGTCACCGCCAAGGTGATCGTGTAGATCCCGGGGGACGCAAAGGTGCGGGCGACCGTCGGAGCGATCCCCGTCGACTGCGTCCCGTCGCCGAAGTCGAACGCGTAGGCCACGATCGCCCCATCCGGATCCATGGACCCCGTAGCGTCGAACCCCACGGAGCGTCCGAGCCGCACGACGACTGGACTCACGACGAGGCTTGCCGCGGGCGGCTCATTCGGAACCGTCACTTCGACGTTCGTCGCTCCGACCGCGCCCTCCGGGTCCGTGACGACGAGGCGGAACCCGTGCGTGCCTGCTCGCGTCGGAGCAAAGGTGGCGATGGCGGCGCTCGGGTAGTACAGAACCCCCGACGGCTCGGTCGTCTGGGTCCAGGCGTAGGTCAACGGATCTCCGTCGGGGTCCGAGGAGGCCGAGCCGTCCAGGATCACGGACTCGTGTTTTCGGCATTCCGGAGGCGTTGACACGATTGCATTCGGTGGGGCGTTCCGCACGGTGACGACCACCGCGTCCGTGGCGGCCCCGCCGAGACCGTCCTCCACGCGGAGCAGGAACCGGTAGGTGCCGCTCGTCGTCGCGGTGAACGTGGCCCTTGGATCCTTCGCATCGGACAGTTCGATCGATGACAGTGCCGTCCACTGGAACGTGAGAAGGTCTCCGTCGGGGTCGCTCGACGCGGTGGCGTCGAGGGCGATGGGGACGTGCTTGCGTGCCTCCCGGTCGGGACCGGCGTCAGCGACGGGCTCGTGGTTCAGCAGCGACACGGAGATCGAGGTCATGTCCACGCCGCCAAAGCCGTCGTCCACGGTGAGGGAGAACTCGTACGTCTCGAGCTCCTCCGGGACGAACAGGGCGGTGGCCGAGTCCGCACCCACCAGGTCGACGACGGGGCCCTCGACCTGCTCCCAAAGGAACGTCAGCGGGTCTTCGTCGGGCTCCACGCTCTCCGTGGCGTCGAGGGCGACGACCTGCCCTCGGTGGATCGGAGGGGGCGTGGCGGTGGCCCGGGCGATCGGGGGGCGGTTCACGATCTGGATCGCCACGGAGTCCGTTCCCGTTTGTCCCATCGCGTCCCGAACGATCAGGGTGACAGGAAACGTGCCGCGCGAGGTGTACTTGTGGGTCACGATCCAGTCTTCGGCAGTGAGCCCATCGCCGAAGTCCCATCGGTACGCGACGATTCCATGGTCATCGCTTGACGCCGACCCATCGAAGGTAATCGGCGTGCCCATGGGGGCGACCGTCGGCGATCCGCTCGCAACCGCGACCGGGGGGGCGTCCGGCGCGGTCACGTCCGGGGCGTCAATCGGGAAGGTGGGAGAGCCCGTCGCGTCGTCCCAGAAGTCCGAGGCGCGGAAGCGATAGAGGTAGTCGGTCCCCCCGGGTAGGGTCGTGTTGTGCGAGTACAACATCCCGGCGGTGTAGTCCCCGGGCGCGCCTACCCAGCCGACCTGCGACATCGAGCGATCCACAGACCAGGGGAGGATGGACCTCTCGATTCTGAGCGTGACCTGCAGGGGCGGATCGTTGTCCGCGTCCGCGTACACGACCCGGAAGGAGAACGTCGTGTCCGGGGTCCCGCTCTCCGGCTCCAACCCGTCCCGATCGTACCCCGCGTCGCCAGCCCATTGCAGGGTCGGGGGCTCGCTCACCTTTCGGTCCACGCGGAGGACTTGCGCGTGCCATGTGAGGCAGTCGCCGTCGCGGCCCGTCTCGATGCCGACGCTCTCGCCCTTCGTGCCGATCTTCACGGAGATCTCGTAGGAGCGCGTGTCCCACAGGTTGCCTTTCGTCCAGAGCTGTGGAGACGTCCTCGGATCCGATCCGGGAAACGCATTCGGGTCGGCGAGGACGGAGTTCCAGAAGGCCCGGTTCCCCACGAGCTGTCCATCTGAGACGACGAAGGTGGTCCGTGCCGAGGTCGCCTGGGCGGGGGAGTGGATGAGGGTGTCCGAGAGGGACCCCGAACCTTGAATCGTGTTCGCGGCGAGATGGAGCGAGACCTCGCGCACCGGCCCGAGGCTTTCGTGGATCACGACAAGGGTCGCGCCTTGGAGGAGGGGGAGGACTTGGGGCGTCGCCCACGGATCCGCACCGCTCGTCAGGCCGGAGGGGAACCCCGTCAGGCTGTTGGCCCCATTCACGACGGCGGCGGTCACATTCGCGACGAGGGTGTGGATCGTTGACGACCAGCACGGATGCAGGGGATTGCTGGCGTGCAGGGTTCCAAGGATGTTGACGCCGTTCAACGTCCCGTACACGGGAACGGTGTCGCCCATGAACCCCCACACGAGGTACGCCGCAACGAGGGGACCCGCCCAGGTCACGAAGATGCTCCCATATCCCTGGTTCCGCATCGCGGCGCCGCGTGCGACGTAGTCGATGTTCCCCGTGTGCTTCGCGACGAGGGATAGCCGGGAGAGCACGCCGACGGGGGGATCTGCCCTCGTCGCCTGGCGGGACTCCCCCAGGGGAGCGCTCGGGACTCCGTCTTCGCTCCCGTCGGCAGATGCGAGCTCCATTGGAGCCGTCGGCGCACCCTGCGCAAGCCCGAACATCGAAGACGCGGCCCCTGCGAGAAGGATGATCCCCAAGAGCAACGACCTGACGACCGCCGGAGTGCGGCCCCTGCGCACCGGATGATCGAGACCCTCGCACGAATCCCGCATGGATCCCCTCGCACTGGGTATGTCACAGGGTGACTATGCCAAGTCCGGAACGAGTGCCCCGGCTATATGAAACTAGGGGCTCCCGAACCGCTCGTGAAGCCCCCGCGCTGCCCGCTTCGAACCCCATTCGGACAGCGCGGTCTGCCCCTAGGTCCTGAGGCTTGACCTCCTTCCCGAGCTGCTCCTTGATCGAGATCGCGAGTGCGTTTCCGATCGCGGGAATCCGCGACAGGTCGCCTGCGGACAGAGCCGAAAGGGAGCATTCGAAGCGGAACGTTAATGTGCTTGCAATGCATACATTGAAAGCATGACGGAGGTCACGGTCTCCGCGCGGATCCCACGGGAGATGGAGCAGGAGGTCGAGGCGCTCATGCGCGAGGAGCACCTGGAGAAGTCCGCCGCACTCCGGAAGGTCCTCCACATTGGGCTCGACGAATACCGGCGGGAGCGCGCGCTACGCCTCCTGTCCGAGCGGAAGGTCACGCTCTCCAAGGCCGCCGAGGTCGCGAAGGTGAGCATCTGGGAAATGATGTCGATGGCCCGCGACCGGCGCATCGTCTGGGTAGACGACGATCTCATGGAAGACCTCCACGCGCTCCGATAGTGGTGTATCTGCGTGCCGCGAAGGGAGACGCTCGTCTTCGATGCCGCCCCCTTGATGGCCCTCTCCACCGCCGGTTTCCTTCCCCACATCACGAGCCTCGGTGTGCGTCTCGTGGTCGCGGACGAGGTTCGTGAGGAGGTCGCTGGCGAGAGGCGAGCGCCGGGGACGCCCGAACAGCTCCTCCTGAGGCAGATCTTCCGCGAGG
>Ga0209751_10003040_pt1 | contig 16407 bp, 15 predicted proteins | sample RifCSP13_1_FD_184019 | JGI IMG/M metagenome (GOLD analysis project Ga0209751, IMG submission 184019) | Soil microbial communities from Rifle, Colorado - Rifle CSP2_sed 13_1 (SPAdes) (version 2) | ecosystem: Environmental > Terrestrial > Deep subsurface > Rock core/Sediment | place: Rifle... | reverse complement strand
TTGAAGCGCGCACTCATCCTGGGCAAAGTCGTCGAACTCGAACAGCTCGACGTCAGCGACACGGACGTAGACGACCAGATCGAGAAGTTGAGCACGCCGTTCGGCGAGCAGGCCGGGCGCATCCGCGAGTTGTTCGGGACGAAGGACGCTCGCCGAACGCTGGGCGTGGACCTGCTGACGCAAAAGGCGCTCAAGCGGCTGTCGGCGATTGCCCGCGGCGAGCAAGTTCCACTGCCCGGCGCGGCCGAGGCGCAGCCGGAGGCCCGCCACCTGCCCGCCGGGCAGGCGGGTCGGGCGAGCCCGGGGGTGATCGAGGGCCAGGCCGAGGCGGAAAGCGCGCCCGCCGCCGAAGCCTCGGCTCAATAGGCGGCGCCGCTGACCGCCTGCCTGTACACAAATAACCGGATGGGCGCGGAGGGCACAGAAAAAGCATCATTCCAGTGAAACGGACCAGCATCCCGGAGGTTACCTATGACCAGCATGGACCCACAAGCATTGATCCCGATGGTGATTGAATCGTCAGGCCGGGGCGAGCGCGCCTACGACATTTATTCGCTGCTGCTCAAGGAGCGCATCGTCTTCCTGGGCACGCCCATCAACGACCAGGTGGCGAACCTGATCGTGGCGCAATTGCTCTACCTGAACAGCGAAGACCCCAAGCGGGAAATCCGCATGTACATCAACTCGCCCGGCGGCGTGATCCACGCCGGGCTGGCGATCTACGACACCATGCAGTTGATCGAGGCGCCGGTCTCGACCACGGCGGTAGGCTTCGCCGCCAGCTTCGGCACGGTCCTGCTCACGGCAGGCACGCCGGGCCGCCGCTACGCTCTGCCCAACGCGACCATCCACCTCCATCAGCCGCTGGGCGGGGTCGAGGGTCAGGCGGCGGACATCGAAATCGCCGCCCGCGAAATCCTGCGCCAGCGCGACCTGCTCAACGCCATCCTCAAGCGTCACACAAAGATGAACAACGAGCAAATCTCCAGGTACACCGACCGCGACTTCTTCATGACCCCCCAGATGGCGGTTGAACTGGGCGTAATTGACGAGGTCATGCCCCTGCCAGAAAAGCACGCCCTCGTCGGCGGCAACGGCAAGAAGTGAGCCGGCTGCGCGGGAGCAAGACGTTCAGCAGCGGCCTCCCGGCTTGTTGGGCTGGCCGCTTTTCTTTCAGCGAGCGCCATGCCGAAAGCCAAACCCTCTGACGAAGCGAGGCGCTGTTCCTTCTGCAAGCGCACAGAGGACAAGGTCGCGCGGCTGATCGCCGGGCCGCCGGGCATCGCCATTTGCGACGAGTGCGTGGACACATGCCACGACCTGCTCGCCGAGGCCGACCCGCTCGAGGCCTTCCCGGCGCCGCTCGAATTCGGCCGCCGCCCCGCGGTGCCCCCCAAAGAGATTTACGAGAAGCTGAACGAGTACGTCATCGGGCAGGAGCAGGCCAAGCGCGTGCTGGCGGTCGCGGTGTACAACCACTACAAGCGCATCAGCCACAAGCCGCGCCCCGGCGACCCCGATCTGGAGAAGAGCAACATCCTGCTCATCGGCCCCACCGGGTGCGGGAAGACCCTGCTGGCGCAGACGCTCGCGCGGATCCTCGACGTCCCTTTCTGCATTGCCGACGCGACGGCACTGACGGAGGCCGGGTACGTGGGCGAGGACGTCGAATCCATCCTGGCGCGCCTGATCCAGGCCGCCGACTACAACCTGCCCCGCGCCGAGAAGGGCATCGTCTACATTGACGAGGTGGACAAGATCGCGCGCAAGAGCGGCGACAACCCCTCCATCACCCGCGACGTCTCAGGCGAGGGCGTGCAGCAGGCGCTGCTCAAGATCATCGAAGGGGCCAGGGTCAACGTCCCGCCGCAGGGCGGGCGCAAGCATCCCCAGCAGGAATTCATCCAGGTGAACACGACCGACGTGCTGTTCATCTGCGGCGGCACATTTGACGGCCTGACGGAGGTCATCGCCCATCGCTTGAAGAAGAGCAACGGCAAGTCGAAGGCGCTGGCGGGCGAGCTGCTCCGCCAGGTGACGCCGGACGATTTGATGCACTACGGGATGATCCCCGAGCTCGTCGGGCGGCTGCCGGTGGCGGTAGGGCTGGAGCCGCTCGATCACGCCGGGCTGATGGCCGTGCTCACCCAGCCGCGCAACGCGCTCGTCAAGCAGTTCCGGCGGCTGTTCGAGATGGACAATGTGGAACTGGTCTTCGACGACGCAGCCCTGCGCCTGGCCGCTGACATGGCGCTCCAACAGCAGACCGGCGCGCGTGGCCTGCGCTCGATCCTCGAGGGCGCGCTGCTCGACGTGATGTACGAAATCCCCTCACGCTCCGACGTGCGCCGCGTCGTCGTCCACGCCGATGCCATCGCCCACCGCCGCCGCCCCCTGCTCGTCGGCGAAGCCGGCCGGCCGCTGAATTGGGGCGAGGACAAGCTGGATGAGGCGGCATAGTGGTCCAGTAGAGCCTGCTGGGGGTCCCAGTTCTGATTTCCCCTGACATACATCACGCCTCAAAACTGTACATTCTCACTATTACCGCTCCGAATGGAGCGGTAATCTTTATGGGTATAGGCTCAGGCAGCGGCCTGGCCTTTCCCAATCCCTTCTGGAGGTAAATATGCCGACAGTTGTCGAGATTCCAAGAGAAAAGTGGACTGGAAGAGTCCGAGAAGTGACCCTGGGCGCGACGACGGCCCAGGGAGGGACGCGCGCGAAAACGGTCACCGTCGGCGGCGAGGGCACGCTGCCGTTCCTGCACTTCGATGGCGCGATCCCCCATCCCCCTGCCCTCGCCGTCGAGATCAAAGACCGCAAGCCGGATGACTGGTCGCCTCTGCTCTACGAGGTGTGGGGCGAGGCCATGGACGACCCCGGCGACTGGGCCCACGCGGCGGAGGTGGCCGGAGCGGATTTGCTGATCCTGACGCTTTCGCTCACGACGGCTGACGGTAAACCGAACACGCCGGAGAACGCCCGAGCCGTCGTCCGCAAAGTGCTCAAGGCCACCGGACTGCCGCTGGCCGTGTTGGGGCCGGGCCAGGCCGAGAGGGATAACGAACTGATCGTCCCTGTGGCCGAAGAAGCCAAAGGCGAGCGGCTGCTCATCGGCGTCTGCGAGGACAAGAACTACCGGACGATTGTGGCGGCCGCGATGGCGAACGACCATCTGGTAAGCTCAAAGACGCCCATGGATGTGAACCTCGCCAAGCAGCTCGTCATCCTGATCCACGACATGGGGATGCCGCTGGAGCGCATCATCATGGACCCGACGACCGGCGCGCTTGGCTACGGCATCGAGTACGGCTACTCGGTGATGGAGCGTTTGCGCCTGGCCGCCTTGCAGGGCGACAGCATGACGCAGCAGCCGATGATCGTCACGCCGGGCGAGGAGGCGTGGAAGGCGAAGGAATCCAAAGTGGGCGAAGGTGTCCCCGAGAGTTGGGGCGACTGGAAACGCCGGGCCCTCAACTGGGAAACCCTGACCGCTAGTTCGCTCATCCACGCCGGCGCGGACGTCGTCGTGCTCCGCCATCCTGAAACATTGGCGCGCGTCAAGGATATGGCGGCGAATTTGATGAAGGCCCGATGACAGATGCTGGAATGTCACATTTGTCATTTACCCATTGCGCATTTGTCCATCTCACGAGGTGACCTATGGCCCTGACCGGACTCCAAATCTACAAGCTCCTCCCGCAGACCAACTGCAAGGAATGCGGCCAACCCACCTGTCTGGCGTTTGCGATGAAACTCGCCGCGAAGCAGGCCGAACTGAAGCAATGCCCCTATGTCACCGAGCAGGCCAAGGCGCAACTGGAGGCCGCCTCGGCCCCGCCCATCCGGCTGGTGACGGTGGCGAGCGACGGCGTCAAGATCGAGGCGGGCAACGAAACGGTGCTCTTCCGCCATGAGAAGACTTTTTACCACAAGCCGGGGTTGTTCATTCGTGTGAAGGCCTCGGATGGCGTGGAGGCCATCAAGGCGCAGGTCTCTAAAGCCAGCGCCTACGTGGTGGATTACGTGGGCATCAAGCTCGGCGTGGACGGCTTCGCGGTCGAGGCGCCCGGCGACGGGGCGGGATTCGCCGCCGCCATCGGCGCCGTACGTGAGGCGAGCCGGAAGCCGCTGATCCTCATCGCCCGCGACCCGGACGTGATGGCCGAGGGAGTGAAAGCCGCGCAGGGCATAACCCCCCTGCTCTACGCCGCCGACGAGACCAACTGGCCGAAAATGGTCGAGGCGGCCAAATCCGCCAGGGCGCCGCTGGCCGTGCGCGCCGAGTCGCTGGAGATACTGGCTACCCTCACCGCCGACATCAAGAAAGCCGGCCTGGAGGATCTGGTGCTGGACCCGATGGCGCGCGGGTACGGCGAGTCGCTCACCGCGCTGACCCAGATTCGCCGCCTGGCCTTGAAGAAGAACTTCCGCGCCCTCGGCCATCCGGTCATCACCTTCCCGGGCGAGGCGAACGCCGACGAAATGGTGCTGGCCGCGCAGCACATCGCCAAGTATGCGGGCTTCGTCGTGTTGGAGGCCTTCGACCCCGCGACGGCCTATCCGCTCCTCGTCCTGCGGCAGAACATCTTTACCGACCCGCAGAAGCCGATTCAGGTCCAGCCGGGGCTGTACGAGATCAATTCGCCGAACGGCGACGCGCCCGTGATGGTGACGACGAACTTCTCCATTACCTACTTTGCCGTGAACAACGAGGTGGAAGGCTCCGGCTGGCCGGGCTGGCTGGTGGTAGCCGACGCCGAGGGCATGAGCGTGCTCACCGCGTGGGCCGCCGGGAAATTCGACGCTGAGCGGATCGCGAAAGCCGTGAAGAACTTCAACGTCGAAGGCAAGGCCAATCATAAGCGGCTCATCATCCCGGGGCAGGTCGCGGTGCTTTCAGGCGAACTGGAAGAAGCCCTGCCGGGTTGGGAAATCATGGTCGGGCCGAAGGAAGCCGTGGATCTTCCAGGGTATTTGAAGGTGATGTGGAAACAGAAGCAAGGCGCCTGAGGAAATAGGAACCTCCCGGAGCCTTCAAGAGATTTTCGCAGAAAAGGAGAGAAACAATGAAAGGCGACGCAAAGATGCTGACGGTGCTGAACGAGCTTCTGGCCGATGAGCTGACAGCCATCAGCCAATACATGGTGCACTCAGAGATGGGCGACAACTGGGGCTACGATAAACTCCACAAAGCCATTGAGAAGCAAGCCAGAGACGAGATGCACCACGCCGAGTGGCTCATTCAGCGCATTATCTTCCTGGAAGGCGCGCCCGTCGTCTCCAAGCTCAACCCCATACAAATTGGCCAGAGCGTGCTGGACATGATCGGCAATGATCAGGCCGCCGAGCAAGCAGCCGTGCGCGCTTACAACGCCGCCATTCGCCTGGCGCATGAGGTAGACGACCAAGCGACCGCCGACTTGCTGACTAACATCCTCAAAATGGAAGAGGGGCATGTGGACTGGGCGGAAAAGCAGCGGGCGCAGATCGAGCAGATGGGTCTGGAGAATTACCTGTCCAATCAGACCGAAGGCGCTGTGGGATAGTCTGCCCGACGCCGAGATTCTGATGACGATCCTAAATCCACGCGCCGAAGCAACATTGCGACAGGTGTTCAAACGCTTCAATCCGCTTATGCTCCTGCTGTGGCGGCTGGGGTTGGGTGCGTGGATCAACGCCTGGCCGGAGGTCGGCGGGCGCATCATGGTCATCGCCCACACCGGGCGCAAGACCGGCGCGCGCCGTTATGCCCCGGTGAACTACGCGCTGGTGGATGGGGAGCTCTACTGCACCGCCGGGTTCGGCGCGATCTCCGACTGGTGTCGCAACCTGCTAGCCCATCCGGAGGTTGAAGTGTGGCTGCCTGATGGTTGGTGGGCCGGCGTGGTGGAAGATGTGTCGGATTCTGAGAAGCGACTGCCGCTGTTGAGACAGGTGCTGATGAGCAGCGGCGTCGTCACCTATCTGGTGGGGATTGACCCAATCCATATGACGGATGGCGAATTCGGTGCGATAACGAGCAAATACCGTCTGCTGCACTTTCGGCGCACTGAAGCACGCACCGGCCCAGGCGGCCCAGGCGAGTTGGCGTGGGTCTGGCCGCTGGCGGCGCTCATCCTTCTGTTCACCGTGCTGCGCCCGCGGAGGCGCTAATGGCCATTCACACGCTCACGCTTCACCCGTCTGATAAAACAGTCACGGTCCAAACCGGCACCCTTATCGTCGAAGCGCTACGGACGGCTGGGTTGGACATCGGCCAGCCGTGCGGCGGGCAGGGGCGGTGCGGGCGGTGCGCGGTCGTCGTCGAAAGCGGGCAGGTTCGCCGCCGGTCCACGCTCCGCCTGTCGGCCTCCGATCTCGAAGCCGGGTACGCGCTCGCCTGCCAGGCCGTCGTCGAGGGCGACGCCGCCATTTACATCCCAGAACAGGAGAAAATCGAGCGGCGGCTGATCACCGATAAGACCGCACGCAGAGTCGCCGTCCCATTTCCCTACGACAGCGCGCGGGACCAGACTGTGCGGGCGTTTTACCTCTCGCTCGATCCGCCCACGCTGGACGACGCCGTTGACGACTTCTTCCGGCTGCAGCGCGCCCTCGCACAGCAAGGCATCGGCAATCTCGACATTCCCCTGCCCCTGTTGCGCGAGTTGGGCCGACGCCTGCGTGAGGCCAATTGGGAAATGACGGCCATCGTCGAAACAGACAACTGGCGCCAGCCCGAGGGGCCGCCTCGGCTCATTGATCTGGCGCCGGGAGACCGCCGGGATTGCGTGTGGGGCGCGGCGATTGACATCGGCACGACGACCATCACCGTCTACCTGGTCAACCTGCTGACGGGCGAAGCCGTAGACAGCGCCGCCGAATACAACGGGCAGATCGCGCGCGGCGAAGACGTGATTTCGCGCATTATCTACGCGAGCAAAAACGGCGGTCTCGGAGAACTGACTTACCTGGTCGGCAAGACAATCAACGAGGTCATCCACCGGCTCGCGCAGCGCAATCACGTCGAAACCGGGCAAATCTACAAGGCCGCCGTCGCGGGCAACAGTACGATGATGCACCTGTTCCTCAGCGTGCCGCCGGCTTCCATCCGCCTCGCGCCCTATATCCCTGCCGTCAATCACCCCTTACCTGTTCTGGCTTCAGACGTGGGTTTGGACATCCACCCGCTGGCGGTGGTGGACTGCCTGCCCGGCGTGGCCTCGTATGTTGGCGCGGACATCACGGCGGGCGTGCTCGCCTCGGGGCTGGCCGAGGCCGAAGCGCTCACCTTGTTCATTGACGTGGGCACGAATGGCGAGATGGTATTAGGCACTAAAGATTGGCTGGTGACGTGCGCGTGCTCGGCGGGGCCGGCGTTTGAAGGAGCCGGCGTGGTGTGCGGAATGCGCGCGACCACGGGGGCCATCGAGGAAGTCTGGATCAACGGCAAGACTTTCGAGCCGACGTACCGCGTGATCGGCGAGACAAAGCCGAAAGGCCTCTGCGGCTCCGGCCTGATCTCGCTCATCGCCGAATTGTTCATCACCGGAGTCGTGGACAAGGGCGGCAATTTCGCCCTAGGGGCAGACCCTGCGTCGGCCCGCACCCCGCGCCTGCGGGTGGGCGAGCACGGGCCGGAGTACGTGGTGGCGTGGGGGAAAGAAACCGCCGCCGGGCGGGACATCGTCCTGACCAAAGTGGACGTGGACAACCTGCTGCGCGCGAAGGCGGCGATCTACGCCGGGTTCACCGTGCTCGCGCAAAATATCGGCGTGGACCTGGCGGAGGCCGAGCGGCTGCTGATCGGCGGCTCGTTCGGCAAGTACATCAACGTCGAAAAAGCTGTGCAGATCGGCTTGCTGCCCGACATGCCCTGGGACCGCTTCACCTTCCTCGGCAACACGTCGGTGACAGGCGCGTACATGGCCCTGCTCTCGCGCTCGGCCCGCGCCCAGATCAAAGCCATTGCCGAGAAGATGACGTATATCGAGCTCTCGGTGGACAACACGTTCTACGACGCGTTCACCAGCGCGCTGTTCCTGCCGCACACCGACCTGGGCCGCTTTCCAACGGTGGCGCGGCTGTGGGACAACGGCGGGTGCAAGGACTGACCCACGCGGCCAGGTCCGCGCAGCCAGCCGCGCACAGCCGGGCGGAGGCGCGTGATGCCCCGAATTATCACTTACTCCCTGCGGTTAGAAGCGCGCAACTCAGACGCGTACTACCGCGACATGGCGCGCTTTGCGGACGCCTGGCAGTCCAACGCCCTTCACGCAGCCCGAGACGTCATCATCCATTTTCGTGCGTTCCGGCGCGAGCTGGACCAGCCCGACCGCTCGGAAGCGGAGTGCGCCTTTGAACTCCTCGCGCTCGGCGTGATGCTGCGCGAGCATGGAACGGAAGCCATGCATCTGCCCAAGCGGCTGGGGCGCGCACTGGAGGCGCTGATCGGCGCGCAGGAACGGTGGCCGAAAGCAGAGGGGGCGGTCAAAATAGCGCGAGGTCTCATCGGTTGGCTGGGAAGCCACAAGCCGGCCGGGGCGGCTGGGACGAGCGACGTCAGCCGCCTGATTGACTGGCTCAAAGCCAACGGCGAGGAGGTCCGCGCCGCCCGTTTTGCCCAGTGGCAGGATTTTTTTGAGGACCTCGGCGCGGCGTCCGCGCGGGAGGCGCTCGTGCGGTGTCTCGCGCTGGCGGATGATTTTGCTATAGACAGTTATCTGGCCCTCGGCCAATACACGGAAGAAGTTGAGCATTTCCTGTCCGAAGTCGCGCCGAAATACCGCTGGCGCTACGACGCCGAGCTCCTCTCGCGCTCGCGCGTGGAATATCACCTGGGCATGTTAGGGACAGAGATCCTCAGCCGCGCCTACCGGGAGCGCTTCCTCGCCGCGAAACGCAAGATCGTGATTGTGCCTCCCTGCATGCGCGCCCAACCGGAGGAAAAGTGCAAGGCCATCCAGACGCCGCTCGGCGCAAAGTGCCAGGCCTGCACGCCGACGTGCCGCGTCCACCAGATCACGAAACTGGGTGAAAAGCACGGCTTCGAGGTCTGCATCATCCCCGACGAACTGCGCGGCTTTGGCATCGAGGCCGGACGGACGCTGAGCGGCATCAGCCTCGTCGGCGTCGCGTGCGCACTCACCAACTGGAGCGGCGGCTGGGAGGCTGAGGTCCTGGGTGTACCGGCGCAGGGCGTGCTGCTCGATTACGTGGGGTGCAAATACCACTGGGACAGAGATGGCATCCCTACCGACACGAACCTGAAGCGGTTGCAGGAAGTGGTCGGGATAGCCGAACATTCGGTCAAGCGCGATGAATGAGACCGCTTGGAGCGGCGATGGTGTTCGCATTCTTTGAGTATCAGGTCTATTGGGCCGCCGCCCTGTGGCTGGCGTGGCTCCTGCTTAGGTTGGCCGCGCTCAGGGCGAGATGATCGTATGACGGGCAGAGACATCCTTATCGCCCACGTGCCCGACCTGCGCGCCGGACGCGGCCCGCTCATCGGGCTCACGGCGCTTGCCTTTTTCGCGGCGGCGACGGCGGTCATGGTGATTGCCGACCAACTGTGGCCGCGTTGGAGTCCGCTGGGCCAGATCGCCGCCGTGATCATCGGCTTTCTGGTCGCCGCGCAGTTCTTCTGGCGGCGGCGCGAGTATCGGGAGAAATACGGCGCGCTCGCCTACCGCAACGCTTTCGCGCGCTTCATGCTGCCGGGCCTGCCGTGCATGTTCGCCGCCATCTTCCACAATCTATATCTGCCGGGAGAGCGGGTTTGGTCGGGATGGCTGACCCCGCTGGCCTCCATGATCGGCCTATATCTTCTGGTCACCGGCCTCCTGCTCTATGTGCGGGCATACATCGTCCTGGGAATGGACAACCTGGCGATGCTGTACGTCTATTTCCCCGCCGAGAGCCGCCTGGTGAACTCGTCCATCTACGGCGTATTGCGTCACCCGGCTTATTCGGGCGCGATCAGGATGGGCATGGCCTTCGGGCTGTGGCGCGGGACGTGGTTCTCTGTCCTGTTTGGCCTGTTCATGCCCGTTGGCCTGACGCTCTGGCTGCGGCTGCTGGAGGAGCCGGAGTTGATCGAACGGTTTGGAGAAGGCTACGCCGAGTATCGCCGGAGAGTCCCGGCGTTCTGGCCGCGATGGCGGGACGCAGGCAAGTTCGTCCGCTTTCTTTTCACCGGGGGGTGATATGATTGAGCAAACAGGTTGCTGCCCAAGCGCGAGCTTTCAGGAGCAGATCTCATGGACAAAATAACAGAATGGCTCTTGGAGAAGGACAGCCCTTCAGTGCGTTATTTCGCTCTCAGACATTTGCTCAATCGGCCCGAGGACGATCGCGAGGTGCAGGCTGCGCGACGAGCCATCATGCGCGGTGAGTTGGTGAAGAAGATTCTTGCCGCCCAGCACCCGGAGGGCTGGTGGAGCAAACCGGGCGTCGGGTATGGGCCCAAATACCAGTCCACCGCGTGGCAAATCCTCTTTCTCGCCGAACTCGGCGCAGACGGGCGTAACCGCCAAATCCAGCGCGGCGTCAAGTATCTCCTCTCGCATTCACAGGCCGCGCACGGCGGCTTCTCGGCCAGTGCCGGCGCAGTCCCCAGCGGGGCAGTGCATTGCCTGAACGGGAATTTGATCTGGGCGCTCACCACGCTGGGGTACGCTGGCGATGAGCGAGTGCAGCACGCCGTCGAGTGGCTCGCCGGATCAATCACCGGCGATGACTTCGACAGGTGGTACGCCTCTACCGTGCAAGGGCCGGGCTTCCGGTGCGGTGTGAACGAGGGCCAGCCGTGCGCCTGGGGAGCAGTCAAGGCGTTGCGCGCGCTCGTCGGCCTCCCGCCGGAACTGCGGACGAGTCGTGTGAAGAAGGCGACCCGAATGGCCGTCGAGTTCCTCCTCAGCCGTAGCCTGGCAGAGGCCGACTACCCTTACACTATCCGAGTGAGCGGCGAGTGGTTCAAGTTTGGTTTTCCGCTCTCATACACTTCCGATGTGTTGGAGGCTATGCTGGCGCTGGGTGAGGCGGGCTGTGGACGCGACCCGCGCTTGAAGGACGCGGTCGCCCTGGTGCTCTCGAAGCGCGGCCCGGATGGGCGCTGGCTGCTGAAACACAGCCTCAACGGCAAGATGTGGGTGGACATCGAAGAGAAGGGGCAACCGAGCAAGTGGGTGACGCTGAGGGCGCTGAGAGTGCTAAAGGCGGTAGGGGAGCAAGTCCGCTGACGATAGCCACCGGCTTTGGAAAGGAGGCAACAACCATGTCCGGCAATCGTATTGGTCAAGTGGTACACTACTATAACCATATCAACGTGGCGGTGATCATGCTCACAGACACGATCCGCGTGGGTGACACCGTGCACATCCTCGGCCACTCGACCGACTTCAGGCAAGAGGTCACGTCTCTGCAAATTGAACACCAGCCGGTGAACGAGGCCGGGCCGGGGCAGGAAATCGCGTTGAAAGTCATTCAGCGCGTGCACCCCCACGATGGGATATACAAGCTCTCGGATGAGAACCCTTGATCTGCTCAATTGGTCTTCCCTGACCATCTTCTTTATTGTCAGGGGAGACATAGCCCGTATGAACCGCGGCTCGGAGTTCTCTGTATGAAGAGCAAGAGGAACGATGAATGACGACTTCATTATTCAGGCCATCGGCATCCACAAGACGTACCACACCGGCGTTGTCGCCGTGCCTGCGCTGCGCGGGATTGACCTGAGCGTGAAGCGCGGCGAGATGATCGCGGTGATGGGGCCGTCAGGCTGCGGGAAGACCACGCTGCTCAACTGCCTCTCCGGCTTGGACGCCGCCGATGCGGGCGAGATCACGATTGAGGGCGCGTCGCTGTCCTCCATGTCCGATAGGGAACGGACCGATTACCGCGCCCGGCGCATGGGTTTCGTCTTTCAGTTTTACAACCTGCTCCCCGTGTTGAGCGCAGTGGAAAACATCGAACTGCCCTTGCTGGTGGCGGGGGCGCGACCACCTGAGGCGCGCGCCCGCGCGTCGGAGGCGCTCGCCCAGGTCGGCCTGGCGGAGCGCGCGCACCATCGGCCCTCGGCCCTCTCCGGCGGCGAGCGCCAGCGCACGACCATCGCCCGCGCGCTCGTCAACCGCCCGGCCATCGTCTGGGCGGACGAGCCGACCGGCGACCTCGATTCCGAAACTTCCGGCGCGGTCATGGATTTGCTCGTGCGCCTGAACCGTGAACAGAATTTGACTTTCATCCTGGTCACACACGACCGGAGCGTGGGCGGGCGCTGCGGGCGCATCGTGCGGATGAGGGATGGGTTGATCGAAAACGACTTATGGAAAAGCTCTTCGGCCTCGACATGAATCTCATCGCCGCCGGACTCGGTTCGGCGCTGGCGGCCGTGCTGGCCGGGCTGGCCCTGCTGGCCTGGCGCGGGCGCGTGATGTTCAAACTGGGCCTGCGCCCTATCCCGCGCCGCCGCGTGCAGTCCGCGCTCATCGTCTTCGGGCTGATGCTGGCGACGCTGATCATCACCGCCGCTTTCGTCACGGGCGATACGCTCTCACACACCATCCGCTCGCTCACGGTCCAGGACCTGGGCGAAACGGATGAATGGGTCCGGGGGAGCGGAGAACAGGGCTATTTCAAAATCGCCCGCTTCGAGCAGCTGTCCCGCGAGTTAGCCGACTACCCACTGGTGGATTGGATCGCGCCGGTCATCCGCGGAACCGTCCCAGTCGTCAACGTCACGCATCGCCGCAGCGTTAGTGGTCTCGAGGTCATCGGCCTGCGTCCGGAGGACGCCAGCGTGCTGACACCAAGCGATCTGGCTGAAGCGCGCAGCGCCCCGCTGAATCTCAATGACCTGGCAGCCAACGAGATCTATCTCAATCCTGCGGCGGCTAAAGCGCTGGATGCCATGCCTGGCGACGAATTGAAGCTGTACGCTGACCCGAAACCGACGACGGTCTTCCTGCGCGCCATCGTCCCCGGGGGCGTCAACCCTCGGCTGATACTGCCGCTCCGGCGCGCGCAAGCGCTCTTCGACCAGCGCGGCAAAATCAACTTGATTTCCATCTCCAACGCCGGAGACGTGCTCATGGGCGCCGACCTCAGCCAGGAAGTCACCGCTCATCTGCGCGGATTGCTCACCGACCCCAAAGTCATGCGCGAACTGTTTGACCTGTTGACAGAGGACGGGACGGCGGCCCAGGCTCTGCGCCGCGCCGCCGCCACCTGGGGCGGAAACTTTCAGCAAGATGCGCTCGCGCTGGCCGCGGGATTGGAGGCTGAAAGCCTGACGCCAAAAGTGCGCAGCCTGCTGGCCGACCAAGGGCTGGGCGAGCAATTGCAGACTCTCCTGGCCGAGGCGAACTGGCGCGGCCCGGCGGCGCGCGACCGGCTCGGGTGGCTGTTCGAGAACCTGTCCGAGATGGTCGTGGATGACGTCAAGTGGGACAACCTGGACCAGGCCGAGCAGATCGCCAGCGCGTTCACGGCCATTTTCGTCGTCACCGGTCTGTTCAGCATCGCCGCCGGGATGCTGTTGATCTTCCTCATCTTCGTCATGCTCGCCGCCGAGCGTAAGTCGGAGATGGGCATGACGCGCGCGGTCGGCGCGCAGCGGCGCCACCTCGTGGAGATGTTCGTCTTCGAGGGTACGGCCTACGACATCGCCGCCGCCGCCGTGGGCGTGGGGCTGGGCGTTGGGGTCGGGTTGTTGATCGCGATGACGCTGGGACAGGCGTTCGCCTCGGAAATTGATCTCACCATTCAGCCGCACTACACCCCTCGAAGCCTCGTCATCTCGTATTCGCTCGGCATGCTGGTCACCTTTGCGACCGTGGTTTTCTCATCCTATAAGGTCAGCCGATTGAACATCGTCGCCGCCATCCGCGATCTGCCGGAGCCTCCCTCGCCCCCCACGCGCCTCCGCGATCGGTTGCTCGCTCCCCTGCGTATCGTCGCCCGTGGCTTCCACGAGTTGCGCCGGCTGCGCCTCCGTCGCGCGTTGAGGTCGTGGATGGTGGAGGCCCCGCTCAGCGTACTGCGCATGATCCTGGCCGGGTTCAGGGGCGGCCCGTTGACGCTGTTGCTGGGCCTCGCGATGTTGTCGGCGGGTTTGCGGGCCTCCAGCAGCGCAGGTTATGGCCTTGGCGTGTCCTTCACTCTCATCGGCGGCGGCCTGATGGCGCGTGGTCTGCTCAACTGGCTGCTTAAAAAGCGACCTGGTCTGGGAGACCGCGTGGCCTTCACACTGATGGGAGGCTTGCTGGCCATCTTCTGGTCGCTCCCCTTCGACGCATTTGGAATCAAAGACCTCACCACTGGCCCGGAGATGTTTTTCATTTCGGGGATGCTGCTCGTGGCTGGGGCGGTGATGGTGGTGATGTACAACGCCGACCTGCTGTTGTGGGCCATCTTGAGGTTGCTCGGCGGCGCGCGCCATCTCGCGCCCGTCCTGCGCATGGCGGTCGCCTATCCGCTCGCCAGCCGTTTCCGCACCGGCCTGACCGTGGGCATGTTCGCCATCGTTGTCTTTAGCGTGATCTTCATCGCTACGGCCTTCAAAACGAACGAAGCCTTTTTCGCCAACACCGACGCGCTGACGGGCGGCTTTGACCTGCGCGTTGGGACCAGCGCCGCCAACCCTGTGCCGGACCTCGCGAAAGCCATCGCCGCCAACCCGCGCCTGCGCAGAGCCGACTATCCCGTCGTCGCCGCGCAGTCGCACACGTTCTTCGACCTGCGCCAATCTGGCGACCAGTGGCACGGGTATCCGGTGACGGGCGGGGACGCGGCCTATCTGGAGAGCGTAAGCTACGACTTCGCCGTGATGGCGGAGGGCTACCACTCAGCGGCGGAGGTGTGGCGCGCGCTGCGCGACCACCCTGGCTTCGCAGTCATAGACCGGTACGCCGTCCTCTCCCGCCAGACCACCAGCATCATCATTGGCGGGCCGACTTTCAAGCTGCAGGGGGTGTACATCGAGGACGAGACGATGCCGCCGATCACCGTCGAGGTGCGCGACCCGGCCAGCAAGGCAACGTTCCGCGTGACCATTATCGGCGTCCTCGATTCTTCCACCTTCATCTTCGGCGGCCTGCTCACCTCGCAGGCCACGCTCGACGCGGCCCTGCCCAGCCCGCTCGCGCTCACCACCCACTACATCCGGCTGGCGGAGGGCGTTGACCCGGAGTCTGCGAGCCGCGCGCTGGAGAGCGCCTTTCTGAAATACGGCCTGCAGAGTGTAGATCAGGTAGCCGAAATCCGGGAGCAGCAGAAGAGCCAGCGCGTCATCGAAATCCTGCTGCAGGGCTTCCTCACGCTGGGGCTGGTGGTCGGCGTGGCGGCGCTGGGCGTGGCCAGCACCCGCGCGGTCGTCGAACGGCGGCAACAGATCGGGATGCTGCGCGCGTTGGGATTCCAGAAAGAGATGGTCGGGCTGAGTTTCCTGATTGAGGCCTCGTTTGTGGCTCTGTTGGGCATCGGCCTCGGCGCGGTGTTGGCGCTGATACCCGCCTATCACATGATCATGGACACGGCCGAAGAAGTGCCAGGCCTGCAATTCCAAATCCCCTGGGACTCAATGGCCCTGACGGTCGGCGTGGCCTATGGCATGGCGCTGCTGATGACCTGGCTCCCCGCCCTGCAAGCCTCGCGCGTGATGCCCGCAGAGGCGCTGCGGTACGAGTGAATGCAGTACGCGCAGTGGAACTTCGGGCCGGGCAGTTCGCGGCCCAGGATCAAGCTGCACTCGCATCAGTTCACGTTGCCCCCTGGCAGGCTGATAGCCTGCCAGGGGGTGGGCGCTTGAGGGAGGCGCACGTTTTTGACCGATTGGTTGCGCGCCTACTCATGGCAGCGCGGCGATGATCTTCCGGTATTCCTCCTCGGTGAAGGCCCGCAGGGTTTCGGTGTGGACGTTGCCCAACGAACCGATCACGAGCGCCAGCTTGGCGACCGTCTCATCGTCGGGCGCTTCGCTGACGACCACCGCGTCGTACTGGCCCATGACCAGGAACCATTGTTTCAGCTGTGCGCCCATAGCCTGAAAGGCCTTTTTGGCCGCGTCGAGCCGGGCGGGGCTGTCCTTGATGTTTTGCATGCCCTGTTGCGTGTAACGCACCAGGATGATATACGTGGGCATTGTGCCTCCTTTCATGTCAGACCTCGGCGCCTCCCTCAAAGCGCTATCGCACTGATTCAAAGGCGTGGCAAATTCACCCTACCCTCACATACCGATCCACGACCTTCGGCTTCGCGTGGACGTAGTGGCCGTAGTGGAACCTCGGGCCGAGCAGCTCGCGGCGCAAAGCCGAGACATCTGCCTTCTCACGGATGAGTGTCTGGTACACGCCCGCGCGCTCGATCTCGCCGACCATCACGAGGCCGATCAGCCGATTCCCACGAAAGACCAGCTTGCGGTAGTTC
>Ga0209751_10003038_pt1 | contig 16414 bp, 16 predicted proteins | sample RifCSP13_1_FD_184019 | JGI IMG/M metagenome (GOLD analysis project Ga0209751, IMG submission 184019) | Soil microbial communities from Rifle, Colorado - Rifle CSP2_sed 13_1 (SPAdes) (version 2) | ecosystem: Environmental > Terrestrial > Deep subsurface > Rock core/Sediment | place: Rifle... | reverse complement strand
AAGAGCCGGACACCCACCTACGCACACGGACTCCGTAACCAGACATGACGTGCGTATTATGATTCCTCTGCCCGGACGGATCGTCCTATGGGTGCATTGACCTTGTTCGGCCCGCCACTGAGGCACCACGCGCGCGGCGCGCTCGCAGGAATCACTATCAGCGCCTTGATCCTGATCGGCACAGCAGGCGCACAAACGGCCAACGACTCGCTTGTAGCATCGTTCGACATCAAAGCGGTCCGGGTCACGAAGCCACCAGTGATCGACGGCGAGGTTGGAAACGACGAGTGGGCGGGGGCCACCGTGGTCACGAACTTCATCCAGTACGAGCCTCGGCGCGGTGATCCATCCGATGTCCGCACTGAGGCCCTGATGCTGCATGACGCGGGTCGCCTGTACGTGGCGTTTCGAGCGTGGGATTCCGAGCCCATCACGGCGCAACTCACGCAGCGCGACGCCGATCTGCTCCGGGACGACGCCGTCGCCGTCGTGATCGACACGACGTTCGATCGCCGCTCTGGCTACTACTTCATCACGAACGCCCTCGGCACTCAGGCTGACGGACGAATCGCCGACGACGGACGTGGCTCGGATTCGAGCTGGGATGCCCCGTGGCAATCGGTGGCGCGCCGGACGGACTACGGGTGGTCGGCGGAATTCAGCATCCCGTTGTCGTCAATCCGGTACGCTGCGGGCGAGAATCGGACCTGGGGCATTAACTTCGGCCGCAGTCGTCGCCGAACGCTGGAGCTGAGCTTCTGGAGCGGTCCGCTCGACAGCCAGTGGCGAGTCTCGCAGGCCGGTCGTTTGCAGGGGTTGACTGTGCCACCGCCGCTCGATCGGATTCAGGTGGTGCCGTTTGGCCTCACGCGACTGCAAGACGGCGTGTCGCCCCACGGTGAAGCCGGCATCGACGCCCGATACGCCCTGACGGCCACGACCGCCGTCTACGGCACCTTGTTTCCGGACTTTGCCACAATCGAGGCCGACCAGGAACAGGTCAACCTGACACGTTTCGAGGTCTCTCTTCGCGAGAAGCGGCAGTTCTTCCTCGAAGGCCAGGAACAGTTCAACCAGCGGTTTCGAACGTTTTACTCACGCCGGATTGCGGACATCACGGCCGGCGGGAAGCTGCTCGGCAAGCAGGGGCCCTGGACGATGGCGTTCATCTCGGCGCAGGCCGAGACCCCCGGCGTGGACCGACGGGCGAACTACACAGTGGCCCGTGTTCAGCGCGACGTCTCTGGCCGATCGAACATCGCGGTCATGGGGGCGAACCGGCGATTCGACGGCGTGGATCAAGGCAGCCTCAGTGTTGATGCCAACCTCTTCTTCAGCCGAACGATCGGCATGACCGCGCAGGTCGTCAGAAGCTACGGGCGCTTCGGCCGAGGCACTGAAGCGTTCTTCGTCCGGCCGTCCTACGATTCGCCGACCGGACACTTCCACGTCCGCTACGGCCACTTGGGCGAACGCGTTGGCGACAATCTGAACGCGGTCGGGCTGATTGTGGATGATGACCGCCGCGAGGTCGACTCGGCGGCGAGCAAGACCTTCTGGGTCGGGAGCGGCGCGTTCGAGCAGATCCGCTACAACTCGAACTACAACATCTACTGGGGACAGACCGGCGTGCTGCGGAGCTGGAAGGTGGACGAATCCCTCAACGTTGAGTTCCGGAATCGACTCAGCACGGGCGTGTCGTGGAGTGAAGAGTTCAAGCTGTTCGAGAAGGACTTCCGAAACCGCCAGATTGGTATTGACGTCGGCTACAACACGCGGGAGTACGAATCGGTCCGGATGGGCGTCGAGTTCGGCCGCAATTTCGACGCCGACTACATGTTATGGACCGCATCCGCGCGCCACAAGGTCACGTCCACACTCTCGGCCGAGTATTCGCTCGAGCGCCTGGTGCTCGACCCTGATCCTGAACAAGAAGGGACGTGGATTCACGTACTTCGAACTGACCAGTTCTTCACGAAAGATCTGTTCCTGCGGGTGTTCTTTCAGACCAACTCGGCTATCGATCGCAAGAACACGCAGGCCGTATTCGTGTACCGATATCTGCCTCCGTTCGGGACGATCCAGGTGGCCTACCAGCGAGGCACTGCCGCGTTCGGCCAGCGCTCCTCGCAGGGCCACACGCTCTTTCTCAAGGCGACGACTGTCTTCTAAGAGTCCGGTGGAAGGAAGGGGTGCATATATGCGTATGATGAGTCTCATCGGGTTGATTGTCGTGAGCGCTACCGCGCTGGCCTACGGCCAGACACGCAACGTGGACTTCACGCTCAACAGCGAGATGGAGTCTTCGGCAGCTTCCCACATCCGCTCAGTTCAGCTGCGCGTCACGCGACGAGGCGATCGGCGCGGCCCGAAAGTTTGCACGTGAGCAGGAAGTGGATCTCTGGGAGTGCGAACACGAAGCCTACACCTTGCTCGAAACATTCCGTGTGACCGAGGGGCGGCCGTAATGGCGTCACAGTAACTCGATCTTTGATACTCCCTGTAGTCCAGGCTCATCATTCCGCTGTCGGCTGTGGCAAGGCGGTTGTGGCCCGTGATACCAGGACCCGGAAGGAGGAAGAGTGACGAAGCGATTCGGTGGTGCTGCGAGCCTTTGCCTTACGTGGTTGTTCCTGTTCGCGACACCGGCAATGTCTCAGCAAAGCCGGTGTGCTGATTGCCATTTCTCCAGACCCGAGGCCCCCGCTCCTGACCATCTCGCGGATTGGGATCGTTCGGCCCACAGCCGCAGTAACGTCGGCTGCGAAAAGTGCCACGGCGGCGATGCCACCACGTTCGAGCCGTTCCTGGCGCATCGCGGAATCCTGAAGGCCAGAGCGCGCCGAAGCCGCGCGCATGCTTTACGATGCCCTCAATGAATCCCGTGACTTGATGAAGACCGTGAGGTCGCTCGTCAACCGCGTGAGCGACAAGCCGCGACGGGCGCAGCTTGACGAAGCGTATCAACAGGCCGAGGTCCCGTTGATTCAAGCCGTGCAGGCAGGCCACCAATTCGTGTACGACGATCTGAAGGAGCGTCTCTCAGTGGCGCGCCAACGGATCGAAGCCTTGCTCGGCCAACTTGCCAACCCTAGACCATGATCGCGCGCCTTGGAGGGCTGATGAAAGACAGGGCTGGGCGCGACGATGATGATTTGGCGTGATGATCTCGTGAACCTTCTGGACGGTGTCACGCTGCACAAGTTCCATGTATGCCTGCCCGGGTTTGCCGGCCGCGCGGTTCACCTTGACGATTCCGGGTGTAGTGTCCGCCTTTAGACGGACCTTTACCGACGAGGCATCAGCGTCAGGGTCGACTCTGCGTTCGCAGTCACGGCGGCCTCGGAAAACACCAGCGGGAAATATTCTCCTGTGCCCCATAGCTTGGCGAGATCCGCAAAGTGCGCGCTGTCTCGCGATTCGGATTGCCCGGGCGCGTTTTGCGCAATCGACCGGTCCCAGTCAGCCGCGTCGAACACTGCGCTGAACGACGCCCCCACCGACGCGTCGGACCGACGCCCGGAGATCGACAGAAGGGTTTCGGCGTAACCGGCCCGCGCGAACGGACCGATGTTGAATCGGCGACGCGCTGCCTCGGTCGCGCCCAGGGGATGCGAAAAGATCACCTCGTGGATCTCGCCCCAGGGCCGGCCGCTGGCCGCAGTCCCAGCCCCTGCCTGCACCTCATCGACGGCCCCAGTGAGCGCGCGCAGGATCAACTGGTCGCGTGCTGTGCGGACGTCGCCGTCGAACCAGAGCCGTGAGGGTTTAGTCAACGCCGGCACCAGCATGTTGTTCGCCCGCGTGACGAACTCGTCGACGAGCTCACCCGGCAGCCGGGGCACCACGAGCAGCCGTCTCACCAGCCGCTCCCATGTCACGTAGGTCGTTGCGTCACTTGAGTCGACCTCGATCTGCCGGTTCCATTCGAGCAGCCGTCGCCGCGCCTGCTCGACGTCGGCTCGTTCAGCGCGCAGCCGCGCAAACAGCGGCACGAGACGATCCGCGTTCCAGGCGAGCACGTCGCGCTGAAGCCGCGCGGAGTCCTCGACCGATGAGAGGCGTCCCTGCGTCGACCGCATGAGCGCGGCGCGCAGACGCTCCATCCGCGCGCGATTCTGATTCGCCGACGCCACGTAAGCTGCCGTCGGTTCGGCGGTGTGGGGCAGATCGTCGAGCGCACGCCAACCGTCCCATTCCGAGCCGCCCGTCCACCCTGCCGCCGGCAGCCGGCCGTCCCAGCCTCGGCGGATCGGCACGAGCGCGGCGACCTGCGATCCGATGGCGCCGCTCTGTTCCGCGTAGATCACTTCGACCGCCGGCATCTTCCAGTGCGCCAGCGCCTCTCGAATCTCGGAGCCTGACGCTGCACGGTCGAGCGCCAGCGCCCCAAGCTCGCCGGCAGCGCCCGGTTCTGCACCACTCCACCGCAACGTGAACACGAGATGCTTGGCGCGATCGACGCCGATCACCACACCGTGCGGTGTGTATTCACGTTCGAACGGAATCGGTTTGGCCCGGCCTTTCACCAGCAGCGAATCGATCACGACATTGGTGTTCTGCCACCGGCCGCCAGCGTCAATCTGATGCGAGTTCTCGGGATTCACACGCTCGACATAAAGGTCTGCTGTGTCGGCGTCAAATGCGGTCATGCCCCAGGCCACGCGATCGTTGTGCCCGAGGGCCACGCCAGGCAGCCACGGCGCGGTGGCGCCGACGACGTTCCAGCCCGGCGCGGTGAGGTGAACGAGATAACGCGAGGACGGGTTCGCGAGCAGGCGATGTGGATCGGTGGCGAGGATCGGGGCCCGCGTCGCGGAATGTCGGCCGTCGATCGCCCACGCATTGCTGCCTGTCGAAAGGTCCGGCTGGAAGCGGATGGCGACAGGCCCGGCGAGCGCCGTGAAGAACGGGCGCGTGCCGATTTCGCGCAACGAATCACCCACCTGAAACGTAGTCGTCGCCGGATCCAAGCCGGACGGGACGCCGGCCGGGGCGTCGGCTCCGAGCAGCGCCGCCGCGCGTCCCGCGCCGGCGGCCGCGACAAGTCGCGCGCGGAACACTTCCGCCTCCGCGTCACCACTCGCCAGAAAGGCGTCGGTCCGGTTCAGCAAATCTTCGGGCCGCCAGAATTCTGGACCCCAGCCGGCGAGCACGAACGGCTCGGGTGGACGCTCGCGCGCGATGGCGACCCAGGCGTTGATGCCGCGGACGAACGCCGACGCGATGGCCCTCGTGTCCGGCCCGTAGCTCGCCCACTCCTCGTCCAGGCGGCCGCGATATTGAATACGTCGCGTCATCGCGTCGCGACTGACGAAATTCGCGCCGAGCACTTCGGCCAGTCGTCCCTGCACCGACCGGCGCCACAGATCCATCTGAAACAGGCGGTCTTCCGCTTGAACGAAACCCTGCGCAAAGAAGAGGTCGTCGCGCGTGGACGCGGCGATATGCGGCACGCCCCATCGATCGCGGATGATGCGGACCGGCGCGGAGAGGCCGTCGACCTCGAGCGAGCCGGACACAGGCGGTACGATCGGCGGCGGCGGCGGTTTCGAACGCTCGCACGCCGCCGCGAGTGAGACGCACAGGCAAAGACTGAGTACACTACGTGGCATGGCGGTCAAAGATGCGCTGTTGGCTGAATACGATCACGAGATGGGCACCACGCGGAGGCTGCTCGAGCGACTTCCCGACGACAAGCTCGCGTGGAAGCCGCATGAGAAATCGATGGCGCTCGGCGAGCTGGCGTGCCATCTGGGCAATATTCCGAACTGGGCCGGCACCATCCTGAATGAAGCGTCGTTCGATCTCGAGACCGCGCCGCCGAACCAGACGGCGAAGACCTCGCGCGCCGAGATTCTCGCGCTGTTCGACCAGTCCACGAAGAAGACCCGCGGATTGATGGACAAGAGCGATGCGGAATACATGGCCCCATGGTCGCTCAAGCGCGGCGGGCAGGACATGTTCTCGATGCCGCGCATCGCCGCGTTCCGCAGCTTCATCCTCAACCACACGATCCACCACCGCGGTCAGCTCAGCGTCTACCTGCGGCTCAATCAGATTCCGGTGCCCCCGATCTACGGCCCGACGGCCGACGAAGGATAGCGTACCGTTCTCCGCACGAGTGCATTGATGGACCTCTTCGTACCCAGGCCCTCGCTCGCGAGCGGTCACACAATGACGCTCTACAGCTGGGGCAACCCTCGGTACTTCCCCGGCCTTCCACCGCCCTCACGCCGGTACTTCGACGTCGACGCCGACTCGCGCGTCGCCGCGGAGTGCCACTGGCATCCGCACGCATGGGAGCATGCGACGCTCGTCGCGCTGCACGGCCTCAACGGATCGAGCGGCGCCCACTACATGCGCGGCCTTGCCGCAAAGGCGTTCGCACGCGGCCTGAACGTCGTGCGCCTCAACCAGCGTAATTGCGGCGACACCGAGCCATTGTCTGTCGGCCTGTTTCACTCCGGGTTGACCGCCGACGCCGCGCACGTCGTCCACGAGCTGAGCGAGATTGATGGGTTGCCGGCGATCGCCGTCGCGGGCTACTCCCTGGGCGGCAATGTCGCGCTGAAACTCGCCGCGGAGTACGGGACGCATGCGCCGCGGACGCTCCGCGCCGTCGCCGCCGTATCGCCCATCATCGAGATCGGCCAGTGCGTGCACGCGCTCGAGCGCCCGGGCAATGCGCTCTACCAGTGGAACTTCGTCAAGGATCTCAAGCGTCGCATACGCAGGAAGGCACGCTTCCACCCCGGCCTCTTCGATCTCGCACGGCTGACATCCATCCGGACCGTGCGCGACTTCGACGAGGTGTACACCGCGCCGTACTTCGGTTTCCGCAGCGCCGAGGACTATTACCGTCGCGCGAGCGCGCTGCGCATCATCGATCGCATCTCATTGCCCACGCTGGTCATCATCGCTGAAGACGATCCCTTCGTCCCGTCACAGCCCTTCCACGATCCGAACCTCACGGGCAACCCGCATGTCGATCTTCGGGTTTGCGAGCACGGCGGACACTGCGGCTTCGTCGGCCCCTCATCGGGGAGTGACGACGGCTACTGGGCGGAGAATCAGATCGTGGATTTCGTCGAGCGGCATGGTTTCACGAATGCCGAACGACAAGGAATAGTCACAGGCCGAGGCGATCCATCAGCAGCCGCGCGAACGTGGGACCTTTGCCCTCTTCCTCGTGCTTAAAGTAGACGAACACGTCGCGACATCCTGCCGTGGCGCGCCCGATCGTGTCGCCCCAGCGGGTGATGTCGTCCACGGTGTAACCCTCGTCACGCAGCCGGAAGTACGCGTAATCGGCCGTCAATCGAACCGGCGTGGACATCTTGTCGCTGTCGGCAATGCACAGCGCGAGGTTACGGCGGCTCAGCCGCTCGAACACCTCATCCTCGAGCCACGAGGCGTGCCGGAATTCGAAGGCGGCCCGCGTACCCCGCGGAAGGTCGCTCAGAAACGCGTCGAGCAGCGGCAGATCCTTCTTCGAGGTGGGAGGCAGCTGGAACAGCAGCGCGCCGAGCTTGTCGCCGAGCGAGCCGGCCACACCGCAGAAGGCCCCCAGAAGCGGACCGCAGTTTCTCAGCCGGCTGTCGTGCGTAATGCGCCGCGGCGCCTTGAGCGTCAGCTGATAAGGCAACGGGGTCTGCGCCGCCCACCCGGCGACGAGCTTCTCCGTCGGCATGCGGTAGAACGTGTAATTAATCTCCACGGTGGGAAAGCGCGCCGCGTAGTACGGCAGCATCTTCGCCTGCGGCAGATCGGGTGGATAGAAGCTCCCCTTCCACCCGGGGTAGTTGTAGCCGGACGTGCCAACCCAGATCATGGCGAACGACTGTAGACTATTTGCATGCGCGCGAACATAGCTTTTTCCCTTTTCGTGGCCCTGACCTTGGCTGCGTGCAGCTCACCCCCGGCGCCACGCACCTATCCCTTGCAGGGCCAGGTGCTGGCCGTCACGCCCGACCGTGAGGAGGCAACAATCAAGCATGAAGAGATTAAGGGCTTCATGGCGGCGATGACGATGCCCTACAAGATGAAAGATCCGCAGCAGTTGAGCGGCATCGTACCAGGCGATTTGATCAACGCCACGGTCGTCGTGGAGACGAACGGCGTCTTCGTCACTGACGTGAAGAAGGTCGGCGAGGCGCCGCTCGAGCAAGTGGCTACCGCGACACCTTTAGCGTCCTCGGGGTTCGAACTTCTCAAACCTGGCGAACCGGTGCCCGACGAAGAATTCGTCGATCACAGCGGCAAGAAGCGAAAGTTCAGCACCTTCAAGGGTTCACCGCTCGCGATGACGTTCACCTACACGAAGTGCCCGCTGCCGGATTTCTGTCCGCTGATGGATCGAAACTTCGCGGCGATTCAGGAGACGCTCAAGGCCGATCCGGCTTTGAAGAACGCCCATCTCGTGAGCATCAGTTTCGACCCAGTGACCGACACGCCGCCCGTTCTCAGGAAGCACGCCGGCGAGCTGAAGGCCGATCCGGCGTGGTGGACGTTTCTGACCGGCGACCGCGACAAGATCGATCAGTTCGCGTCCCGGCTCGGCATGACGATCTCACGGGATGATCCGACCGATCCATCCAGCATCACGCACAATCTGCGGACAGCGATTGTGGATGCGGACGGCAAGCTGGTGAAGGTGTACACCGGCAACGAGTGGAAGCCGGACCAGCTGGTCGCAGACCTGAAGGCGCTGAAATAAAGGGGATGGGAGTCGTTTCCTTCAACCCTGTCTCGTGAAAGAGACTCCTGTCCCCTTTTTCAACGCGCGCGAGCGACGTCTGCTCGCCCAGCTCCGAACGCCGCTGATGGTGCAGCGGCACCTCAACCAGTTGCCCTACAACAACGAGCCGGGCGGGCGGGCCACGCTGCGCAGCTTTCGCGGCGTCGTCCGCCACGGCTGCGCTCATTGCCTCGAGGCGGCGCTTTTCTCGGCCGTCGCGCTCGAGCAGCACGGCTATCCCCCGCTCGTCCTCAGCTTCGAATCGATCGATGAACTCGATCATGTCATCTTCGTCTACCGGCACGGTGGACGGTGGGGGTCGGTGGCGCGATCGCGCGATCCTGGCCTGCACGGACGGAGACCGGTCTTCGCCACACCGCGCGCGCTTGCCGCGAGTTATATGGATCCGTACATCGACCTGACGGGCCGCGTCACCGGCTATGCCGTGGTCGACTTACGCGTGATGGGGACTTACGACTGGCGGCTGGCCGAGACGAACGTGTGGAAGGTCGAACGGATGCTGCTCGATTACCCGCATCGGCCGATGGCCTCGTCGAACCGGCACGTGGCCGCGCTCCGTGCGCGATACCGGGCGTTCAAGAAGCGGTTCCCTGACAACAAGCCGCTCTTCTATCGCCACAAGCATCGGTGGACAGAACTGCCAGAAGGAAATTGGTGAGCAGGCGTCAGTCGAGGTCGAAGTCGCGTGACGGCCTGGTGATGGGTTCGTCGCGCGCCTGGCGGAGCGCTTCCTCGAAGCGCTTCGACAATGCATCACCGCGGGACTTTTCCGAATCGACCGACTGCTGGAAGACGGCTTCGCGCCGCGCCGCCTCTTCAGCCAGAATGCGCTGCGCATCATTGATCTCGGGTTTGTTCCCGCGGTCGGGCTCTTTGTGCGACACGACGCGCCCGAGGTTGGTGTCGACGACGAGCGCCGCGTGACAACAGGGGCACGTCACTTCGATCTCGGATTTCAGCCGCGCCATATGATTGCCTCCCAACCCGCCGGACTATCATAGCGTAGTGACCCACGGGCCAACCTCGCTGCGGATTGCCACCTATAACATCCATCGCTGCCGCGGTCTCGACGGGCGCACGCGGCCCGAACGCATCGTCGCCGTGTTGAGCTCCATCGACGCCGACATTGTCGCGCTGCAGGAAGTCGTCGGTGCGGGACCGCGTGGCGGCGGCCACGCCGAGGAGATCGGCGCCGCGCTCGGCATGGGATGGATTATGTCGTCGGCGCGGCTGCTGCGCGGCCACCAGTTCGGCAACACGGTCCTCAGCCGGCTGCCCATCACCCAGCATCTCGAGCACGACATGTCGTGGAAGACCTGCGAGCCGCGGCGGCTGCAGCGCGTCGACATTTCCGTCAACGGCTCGACCCTGCACGTCTACAACGTGCACCTCGGCACGGCGCTGCTCGAGCGCCGCCATCAGGCCGAGCGCCTGGCGGAATTCGTGACGGATCGGCACGTTTCCGGCCCGAAACTCGTGCTCGGGGACTTCAACGAATGGATGAGAGGGCTGGTGACGTCGACGCTGAGCGCGCGTCTGAACAGCGTCGATCTGCGGAATTTTCTCAGCCGGCGGCGGACCTACCCGGGCGTGTTCCCGCTGCTCCACCTGGACCACATCTACTACGCCGGCCACGTGGAGATCGTCGGCGTCGAGCTGCCGCGCACACGGCTCGCGCTCGTCGCCTCTGATCACCTGCCTCTCGTTGCTGATGTTCGCGTGGGCTGACTGCTGACTGCTGACTGGCGACTGATCAGCCTTCTTCTTCGTATTCTTCTTCTTCGGGAGGGCCGAGGCGAGTCGACGCGCGAAGCGCTTCGCGGTAGTCGAACAGCGGCAGATCGCGCACGTGCAGCGACAGCATGCAGCCCGGCGACTTCTCCTCGACGACGACGGTGACCGGACTGCCTTCGACGCCGTCGCGGAAAACGATGCGGCAACCGCAGGCCAGGCGTGCGTGAGTGAACCCCTTCAACATCGCCTCGGAATCATATCACGGGCAGGTCCAAAGACCTGCGCCATTCAGAGGAGCGACTTGATCTCGTGTTCAAGCGCCTCTTTCGCACTCATGCCGACGTGCTTTGCGCAGATCTTGCCCTCGCGTGAGATCAGCACGGTTACGGGAATCCCCCACATCGGACCGTACGCCTCCTGCACATCGTCGTGCCCGAGGCCCTGCAGCACCACGTAGTTCATCTTCAGTTGCGTCACGAACGGCGTAAGTTGCTCGTGCGTGTCGTCGATTGAAATGCCGACGACCTGAAGGCCCGCGGGTCCGTACTTCTGCTGGAACTCGGCGAACCACGGGATCTCGACCTTGCAGGGGGCGCACCACGTCGCCCAGAAATCGAGGAGGATGACCTTCCCCTTGAAGTCCGAGAGGCGCACGTCCTGATTGTTCATGTCTTTCAGCGCAAAATCGAGATTCGCGGGTTTCGCGTCGGCGGGACAGCCAGCTCCCCGGGCGACCGTCTCATCGCGGCGAAACGGCCACTCGAGCGGCACGCTCATGGTCAACAGGGCGAGCGCCAGCGCGCTCACTGCAGCGACAGTCCATCGGATCCGTATCGCGTTCATTGCAGCGCCCCTTTGACGAACGACGCCATGCGCGCAACCTCATCGCGTGAGCCGCGGGTGATCAGCACAAACGTCCGATCGCCGGACGACCAGATCGCCACCTCGTGACCAAGAACCTCCACGAGCTCCTCGGGACGCACGCTCTTCGGCAGCATGTAGATCGACACGGGCCGTCCCCGGTTGCGGTACATCAGGTGCGCGACCTTGCCTTCCCCGTAGAGGCATCGCCGCGCGCCGACCAGTTCCAGTCCTGACGCGTCGAACTGCTCGGGCAGATGCAGACGCCAGCCAAAGGCCGATAGCATCGAACTCTCGACGGCCGCCGGTGCTTCATGCGTCCCCAGCAGGTATTTGGCGGCGAAGCATGTCATGTGGTCCGCGCAGAGCTCCGCGGCCAGCAGGCGGGCGGAGTACTGGGTCGCCAGATACAAGAATGCGCCGCCAACGAGCAGCACGAGGCACGCCGTCAGTGCCGGCGGCGCCACCCGCAATAGCCATGGCGCGCCCCACCACGCGCGGATCGCGCGCGCGCGGGAGGACGGGGGTACTGCCGGCCGCGGTCGGGCGGCGGACGCGTCCCCGCGTTGGTACGCCAGCTCGCTGCACTGCGCGTGAAGACTCGCTGACGCCCGCTCGGCGGTGAGGCCCGGCCTCCGCGCGCGCATCAGATCGCGGACGGCGGATTCTGCGACGACGCGCGAATGACAGGGCGGACATCGGTGCAGATGCTCGTCGACGAGCGTTCGCTCGGCAACGGGCAATTCGCCGTCGATGTACTGCGTGACCAGCGGATCAATCGACATGCATTTGGACATCATCTGGCTCTGTTAAGGCTTCCCGTTGAGCGCGGCGGCGCGCGTCGGGTTCAACCGTTCGAACAAGAGGTGCCGTCCGCGCGAGATCCGGGACATCACGGTGCCGATCGGCACGCCCAGCATCTCCGCGATTTCGGCGTAAGAAAACTCTTCCACGTCTCGTAACCAGACGGCCTCGCGAAACGTCTCGGGCAGCGCGTCGATCGCCGACTGCAGCTCGGGGGCAAGCGTGTCGCGAAGCAGGAGCGTTTCCGGCGTGTCCACGCGTCCGGCACCCGAGCCTGGCGGCGGCGCATCGGTGGCGCGGTCGACGACGTCGCTGTTGATGGCCACCGTGTCCCGCGCGCGATCGCGGAACCGGTTCCTCGCGGTGTTGTGGAGAATCGTGAACAACCAGGCCCTCAGGTTCGTGCCGGGCTCGAACCGATCGGCGGCCCGAAACGCTTTGAGATAGGTGTCCTGAACGAGATCCTCCGCGTCGGCGCGGTCGCGACTCAGCCGAAGGGCTGTCCGGTACAGGCTATCGAGCGAGGCCAGCGCATCACGCTCGAAAGCGGACGACTGGCTCAAGACGGACGGCCCGTCCGGCGTCGCGTTGGGAGCTCCACGAATGCGCATCAATCCGCGCGCGCCAGTCTCCGTAAACCCTGGCGCGGCCTTCTTTATTCCAGCCTTCGTTCGCGGTCCAAGCGAGCTTCGGCTTGGCAAGCCTGCCGCACAGGAAGGCTGACGAAGTATAACGTGTCGCCTTGAGGGGTCGGTCCCGACTCGCAGAGGAGACACCTCTGCGCGCCAGGAGCGGATTTTCCGAGCACAGCGTTTGCAGGTGTGAACCCGTCACAGTAAGATCGAACTGGACCCAACCGTTGTTCTTCAAGTCCGAGGTACCGTTTATGCGTACGCGCATCCCGCTGCCTGCGTTCGCGCCGTCCATCCCGGCTCTGCTGGCCGCCCTCGTCCTCGTCGCCTACGCAAGCGTGGCGGCCGCGCAGACGCCGTTCGTCCCCTACTTCGGGAAGAACAGGATCCACTACGACAACTTCGAGTGGCACATCTACACGACGGACCACTTCGATATCTATTACTACCCGGAGATGGAACAGCACCTGGCGCGCATCTCGGGTTACGCGGAAAGCGCGTACCAGCAGATCAGCGCCGACTTGAAGCACGACCTGCCGTTCAAGGTTCAACTGATCCTGTTCAAGACGCACAGCGAGTTCGAACAGGAAAACATCTTCGGGCAGGCGACGGAGGGCGTAGGCGCGTTCGCGGAGCCGGTCCGTCAGCGGATGGTCATGCCGATTGACGAGCCGCCCGATCGCCTCTACGGCCTCATCATTCACGAGCTCACGCATCAGTTTCAATTCGACATCATCCCGCAGTCGCTGGTCCGGAGGAGTTATCCGCTCTGGGTCGGTGAAGGCGGCGCCGAGAGCGAACGCGGGCAGTGGACGCCGATGGATCTGATGACGGTCCGCGACGCTGCGGTCGCCGACATCGTGCCAAAGATGAGCGAGACGGAAGGGTACGGCAATTCGAACAACCCGCGCCTCGTCCCGTACAACCTGGGACACGCCCTGTTCGAGTTCATCGAAGCGAAGTGGGGCAAGGAAGGCATTCGGCAGTTCATGTTCTCGCTCAGGAAGAGCGTAATCGGCGGCGGAGAAGATGCGTACGAAGAAGCCTTCAAGATGAAGACGGACGAGTTCGATCAGGCCTTCGCCCGCTACCTGAAGGAGCGATTCAAGCCATTCCGCGACAAGGAGCGCCCGGCGGACTATGGCCGCGATCTCGCGCCGAACCGCGAAAAGACCGAGTTCTCCGACGCGCTGTCGATTGCCCCCTCGCCCTCTGGCGACCTGATCGCCGCCGTGACGTTGAATCGGAGGGACCACGAGCTGGACATTGTGCTCATCTCGGCGAAGGACGGATCCATCGTCCGCAACCTGACCAGGGGCTTCGATAAGGATATGGGATTCGACCATATCGTGTACCTGGGAGGGCGGCCTGAGATGCCGTGGATGTCGTGGTCGCCCCGAGGCGATCGCCTCGCGTACTTCGTACGCACTGAGAAGGAGCGCGCGCTCATCATTCAGAACGTGCTCACGCGGAAGATCGAGCTGCAGATCCCAATGAGAACCGTCGACGAACCCGAATCGCCCTCCTTCGCGCCGGACGGCCGGATCGTGGCGTTCGCGGGGCTGCGCGGCGCGGTCGGCGACATTTTCACGATCAACCTGGAAACCAACGAGATCGTGAACGTGACGAGCGACGACTTTGCGGATTACGCGCCGAGCTACTCGCCGGACGGCAAGTACCTGATCTATAACGCGCGTGTCAGCGGCAACCAGAAGCTGTTCCGCCTCGATCTCGACACCAGAAACAAGACGCAAATCACGTTCGGCACAGTGGACGAAACATCGGCGCACTTCATCGATGACCACACGATCGTGTTCTCGTCAACGGCCACCGATCCCGCCGTGCCGCTGGATCCGGAAGTCGCCAAGAACGGTAACATTTACAACATCTGGACGCTCGACCTCCGTACCGGCGAGCTGCGCCAGTTCACCGACGTCCTCGGGGGCAACTTTTCGGCCGTCGTGCTGAAGGAAGGGCAGACCAATCGCATCGCCTTCATCAGCTACTACAAGGGCGATTACAGCATTCACGCGCTCGACCGGAAGGAGCCGCTGCACACGGTGGCCAGCGCCGACCTCGGCGCGCCGGGCCCCATCATCGATTTCCAGACGCCGCTGCAGCACACGCTGGTGGTGGACAACCAGCGTAAGAAGAAGTCGTTCGAGAAGATGTTTCTGGAAGGACGACCGCCGGTGAACGTCGGCGTCACGAGCAACGGCGACGTCTTCGGCGGATCGGAAATCAGCTTCGGCGACGTGACCGGCGACAAGCAGTTCAACGTCTTCGTCGCGTCGATTTCGCAATACCGGACGACCGCCGCGTCGTACGTGAACCTCTCGCGGCGGTTCCAGTACGCCCTGCAGGGATACTCACAAACAATCTTCTTCTACGGCCAGAATTCGGCTGTGTACTACGATCCGGCGTACGCCCAGTTCATCGATCGCAGCCTCGCCCAGGCGACGCGCACGGTTCGCGGCGGCTCGGCGTTGGGAATCTACCCGACCGATCGGTACCGCCGCATCCAGCTTTCAGGAGGCTTCGTCCAGCTCCGCGAGCGATACAACGACGCCGGACTCGGCCAACTCGCGCAGCAGTACCAGCAGCAGGTCTACGGCCGGACGCTCTTCAGCAGCGGCTCGATGATCCCGCTGGGCGCGGCATTCATCCAGGAGACGACGGTCTTCCGCGAGTTTGGACCGCTCGCGGGCAACACGATGCGGCTCGCGTACGAGATCGCACCGAAGATGGGGACGCTGCTGTCACGTCAGACGGTCGACGCCGATCTGCGGCATTACCTGCGGCTTGGCGCCAACGGGCTGCTCGCGACGCGCCTCAAGGGCTTCAAGAGCTTCGGTGACTTTCCCGATTTCACGTACTTCGGCGGCAACTCGGAAATGCGCGGTTACAACTACCTGCAGTTCTCCGGGCAAAATGCCGTGTTCGCCAACGCGGAGGTACGGTTCCCGCTTATCGAGGCCGCGCTCACTCCGATCGGCGTCATCGGCGGCATTCGCGGCGTCTTCTTCGCAAACATCGGCGGCGCGTGGTTCAACAACCAGCCGAGCGCGACGAGCTGCAGCGGCAGCAGCGGGTACAAGTTCGCCACGAGCAAGGACGAGGTCTGCAAGCCGATCACCGGATACGAGACGGACGCCTTTGGATTTGCCGCCTTCGACGCCGCCGGGAATCCCGTCGTCACGTTTGGTCCCGATAGGCTCGTCTCCGGGTTCCGGCTGAGGGACGGTCGCGCGTCGTACGGCGTGGGCCTCGAAACCTTCGCCCTGGGATTCCCCATCCACTTCGACTGGTCCTGGCGAACGCTGTTCAATAAAGAGTGGGAGGACGTAGTGTTCGCCGCCGACGGCGGCGGCGCCGCGTTCCGCAAGCCGCGCTTCGCGGTCTGGATTGGGTACGACTTTTAGGGCTCAAGGCTTATGGCTCAGGGCATGAGCCGAATGGCTTTGGCCTTGAGCCCGTGAGCCTTGAGCCCTAAGCCTTAATCTTAAAATCCGCATGGATCTCACTCCCAAACCTGCCTCCGCCTCCGCCACCGAAATGGTGCAGGTCGTGCTGCCCAACGACGCGAATCCCCTGGGATTCATTCTCGGCGGCACCGTGATGC
>Ga0209751_10003037_pt1 | contig 16419 bp, 14 predicted proteins | sample RifCSP13_1_FD_184019 | JGI IMG/M metagenome (GOLD analysis project Ga0209751, IMG submission 184019) | Soil microbial communities from Rifle, Colorado - Rifle CSP2_sed 13_1 (SPAdes) (version 2) | ecosystem: Environmental > Terrestrial > Deep subsurface > Rock core/Sediment | place: Rifle... | reverse complement strand
CCGGGAGGCGGTCGACCGGCTCGCCCGGGACCTCGAGGAGAACCGAGCGGCCGTCGACGGGAGAGCCGCGGACATCCAGGGCCGCGAGGCGACCGTGTCGCAGCGCGAGGCGGCGAACCGCACGCTGCAGGCTCGTCTCGAGCCGCTCGACCGGGAACTCTCGGCGCGCGAGGAAGCCCTCGACGCGCGGGATGGGGACCTCCGGGCGCGGGATGCGGCCGTCGCAAGCCGCGAGTCGGCGGTCGTCGAGACGACGAAGTCCCTCGACGGGCGCGAGGCCCGCCTGCTCGAGGAGCGCGAATCGATGGAGGTGCGCGGCCGAGAGGTCGAGGCGACCCGGGCGGCCGTGGAGGCCCGCACGTCGGAGCTTCGGGCTCTGGAGGCCCGGACCGACGAGAAGATCGAGACGCTCAACGCCCTCGAGGTCCGGGTCGGACCCATCGAGGCGCAGATCCGGGAGCGCGAGGGCGCCGTCTCCGAACGGGAGGCCGCGATCCGGGACCAAGAGGGTCGGCTCGAGTCCCGCGAAGCGGAGCTCGCGTCCGAGTCCGGGGCGCTCGCGCAAGCCCAGTCGGACCTCCAGTCGGGTCAAGAACACCTCGAGTCGACGAAAGAGGAACTCGAGGGTCAGAATTCTGTCCTCCGGGCCCAGTTCGCGGAGCTCAGGGAGCGACAGGCCGAGCTCGAGGCGCGCTCGAAGGCGCTCGATGGCCGCGAGTCGAACGTCGGATCCGAGGCGGCCCGGCTCGCGGCCCAGGAGGCGTCCCTCGGTCCGCGCGAGGCGACGCTGCAGTCGGAGAGCGAGCGCGTCGCCGCGCTCGAGGCCGCCGCCCAGGGGCGATCCCAGGAGCTCGAACGGAAAGCGACGGACCTCATGAAGGACCGCCGTGCGCTCGAGGACGAGCGATCCGCGTTCGAGGCCCGCGTGAAGGACTTCGAGTCTCGCTCGGGCAGCCTCGAGGGCGAGATGCGGCGCCGGACGGACGACCTCGAGGGCCGCCTCAAGGTCCTCCGGGAGCGGGAGGCCGCGCACGCGCACGCGTCCCAGGAGTTCGAAGGCCTCCGTTCGGAGAAGACCCAGTGGATCGCCTCGAAGCAGATTGAGCTCGAGGCGCGCGAGCAGGCCCTCCACGAGCGTGAGGGGGCCGTGAAGTCCCAGGCGGAGGACAACGCCCGGGTCCTCGCGGACCTGTCGGCCCGGGAGGAGACCCTCGAGATCGAGACGGACAAGTTCGAGAAGGCCCGCACGGATCTCGACGCGCGCAAGGCGGACCTCGAGAAGCTCGCGAAGTCCCTCGACGCGAAGTCCGCGCAGCTCCGCGATGAGGATGCGCGCAAGGCCGAGGAGTACCGCACATGGCACGCGACCCTCGAGTCCGAACAAGCCCTGCTGCGGGAGCAGCGCGAGGCGTTCGAGACGGAGGCGACGGCCCAGCGCGAGACGTGGGCGGACCGCATGCTCCGCGTGCAGATGCGCGAGCAGGACGTGTCCGAACGCGAGACGAAGGTACACACGGACGTCGAGTGGATCACGGCGAGCGAGGTCGAGATGAAGAAGCGGGAGGCCGCCGCGGCGGACGCCGCGAAGCAGGCGGAGGGCCTCCGCTCGGATCTCGAGGGAGTCCGCAAAGACCTCGAGGCCCGCACGATGGAGCTCGAGACGCGGGAGCGGTCCGTCCGCGAGGAGGCGGCCCGCCACGCGGAGGAGCTCACGGGCCAGGCCCGCGGCCTCCAGGAGGCCGAGAAAGCCCACGCGGACCGGCGTGCCGGGTTCGAGCGCGAGGCGGCCGCCCACGCAGAGGCACTCCAGGCCCAGGAGGCCGGGCTGGCGCAGCGGGCCCAAGGCCTGGACCGGCGCGGGGCGGACCTCACGGCCCAGGAGGCGAAGCTCGCCTCCCTGTCCAAGTCGCTCAAGGAGCAAGAGGAGCGCATCCAGCGCGAACGCATGGACCTCCAAGGGACCACGCAGCAGGTCGCGGCCCGGCAGGAGGAGACGATGCAGCTCCGTCAGCGGAACGAGGACGAGGCCGCGCGCCTCCAGAGGGAGAAGGACGCGTTCCAGAACGCGGTCGCGGAGAAGGAGGCGGAGCTCGCGTCCGAGCGGGAGCGGATCTCGCGGGATTCGAGCAATCTCCAGGAGAAGTTGGGCGCGAAGGCTCAGGAGCTCGCGGCCCGGGAACGGGCCCTCGCCGCACGGGAGGCCGAGATGCGCTCCGAGGAGCACGACCTCGAGGCTCGCCTGCGGGAGCTCGAGTCGAGCGAACGGAAGGCCGCGGACCAGGCCGCCGACGTGGAGGCGCGCGCCGCGACCCTCCTGAAGCGCCAGCGCGAGGTCGAGGACCGCGCCGCGAAGGTCGAGGCGACGACGAAGCGGATCGCGATGGAGGACGAGCAGAAGCGCCGGGAGTGGGAGGCTCTCGAGCGGACCCTGAAGAGCCAGGAGGAGCAGATCCAGACCGACGCGGTGACCCGGCTGTCCGAGGTCTCCCGACGCCTCAACGAGGTCGAGCGGCGCGAGCAGATGCTCACGAACGCGATGACCCAGGTCGAGGCCGAGCGGGCGACGCTCGCGGAGGCCGCGAAGGCGCAGGCCGCCAAAGACGCGGAGACGAACGCGGCCGTGGCGCGGGCCGAGAAGCGCCTCGCGGACCTTCGGACCATGGAGGGCGACATCCTCCGGGATCGGCAGTCGTTCGAGTCCGAGCGGACCGCGTGGTCCGCCCGGCGCTCCGAGGAGCTCAGGCAGCTCGAAGCGACCCGGGATGCGGCGGGCGAGCAGGCCGCGCAGGCCGAGCGCCTCATCCAGGAATCGCAGCGCCGCGCGAACGTCGCCTCGGAGGCGGAGAAGACCGGGAAGCGACAGGCCGAGGAGATCCGGGCCCTCCAGGCCCAGTTCGAGGCCCGCCGAGGCGAAGCGGAGGCGGCCCAGCGCGCCCTCCAGGAGCAGACCGGACACCTCGAGGATGCTTCTCGCAGGCTCGCGACGCGGGAGATGGAGCTCACCCGGCGGGCCAAGGAGATCGATGACCACGAGGCGCGCGTCGCGGCGGCGGCCCACGAGACCGCGGTCGCGGCGGACGAGGCGCGGGCCCGCCACACCGTGCTCGATCGGGAGACGACCGCGCTCGCGAAGGCGAAGGCAGACCTCGAGGCGCGTCGCGCCGAGATGGAGCGGAACCTCGGGACCGTGACGGCGAAGTCCGACGAGGTCGCCCAGCGCGAGCACGTCCTCCGGACGGAACTCCAGAGGGCCGAGAACCTCATGGAGGACCTCGGCCGGAAGGAGACCGAGCTGAAAGGCCGCGAGCGGCTGGTCGCGTCCGCGGACGCGGACCTCGGCGGCCGTCAGGAGGCGCTCACGCGCAAGGAGGCGGAGATCCGGGAGGGCACGGCGGCCCTGGACCGGATGCGGAAGGACCTCGAGGCTCGCCTCGCGGCGATCGAGGAAGACCGCAAGGCCTCCGCATCCGCGCGGAACGAGGCGGTCGCCCTGAAGGAAGAGGCCGAGAAGGCGAAGGCCCAAGCCGACGCGATGCAGAAGGAGGTCTCCAAGAACATGAAGTTCCTCCAGAAGAAGGCCGTCGACGTCCTCGACCGCGAGGAGAACCTCCGCGGGAAGGCCCAGAAGCACGAGGAGGACGAGAAAGCCCTCGAGGCCCGGGCGGAGATACTGGATGCGAAGGCGCGCTCCCTCGACTCGGACCGCGAGGAGGCCGAGGCGAAGGCCCAGCGGCTCGAGTCCGAGGTCGCGCGGCTGAAGAACCAGCTGTCCGAAGCCAAGGAGGCCGCGAAGTCCGCCGCGGACATGGACGTGTGGCAGCGCGACATGGAGGCCCGGGTGAAGATCATCCAGAAGAAGGCGTTCGACCTCTTGGATCGCGAGGAGAAGCTCCGGAAGCGCGAAGAGGAACTCAAGGCGCGCGCCCAGGAGCTCGGGATCGAGACGTGACTGGCCCGGGCGCCCACCGATGGCCGGCGCAAGGCGGATGAGCCCTCCCGGCGTTCCGGGATTCGGCGGGCCCCATGGAACGGCACGTGATCGGCACGGATCTCGGGCGGATCGAGATCCGCACGGAGGGCGGACGGCTGAGGGAAGTCAACTTCACGACCGCGCGGACGACGGATGAGTCCACTGGGGACCCCATCGTGGACGCCCTCCGCCGGTACTTCCGCGGGGAGCCGACCAGCTTCGAGGACATCGATGTCGACCTGAGCGGCGCGACGTCGTTCCAGCGGCGGGTGTACGAGGCGACCCGCGCGATCCCCTGGGGGAAGGTCGCGACATACGGTCAGATCGCGAAGGCGATCGGGAAGCCGAACGCCCAGCGCGCCGTGGGACAGGCGCTCGGTCAGAACCCCGTCGCGATCGTGATCCCGTGCCACCGGGTCGTCGCCTCGGGCGGGGGGCTCGGCGGCTTCGGTGGCGGCCTCGCGTGGAAACGGAAGCTACTGCGCCTCGAAGGCGCGCTCCGATAGACCTCGGGTCGCGCCCCTTTATGGCCCGAACCGGACATCCGGGTTCGGGATCCCATGCGCGTCCGCGTCTTCCTGTACCTGCTCCTGTGGCTCGCCCTCGCCCAGATCGCCCTGGCTCTCGTCCCGATCGCGTCCTCGTACATCGTGGACGCGCACGCGGGGGTGGGGATCGCCGTCGTCGGGCTCGCGCACATGAACTTCGCGAAACTGCGCAGGTCAAGGGCGCCGGATCGGCTCAAGCGAATCGCCCGCGCGACGGCCATCTTGGCGACGGCCCAGCTGGCCCTCGGGCTCGCCCTGTTCGCGGCGTTCCGACTCGGCGTCGCCGTGCCGGGGACCGAGTGGATCGGCTTCGTCCACGCGATCATCGCCCTCGGGATCCTCGCGGAGACCGCATCCGTCGCGACGGCCCATGACATGTGGGAGAAGGCAGAGCTGGGCGCCGGTGCGCCGTGAAATTCACTTCGTCGCGCCCTCGATCGCGGCGTCGAAGTCCTCGATGAGGTCCTCGACGTCCTCGAGCCCGACGCTCACCCGGACGAGCCCCTCCGAGATCCCGCTCCGCTTCCTCTCCGCCTCCGTGAGGGGACCGTGGGACATCGAGGCGGGGTGCTGGACGAGGGTCTCCGCGCCGCCCAGGCTCACGGCGAGGGTCGCGACCTGGACGCGCTCGACGAACCGCTTCCCCGCGCGGAAGCCTCCGCGGAGTTCGACGCTCAGCATCGCGCCGAAGCCGGACATCTGCCGCCGCGCGAGCGCGTGCTGGGGGAACGACTTGAGGCCGGGATAGTGGACGGCCTGGACGCCCGGGTGGCCCTCGAGGAACTCCGCGAGGGCCTGCGCGCTCGCGTTCTGCTGGCGCATCCGGAGGGGGAGCGTCTTGAGGCCGCGGCGCACGAGGAACGCGTCGAACGGGCTCAGGTTCGGGCCCAGCATCTTGTACAGGGTCCAGAGGCGTCCGAACACGTCCTCCGAGGCGGTCACCGCGGCGCCCGCCATTACGTCCGCGTGTCCGCCCAAGTACTTCGTCGCGCTGTGCAGGGATACATCCACGCCGAGCTCCAGGGGTCGCTGATTCACGGGCGTCGCGAACGTGTTGTCCGCAAGGACCGTCGCGCCGACCGATTTCGCGGCCTTCACGGCTTCCCGGATGTCCGAGATCATCATCGTCGGGTTCGCCGGCGTCTCCACGTAGACGAGGCGCGTCGCGTCCGTCACCGCGTCCAGCCATCCCCCCGCCTTGCGCGGATCGACGAACGTGGTCCGCACCTTGAACCGCGGCAGGACCCGCGTGAACAGCTCGGTCGTGGCCGTGTACAGGCTCGAGCCCGCGACCACGTGGTCTCCTGCGTCGACAGCCATGAGGATCGCGGGCGCGATCGCCCCCATGCCGGATGCGGTCGCGAGGGCCCGCGCGCCGCCCTCCAGGTCCGCGAGGACCTCCTCGAGATCGCGGACGGTCGGGTTGCCCCATCGGGAGTAGTACTCAGGCGGCGCGGTCGCGGAGGCGAACTCGGCCCCTTGTCGCGCCGAACCGAGGGCCCACGTCGAGCTGGCGTAGATCGGCGTCGCGAGGGGGCCGTGGCCCTTCTTGCGCGCCGCGTGGATCGCACGAGTCGCGATTCGGCGGGAGCGTTTCGCCACGCCAAAGGCACGGCCCGTTCCGCGCAAATATGTTTCGCCGTACGCGCCGCGCGCACCACGTCGGGCCGCATCGGAGAGGGGACGTGCGAGTGAAACCGATAAGGTCAAAAAGGGTAGGCGGCATGTGCGTGCCGCCCGGCCCCCCGAAGGGGCCGGGCTTGTGACGACGACAGGAGGCCAAGGCCGATGACGCGTGAGGTGGACTGGGCGCCGAAACCCATCGACCCGGATTTCATGAACAAGCCCGACGAGTACCCGGAGACGGGCACCCACTTCGAGCACAAGGTGTTCGCGGAGGCCCTCCCGCGGACGGACGCGAACGGGGCGCCGAACCCGACGACCCTCGGGATCCACGGCCTCCACGTGGCGGTCGACTTCGACGCGTGCATCGCGGACGGGGTGTGCATGGACGTCTGCCCCGTCGACGTGTTCGAGTGGCTCCTGAATCCCGGGGCGAAGGGCACGGGGAACGAGAAGCACGTCGACCAAGGCACGGACGAATACGCGAAGTACCGGACGGACAAGTCGGACATGATCCGGGAGAACGACTGCATCGACTGCATGGCCTGCGAGACCGCGTGCCCGACGAAGTGCATCAAGATCTCGCCGTGACCGGGCCACAGCCCGAACGCGTGTTCACGCGCGCCGGGACCACTCAATGCTTCTGGGCCTAGGGGGCCCCGCGACCGAGGCTCCGCACTCGCGTGATGAACCGAACGACGAGATCCGGGCGGCGGTACACGATGATGACGAGGGGTAGCGCGATCGCCAGGTAGGCCGCGTGCGCAACGACCCGGGCCCACTCCGGATTCACTGAGTACCCGAGGAGGACCGCGAAGATGGAGCCGATGTACCCCTTGTGGTGAAGCGGGTCCGGCGGGGCCGTGGCGCTTCCACCGAACAGCCCCAGGTTGTACGCGGTCGTGGCCCACCATCCGAAGTCGTACGCCCCGGATATCCCGCCGAACTCGATCAGCTCGTGGATCCCGTACCCGAGGAGGCCCCCCGCGAGGAGGATGAGGAGGATGCTCGTGAAGTAGAAGAACCTCCGGAGGTCGAGCTTTACCCCGACGCGGAAGATCGCGTACGCGAGCCCGATGCCCGCGCCGAGCCCGAGGGCGGCCCCGACGACCGTGAGGACCGCGTCCTGCACGAGGAACGGCGTGAGGAAGAGGACCGTCTCGAGGCCTTCCCGGAACACGAGGACGAACGTGGAGGACACGAGCCCTGCGATCGCCCCGTGCGTGACGGCCGACTCGACGCGGCCTTCCACCTCGCCCTTCAGCGTCCGGCCCTTCACGGCCATCCAATAGATCATGGAGGTCAGGACGGCGACCGCGACAAGGGCCGCGATCCCCTCGAAGAGGACGCGCTGCGCCTCGGAGAGGGAGCCGTACGCGAGGAGAATCGCGGCGCCGAGGCCGAGGCTCGCGGCGGCCGCCGCGTAGATCCCGTACCACGCGTACCGGACCAGGTTCGTCCGCCCCGTGCGGGCGAGGAACGCGAGGATGATCGCGCACAGGAGGGCCGCCTCGAGGACCTCGCGGAACGTCAGGAGGTACTGCGCGACGACCACGGGCCCACCCGCAGGTTTCGGCTCTCCGAAAGCCGGTTCCGCGCGTCGTATAACGGTGTAATACTTAAGGTTTAGGTCATCCGAAATGCGACGCCGCCATGGAGGCGGACAAAGGCTATAACGGCCGGGGACGTTCCGTCCGCGGGATGAAGGGGCCGGGCCATCGGGAGTGGACGGAGCACGTCGAGATGTACCTGAAGTACATCTATCTCCTCTCCGTCCAGAACAAGGGCCCCGCGAAGACGGGGGAGATCTCCGAGTACCTGAAGGTCGCCCCGTCGAGCGTCACGGAGATGCTCGACCGCCTCGAAGAGGAGGGCCTCGCGAAGCACGAGAAGTACCACGGGGCCCTCCTCACGCGGAAGGGCCGGGAGCACGCCCTCCGGATCCTGAGGCGCCACTGCACGATGGAGTACTTCCTCGTCCAGGCCCTCCATGTGCCCGAAGGCCGCTACCACGACGAGGCGTGCGAGATGGAGCACGTGCTGAGCGACGACACGGCCCGCCGGCTTCGGAAATGGATCGACCAGCCGACCACGTGCCCGCGGTGCTACGACCTGGGCAAGCTCCACTGCCGGTACCTCGTCGCGAAGTGACTCGCGTCAGGCCGTCGACCGGTAGCCGCGCGGGTCCACGACGACACGCCCGTAGCCCCGACGCCGGAAAGCGCCCGCGACGTCCGCCTCGACGGCCCGGAGACGCGGGACGTCGTCCGGGGCGACCTCGATCCGGGCCGTGTCGCCTTCGTGGCGCACGCGGACCTGCCGGAACCCGAGGCCCCGGAGGTACGCCTCCGCGGACTCGACCTGCCGGAGGAGCTCGACCGTGATCGGCGTGCCGTGGGGGATCCGGGACGAGAGGCAGGCGTTGCTCGGCTTGTCCGCGAACGAGAGGCGGAGGCCCCGGGCCAAGGCCCGCACGTCGGGCTTCGCGAGGCCGGCCTCCACGAGGGGGTGCCAGAAGCCCGCGGCGTCCATCGCGCGGATCCCGGGTCGGTCGTCCCCGAGGTCGGACATGTGCACGCCGTCCGCGATCGCCGCGAAGCCTTCGCGCCGCGCGATCGGCACGAGGACGTCCGCGAGGCCCTCCCGGCAGAAGAAGCACCGGTTCGACGGGTTCGCCGCATACGAGGGGTTCGCGAGCTCGGAGAGCCCGACGACGCGCGCGGGGATCCCGATTCCCTCGGCCTCCGCGAGGGCCTCCTCGAGTTCCCAGCGGGCGAACGACTCCGCGTCCGCGACGACCGCGAGGGCGTCCGGCCCGAGGGCGTCGTGGGCCACGCGGGCCACGAGACCGCTGTCGACGCCTCCCGAGAACGCGACGAGGACCCGGCCGCGGGATCGCATCGCGTCCACGAGGCCCGCATACGCGGCGTCCAGGTCCACGGGGCCGGCCGGGCGGGACATGCGCCGCGTCGTACGCGGAGAACGGAGATAAAGGCATCGCGCGACAAGCGTATTGGGCGGGGCGTCCATCCCCGTGACGTGCGGCCGTCCCACTTGGAGTGCACGGCCTGCCGCGCGCGCCACGAGGTGCGCCTCGCGGGCCCGTGCGAGTGCGGCGGGCCCTTGTTCGCGCGCTACGACCCGGCCGGTCTGTCGCCCTCGGACCTGCTCCCCAGGAACGACCTGTGGCGGTATGCGCCCCTCCTGCCGCTCGAGGCGTCCGAGATCCGATCCCGCGGGGAAGGCGGCACGCCCCTCCTCCGACTCGAGACGATCGGATCGGGTGGCCGGGTCGCGAGGATGAAGGTCGCGTCCCTCCACGTGAAGGACGAGGGCCTCAACCCGACGGGGACGTTCAAGGCCCGCGGGATGGCCGTCGCGGTGCCCATGGCCCGGTCCCTCGGCGCGACGACCCTCGTCGTTCCGACCGCGGGGAACGCGGGGGCCGCGCTCGCCGCATATGCCGCGACGTACGGCGTGCGGGGGATCGTCCTCATGGCGATGGACGGACCCGACGGGGCGGCCGAGGCCGTCGGGCGCTTCAACGCGGACCTCCTGTGGGTCGAGGGGGACATCGCGGTCGCGGGCCGCATCGCGCGGGAGGTCGCCCAGGCGGCCGGCGCCTTCAACGTCGCGACCCTCCGCGAGCCGTACCGCGTCGAGGGGAAGAAGACGATCCTCCTCGAGATCTGGGAGGCCCTCGGGGCCATGCCGGACTGGATCCTGTTCCCGACGGGCGGGGGCACGGGGGTCGCGGGGGCGTGGAAGGCCCTCCAGGACCTCCGGGACCTCGGGTGGTACGAGGGGCCGTGGCCGCGACTCGGGGTCGTCCAGGCGGAGGGGTGCGCGCCCCTCGTGAAGGCATGGCGGGAGGGGCGGGACACGGCGGAGCCTTGGCCCGGTCCCGAGACGGCGGCCTCGGGCCTGCGGGTCCCGTCCACGGTCGGGGACCGGATCGTCCTGCAGGCCCTCCGCGAGACGCGCGGGGCCGCGGTCGCGGTCTCCGAGCCCGCGATCGTCCTGGCCGCGAAGAACCTCGCGCTCTTCGAGGGGATCGACGCGTGCCTCGAGGGGGCCGCGACCCTCGCGGGCCTTCGTCGGCTCTACGACGACGGCTCGATCCGATCGGACGATCGCGTGGTCCTCGTGAACACGGGAGCCGCGCGGGGCGCCGCGGCGCCGGGGACCCGTGAGCCGCGCGTCCGGACCGCGGCCGAGGCAGTCGAACGCCTCGAGCTCACGCGAGCTTCCTGACCGTGCCGACCCGAGGTCGGCGAACGGCGGACGGCCCTCACCCCGTTCTCCGTGTCGCGAGTCCGCGGATCGCGGCCGCGGCCGCCTTGTGGCGCGCGCACAGCCGGCCCGATTCGACCTGGGCGCGGAGGACCTCGGCCTGCCAGTGCGCGTTGAAGAGGCGGCACGTCGGGATGTCGCAGAACGCCTCCCCGGTCACGTGGTACATGGCGGCCTGCAGGGCGTAGCCCTTCGCGACCTCCGTGAGGCGTTCGTCGTCGTAGTCGATGAAACGGCCTTCGAAGGGCGCCTTCGCCGCGTCGAACGGGACGGCCCCGAGGGCGAGGGAGAGCCGGGCCTTCACCTTGTAGTACTCCGGCGGCTTCGCGGGGCCCTCCACGATCCCCGACGTCGAGACGGCGGACGGGACCGAGCCGATCACGGCCCGCGCGTGGTAGCGCCCGTCCGCGTCGAACGTCCCGAGGAGCCGATGGCCGAACACGATGTGGAGGACCCGGAGGGACCGCTCGGCGGGCGGGAGCAGGTCCCGCAGGAGCGCCACGTACCGGAACCCATCGTACAGGATACCCGGGACCCGCTTCGCCGGATCCCGCAGGAGGCGGATCTCGAACTGGACCTCCCCGAAGAGGGGCTCGGCGGGTTCGAAGGGGCGCGCCAGGTTACGAACTTTCGTCGCGGCGATCCGGCGGGCCAGGCCTTCCTCGTCTGCGCCGCCGAACAGGCGGAGGAACTCGCCGCGGACCGAGCAGGGGAAGCCCAGGGTCTCCCGCAGGAAGCTCGCGACCTCGGCGGGCCGGAGGGTCTCCGAGGACGGGTCCCCGTACACGTGGGCCGTGCGGGGCACGCCGAGAGGGACCGGTGAGTCCCGGCCCTTGGCGGGCCTCGGCGGTCGGGGAGCGGCTCGTTTCACGGCGCGACCATCGGGGCCGCAATATATATTTACGACCGAGGGCCCCTTACGGACAAGTCACCGCGCGGCACTCCGAATGCGCGGTCCGATACGGGTCTTGCCTCGACACGTGGGGGAATCGATGGCGAAGTACGTTCTCGCGGCCGACTACACCCTGATGACGGAGTACCGCAACGTCCCGCTCGCGACGTTCTTCAGCTGCATCCCGACGGACTACTGGCACTCCCGGCTCGTGTTCCGGATCCTCGCGGACCCCCCGAAGCTGGACGCCCAGGGCCGACCCATCCGGGCCCCGTACGGCATGCGGAAGATCGAGTCGAACCTCGTGCGGGCGTTCGGCCGGGACGAGGTCGTCGTCGCGGACCCGAAGCGCATGGCGGACTACATCACGGACGACACGGAGGTCGTGGGCGTGCACTGCATGGACCCGCTCGGGCTGGGGCCCGTGAGCATGTCGTTCACGATGGGCGGGACCCTGACGCCATTCACGAAGGCGATGTTCCTCGAGCTGATGGACCAGGTGAACCGGCCCGGGCGGACGTACAAGGTGGTCCTCGGCGGGCCCGGGGCGTGGCACTTCGACTGCCGCCCCGAGATGCAGGACGCCTTGGGCATCGACACGATCGTCCACGGGGAATGTGACCACATCGCCTCGGAGGTCGTCGAGCAGGTCGGCCGCGGGGACGCCCCGCGGATCATGAAGTTCAGCAACGCGAAGGCGCCGACGGTCGATCAGATCCCGAAGATCCTCGGTCCGACGATGCACTCGATGGTCGAGGTGATGCGGGGCTGCGGCCGGGGCTGCGAGTTCTGCGAGGTCACCCTCCGCCGCGCGCGGTACTTCCCCCTCGACTACATCGGGGAGGAAATCGTCCAGAACACGACGATCGGGGACTCGTCGATCCAGCTCCACTCGGACGACATCTTCCTGTACCGGCTCGAGAACTGGCGGACCATGGAGCCGAACGAGGACGCGGTCCGCGAGCTGTTCCGCTTCGTGATGGACCGGCCGGGCGTGGACCACTGCTACCCGACGCACGGGACCGTGAGCGCGGCCGTCACGAACCCGGGCCTCATCGAGGACCTCTCCGAGATCGTGGGCACGGGCCCGGACAAGTGGATCGGGGTCCAGAGCGGGATCGAGACGGGGAGCCCGGGCCTCTCGAAGGCGGTCCTCCACCGCAAGGCGGCCCCGTTCACCGCGGAGGAGTGGCCCGACATCGTCGTGGAGGGCACGGAGATCCTGAACCGGAACCGCTGGTTCCCCGCGTACACGATCATCCTGGGCTTGCCCGGGGAGACCCCGGAGGACGCGTGGCAGACCGTCGACCTGATCGACCGGATGGAGCAGATCCCGGACAACCACTTCATCACGGCCCCCCTCACGTTCGTCCCGATCGGGGCGCTCCGCGGGGAGGAGTTCTACAACATCGACGAGATGATCGACGAGGCCCGGTTCAACGTCGCGTACCGCGCGTGGCGCCACGTGGTCTTGGAGATGGACGCGGACCTGTGGCGCCTCACCCGGCTCCCGGGTCCGGTCAGGGCCCTCGTCGTGGCGACGGGCCGCCTCGGAGGCCGCTACATCCTCGGGATCATGGAACGGTACGGAGCGCGGCGCGGCTTCCGGATCCGGAGGCCCGCGAAGACCGTCCGCGAGGCGGAAGGCCACACAGTGAGCTTCCCCGCGGCGTGACGCGGACCCGCCCGCCCTCTTCGAAACCGGTCACGGCCGGGGGGGTCACTTTCGCTTCTTCGCGGGCCTGCCGAGCTGCTCGAGAGCGACCTCGGCCGCGCGCTTCCCGCTCAGGAGCATCGCACCGAACGTGGGGCCCATGCGGGGCAGCCCGTACGTCGAGCACACCGCCATGCCCGCGACGACGACGCCGGGATACGCGAGGCCCGTGTGCTCCACGACCGCGTCCTCGGACTTCTCGATCCACATGCCGCCCTCGCCGACCCGCTTCGCGAGGCCGCGCTTCTCGAGGGACTGGATCACGTACGCGTCGTGGCCCGTCGAGTCGATCACGAGGTCGCACTCCAGCGCGATCGGGTCGACGCACGTGATCTCGTGGGGCAGCGCCTCTACGGGCGTCCAGTTGATCACGACCCCCGCGACCCGGTTCTTCTCCCTCAGTACGACGTCCTCGAACGAGGTCATGTTCTGGATCTTCGCGCCCGCGTCCATGGACGCGGCGATGAGCTTCGAGCACGCGTGAGGTCCCGGAGTCACGAACAGGTTCTTCGAGTACGCCTGGTACGGGCAGCCGATTTCGTCGAGGTACTTCTGGGCCGGCGCGCGGAGCGTGACCGTGTTCATCAGGTACCCGCCGATCCAGAACCCCCCGCCGATGTAGTTGTTCCGCTCGATCACGACGACCTTCACGCCGGCGAGGGCGAGCTCGCGGGCCGCTGTGAGGCCGCTCGGCCCGCCGCCCACGACGATGACTTCCGTGTGTGCGTACTCCGAGAGGTCCCGCGTGAATCCCGCGAGGATCGCACGGGTGACTTCCGCTTCGCTCGACTCACCAAAAATGGGCATGTCCCCACCTGGAAGCTGCCGAACGGACACGTCCTATTTGAGGGTTGAGCATTGGACCCGCCGACCGCGTCGTACGACGCGGTCGGCAAGCCATTCGCGGTACTGGGTCGCCTTCGCCTCGGCCGCGTCCTCTCCCAGGATCGAAGGCAGCGTGCGCTCGCGGAGCAGGTCTACGATCTTCCCGACGTCCTCCGCGGTGAGGGCCTCGGGATTCGCCCGCACATCGCGGATGCGCTTGCGCAGCATGGCCGGAGCCATCTCTCCCCAGATGGCCCGCATGTCGGCCTCGATGCGCGCGAACGCGTCCTTCGGATCCAACGGCCTCACGCTTCGCTCTTGAGGTGGTGCGCGGTCAGCCACGCGCTGTACCCGATGTAGAACAGGACGACGAGGGCGACGACGAGGAACGCGTCGGCCACGTACGCCTCGAGGGACAGGGCCCTCGCGGCCGCGCTCAGGCTCAGGGCGATCCCGACGGCCGCGAGGCCCACGCTCAGGCGGTACAGCAGGCCGCCGCGCAGCATCCGGACCCCCTGGTGGGTGAGCAAGAACGCTCCCAGGACGCCGCACGAGATGCTCAGGACGAGGACGACGAAGACTTCCGCGGAGAGGGCCATGGAAACCGGCGAATCATCCGGAGCGGACCGCCTTAAGCCTAATCCCGTGATACTCAGACCTGAGAATCTTCGCCGAACCGCGCCGTGACGGCCCGGCCACCGGCCTGCGCGAACCCGAGCCGCTCGTACAGGGCGATCGCGCGGTCATTCCCGAGGGTCACGAAGAGGGCGAGCTTCCCCTCCCCGAGGTCCGCGAGGCGATTCATCGCGGTCTGCAGGAGGGCCCCGCCGAGGCCCTTCCCCCGACGGTCCGTCGCGACCCCGATCTCGGAGACGAGGGGCGTCCCCATCCAGTGCGTGACGAGGACCGCCCCGACGAGCCGTCCCCCGTCGAGAGAGACGAACGACGCGTCCGGCATGAACCGCCCCGACTCGCCCTTCAGGACGGACCCCATGTACGCCCTCCAATCCGACTCGGGCCCGACGTGCATCCCGAACGACTGCTCGAGGTGTCCGTCGTACACGTCCATGAAGAACTTCGTGAGGCCGAGGATCTCCGTCTCCTCGGGATGCTGGAGAGCCACGTCCACGGGCAAGGGCCGTTTCACGACGGGGGCGACCATCCGCATCCGCGCGAACCAACGGCGGAAGCCCACCGCGGCGAACGCGGGCTCGTAGCGGTCCTCGAACGTCGCGGTGAGGCGCGTCGTGCCCTGGGCCTGGAGGAAGTCGAGGGCCTTCACGATCGCGGCCGGCGCGAGGTCCGCTCGGGCGGGGTCGATCGAGAAGCCGGACAGGTTCGCGTCGGGGGACTCCGTGGCCCCGCCGACGATCCGGATCGTCCCGACGATCCTTGCACCCTCCCGGAACGCGAAGTGGGTCCGCTGCTCCTCGGGTGGGAGGGCGAGGTACCGCTCGAGGTACGTCTTCAGGTCGTCCGCGGGGAGGTCCGAGCGGCCCGAGATGAACACGCGCCAGTACGCGTGCGCGTCCGTCGACGCGAGCGGCTCGAGGGTGAGCGCCACGCGGGGCCCATGGGACGGTTCGCCATGAACGTTTCCCCGCGCGGAGGATTTATGGGCACGACCGCCTTCGTCCGGGTCCGTGGACTTCCGGCTCACGGAGACGCAAGAGCTCACGCGCAAGACGGTCCGCGAGTTCGCGGAGCGGGAGATCGTCCCGGAGTCCATGGCGTACGACGAAAGTCAGGAGTTCCCCTCCCGATGGGCGGAGCGGATGGGGCAACTGGGCCTCTTGGGCGTGTTCGTGCCCGAGAAGTACGGCGGCTCGGGCCTCGACAGCGTGTCGTACGCGATCACGATCGAGGAGCTGTCTCGCGCGGACGCGAGCGCGGGCGTCATCGCGGCCGTCTGCAACGGCCTCGTGTGCGAGCCCCTCCTCCGGTACGGGACGGAGGACCAGAAGCGGACGTACCTCGTGCCCGTCGCCCGGGGGGAGTGGATCGGCGCGTACGCCCTCACGGAGCCCGGGAGCGGCTCCGACGCGGCCGCCATGCGGACGACGGCCCGGCTCGAGACGGACGAGTGGGTCCTGAACGGGACGAAGGCGTTCATCACGAACGCGCACGCGGCGAAGGTCGTGGTCGTCTACGCGCGCACGGGGGAGAAGAAGCACGAGATCTCCGCGTTCATCGTCCCGACGGACGCGAAGGGCTTCGTCCGCCAGAAGAAGGAGAACAAGATGGGAATCCGCGCGAGCGACACGATGCTCCTGAGCTTCGAGGACATGCGCATCCCGAAGGAGAATCTCCTCGGGGAGCTGCACAAGGGCTTCTCCATCGCGATGGCGACCCTGGACGGCGGCCGGATCGGGATCGCGGCCCAGGCCCTCGGGATCGCGCAGCGGGCCCTCGAGGAGTCTGTGAAGTTCGCGAAGGAACGCGAGGCGTTCGGCAAGAAGATCGCGGAGTTCCAGGCGATCCAGTGGAAGGTCGCGGACATGGCCACGGAGATCGACGCGGCGCGCCTCCTCACGTACCGCGCGGCCGCGCTCAA